>Ga0210051_1001339_pt1 | contig 24785 bp, 17 predicted proteins | sample CryGey092014_all_FD_185464 | JGI IMG/M metagenome (GOLD analysis project Ga0210051, IMG submission 185464) | Groundwater microbial communities from aquifer - Crystal Geyser CG23_combo_of_CG06-09_8/20/14_all (SPAdes) (version 2) | ecosystem: Environmental > Aquatic > Deep subsurface > Groundwater...
AGAAAATTACGTGAGGCAACACGTAGATTTCGGAGACTATTTAGTAGAAAATCTCATGATTTTTATTAAATAATGATAATTATTTTCCTTTGCGCCTTCTACTAAAAAATCTTCCTATTGATATAGAGAAGGACATTAAAGCAGCCCAGCTTCCTGCTGCACTAATCCCTGCGGCATATGCACCAGTCGCCGCTCCGTAAATTAGATACATATATTTCTCGTTTTCAAAGCCAACATTTCTAACGTAATATCTACCATCAAACTTTCCTATGGTTAATGCCCATGTATCTCCTATATAAAGATCTAAATAATCAGCAACTCTTCTAATTTCAGAAAAATCAGTATCCTTTAACCTGTTGATAAGCTCTTCTTTAGAGGTTTCTTTCCATATCTTACTTCCAGCAAAACTCTTTATGTTCTCTGGAAGGCTCAAAAGCTCTTCTTTTGTGAGTTTCATAATGTACAGCCTCCCTTACTCCTTATCATTTTATTATTTTTTTAATGATTCACAAAAACTCCGAATTGAATCATCAAGAATCTATGAAAAATTTCGTAGAAAGAAAAACTTCCTATTTAGTATTTAGTGCTAGGCACCAAACGAGAAGTTTTGTATAGGAAACAATGCGACTAAAAATATAAAAAAACCGTAGTTAATAGTATATTGTAAAAACATTTGCTTCTTTGAGTTTTCTTCTACATTGATCCTTATAAGCTATGCAAACATGGGAGATAAAACATTTCTCCTCACAGGAAAGCCCTGATATAAGTTTGAGAGTGCAATTCTTGTCGCTTATGCCTTCGCATAAGGGTTTTTCTCTCAAACATAAACTTCTACCTAAAGCCCAGAGTAGTTGATCAAGATTTTCAATTGGAATTCTTGAAATCTCTGAGGCTCTTTTAACAGATTCCCCAATTTTACTTCTTATTTTTAAATCCAATGTCTGTGGAATCCTTTTTTCCTCTGTTAGTTTATCTTTCAGTTTTTTATCTACCTCAACAAGACCGATTCTAAGAGATACCCTCTCGAGGTGGTAATCAACCGGTGTCCATAGATTTTCAGTGTCTCTTATTTCCCAGAAACCTGTCTTTTTTGCGATATTTAAAAATAGGAATGTCTTTTTTGACAATGGATCGGAGTAAGCCTTAAATCTTCTAAACAAATCAATCATTCCAAAACCATCTTTTCTTCTGATATAACCACCAGAGTTTTCGTTTATCTTAAAAATATCTCCGGAAAAATCTCTTTTTAATATCCTTGCGGAATTGTTTAGAAGGTATGCTCTTTCGTAATACTTGTCGCCTGACCCCTTTAAAATTCTCTCTAACATTTTACCTGTGATTCTCTCCGTGTTTTCAACTTTTATAAAGGAAGGGTTTTTCTTAAATTCTTCTATAAAACAAAGGAGAAGATAGTCCCACCCCCTTGCATATTTTCCATTTATTTCTCCTTCAAAGTTTCTTGTCTGATGGCATATAGCGTCCACATAAAAAATAAGTGTTAAAGTTTCATTTGCCTCCTTCTTATTTTTTGCTTTCTCAATTTGTGGAAGAACATTCAACTCTAAATTGAGGCCTTTTAGAAATTCCCCAACCTTTTTAATTTGATCCAAATTTTTTTTAATCATGAAAATTCTCCTTAAACCTTTTTAAAATATCTTCAGGCTTTATATTAATAAGTCTATTTATTCCAAAATCCTCAATGTCAAAAGAAGAGAGAGTTACCCCAAATTTTAAAGAGAGAAGTGGATCTTTGTATTTAATGTAAGATCCCATAAAACCACCTGCAAAACTTTCTCCTGCTCCAGTTGTATCTTTTACACTAACTCTAATAGAAGGAACTTCAAAAATATTGTCTTTTGAAACAAACATCGCTCCATCTTTCCCTTTTGTTATTATTACGCATTTATCTAAAGAAGAGAAGAAATTAACCACATCTTCCCATTTATCTTTTCCTGATAAAACTAATGCCTCTGAAGTATTCATAAAGAAAAAATCTGATAAATCTATTATTCTGAGAACTTTCTCTCTATCCTTTTTTACTCGATTTAAATAAGTACCAGATGAAATATAGGAACGATTTTTTTTATAGAATTTCAAGATGTCTAGTTGATGTTCAATGCCCGATATTACACAAACATGGATAAATTTTGCCTCTGGGAGATTTTTAAAATCAAAATTCTCAACATTTTCTTTTAGATCTTTCAAATATTTGGCATTCCATTTTTTATCGTACTTTATATGAAAAGAGAGGTTTTCTTTTTGAACTAAAAAAAATGTATCAATCTTCTCTTTTATCTTTTCTAAAACTCTTTCAGGTACCCTGTTAGAAATATATCCCACAGGGAAAACTTTTATGTCAAAGAAAGACGAAGAGATTGAAAAATATGCACCACTTCCTCCCACACAAAATCTTTTTTCTCCATAAGGATTCTCTATTAAATCATATGTAAAACTACCAAAAGATAGAAGATCAACCTTTTCCATTGGAAAAGTTTATCAAAATTTTAAGTAGTGTCAATAATTACTTTTGAATAGGATTTTTAAAAAGTCTCAACCTCTTAAGTTCTTTCGAAATTGTGATTTATGATAATATATTTATGTGAGAATACGGGTAAATTTCGAAAGGCCTGAAGACATTTGTTATATAGGGCACATTGACCTTAAAACTGCAATAGAAAGAGGACTTCGAAGAACTCTCCTCCCTCTTAAGTTCGCTGAGGGGTTTAACCCAAGAGTGAAAATGGAAATGGGTTTCCCTTTAAGCGTTGGAATGGTTGGCGAGGACGAATATTTTGATTTCTACTTGAGGGAAGAACTTGATATAGCGACCGTAGCAGAAAATCTTGAGAGCGCATTTGCGGGAATACTTGTCATAAAGAACGTCAAAGTTATCCCTGACAACGCGCCTTCAATAACATCCCTTGAAGCGATTCTTGTGCACTTTGTCTATGGAAAAATTCCCGAAAATATAAGTGACAAGGAAATTGAAATCTGTTTTAAAAAGATTCTTGAAAGCCCGGAGATAATTGTTGAAAGAGAGGGCAAAAGAAAGGATATAAGAAAATTTATTGAAAACCTTGGACTTCTTAAAAGAGAAGGGGAAAATGTCGAAATCCTCTTTTCTATATATTTTACCCATGTTGGAAGTGTTAGAATCGATGAGCTTCTGAATATTTTGAAAAATTACGGGCTACCTGTTGAATTTGAATATTCAGTAAGAAAAAGGACATCAGTTCTCTACAAAGGTAAGATTTTATCCCCATTTGATTTTTAACTAAACTAAATTGTAGCCATTTATGCATATAAAAGGTTTTTCTAACTAAATAATTCCCGAAGCAAGGAATATCGTTACTCAAATTTCATCGTTTAAATTATTATTGAATATTTAGATGTTGTTCTCTTTATAAAAATGGTGCCGGGGGCTCGTAGTGTTATAGAAGGCAACTTCCCATTGAAGTATGTACTGAAAATGAAAGAAGAAAACAAAAGGAAAAGAGGAGCAGGTATTTTTATAGAATTGTAGCAAATTAAGAACAGTGGTAAAACAGAGGTGAGATAGCCTATAGAAAGAAAATAAAAGAGGCTTTGGTGGCTGGAAGATGATTAAGGGATTGCTTTGTTTCATAAATCTAAAAGACTTGAATTACTACTTATACAAAATATTACCCCTTTGTAATCGCTGTCGTTGAGCCTTTACCTTAAATAAGAGGAGTCACCCAATTACGGGATTAGCACAATAATAAAATATGAGAGATAATAACCATTTAACAAAAAACTTTATGGCATTAACCCATTATAGTACGGGCATATAGGGGTATCATTGGATCTTACTTCGAAATGAAGATGATCGCCTGAAGAATAACCAGTATTCCCCATCTGTGCGCATTGAAAACTATAGTTATAAGAATTACCTACCCAAGTAAGAATAGAATTATACTTTAAATGAGCATATACAGTTTTATATGTAGTATTATCATGTGAAATTATTATATGTGTGCCATAAATTACAGGTCCATTTGGGTATGTGTTTCCATTATAGTTGTATGTATACACTGTTCTTGCAAAATCTGGGTATTTATTAGCCGTATAAATTGGATTCCCTTCTTGCCCGTCATAATCTGTTTCTTTATGGCCGTCGTAGGCGTGTCCATATATCCAATTTCTTCCAGTCCAGCCAGTCCAATCTCTTATATATCCAGAAGCAGGATTTAAATCAAAATATGCAGAAATTGGTGTTGAAGATGACACTGGCAAGGAAAAAAATCCAGCCGCATAAGCATTAGTTAAAAAAGCAAATGAAAAAAATAGCAGCAAGGCAAACAAAAAGATTTTTAGATTTTTCCTCATTTGCTAATCCCCCTCTTTGTTTATAAGTGATTCAATTTCTTCTAAGGTTAAACTCGTCTTCTTTCCGTTTTTAATTATTTCTAAACCTTCTTTTCTCCATTTTGGCTCTTCGCCATCAATTATGATTTTCTTTTGCTTCTCAAGGTTAATGATTATAATTTTTTTCTCATTTTTTTCTGAATAAACAGGATAAGAAAGATAGGGTTTTGTAAAAGAGAGTTGGGGGTAATGGGAAAATAATGGTAGTTCTTTAATTTTTTCCATTTTTTCTTGATTTTCAAAAAGAGGTAATAAGGTTATAGACATTTTTTCATCAGTTGTATTTTCGAAAGTATTTATCACTGCATAATTCTTAAAAATTCCGTATAAGTCGATAGCCCTGTTTTCAATTTTCAATATTTCTTCTTCCCTTTTGCTCTCAAAGTCATAAATTGCAATTGAGTTAAAAGATGCATAATCTCCTGCACCTTTACACCCATAAGGTTTCATAAAAATAATTTTGTTAGTACCCGGGATTTGAAAAAATGGGCCATTAACAGAACATATAGGAAGCAGCTCTTCCCATTTTCCGTCTCTTAACTCAAGTAATGCCATGGATTGATTGCAGGCAAGAATCCTCCCATTTTCTAAATAAGTGGCATTTAAGGCGTTTTCAAGAATAGGTTTTATCTGATCTTCTATTTTCTCTTTTAAAACAAGGTCATTTCCCAAAATAAGTGAGCTTTCTCCTCTTACAGCAAGTGTCCAGTAATCTCCCTCAGCCTTTAGTGGGTTTTTTTGGTTGTTTCCTAAAAAGGTTGTTCCTACAAATATAAGGTAGAGAAGAACTGTAGCAAGAAGTGAAAAGAGCAAAACAGTAAAAAATTTTTTAAATTTCTTCATTTTGTGCTTCCTATTTAAAATATTTTATTAAAAATTTAACTTTTAACAGCTAAGATTGTTTTTATTGAAACCCAAATTGAGCGATTTTTTATCCCTCAATAAAAGTTTATCTCTTTTGAGAATTTCATCAAGCATCAAAATTCTCTCATTAAAAACCTATTCTAAAAATTCAAATCATTTGATAAAATTCTTTGAACTTATCCCCACTTTTTTAAGGCATACGTCAAGAACTGGTTAAATTTAATCATTAGCCTAAAATGTTAAAGCACCTTTCGCTATTTTTATTGCATGAGGAATAGATAATGCGCTACACTATCAAATTAAGTATATAGCCTGAAGTCCCCAGAACTATTTCTGCGTCATCTGAAAATAAAAATTCTCGTAATTTATCAGCATAACTTACCGGTAATTTTCACAATATATTTCTATTTGCCAATTTTTGCTTCAATATCTCGTTCTGGTCTGCATCATACTCTTTTTGCATTCAGGATTAAGAACTTATCTAAAATTACCTTGTCTCTACAATCTTAATTGCCCTATCGTAGTTTTGTCGTTTTACGAAGATTACTAAAATATATTCGGAGGTTGCAAATGAAAAATAAAATTCTAATCCTTTTTGTAATTTTAGTTTTAATTGCTTCCGCAGTTGTTGCAGTATGGAGTCTCTCTACTAAAATAACTTCTACTCCTATCTTAGTGAAAGCAAATGGAAGCTTTTTAAAAATAGACGAAAAAGGAAGGGTTACAAAACTCTCTGATGTAAGTAACAATGATTTTATAAAGGGAATTGGTTTTTATGCAGACAATTTTATTTATACTTCACAATCATCGGATAACTTGCCAATCACTTCAATCTGGAGTATTAATACAAAAACACACGAATTAACTGAGCTCACAAAAGGAATTGGTAACACCTTTTTTAGCCCTATGATTAAAGGTGATAAACTTATTTTTGGAAGTAAAGAGCCTTTTGGAATTTGGATTGTTGATTTAGAGAATAGCAGTAAAGTAAATGTTGCAGAAAGTTTAGAGCCATCTGCAGGTGGAAGCGGAACACAATTTGGAGAATTCATTATTTCAAAAGATTCAGAGTGGATTATTTCCACAGCATTTGATCCTGTACTCAAGAAAAATTGCTATTTTTCCACGAGAGTTAACGGAAGCAAGCGAGTAAATCTAACAGGCAATATCCATATTCCATTGCTTGCAATCAATACGGTAAGTGGCAGACCTTTTGTGGAGTTAACTGACTTTTCGGAAGATGGAACGAAACTCTTTTTTAGCTTCGCCAATAATGGCAAAGAACTAAGTTATTTTATAAGCATAGATGGAAGCCTTAAAGCAGTTCTGCCTTATGGGTATTTTGTTTCGTTTATTAACAACGATTCTGAGGTAATTCTTTTGTATCCAAACCCTACTACAGGTGAACGCTCTATTTTGAAAGTTTCAATTGATGATAAAACCCAAAATAACTTAACTAAAGACTTACAAGGCAATTGCTATGAGGTGAAACTTTCTCCTCAAAATGACAAAATTATTTTTACATTTGCTCTTATTGGCTCTCAAGAGTATTCCCTTTGGATTATGAATATTGATGGAAGTAATAAGCACAAGCTTACTGATAAAACAGAAGGTATTGTATACCCGATGCCTTTTGGTTTTGTCCTTATTCCTAATAGCAATAAGATAATATACCAAATAGAAGATCCTGATTTAAGAAAATGGTCCCTTTGGACTTATGACATGGATAATAGCGCTAAAACAAAGCTTTTAGGAGATAGTGAGACCGATTATACCTTTGCTTATTCGGCTTCAAATGGAAAATATATAATTGTGAGAAGCGGTGAAAATGTTTTGCTTGCAAGCACAAATGGAGACAAAAAAGAAGTCCTTGAAGGTAATTTTGGAAGCAACACTTTCAGTATTTTGAATGATTATCTAATATATCAGGACTCACAGAATAACTCTCTCTATCTCCTGGATCTGTCAACTGATACAAAACTCAAGATAAAAGAAAATTTTTTAGATAATATTTTGGGAGGTAGATGCCAAACTTCTGCTGATGGCAATGATATTTTGATTGCTGTAAGCACAAAAGATGGTTTACTCAAATACTATTTGTTTAACACTCAAAACCATAAGTTTACAGACCTGAATAAAATAATAAAGGATGAAATCGATTTTGCAAATTTCTACCCATAATAGAGTTTTTGACAGAAAAAAAGATTGGTTTAAGTTCACATTTATAACATTCCGTAATGCTTGACTTGGAGTTTGGAAGTTCCTTGATTAATGCGTTAAGGTAAAATAATCCTTATCTACATTGAGAGCATGTCACACTTGCAAGATTCTATAATTTTCCCAAAATTCTTTCTTTAATTCGTTTTAGAATTCTGTATGGCGTAACGATGTAAAATATGCTGAAGGCAACCCCGAGAAAGAAAAAAGGAATTGATAATGTTGGAGGAACAACAACTTGACAATAAAGATATGGTATAGAAAACACGACTGTAAAGACCAACATAAGCATTTGTAGAAGAACATTGTTGGCATCTGTCTCCAGGTGGTTAAGTTCGGATTTAAGGAAGAATGGCATGGTTTTTATCTGTAGAGCAATAGATTTTAGATAGGGAATCCTTTTTGTATTCAAAAAACTATCAATAATTTTATAGTCGTCAGGGGTAAGAATAGTCTTATAATAGCCATCTGCGGTTAGAACATAATAAAAAACAATAGCTGAGTTTGACCTTAAAAATGGTTCCATAGGTTTCTCTCCTATATCGTATATATCTGGTCCTGGACAAGCCTTTAAATTGAGATACCAAAAATCAATCACACAGCCAACCCGCTTCCCATTATCAACATAAATTGGATCAGTATAAGGTATTTTGTATTTGTAGAAGAGCCTCAAACGACCAAAGCAGTCACGCCTCTGTTTCAAATGATAAGGTCTGAATAAAAGCCATGCGGGACTGTCTACATCAAATGCAATATAGTTACCGATTTTACCACCAACTGAGTCAAGTGCATTTAAAAGGAAAATACCATTGCTAGCCTTAAAATAGGAATAATTAAAGAGATACAGGGAAGAGAAGATTAAGCTTAAAAGGAGGGACCATTTGATTATCTTTATAATTTTTCTATCCATTTTGCCTTTTAACCCTTCAAGGACTTAGTTGTTTGAACGTTTATGAAGTAATTCTTTTATCTTTTCTCCAATTTGTTTTAAGGTTTCGTGTGGTGCAAAAATATAAAATACACTGAATCCGACCCAGAGCCAGAAGAAAGGAATAGAGAATGAAGGAGGAATGATAACTTGAAAATAGAGATATGGTAAAGAAAATAAGACTGTAAGGGCTAACATTGGTATTTGCAGAAAAATAGAAGGATCAACCTCGTCGGTTTCGAGATGATAAAATTCAGATTTAAGAAAGATTGGCATAGTTTTTATTTGTAACGAAATAGACCTTAAATATGGAACCCTTTTGGTGTTCAGAAAAATATCAATAACCTTGCAATCAACAGGATTCAAATTTTCTCCTATAGGCCCCACAAAGACTACTATAGCAGATTTTGATCTAAGATATGGTTTAATATATTCTAGTTTTACAAGAGAATCGCCCTCACCCCAGAATGTATTATTTTCAAGCGTCGTCAAACAACCTTTAACATCAAAGTAACAAAAATATGGTATACCACAAGGGCTTGAGGAGTAACTTATTATAAGTCCAAGATGGTCTTGGTTTTTAGAAAATTTAAATAGAACCCATGTGAGACTATCTACACTAAACGAAGCGTAGTTGCTTTTTATACCATTGGCATCAAGTGCATTTAAAAAGAATATACCATCATTTCCCTTAAAATATGAGTAGTTAAAGAGAAATAGGGAAGAGAAAATTAAGCTCAACAGAAGAAACCATTTGATTATCTTTATAATTTTTCTATTCATCTTTTTAAACTCCTTGTTTTAATTTTACGATTTTGTTTACTTTTTAATAAATTCAACACTCATTGTCTTTTCTAAAATTCTTTTTTTATCTGCCAGCATTGTTTAGTTTCTACAAACTGCAAAATTACTTTCTTTTCTTCTCAACTTGCCAAGTTTTCTTCTCCTATTTGTCTTTCGAGGAACTCTTCCCTTTTTCAACGTCCATCACCTCCTTTCCGAGGAATAAATTTCTCCTCTTTTAATAATAGCTTAATCATTTTTTTTTATAAGTCTCCAAATTGCCTCACTAAAAAACTATATAAAATTGAATCGTTGCCTCACATAAAAACCTATATGAAAAATCGTGAATTCTTATTTCAATACCTTGCAAATTATTGCATAGTCTCATATGTATCGTAACCTATTTAAAGAGCAGTAAAAATAAAGTTTCTATATTATAAAGTATATATTATCTTCAACTCCATATTTTAATTTTTGCTTCCATCAAAATTTACAATGACTCCGCCAAAAACTTATAATTACTCAGGCTGTATTAAAAGAGAGGAAATTTTTTCTTCGGGAGGCTGGTTACCTGTAGTTTCATCATAAACCAGAAAATAATTGCCCTCAAAAGAGGAAATAAAATTTCCTACATAAAATAGCTTCTTCTTAGCAAAAGAAAAATAGTATCCCGGAATTATAGAGTTCCATCCGTCACGGAAATAGGTAAGTCCTTTATTTAATAAATCAACATCAGGAGTTAATAAATAGTATTTTCCCTTATCTTCCATTTGACCGACGGGCACTTTTAAAACACAATCGAGTGTTTTATCTTTTAAATTATAAAGCCAGACATCATGATAGGCATAATTGGGGTCAAATGCCACAAGCAAAATATTACCTTTCGAGCTTCCGTAAACTATGAAGTGCTTGAAAATAAAAGGAGAAACCTGTTTCGTTTTTAGATTAATTTGCACTACTTCCCTATTTGCAATGTCTGTAAAGCTTGCAAATTTCTCGTTTTCTTCCCTTGTTTGGTAGAGTTTGCACCTTGTTACAAAAAAGGTCTCGTCTGCAAGAGCTGAATTGTATCCGTAAATTTCTACATTGTAGTTGTAATCTTTTGATAAAACAAGTGTTTCATCTTTCTTCGTATTAAGATCGTAGAGCTTAATACGTGTAAAAAAGAGTTTAGATTTTGTGTCTTCGAAGACAGTTTGAACAATAAGCTTATTATCAGGATAGAGGTTAAAAAGAGGATCACAAGAATCATCCAAAATACAGCCATTTGGAAGTGGAGAATCCTCAAAAGAAGTAACTTCAAAAAATTCTCTCTTGCTTATGTCGTAAGCCCAGATATGGTAAGGTCCTACGGAGCCTCCATCTCCAGGAGTTGCAAGCCAAACAACAAAATCTCCATTAATCTGAGGAGAAAAATTTCCAGCAGTTCCGCCTGACGCTGTTTCTTTATTCGGGGCTTTGTCAAGAGTTTCTAAAAGAGAGGATATACTGTTTACAAATTTATGTAGATACAGTACCATTTTAGGGCCCTTATCTGTCATTACATACTTGCCTGTAACAATATATCCGTTTTTGCTGTCAAAAATAAAAGAAGCTTCAACTGATTCGTTGACCGGTAGCTCAATCTTTCCTTTAATCCAGGATGAAGGAAATTTCCCTTCCTGCAATTCCTCCCGCAATTTTGAGGTCATTACATGCGAAACCATTTTTATATCATCTCCCACATAAGGATTGTAGTTTACCTTGATGCCCTCACTTGCAAGAGTTGAATAAATCTCTTTAAGATAATTCGGCACTTTGCTCAAATCAATTTCACTTTTTTTACCACACCCTGCCAAAAAAGAAGTAGATAGAACAATTATTACAATCAAAACCCAAAGTTTCTTCACCTTTTGTCCTCCTAAGGCTAAAATTTCCTTCTTTATATTAGACTCGCAAACCCAAAAAAAGTTCTATCTTTTTCATTGAATTTTTGAAACATTCAGTTATTTTTCTAGTTCAAGGACTGGTTCCCCACCCTAAAATCTGCCAGTGGCCATCATAGTGAGACTTGTCTAAATTGAAAAACAGTAAATGTGGCCATTCTTTATCTTTAAAAGACACTACAAATTGAAGTACATCAGGAGACAAAGGCGGAAGGCTCATGTGATTCCTTTCTTTGGTTACATCCTCACACGAAGTGATTTCTCGATGTTCCCTGGATTTAATTATGTCTTCCGTCAATACTTCGCGGTCATCTAATTCTCTCAAAAAATCTGGAGATAGAAGTGCTAATGCAACTTTATAGTCATCCGTATTTTCATACGTCTCAATAACCTGTTCAGGCGACAATGCTATAATTTTCTGTTTCTGTTCAGCAGAAAGAGACTCATAATAAGGGTTTTGTTTAATAATATTTTTAAAGTAATCAGTATTTTGAAGCGCAGAGTAAAGTTTTGTTGAAATCGCAGAAAACCATCCAATATCTGCCTCATAAAGACTCATTCCAGACGCTTTATCTAAATCTACTTTTCCGCTGCCATCCAAATTTACTATCCACACTGATGAATCCCGCAATAAAATTTTATTCCTGGTAGGAGAAAATGGCGAATCTGGCAGCCCAATTTCCCTCGTTTCTTCCGTAAGTTTCTTCTTATCAGTTCCATCTGCATTCATTATCCAGAGAGAACGTTTATTCGGTGATGATGCAACCACAAAGGCAATCTTGCTGCCATCAGAGGAAATAGAAAAGTTAAGGACATCACCATCCATATCCTCAGTAATATTCTTTTTATTCGTTCCATCTATATTTGCTACCCAAAGATACCAGGAAGAAGATCCAAGTTCTGGTTTAGTTTCCTCTGTTACAAAATAAATTTTACTTCCATCGCGAGAAAATTGAGCTTCATACACTTCTATATTTGTATCTAAAGCGAGTTTTATCTTGCCGTTTCCATCTGAGTCCATTATCCAAAGAGATTTACCCTCTGAAGTTACGGCAATGAACAGAATTTCCCTTCCATCTGGAGAAAAAGAGGTATCCCATATCATATAACTTTCTATTCTCACACCCAGATTTTTCTTATTGTTTCCTTCGGCATCCATTATCCAGAGGGAATAGTAGTCTAAAGAGTCAATTTTCTGAAGAGTCTTAGTTGGTGCAGTTTCATTAATTAAGAGCAGAATCTTACTTCCATCTGGAGAAAAAGAAACGCTCTCAACACTTTCTTTTGCTCCATCAACAAGTTTCTTTATGTTGCTCCCATCTGAGTTAACCATCCAGAGAGAATAAATAGTTAAAGAAGTCTCAGAATGATCGACAGGTTTATCAATAGAGGTTCTAAATAAAATCTCCTTTCCATTCGGAGAGAGCAAAGCATCTTCAAATCCCTCCTCTGCTACATCAATAAGCTTCTTTCTATTGTTTCCATCCGAGTCCATTATCCAGAGAGAAGTCGGCTGAGGATTACCAAAAGGGTGAATACCAAATAGAATTTTCTTTCCATCTGGAGAAAAAGAATAAACACGAACTTCGCCATCCATACTTTCTCCCAGCTCTTTTATTTCTCTTCCATCAGAGCTAATCCTGTTAAATGTACCTTTAGATACAGCAAGAAGGTATTCTTTTGACTGGGGCCCTTTTGATAAAAAATGAAGCAATCCAATTATAGAAAGAATTATCCCTGCAACTACCACCAAAATGCCGAATAAAGTCTTTTTATTCATAAACTCGCTCCTTTACGGTAACATATCACAAGCCTTATAAAACTTTATCATATCATCAGCATTGAAATTTTGCTTTTTATGATAATGATTCCATACCTTTTTAAGGAAAAACTTATTATTAGGAATTTTTTCACGGCAATACTCCTTCAGGAAGGTCTCTAATCTTTGCACCATTCTGGTCGATAATTGTCCAGTAACCTTTGAAACTTACTTCCGAATCTATCTGATTGAAATACGCGATAAATCCATTACCGATAAATTTTGCAACCATACCAGAATTTATATTGGAAGCTAAAAGTTTTTTACTTACAGGATTACCATTTTGAAATTCAACAAGATACAGATCCATCAAATCTTTTTCAATGCCATTTGTTGTTTCCATTTTCACTTTTACTGCAAGAAGTTTGTTGTCCCTGAATGAAAGAGGATAAAGTCCTGAGAATTCTCCTTCTGTGACAGGAGCGCTTTTTTCGTATAGTTTCCAGAGAACTCTTTCTCTTCCATCCTTTAAGACTGCAATTATTCGTGCTTCTTCATCTCGAGTTGAACCATCTTCAAAAACTTTCCCAGATTGCGCATAATCCACAATTACCTCGTTTGTATCAAGAACTCCAAGAACGATATACGATACGCCTGTTTCTATGTATTCCTCTCCCTTTTCATCTGCAAATTTATCGCATTTTCCTGTGAGATAGCTTCCTCTTAAAAGAGTTGCTTTCTTTGAGGTAAGGTCGTACATGTAGAGGTCTGCATCGTTGTTTAAAAGAACAGTGCCAAAGCCTTTAGGGCATGCTGAAAAGAAAATTTGGGAATCATCTAAGGACCAGGCAAGAGCTATCTTGCCTTCATAATCAGTTGAGGCTGGAAGGAGAAAGTCTGAAAACACTACTTCAAAACTTTTTGTGTCCAAGTTCAGAATTCCAAGATGCAAATCCTTTGTAAGTATCGCAATGTATTTACCGTTATGTGAAGGAAAAGCTTTAATTACTATTGTGTCTTTAATGAGTTCTTCTGTATCACCAGTTTTCGGGTCAATGAAGATTAGAGTTCTTCCTGTCGGAAAAGATATTTGCTCCATTCTAAGAGATGTTATGTAATCTCCTTTTAAGGCTAATATCTTTTTATCTAATTCTCCTACTATGATATTTCCACTGCCTATAGATTTTTTAGGGAAAGGACTATTAGGTGACACTTCAACATAGTAAATCTCATTTCCCTTCGCAACAGGAATTCTTGTTGAAGTACTTTCTTCTTGAACTTTTGAGCATCCAAATGCAAGTGCAACGATAAACAGGCTAATGATTAAAGTAAGCAATTTCTTTCGTATTTTGCCCCTCCAAAAAATTTTTGAAAACAAGTTAATTACGCCAAATACAATGACGCCCCAGAATACAGTATTGAGCAAAATTGAAAACTCCCTTAGAGTTGACCACCTATCACAAATTGGAATTATAAAAAAAGCACTTGGCTCAAGAAAACATTTTGAGAAGGTTGAGAATGGAAGCCCTCCAACACCTACAACTTTTTTGCCAAGATATTTAAGCATTTCGGTTGTGAAGTTGAGCTTGGGCGTAAAGTAAAGATTATCTCCAGGAAGAAGAACAACGTTCCCTATCTTAATGTAGGAAAAATCTGTGGCAAACACAATGAGCGATAGCCTTGTAAGGATAGCAACTACAAAGCCAACGATACCACTTAAAATAAGTGTGCGTTTTAATCCTCTGGAACCTGCTCCCGAAGATTGCAGGTTAGAGAAAATTAAATTGCTGTTTTTGTAATTATAATTTGAATTGTGCATTGCTTTCTCCATTTACATATTATGCAAAGATATATCTCCCATTCTTCCCTGAAGAGTGCTTATGGCTCTAAGATAAGTTTTCATAGTCCTTCTCGTTCTCTCTAAAATCCATTTTCTTTCAAATCAAGATAGATGATACTATCATTTCTATCTTCAGGGTAATTAATAAAGCTAAGGTCGGAACCATTAAGAGCAATTTCACTTCTTACATCTCCTCCTGTGATAATCCTTCTTTCTTTTGTTTTCCTATTAAACACAAAGATATTCCCATTATCAAGTCTTGCAACAATGTAATCATTGGAAGCGACAGTAGAGCCAACAAGCATAAAATCATTAGGAGATTCAAGACCAATTTCTTCAAAATCCCCAGGTTTCCTCAACGGCGCAATGACAATTTTCCCACTCCGAAAGTAAATTATATGTTCGTCTAGGGTTAATGCATAAAGGTGGATGTAGTCTGGAAGAGTAACAGAGTCTGAACTTCTCCCTTCAAAGTTATAAAGATATACATACTGTTTCTCGTTGCCGGGCTGTGTTATCTCTGATGCGCTAAATGCAATAGCATCGTCACCAAGTACCCATAAATGAAATACCCCAAAGGACATTAACTCCTCTTTAAAAAAGTTTTGCATCATTCCATCGTTTAAGTTTATTCTAATAAGTCTTGATTCCGCTGTATCAGAAAGTGTTTTACCAGCATTTCCAATTTTTATGCCGTTTAAAACAAGGTAAGCATAGTCGCCTTGAAGAAGTACGTAGTCAACTGTGAAATCCTTATCTATACTTGAACTATTTCCATCCCAACTGTAGTTTTGAAGGAGTTTTATAAGTTTACCTGTCTTTCTATTGATCACAAAGCACTCTGCAGGCGCACCAGCAGGATCCTCTACTACTCTAAAAACTATCCAGTTATCATTCATCTGCACATCCTCAATGCTCACCCAGTCTTTACTTACTTGAGTAGAATATTCAACTTTTTCACTCTTCGCATCACAAACTAAGATATGATTGGGATTTGCACTCTTTGGGTTATTTATCTTTATATGACCGCTTCCTGCAGAGAAAGCAACTTTCCCATTGTAAACTGCAACACTCCTGATTGCAGAATATTCACTTCTTATTTCCTTAAATTTCAATGATGAAATTTCAACGGACTTTGGAACAAGACGTTCCTCTAACTCTTTCTTAATCTCCTGTGAATACTCTTCACTATATTCAAATAACTTTTTTTTCTCATTCCACTTATATGCTTCAACAGTAATGTTATCAATCACTCCTGAATCGTTTCTTTCTAATATAGACTGATATAAGATGTGGTTACTTTTACTATCCATAAAAAAGTTTAGTTTTACCTCATTTTTAACTGAAGTACCTTCATCAAAAAACATTGGTCCAATGTTGCCGTTCTTATCCTTAAGCTGGGCAACCTCAAGTTTTCCGTTTTGAGGCATACAAATGGTATAGTATTCGGTGTAAGCACCACCTGTTTGCATATCAACAACTGCAAAGGAAAAAGAACTACTTACTATGTAAATGCTTTTTTCAACATAGGGCTCTCCTCTTTCTCCAATTGTGCTTAAATTTGGAAAAGCCTCCTTCAAAGTTTTAAGAAGTTCTTTGCCGTTGTAAAATGCATATTCATTAGACCAAGCACTATCGATAAGCCAAGTGTTCTTCTCGCTATCTTTTACTATAAGTACGATTGGGTTTTTGTTTGTTATCTCAAGTTTGTTTTCTCCGCCGCTTGCTACATTAACAACATATCCTTTTACTTTTATCGTATGAACGTCTAATTTCTCCATAGAAATAATTTCGATTCTCTCAGGCCAGGGGCTTGAAACAACCCTTCCAGGTGCTAATGATGGATTATCCATCCAATTTAACAAAAGGTTAGGGGTGAGAAATGGCGCATAAAACTCTTTTATTCTTCCCGAGGCAATTTCCTTTGGGTCGGATACATAAACCTCTTTCAACTTTGAACCAAAATTTTCAATAAGGGTAGTAATTTCTAACTTTTCACTTGAGGGAATGAACGTTTTAGACACAAACTGTGATGTAAAGACTCCTGCAACAAGAATAACCACACCAACTAAAATGCCAATTAAAAATTTTTTATTCATAAACACATCTCCTTCACGGCAGCATATCGCATACTTTATAAATATCCATATAGTTTCCGCCTACGACAGCTTTAACTCCACTCGTGTTTACTCCGCTTACATCAATGAAAAACTTTCCATCTATAATTTTCCACTCAGGGCCTCCTACGAGGAACATATCTCCTCTCAAAGGAAGGAAGTTTCCTTTTTCATTCATTTTGAATGGCACTCCGTTATCAATAAAAAGCAACTCCCCTTTGCTATCAAAAGCAATGCTACTAACATCTCCAACGGGGGAATCGATTTTTGCAAAGTGCTTACCGTAATCCTCCGATTTGTATATGCCGTCCCTGAAAGAGACAACATATACGATATTGTGCTTTAAAGGATTAACTGCAATGCTTCCATTGTTATCAATAAGGAATTCTCCAATCTTTTCCCAGGTTTTTCCGCTGTCTTTAGAAACGGAAAATTCGTAATAGCTTCCTGTATAAACGGTGTTTACATTTTTAGGGTCGAAAACAATGCAGTTTACCATATTTCCATTGGTGTTGTTCTTTACGATGTTCCAGGTTTTTCCGCTGTCTTCTGACTTTAGAATTCCTCTTTCACTGCTTACAAAGATAATATTGGAGTCTCTTGGATTTATTGCTATAAATTTTACAAGTTCGTTCTGTATGATAGGGTTAAATGTCTTTCCTCCATCCTCCGACCTGTAAAGCCATTTCGACGTTGCTAAATAAATTCTTTCAGGGTTCTTTGGGTCGACAACTATTTGCTCTACAAAATTATTTGCAAGGTTAATCCTTACATTGCCAATTTTTTCAAAATGCAACCCGTAATCAGTAGATTGGAGAAAGTCATTAGGAGAATTTACGCTCCACCCAAAGACTATCTCTTGCATATCTGGGTGAAGGGCAATTGTGTTTAAACTCATCCCTAACTTTTCAAAGTGTTCGCCTCCGTCTTTTGAAACAAAGGAATTGGTATAGATTATAGAAGGATTTTTAGGATGAGAAATAATAACGTCTCCTCCAATTCCGCTCCCTAAAAATATTTCATTAAGTTTGAGCCCAAAAGAGCCATAGGGCATGTACACGCTACCACCATCTAAAACAACTTTTGCATCTAATTTTACTTGAGGCATAGACGATTCAATGAGTTTGCCAAACTTAGAAAACTTTGCATAGTCGTATCCCCATATAAGTAAATCTGCATAGATTGTTAAATCTGCTTGCTTTCCGTTTACATAGATTGCATAGCAATGTTCGCACTCAGTCCTTACTACCCTTGCCTTAAAACTTACAATGCCCGCGTTATCTGTCTTTAAATCATATACTCCCAGAGATGTATTCTTTATTGGATTTCCTTTTGCATCTGTTATAAGGAGCCTTGCTTCAACTTCCTTACCTATGGGCACTGCAATTGCGTTTTTGATACCACAACTAGGGAATAAATCCTCCAATTTTGGCGTGGGAGGAAGTACTGTTGCCTTGTAGCACACTTCAAAAAAATACTTCCGCTCTCCATTTGAAATAATCTCGTAACCACCTACTTCATCAAATGTGACAACTTTTGAAAATTTTCTCACTCCACTTAAAGTTCTTTCTGTATCAAAGTGAACCTTTTTCCCACTTGGGAAAACAAAATCAAACGACTCTAAGGTAGTTAAACCACTTATGGTAAGTGTATCTCCGTAAAATATGTTTGAGTATGCAATTGCAGCAGCAGAACAGCAGGCAAAATGAGGAACAGTGTCAAAAGCAACTGGGCCCAAAACTCCAAATTTCAAAATTTCTTCTGTAGTAGGTAGTTTTTTAAGGGTTACATTGATTGATGTTGTATCTTCTTTTACCTCAAAATCCTTCTGGACAAAGCCTTCGTAGCCTTCTTTTCTAAAGGTTATAAAATGTATGCCAATGCTAAATTCAACCTCAGCAGGAGTTGTGATGGGATTGTTATTATCAATAAACACCGTTGCACCCTGAGGATTTGAATCAATTTTTACGATTTTCGTTTGCTTAACTTGAACAGGATTACTTGGAGAAGTGTTTGTATCCTTAACTCCACACCCTGTAAAACTTGCAAGAAGTACAAACAGAAACACTATAATTATAATTTTTTTCATAAAATTGCCTCCTTTAAACTTCTTTGTCACCATTTTAACAAATTGCAATTTCGTAATCTTCTCCTTTGATGGGCAAATATTATCTTTTAATCTTCCCAGTACTGGGTGCCGTTTTTGTCAATATAGCCCCATTTTCCGTTAAGTCTTACAAGTGCAAGGCCATTATTAAAAAACGGTACATCGATGTCCTCAAAACTACCGTCATATATTGCTGGTATGACTAAATCTCCATTTTTATCTATAAAACCATACTTGCCGTTAATGCAAACGGCCGCAAGTCCTTCTCTAAAATCCCTCGCACTCTCATAAATAGCCCCCACTACCATATTCCCTTTTGTGTCTATAAAGCCGCATTTGCCATTGAGTACAACGTATGCAAGACCTTCACTAAAATATCCTATCCCGTCATAAATAGGAGGTGCAATAATATTACCTTTTGCATCCACCAAGCCATACTTATCTTTGAGTTTAACATGTGTAAAACCGTAAACGAGATGTTCTTCTACCTCGTCATAAATAGCTGGAACTATTACATTTCCCTTATTATCTATGTAACCCCATTTGTCATTAAGCTTAATTTTTGCAAGCCCTTTATAGAAATACCATGCCTCATCATAAATAGTCTTTATCATCATATTGCCTTTTTCATCAATGTAGCCCCATTTGCCAATCAGTGCACCTTTTGCATCAAATTTACCTTCAACCATAATATTTGCGAGTCCTTCGCTAAAGTCTCCTGCCTGATCGTAAATAGCAGGTATCACCATATTCCCTCTGGTATCCACATATCCCCATTTCCTGTCCGCCCAAACAGCTGCAAGTCTCTCGCTGAATTCAAATGTTGCATATCCGTAAATAAGAGGGACAACAATATTGCCATTTTTATCAATAAAACCGCATTTGCCGTTGAGCCTCACCATTACGAAACCCTCATGAAAATCTGCTGCGACATCGTATAAAGGCTCCACCACAACATTTCCCTTTGCATCAACAAAACCCAATTTTGCACCCTGTCTAATACGAGCAAAACCTTCACTGAAATCGGAAATCTCATCATAAGAAGGCTTCAGCAATAAATTTCCGTTAGTATCTACAAGACCAAATCTGTCGTTAACATAAACTCGTGCAAGACCGTCCCTGAACTCGTCTATATCATCAGCCTCTATCAATATATTTCCATTTTTATCTATAAGGCTATACCTGCTTCCGTATTTTGCCTTGTCACTATGCACCCAAACACGTGCAACGCTACCGTGAAAATCATCTGCTCCATCATAAACAGGCTTAATTACCATATTTCCTTTTTCGTCAATATATCCCCACTTGCCGATGAGCGCACCATTTACCTTAAATTTGCCTCCAACAATAACCTTTGCAAGCCCTTCGCTAAAAAATCCTACTTCATCATAGGCAGGTTGTATTAGGATCTTTTTACTGCTGTCGCAATATCCCCATTTGTCGCCTTTCCTGTAAGGGATTAGAGCAGGGGGTTCCTGAATATTAGGTGTTGTAATTTCCTGTTCATTATTACCGTCACCGTGCGTTTTAATCACTTGATACACGGCAAAAGATGAAAACAGCAAAACTACCACAATAACAATTGGCAGAATAATTTTAAGATTAGAATACTTGCGCTTCTTTGTGCTTGTTATCTTCCCCCCACAGAATGAACAGATTTTGGATTCATCTGGTATTTCTTTACCGCAGTTTGGGCAAATCATAGTTTTACCTCCTTTACACCTTTTATTTTTCTCCGATAGCATAGAGGTAATCGTCCCAAAATCCTATATAGATTGTCCCATCTCCCGCAATGGCAGGGGAAGAAAGAACTGTGACACCCTTTTCAAGCTTCAACCCTTCAAACCTCCACTTAAGTGTGCCGTTTGGATTTAGTGCGTAGAGATAGTTACCCCAAACACCTACATAGAGTGTCCCATCTGAAGAAACAACAGGAGAAGACTCAATCTGACCTTCTGTTTTGTATTTCCATTTAAGTGTTCCATTGGGATTTATTGCATAAAGATAACTATCATCTGATCCTATAAAAATTGTCCCATCAGGAGCAATAGCAGGGGAAGAGAAAATGTAGCTACCTGTTTGATACTTCCACTTGAGTGTGCCGTTGGGATTCAGTGCATAAAGGTAATAATAACTAGGCCCTGTATAAATATTCAGGGCATAATCACCAGAACATATATAAATCGTCCCATCTCCTGCAACTACAGGAGTGGAATAAATAGGACCACCAGTTTTATATGACCACTTCAAACTACCATCTGGGTTAAGAGCGTAAAGAAAGTGCAGAAACGAATTTACGTATATTGTTCCATTAGGTGCAATCGAAACTCCAGAAATACTATTATTTACTCCAGAAATATCACTTTCTGCTTTAAAATTCCATTTGAGAGTCCCGTCAGGATTCAATGCATAAAGATAACTATCATCTGATCCTATAAAAATTGTCCCATCAGGAGCAATAGCAGGGGAAGAGAAATTGTCATTACCTTGGTATTTCCATTTCAACGTTCCATCGGGATTAATGGCGAATATGTAATTTACATCACCTGTATTCGTTGACCCCATGTAAATTGTGCCGTCAAAACCGATGGCAGGAGAAGAACGAAAGTCGTTAACCTGGTATTTCCACTTAAGCGTTCCATCGGGTTTCAGCGCATATAAGTAATCATCAGTTGACGCAATATAAACTGTTCCGTCCAAAGCAATGGCTGGAGAAGATGCAATTTGACTTCCTGTCTCAAATTTCCATTTGATCTTGCCGTCGTTTTTTGATGTATCATACGGGCACTGTCCCGTGTGCTGTGCGTTGTAGCCGAACATTGGCCAGATTGCTGGGTCTTCCCAGTACTGCGTGCCATTTTTATCGATGTAGCCCCATTTGTCGCCAACTTCAGCCCATGTAAGGCCATTCTTAAGAAAAAGTAACTCATCATTAAAAGAAGTTATTGCATTATATACAATCTGTATTACCAATTTACCATTTTTATCAATGACCCCATTCTTACCATTAAGACAGACGACAGATAGACCTTCGGAAAAAGGACTTGCACAATCATAAACAGGTTTTATTACCATGTTTCCCTGCGTATCTATGAACCCCCACTTACCGTTAACTTTTACACATGCAAGATTTTCACTAAAAGTATAAACCTCATCAAAAATGTCATTTATTACCATATTCCCTTTTTTATCTATAAATCCCCACTTATCGTTTTCATTAACTTTTACAGGTGCAAGACCCTCGCTAAAATTTTGTACGTTATCATACATAGTAGGTATCACCAATTCTCCTTTTTTATCGATAAAGCCATATTTCCAATTGATTCTAACAACTGCAAAACCTTCATGAAAATTATCTGCCCAATCATAAACAGGTTTTATTACTATATTCCCTCTCTCATCTATAAAACCACAACGGCCATCGCTATTTACAAAAAACGAAAGACCTTCATGGAAAGAATCAATGAAATTATAAATAGGTTTAACTAATATATCCCCTTTTTTATCAATTAAGCCCCATTTATACGCTATACAAAAGCGAAAAATTCCTTTGGCTGCATAGCGAATGTCATCATAATCTGGCTTTACTACCATGTTCCCATTTACATCTATGAGACCCCATTTTCCATTAATTTTTACCCATGCAACATTCTCATCAAAATGAAAAGCCTCTTCAAAAATTGGATCTATGACCATATGCCCTTTCTTGTCAATGTAGCCCATCTTTCTATTTAAACTTACCGCTGCGAGGCCGTTATTAAAATTATCCGACCAATCATAAATAGATTTTGCTACCATGTTTCCCTGTGTATCTATGAAACCTACTTTACCATTGAGTGCAACGCGTGCAAGACCCTCATTGAAAAAGTCCACCCAGTCATAAATAGCTGGGATTACGATTTTTTTGTCTTTATTAGAGAATCCCCACTTATCCCTCACTCTGTATGGTATAAGTGCAGGGAGTTCCTGCAAATTTTTCTCAAACTGTGATTGAGTTTTAAAATTCGTGCATGATGTAAAAAACAAAATAAACAAAACCATTAATGTAAACAAAATTTTCATTTTAGGCATTCTTACTCTTTCGTGCTCATTCGCTACGCCTTTTGAAGCTCCTGAAGAGTTGTGCCTCATCCACGCAGTGCTTTTGATAATCTTACCAAAGTTGTTCCAAAACGTCTTTTGCCTCCTTTTGTAGGTAAATTATTTTCCTATATAAATTGCCGAGTTAATGTCCATTTTAAGAACATCTCCCAAATTTACTTTGGTAGATGTTTGAGCATCAATTAGATACCAGGTTGATTTGGGGGCTTCAGAAGTTTGACTGTGCGTCAAAGTTTCACAAACAAACTTACAGCCGTAAGAAAAATTTATATCGTTAGGGTCAGAAATACCTGTATCTTGTATGTTAGAAAGGTTATTGTCACACAAAAATAATTTTTCGGAGTTATCGTCACCAAAAACAGTAAAAACAATTTTATTGCACTTCTCCAAGAGTGCATTAACATGGAGATTTTTGTTTAATACTCTTTTGAGTTTTTCTTCAATAAGCCGATTGTTCGCAAGTAGTTTAAAAGCATCATCTTCTGTAATTTCTTTGGCATGTCCTTCGAAGTCTACTACAAAATATTTTGTAACAGGGTTATAGGTAGAGCTATTTTCCCAAATCTCTTCGCTATAAAGAACCTCTTTCTTTCCGTTTATGAAATACGCACTAGAAATGAAATCTCCTCCCATATTAGGGTCAAGGTTTGATGGTTTAACAAGCATTTTCAGTTCACCTGTTTCAAGATTTTTTAGATAAAGGGCAGTTCTATTATCAGGAAAAACTTCAACATTACCGCCTGCATACGCCATGTATTTTCCATCAAGGGATATATCGAATTTATATGCTCTCTCCACACTATTTTTAGAACAATCCAGCAAATAGGAATTCTCTTTTGTGTTGAGATCAAAAGCAGCAATACTGCAAAACGGCGCGTTAACGCCTTGAAATCCATAAATAAGTCTATCTTCTCCTAACTCAAAAGAAACCTCAAAGCCACCCTCCCAATCGTCCTCTGTAATCTTAATTAACTCAAGCATTTCAATGTTCACCGCATAGAGGAATTGTTCACTAATTATTCTCGCATCCTTTGGACTTATGTTTAAAATAACCCACTTTGAGGAAGGAGACACACCGAATATTCTTGCTTCACAATTTCTGTTTATCACCGCTACTTTTTCAATTGTTTTACCTCTATCATCACTTAGGTAGAGCGCACCCTTTGAAACAAAGGTAAGTTTTGAGGGAGTATTTAATAGTGTGCTGCTCAAACTATCTTTAACAAGCCTAATGATATTTTCATCAACGATTTTTTCAAGTTTTACCTTAATTTCTGTTGTATCCTCTTTTACCTCTGCATCCTCTAAAATGCAACCTTGGTAGCCATACTTCCCAAAAGTGATAAAATGTTGCCCCAGTGTAAGTTCAACATCAGATGGAGTCATTACTGTAAGTTTATCATCAATAAACACGACTGCTTCCTGAGGGTCAGAGTCAATATGCACAAGTTTTGTTTTCACAGCTTCGCTTGAAGTAGATCCAGTATTTGAAGGACTTGTATTTCCCTTATTTGCGATTCCACAGCCAGATAAAAATACCAGAACTACAAGCATTAACAATAAAATCTTTTGCCGAGTAGACATTTCAACCTCCTATCATTTTTCTATTTTTAGTAACTTCATATATTCCTCTCTTTACGGTCCCATATAGCTGAGCCTGTAGAATGTTATCCTATCTTTAATAATCTCTACGACAGCAGTTGGAGATTTAACTGTCTTTACATCGACATAAAAAACTCCATCTATGATTTTCCAATC
>Ga0210051_1001342_pt1 | contig 24761 bp, 20 predicted proteins | sample CryGey092014_all_FD_185464 | JGI IMG/M metagenome (GOLD analysis project Ga0210051, IMG submission 185464) | Groundwater microbial communities from aquifer - Crystal Geyser CG23_combo_of_CG06-09_8/20/14_all (SPAdes) (version 2) | ecosystem: Environmental > Aquatic > Deep subsurface > Groundwater...
TATCAGAAAATCACGGTTACATTACTATCTTGGTGAATATGTCTGGCGTTACAATCACAGAAGCTTAAATGTTAAAGAACAGACGAATTATTTATTAAATTTGGTGGCAAAAATTTGACTATACCCTATACTACTACTCTAGACTAAATCGTATGCTTTATTTAGTCTAGAGCCACAATAATTACAATGAACCTATCGATCTACTCTATCTACGCATGCAAACGGCGGAGAAAATATATCGATGATACAGCGAGCACTGCAATAATACTCATACCCGCAAACGGTAGTGGTTCTTCGGCGTCGCGCTCTGTTTTGGGCAAAGTAGATGCGGCTACTGTTTCTGTAGTGGCAGCGGCAGTTGCCGTTGTCGAAGACGTCGATGCTGCAGTCGAAGTCGCAGCGGTCGGAGTGACGCTTACTTGTGTGGCGTCTGACGATGCATTGCCGGAACGGTCAACTGCTTTTACCGTGTAATAATATGTCGTTCCATTTGTGAGCCTCGTATCGGTTGCCGTTGTTCCTGTCTCTCCGGTCTTTACCGCATCACCGAGTGTGCCAAGTATTGTCGAACGGTAGATGGTGATAGTTGCAAAATCAGACTCCGTGGGGTTGACCCATGCCAAGCTTGCCGTGGTATCGCCGGCAGTTGCGGTTATCGATGTCGGAGAAGACGGGGGAGATGTGTCACTTGCGGAGAGAATAGCAAACTTGGTAAAGTGATCGATCTGGCAGGTGATGGTATTAGCATCTTCATTAACCGTGCAGTTGCTCAATTCCTTCCACGTGCCCGATGCATCGTCATAGTAACCAACATTTAATTCGTCCTCGTCAGAGATACTGCTATCATCGAGCATGGTATCAGTATACGGGGTTTCTAGGGTTACCATGCTGGCAAACTGCGATATATCGACCCCATTTTGGTCTGTTGCAGTCATTTCATACCCATACGATAGCGGCTTCGCGTCATCCTCCTCGGCAAGTGACGCGGTAGGATCTGCGCTCACCGTTACTGACGTTGCAGAGTTGGAGATACTCCCTGCAGGCATATTGAGCGTCGTGCCATCATCGAGCGTCATCGTATTTTGCTTAGATGGGTCAAACGTCGTGCTGACCGAGTTTGGCATGCTAAAGTTCCGTTTGAGCAGTTCCAGATCTTGAGAAGCAGTCGTTGAGTTTGTTAGGTCAACAACTTTTTCTACTGATTTCCAGATATCTTTTTCGACTTCTATAACGGATGAGACATGCCATTTTGTCCCTGACGAAACCGATAGACTGTATGTCCCTTGGTTGTTGGCGTTTGCCTCCGCATACCCACCATCTTCGCTCCAACTGGTTACGTATGCGTTGACCCCGCTCCCTTCTTTGGTAACTGTTCCCGATATCGTTGCATCGGCGATGCGGAATGTTAGGTCTACCGTTGCTGGGGTGTTGGCATCAACCGTAACTTTTTGGCGGACAGGGTTGATATACCCTGACCCCGACCACATATTCGCGCCGATCCAATAGGTCCCGGCAGGGATCTTCATGGTGTAATCGCCACTTGCGTTACTGGACGCACCGTTTGAATAGTAATATGCGCTTGTTTCTTTTTTCTCGTTGGGATCACGACTATCTGCAGTTACCCATGCCCACTGCATATTAGTCCCGTCCGATTTCTTCGCTTTACCTGATATGGTAGAATCCGCTCGTTTTAGGTGGATATCATATGTTTTTGTTTCGCTATCGGCGATCTCGACTTTTACATCTTGTCCATCGCCCGAACTGTAGCCAAGGTTTTGGTCGATCCACCAGCCGAGGTTCCATGTCCCTGCTGATACTTTAATAGAATATGCGCCCGTGGTCTGGTCAAACGATGCAGATTGCCATGCACCATATTTACCTTTTGTCGCGTAGATGCTCATCCATTTATTGGTGATAGCCGTATCGGTATCGTCATAGACGGTTCCAGAAATTGTCGCATTATTTCTTGTTGTTTGCACTGATATTGATTTTGTTTCATTATCGGCTACTGTCACTTGTTGCGGATCGGCGGTGCCATAATCGCCACCCCAAATGTAGACATTCACATCCCATGTGCCTGCGGGGACCTTAAGCGTAAACGTCCCGTTGGTTACCGATGCGCCGATATTATTCCATGATCCCGACCCGTCGTTTGCGCTTACCCACGATGAAAGTGATGAAATAACATTGCCGTCTGGATCGGTGACCGTCCCATTAATCGTTGCGGTAACTTTTTGGAAGGTAAACGATGTTGTGGCGGTGGTCCCCGATGTTACGGTCACTGTTTTTGGTTTACCATCAGATATTTGATCGTAGCCACCTTCTTTCCATTGCGGCCATGCGCTTACCTGCCATGTGCCGGGGGTAACTTTAATTGTGCATGTGCCATCGGATGCGCTTTGGCAATTTCCCCAGTCATAGGTACCATCGTTGCGCCATGCGGATACATACGCATTTCCTACGCCCGCACCGGTATTATCTAACACAGTAACGGCGATCTGATCGGTTTTTTCTGTGAGTGATATAGTTCCTAGATCCTTCGTTTCGTTATCGCTTACGGAAAAGTTGTCAACTTTAGGGAAAGAATAGGTGCTATCTGACATCCACCCCGATACTGTATAGGTCCCTGGTGTGACTTGTGCGCTAAAGTTACGACTCCCATCACTATTACCGGAACTTGATAGTTGTGCAGAAAACCATTGATTTTTTGCGTTAACCAAAGAGATTCCCACATCATACTGATTTACCGTTATACTGTTTGGCTTTGCAATTATTCCGCTAATAGTTGAGCTTAATACATCAACAATAAAATTTTTAGATGTCGATTGTGTTGTGCTATCTTCTGCAAAAGATACTGTTGAATAATCGTTAGAATATGTCCACGTCGATGGCCACGTCGATGGATTTACACTAATACTCCACGTTCCTCCCGTTACAGAGAAAGAATAGTTTCCCGAACTATCCGTTGTCGCAGATGCCCATCCATTTCCACCATTTTTATAGACGTATATATTTGCATCGGTTACGGCAGCACCCGTTGCACTGTTTTTTGTTATGGTGCCCGATATTGTTTTTGTTGCAGCAAGAAATGCAGCATTTTTTGTCGTGACTCCTGATGACCCAACGGTGATGGTACTCGTCGATGGTGCAAAATACGATTTCCCGCTGGTATTATACGGTCCATACATATTAAATGTATATGAGCCGGCAACAACATCGGCAAAACCATAGACGCCGTTACCATCGGTATATGTATAATAGTAGTTTGACCAGTTGCCCGAATAGATATAGACATTAGTAAATGCGACAGGGGAACCGTTTGAATCGGTTATAGTCCCCGTAACATTGTTATTTGTCCCGATCTCAAAATACGGCGTGTTGTAATCGCCACCCCACGAATCTGTCCCATCGAGCGCCGTTGAATAATCGCTGGTCCAAATATGGGCAAAGTAATAGCCACCTTTAGATGGATTAGTGACCCCTGCAACTTTAATCGATACTGTTGTATTTGCAGCGATATCGCTGGTTGTATAGAGTGTCAACCCATTGTAGTTACGATAATAGATAGAAAGCGATGATGGCGATGTTGTTTCCCCAAGCGATGCATTGCTAAAACTATAATCCCAATACGGACCGTTGACATGGAAGTTGATTCTTCCTGTTGATGCAGGGATTTTGGTCGCCGTGGTGAATGTGACGGTATACGTCGCATTGGTTGCGGATTTTGTTACATCACTCGTGGTGATAGACACATTGGTAAGCGCACCCGCATCGGTATGTTTGATATTTTTTTGTGCTACTGGACCGTATATGAGAAAAGCGAATAATAAAAAGACGACCATAGACCCTGGTCGTTTAAGTGCCCATCCAATCATTGTCCTCCTTTAATGCAATCAATTTGGGATATCGTTATGATCTCCCCTCCTGTTTGTTTATGCTATCAATTACTATTATCTGCGTGTATATATATGGTTGTCAAGGGGGAGGGGGATAGCAGACGATGTCGAGACAATAGTCCGTTCCGACAGTTGACAACTGTTAGGGTTTTACTGTTAGGGTTTTACTGTTAGGGTTTTACAATCTTCTTAATCCAATCGTTTAATGTCCCTTTATGTAGAACGACAAGCCTAATGTGCGGATATATATTACAATAATCACGTAGTTCTTTAAGTTTTTTGCGTCGAGAATATGTTACTACCCATTTTGCAAATTTCCATGAAATACCGTTTGAAGCAGTGTCAGGAATGTTTTTTGTTTGATAATTAGTTGCGATATATCTTTTAAGAACACGGGGGATTGCTATAAAGCGCGAAATATCGAGAAAAACAACCAATGTTGCACGTGCAAGACGATCGGCATACATAACTTTAGGGTAGTTGCCATCGATAATCCACGAATTCTGTGCAATTATTTGTGCGTGTCGCGTAAGCCGATCATTTTTTGGTTTAGGTATAAAATTGTCGTATAACAATTCTTGGTCAAGGTGATAGACGGGGATAAGTAGTTGCGCGCCAAGATCGTCCGCAAGTGTTGATTTTCCGCTCCCCGAGTTGTCGATGATACAGACACGCTTGAGGTGGTTCGATGAAAGTGTGTTCATCTAATGTCGTTTGATTATTATTTTCACCTTTTCCACAGTCGCGGATACAGAAACTTCGCCACCGATGGGAAAGGTAATTTTTGGATCGGTATGACCAAAGTCAACATGTGCAATAATGGGTAGTTTGTTTAACTCTTTTTTGCTTTTTACAATTTTTATCAGTAGATCATCTGTCAGTTTGCTTGCGTTTTGAAAGCGACCTATGACAACTCCTTTGACCCCATCAAATGTTGGTTGGTGAATAAGAGATTGTAATATTCGGTCAAAATCATGAGGTGTTGACTCATCGTCGTCTTCAATAAATATAACTGAACTTTCAAGTGCGGGGAAGTATTCAGTGCCTTGGAGTAAACTTAATGTGCAGATATTCCCACCGATTATTACGCCGGTTGCTTCTCCGTTATTGATAACTAGATAGCCATCATTTTTGACGATGTCCCTATTACTTTGATCTTTAAACCACAGGTCATCGCTCCACGTTTCGCTCGGACGTATTTCAAACGGATCATCTGAAAAAAGACATTTTTTAAAATAATCAAGTGTATAGTCAAAATACTTTTCTTGACCAAAGGTTGAATAGTGAGGTCCGCTGTATGATACCAACCCTGATTTTGCAAGAAGCGCATTATTCAAAACGGTAATATCGGAATAGCCACAGAATATTTTTGGGTTGTGCTTGATAAGTTCCCAATCGATATATCGAAGTAGTTGATTAGCATTAAAGCCACCGATAACCATAAAAATTGCCTTTACGTGTGTATCGCAAAAAGCACTATGCAGATCTTCAACTCGGGACATAATACTCGAGGAACGAAAGTCGTCGATCTCTTCTGTGTGTTTGCCAAAAGAGACCTTTAATCCTAGTTGTGTAAATCTTTGGTCAGCAATTTCTCGGAGATTTTCAGAAACTATCGCCATTGACCGAGATGGCGCTATAATTCTGACTTCATCGCCCGCAACCAATTTTGACGGGAATATTATTATTTCATTCATATATATACTGGTGCGCACGGGAGGACTCGAACCCTGTCTACCGACAGGCAGGCTCCGACCTTCAGATCCCTGCTTGCTCTTCGAGTCTGCAGTTCGACTGTCCTGAGCTCACTGTCGAAGGAAGTCTCAAAGTCGATGACCAGTGCCTGTGTTAATTTGGTATGCCTGGGAGGATTTGAACCTCCGACCTCCAGATCCGCAATCTGGCGCTCTATCCACTGAGCTACAGGCACATGTCTATGGCAGGTATCCACTGCCTGTCCGCCGAAGCGTGCACTGTCATAATACTAAGTAATAGATTTGACAGTAAACGGGCAGGAGGAAGCTACAAGCGCATATTACATAAGAATATCAAAAAACAGGTTGAAAAACAAGTCTAAATAAGGTAATATTATTTTATACGGAGAGGTCGCATAGCCCGGTTGATTGCGCTGGTTTCGAAAACCAGTAGGGGCGCAAGCTCCTCGTGGGTTCAAATCCCACCCTCTCCGCCAATTTTCACTTTTTGTGAAATCGTAAGAAACAGCCTCGGCGCAAAGCGCCTCGGCATGGTATTTTTCCGCAATTTTGAAGGCATTTTTGAAATCCAAAACCAAAGTGCGGTCGGCAATGCGGAAGTTCGAACCAATCTTTTCAGAAAAGACTAACATCGCCGCCTCGGTGGGATCACCCGCGATTTTCCAAGCATTTGTCTTTTCTGAATGGCACTACCGATGGCCATAGGAACGCTCTATCTTTTTAGTCGGTATTTCGAAACAGATCTCGCCAAGGGATGGACTATTGCTCTCACAACCATGGCAGTGTTTCAATGGTTTAATGCTTGGAATTGCAGATCCGAAAGCAAATTTATTTTCCAGATGAATCCGTTTTCGAATAAGTTTTTGGTTGGCGCCACCGCGATAGTCATATTTATGCAACTTGCCGCGCTCCATACGCCGTTTCTGCAGAAAATCCTACACACCACACAGCTCTCACTTTCGGAATGGCTTATTATTATTTCAATTACTGGGTCAATCGTTCTGGTCGAAGAAATACGCAAATTCTTTTACCGAAGAAAGCTAATCTAAATGATAAAAACTTGCTCAAAATAATTAAAGAATATACCAGTAACAGACCAGGAATCAAAAAGGTGATTGGTGTTTTTTTCAATCTCTTTAGGTGGGTGCCAATCATCCCCCATTTTTTCACGAAAATCTTTAAACAGATAATACGCAATCTTTATACCTTACCTTATCCATATCTCCAAGTGAGTTGATTGTGCGTATTTGGTCAGCCATAGATTTTTCGGCGTAATGTCAAAATCTAGTTGCTAGCGCTAACCTGAAACGTGGTATAATTGAACCTTAAAATAAAAGTGTAATTACAGGGGATTGTAACAATAAGAATAAAAATGTCTGTATTGCGATTTATATTAGAGCTAAAATAATTGGTGTCATCCCGACTGTAACGGACATGCCCGCTTCTTTTTGTCATCCCAAACTTGATTTGGGATCCATGTCTGGATTCCCGATTGACTCGGGAATGACAAGGAGTAATGGATTCCTCGATGGAATTTATCCCGAGTATAACCGAGGGACTTGGAATGACACAAGAGGCGTGAAATAAAAAGAACATAATATGATTAACGAGATATTGGCTAAAAATAGCTAAAACAGACCCCCAAAATTGACATTACGCCGTTTTATTTCGTTTTCTTGAGTTCCGATCATACGTAAATCATACCATACTCTTTGAGTAGTATATCACTTCGTACTGATAATGGGTATAATATAATTTGAGGTGTGATATCGCAAAACTACTTGATTCAATTCGCCGTGATACAAATCCGTCACAGAAAAAACCTGTGCACGATGTGCGATTGCCTTCTGCCCCGCCAGTAAAACAACGGACAAAAGGGCAACAGTTTTTTCGCACGCATAAAAAAGGGATGCGATGGGTTGTGGGTGTTTCACTTTTTATAATAGTGGCGAGTATCGGCATCGGTATTCTCGCGCGACCACTGTTTGCTCTCGCAAAACTACCTCAAACCGGCACCTATCTTGTGCTTTTTCAAAATAACGCAGAACTGCGCGGCGGCGGCGGATTTTTGGGGAGTTTTGCAGTGGTGACACTCGAAGGGCGACATATCAAAAACTATTATTTTGAATCGAACATCTATAAAAAAGATAACGCGTTTACCAAAGAGAATAAAACCCCGCTCCCCGATTATTTTTATCAATTTATCGGAAAAGATATATCGCTTGCCATGCGCGATGCAAACTACCCCGCCGATTTTGCAACCGCCGCCCGTGAGGTAAGTAAGTATTATGCTCTCGAATATGGGTCGAGCGTAGATGGAATTATCGCCGTTAATGCGAGCGCGATAGCGGATATGCTTGGCGTCACCGGACCACTCGTCGTTGGTGAAAAAAATGTATCGGTGAGCAAAGATACTTTTTTTGACACCCTGCAGCGCGAAATCCAAGAAACGTATTTTAACAACGATACAAACAAGATGATAAACGAACCAAAATCAATTTTAAAAGATATGATCGATCCACTTATGAAACGGTTCAACGGTGTTTCGCCGCTATCGTTGTATCGGTATATTATGACGGAACTCGCAACAAAACAAATTCTTTTTTGGTTTCCCGATGCACCACGCCGTAGTGTTGTCGAACAGTATAATTGGGGTGGGCGCATCCAACCGTGGAGTGACGAGAGTGTGTTTATATCAAATACCAATGTTAATGGGCAAAAATCGAGCATGTCGGTTGATGAATCACTTACGCTTGCTGGGACTACGAAGTCAGATCCCCACAGAACGCTCACATTCACCCGTACACACAGTGGGGGAGATGCGTATCAGGCAAATCACATCAACAGAAATTATTCAAAGATATATCTGCCACTGGGAACGCAGATTCAATCGGTTAAACGTGATAATTCGATTCTTAACACACATGACTATACAATCGCGGATGAGTTTGACAGAACAGTAGTGAGCGTGTGGACGACGGTTGATGTTCACCAGACGATGACGACACAAATCAGTTACTCGCTCCCCCAAAGCGCTCTGCACGGAAAAATACTCTATCAAAAACAGCCAGGCGTCATTTCGCAAGGGCTTACTATTACCATTGGGACTATTCGTTTTAACTCAAAAAATGTGACCCGTGATGTTACAATCCAGTGAGCTCTAGAAATAATTGTTGTTTTGCTCTATACTCACCCTATGGCAAAAGTTGGCATTGACACACAAACAATACTTGGACAAAAGACCGGTTTTGGGTATTATGTCGATAATTTAGTAACCTCTTTAAAAAAAGTGGGAACAAAACATTCATACATACCGCTCGCTCCACAAAACGAGAAAGATTTTTCTACCCCTCAACGATTTTACTGGGATCAAGTAAGTATCCCACGACTTGCCAGTAAAAATACAATTGATATTTTGCATCAACCGGCATTTTCTGTCCCCATATTCTATGCCCATCCCGTTGTTGCAACGATACACGATCTTATCGCTATTCAATTTGGTGAAGATATCTCCTTTTGGTCACGCCAGTATTTTGGTCGTTTTATGCCGCTTACATATCGTTTTGCCGATCATATTATTGCAATATCAGAATATACAAAAAAAGATATTATTGATGTGCTTCATATCCCCAACGATAAAATTAGTGTTATATATTCCGCCCTCGATCATAAAGTTCAAAAACCTCAAGATACAAAAACAGTCAATACAATTCTCCACAGATTTGGCATACGAACGCCATTTTTGCTCTATGTTGGCACAATAAATCCACGGAAAAACCTTGTATTTCTCACGCAAGTTTTTGCACGTGTTCTTGCGCGCGAACCAAATCTCCAGCTCGTCATTGCGGGTAAAAAAGGATGGTATTACGATAGACTTATGGCAGAGATAACACGTTTGTCTTTGCACAAAAAAGTGATCATTACTGATTATATTACTGATGAAGAAAAAAATGTGCTCTACGGGAGTGCAACTATATTCACCTTCCCCTCTGTTTACGAAGGGTTTGGATTCCCCGTGCTTGAGGCATTAGCCTGTGGCATTCCTGTTATTGCGAGTGACAAATCGTCTATTCCAGAAATACAAGGTGATGCAGGAATATCGATCGATCCGACCGATGAGGACCTTTGGGTGAAAGAAATATGTCGACTTCTCCACGATACACACCTACAAAAAAAATATGCGGCGTCAGGGGTAAAACAAGCGACAAAGTTTTCGTGGGATACGACAGCAAAACGGACAATTGAAGTCTATGACCATGTTTTGAAACGGTATCATGATAAAGAAAAATCAAAGGATCGTCTATGATTATCGGCATTGATATTAGAGAGATCCGTCCCACAATGGCGGGGAAGGGTCGGCTTACCGACGAACTGGTAAGAGCGCTTCTTACGATCGATTCAAACAATACCTATTATTTATTTGGTTTTAATAAACCGGCGCTGGCTTATTCATCCCGTGTTCGATTTATTCAACTGCAAGGAAAGTATGGGTTATGGTTACTCGATTTACGAAAAAAAATTAAAAAGTATAAAGTAGATGTTTTTTTATCTCCCACGAGTTATCTTGTGGTGCTTTTTTCTCCCGTTCCTACCGTTATGATCGTGAGCGACCTTGCAGTTTTTATAGAAAAACACGCGCATCCAACACTCAAAGTTAAAGTGATCGAAAAAACAACATTTAAACTCGCAGCGCGCAAAGCGCGGTCCATTACGGCTGTATCGGAATATACAAAATATACGATCACTAAATATTTTGGCATATCACCATCAAAAATTACGGTAACCCCGCTTGCAGTCATGACTAAAAAAACTCTTGTGACGGGACAAAAAATTGTTGCAAAGCGCTACAAACTGCCGGCACGTTTTATTCTTTTTGTCGGAACGTTAGAGCCAAGAAAAAATATAGAAAATGTTATTGAGGCATATGCACATCTTCCGTCCGCCCTGCGAAGCGTTGTGCCACTTGTATTAGTTGGGCAGCGGGGCTGGAACACGCAGGGGATTGATGAAAAAATTAAAAAGTATCATCTCGAAAATACTATCCGCGAGATCGGTTTTGTGAGCGACGGCGATCTACCCGCATTTTATGAATGCGCAACGGTGTTTTGCTACCCCAGTTGGTTTGAAGGGTTTGGTCTGCCGGTGCTCGAAGCGATGTCGTATGGACTGCCAACGATAACATCAAATGTAACATCTCTACCGGAAGTTGCAGGTGACGGGGCGTTATGTGTTGACCCTGCAAAACCGCGTGCGATAGGCGATGCACTTAACCGTTTACTGACAGATGCAAAACTTCGTGATACGCTACGCACTAAAGGTAAAGCGCGTGTTAAACAGTTTTCATGGGAGGTAACAGCGCGCCAAACGCTTTCTGTGCTCGAATTGGTAGTGTTGAAAGCATCAAAAGATATACAAACAGAAATGTAAAACATACTTTATGCAAATATATTTAGCATTATTACTGGGTATCGTTGGGCTTATGTGTCTTTATTTTTTGCGCTCAAAGACGGCGCGCAACCCGTTTGCATTTCTTGTGCTCATCGCATTTTTCCTGCCGTTCGAGCGTATTCCAACCGTAGTCGTCAACGATTTTACGCTTAAAATTAATCATATTGTGGGGATTATATTTCTTGTTTTTTGGTTTTTAGACAGGGCAGTCCGTCGCAAAGAGAAATTTATTACAAATCCCATTGCGATCCCTTTACTCCTGCTTATCGGATCCCTCTTTCTTTCGCTGACGCACGCGCAGTTATTGTCGCGTGGCATTATCTTTACTGTCCAAATTCTTTTTACTATACTTCTTGCGATCGCAACAAATGATAGTATCAGGAAAAAGTCACATATCGATGCGATAGAGCGTGTTATATTTGCCAGCGCATGGGTTGTCGTTATTTTTGCTCTCTGGCAGTTTATTGGTGATTTAATAGGGTTGCCATGGAGCCTTACCGGACTTGATGTGGGGTTTAGCAAAATTGTGTTTGGATTTCCGCGCGTGCAGGCGTTTAGCAAAGAACCGCTCTATCTTGCAAACTATCTTTTTATCCCCATGGGGTTTTTAATAGGATCGTTCTTTTCCGGAGAAAAAATTGCAACACATAAAAAATGGTTATTAGTAGGAATATGTGTTGTTATCTTACTGACTATGTCGCGTGGCGGGATTATTGGGTTTATTGCTGCAGGTGGCATCGGCACACTTATTTGGGCAAAAAAGATGTTCACGATAACTAACTTTTTTATTGTGACATTCGGGGCGATGGCAGTCATCGGCGCGGTGTATGGGGGGCTTACCTTATACGGCGATGGCGGGGTCCAGAGGTATGTGGAACATATTACAATCGGCGATATTGGGCAGGGCGAATCAACGGTGAGTCGGCTTGGCGCGGTCGATCAATCGATAGATATTTGGAAGGAACACCCAGTTATCGGCATCGGCATCGGTAACTTTGGTGGAACTCAAACCGGGTTTGATATGGATGACCCACGGACAAAAAATATCGTCAACAACGAATATTTTGAACTTCTTGCAGAAACGGGCATCATTGGTTTAGGTAGCTTTCTTGTGCTTATTGGTGTCGTGTTTGTGCGCAGTATCCGTGCTATTCATGCGACAACAAGTTTTCGGTATAGGTCGCTGACCATCGGTCTATCATTGGCTCTGTTTGGGATTCTCGTGCAATATAATTTCTTTTCGACGTTGTCTATTATGTATATTTGGGTGTTTATTGGAGTTGTATTGGCAGTCCAAACACTCGCACTAAAAGAGAGGACACAATGAAATTACGAATAATACACGGTGCACTTTTTTTCCTCGCACTTGTTTTGCCAATGTATCTTGTTCGATTTACCATCGGTGTGCCAACAACAGTGCTTGAAGTCGTGACGTGGGTGGTATTTGTCGGAATACTACTTAGCGCTCCGGATCGCATCAAGAAAGCGCTGATGGATCGCGATCATCTCATCACTATCGGTATTTTGCTTATTTTGCTTGGCGGGGTTGTAGGGTTGCGCGTCAGCCATCACGCCGTGCAAAGCGCAGGGCTGTTTAAAGGGTATCTTATCACGCCGCTTGTCGCAGGCTTGCTGGTTGTTTTAGGTGGGAAGAAAGGGAGAAAGATGGTCGAATGGGGCGCGATTTGTGCTGGTTTTATCGTGTCGCTGACGTCGCTTGGGCAATGGGTTTTGCATACCGGATTACCGGATGGACGCATCGTAGGCGTCTATGCGCTAGATACCGGTGCAAGCCCCAATTATCTTGCATTGTTTGTCGCGCCCGTGGCGATTCTTGCCTATGGTATGGCGCTATCGGCGTCGCGCACACGTATGCAGCGAACCATAGCGATTATTTTTGCTTTGAGTGTGAGTGCGAGCGTGGTGTTAAGCCAATCACGGGCGGGGATTGCGGTGATACTTTTTGCCCTCGTCTGGTTTGTATGGATGACTCTGCGTGCCCGGGCGGGTCTGCAAAAGCGTGTTGATGTATTATTCACGGGGATAGCAATTATATGTATTGCGATCGCAGTAGTAATGGGTATACCCCGTTTACTCGCAAATCCCCACAGTGGTCGCATCAGTTCGAGCAATAATATACGCTACGAAATTTGGAAAACAACTATCCAAAAAATAATTCCGGTATACCCCATAACCGGTGTTGGTTTTGGCGAGTTCCAAACGGTCTTTACTCAAATGACACGCACGCAGGTAAACTATCCAGAATATATCGCACCATGGGCACTAACACCGCACAACATCATCCTTGCGCTGTGGGTTGATACGGGACTCGTTGGTGTTATTGGATTTCTCATTGTCTGTGTTGGTGTCTGTAGACGGATTCCGCGGTCGAGTATTTGGTTTGCAGTTTTTGTGAGTATACTCCTGTTTGGGGTTGTCGATACACCTATTCTTAAAAACGACCTCGGCGCATTTTTCTGGATGATTGTTGGCGGGTCAACAGTGTGGTTTGCCAAAAAGGAAACAGTATGACCTACGCGAAGAAAGTTGCCAACAATACGATTATTCAACTCATCGGTCGGGGGATATCGACCTTTTTATCATTTTATATCGTTGCAATGCTCGCCCGCCGTTTAGGTGTCGAAGGGTTTGGGAGCTATTCTATTGTATTTGCATATCTTGGTCTTTTTGCCGTGCTTGCAGATTTTGGTTTTTTTTATCTATTAGTAAGAAAATTATCTGCAAACGAAGGTGACGATGTAGAGATTGCGAGCAATATAATCGCGATGCGCACTGTCGCAGCCGTTATTATTTTTGGATTATCGATAGGGATTGTTCAGTTTTTCCCTTATCCGCACGCTGTCAAACAAGCGATTGCGTTTGCAACATTATTTTTTACGCTGATCTCACTTCAGAATACCTTATTTGGCGTATTCCAAGCACGCTACCAAATGTACTGGGCGGTGGTGGGTGATGTGTCAAGCCGAGTGGTGACTATCATTGTATTATATCTCTTCTTTGGTTCATCGAGTAACCTTTTACTTATTATGGGAGCATATCTTGCGGGGAGCACTGTTGCAACACTCATTCTCATATTACGAGCACGTAGACTTGTGCCATTTACATTCGGAACTAATTTTACACTATGGCGGTCGATACTCAAAGAATCAATTCCCTTTGGGCTCGCTATCGTGTTTTCATATATGTATTTTAAGGTTGATGCGCTTATTTTATCCATTATGAAGGGTCCGTTTGATGTGGGTGTCTACTCGCCGGCAGTGAAGATATTAGAGGTAGTTCTCGTCATTCCATCTATGTTTATCGCAACAATCTTACCTATATATAGTAAGTATCATACGGATCGCGATCCACGTTTACCCGATACTGTCCAGAAAACGTTTGATCTGCTTTCGCTTGCTATGGTCGCGGTTGTTGGTGGGATATTTGCGACAGCACCGCAGATTATCCAACTTATCGCAGGTAACGAATTTATGACTGCATCATCGGTTGTTGTTGGATCTTTCAGCGCAACGGCGATAACGGCGCTATCTATTATTATATTTACCGCAGTATTTAGTTATCTTAATCCAACATTTAGCTATCTGCTTATCGCCGCAGGGAAACAATCGAAATTGTTACTCCCCAACATCATCCTCCTAGTTGTCAATGTTGGCGCAAATATTCTATTGATTCCACGATATTCATATGTAGCAACCGCACTAACAACGGTCATCACCGATTGTATCGCGCTCGGACTCATGTATTATCTTGCCAAGCGCGAGGTTGCATTTACACTTTCTCTTGGGAGACTTGTTCGTTGTGCGATCGCAGGAGTAATAATGGTTGTGATTGTGCGTATGCTCGCGCTTCCTTTACTTGCATCCATCGGTATCGGTGGGGTTATCTACCTTGGATGCGCCTACCTTTTTGGTGGCATGCGAGCTGAAATGGTAACATTATTGCGGAGAAAATCGGTGTGAAAATATGCATTGATGCAACACGGTTTGTGATCGAAAACGCGGGGATCGCGCGCTATATAAAAAATATCGTCGCATTCCTTGCGCATGTTACGGCGCCCGGTGATGAACTGTGTTTTATCGTCACCTTTATGCGCCACTATGCACGCAAGGACGAAAAAATTGCATGGTTAAAAAAGTATGGCTCTGTCCATGTTCATATAATTCCGGGAAAATGGAAAGAGTATTTCTGGGAAAAAAATGGGCAGGAATTTACTTTAAACGATGGTTTAGCGGATGTGATGTTCTTTTTGCGCCCAGTTATTTTGAACTGCCAGTGTTTACTGCGTTACCGTCTGTCGTTGTTATCTATGATCTCACCACAGCGCGATTTCCCAAGCAACGAAGTGAACAGCTCTCTGCACGACTCACGCGTCTCACGCGCCAGGCAGCTAATAGAGCAGATGCGGTATGTGCTATTTCAAAGCAAACAAAAGATGATCTGGTTACTTACTGCTCAATTGACCCTGCAAAAATTACCGTAACGCTTCTTGCCTGCGATCCGGCGTTTACTCATACACAAACTAAACGAACGAACACTCTTTTGACGGTAGGCACACTTGAACCCATGAAAAATCTTATTACAATAATAAAAGCGTTTCAAAAACTTCCCGACAATCTATTAAAAACATGGAGATTACTGATAGTAGGCGGAAAGGGATGGAACGATGAAGAAATTCTATCTATTATCTCCAATAATAGGGCAACGCAATCTACCCAACTGCTTGGATTTATCCCTGATACTCACCTTGCCCAATTGTATGCTCGGGCTGGACTTTTTGTCTATATTCCTCTCTTTGAGGGGTTTGGTCTCCCTGTTCTTGAGGCGATGACGTGTGGTGCGCCCGTGATTACGAGCAATGTTTCGTCACTACCAGAAGTTGGTGGGGATGCGTGTGCATATCTTAAGGATATATACGATGACACCAAACTTGCTACAATGTTTATACAGTATATGACGGACAAAACAAAAAGAGATACACTATCAAAGAAGGGGCTACAACGTGCACGCACCTCTAGTTGGGACAAAACTGCACGTGCAACATATTCCCTGATACGCAAAACCCATAAGGAACATGTATGAATACTCATAAAAAACGTTTAGTTATTATCTCACAAACAATTCGGCGTGATTTGCAGGCGCCACTGCGACTGTTTAAACATATCGACATTGTGCATCTGTATGAAAACGCAAGTTACGGCGATATGAAAAAAGAAGATTTTAATGTTCCACGTACACTCCAGTTCCAAGGTGTGCGAGATCTCTACAATAACTTAGTCACACTCAAACCAACGATCGTGCAAGTCCCCGAACCATGGGCGAATAAAACAGCATTTACATCTGCGGTAGTGGTGCTCTGGTATGCGCGCCACTTCCATCCACGCATTATAATGCCGGTGTTTGAAAACAGACCACTTAACGACAAGTTGCCAAAATATAAAAGAGTATTGGTCGCGTTACTTATGTCAAAACTCAATAACTATGTTGATACCTATATTGTGCTTAATATCGGCGCGCGAAAGTTACTCGAAAATCTCACAATACCGCAGCCAAAGATTAAAAAGTTGCTGTGGGGATCGTGGGGAATTAATGTAAACGAGTTTACAAAAATAAATCATACTCCAGTTACCAATTACCAGTCTCCAGTTACTCCTCATACCATCATATTTCTTGGTCGGGTTTCAAAAGCAAAGGGGATACCGATGCTTGTTGATGCGTTCACAGAAATTCGTGCAACTTTCCCCGATGTTACACTCACCATTGCTGGACCGGCGGGCGATGCGATTGATGATATCAAACATACAGGAATTACCTCTATAGGACCGCTTAAAAATACGGACGTGCCAGAGTATCTGCGTTCTGGCACGGTGTTAGTTATGCCATCGCAAACGACAAAAGAGTGGGAAGAACAAGTTGGTATGGTGGGTCTCCAATCGCTCGCATGCGGAACGCCGGTTATTACAACCAATTCGGGAGCAATACCTGAATACTTTAAAAATGGCAAAGGAGCGGTTGTCATCGATGAAAAAGATACCGATGGTCTAGTCACTGCTCTTAAAAGATTTTTGAATGATATGAGGTATCGCGATGAGCAATCACGTAAAGGTCGGGACTATATAGAAAAAAACTTTGATGTCAGAAAGCACATCAAACAAATTGAAACGTTTCTAATAGAACTTGGAGAATAAGAGTAATAATGACGTTCTAAGATCTATTAACTCTTAGCTTGAACATAGTTCTTAATAATCTCTTGGTAGGCGGAGTAAGCCGGCTTAATACTGCCGGGGATGTAGTTTCTCTTTGCATCAACTTTTTGTCCGACCAAACCCCAGCTTGTGTCGGGTGTTCGTTTCCCCTGCGCTTCGGAGTGTGAATCGAATAATTTGAATGCGATAAACGCATCAACTTTTCCTGATTTAATAATATTTGCGGATAATGTATTAAAATACTCGGCTTGTTTTTTACCTGTTGGATCGTCAAAATCACCATGTGACTCGTTTGCCTCGGTTATCCAAAATGGCTTTTTGTATTTGGCAAAATACGTTGGCAGATCAAGCACGCTCCCATCGTCGAGCACTTTATGCGTTGGGTCGTCTCCCATATCGGAAAACCAGTTCCACCCGATAATATCAAACGCAACCTTGTCTTTATACATCCGGTCGATAATCGCCGTCGAGATCCAGTTTGCGGTAATCACACGTTTGGCATTTTTGTCACCATCGTGTATACCTGTCGACAAGCCCTGTAGATACGTTTTAAGTTTTTGGTATTTCGCTTCATCGTAATCATTATCTTTGGTGCCGGGGTGAGATGGTTTAATGACAACGCCCGATACTTCATTTGTTAATTGATAATACCCAACTCGTCCTTTATACCGAGTAGCAACTTTTTTGCCCCAATCATATCCCACTTGATAGGTGAGTTGTGTCATAAGGTCGGGCAGTGGCGGCTCTAAAACCAGAAGAAGTTCAAGTTTGTTCTTTTGGGCAAGGTTGACAACGGCGTCGTTCGCTTCTTGTGAATCGGGGTATGTTTCATAATTAGCACGCAGGAGAGAAACGCCGAGATCTTTAATATACTTTTCCTGCATATCAAGAAGTGGCTGGGTAAATGTTTCGGGTCCTTTTTTAAACGCATATGCAGATGTGTAGACCCCCCATATAATGCCTGATGATTTTTGAGCATCATTTTTAACCCAAGGAAGTGTAATGACGCCTCGATACGCCAACAGAGCTCCCGTGAAGATGAAACAGAGGATAATAAAAAGAAAAATCTTTTTAATCATATATATAGTATGCAATGGATCGGCTTTAATTGCAATCATATATATTAAAAAGGAGGAGGTATTGAGTATTAAGTATTAAGTATTAGGTATACGGCATGCGATACCGGGTAGTACACACGGAGAATATTTGCAAAATCTAAGGAATATGGTAGAGTGATCATATATATTTGTCATATGATGGCGTGTGAGTAACGCATACATCATTTTTTGGAGGTTATATGATTTCTATCTCCACCCCAGCGTGGATCGGTATTGGAGGAGGGTTGTTAGCGGTTGCATACGGTTTATGGCTTATTAAAGTCATTATGGGTTTGCCAACAGGGTCAGAAAAGATGCAAAAAATTGCAGGGGCTATTCAGCAAGGCGCACGTGCCTATATCGGTCGTCAAACGCGCGCAATAACACTTGTTGCGCTCGCCGTTGCTGCGCTTTTGTGGTGGCAATTGGGGAGCACAACCGCTATCGGTTTTCTTGTTGGCGCGTTTCTCTCTGCTCTTTCTGGAATTATCGGTATGACCATTGCGGTGAGAGCAAATGTCAGAACAGCCGAGTCTGCCAAAAAAGGACTTTCAGCAGCGTTCCAAACAGCGTTTAAAGGCGGAGCAGTCACCGGGCTTTTAGTTGTCGGGCTCGGGCTACTCGGTATTTCGATATTCTATGGTATAACTCAAGACGTCAGTGCGCTTATTGGGCTCGGGTTTGGGGGATCGCTTATCTCTATCTTTGCTCGTTTGGGCGGCGGTATTTTTACCAAAGCAGCAGATGTGGGCGCGGATTTAGTCGGTAAAGTAGAAGCAGGGATTCCCGAAGACGACCCGCGTAACCCCGCAACCATCGCCGATAATGTGGGCGATAATGTGGGCGATTGTGCGGGTATGGCGGCAGATCTATATGAAACGTATGTCGTCACCGCAGTTGCGCTTATGTTGCTCGGCAAATTATTATTTAACGCAGACGCAGTCGTTATTACCTTCCCCATTCTTCTGGGCGCGGTTGCCATTATCGCATCGATCATCGGCACATTTTTTGTGAGTGTTAAAGACAGTGCAAAAAATATCATGAGTGGTTTATACCGCGGACTTATCGTAGCCACGGTCGTATCCGGCATCGGGTTTCGGTTTGTTATCGATTGGGTCGTGAGTCAAGGTGTTTTTGGGACGATAACTGCCAATTCGCTTATGATCGCGAGTGTTGTCGGTTTAGTAGTCACCGCACTGATGGTGCTCACAACCGATTACTACACGAGTAAAAGTTATGCACCGGTCAAAGCGGTTGCACGGGCATCGACCACGGGGCATGGGACTAATATTATCTCCGGTTTGGCGCTTTCTATGCGCTCAACCGCACTTCCCGTTATCGTCATTGCTGCGGGGATTTATGTGAGTTTTGATGCTGCGGGGCTCTATGGGATCGCACTTGCTGCATTTTCTATGTTAAGCATGACGGGTATTGTGGTCGCCATAGACGCGTTTGGTCCGATTACGGACAATGCGGGTGGGATCGCAGAAATGGCAGGGTTGCCAAATAAAGTGCGCGATATCACCGATGCGCTCGATGCAGTAGGTAACACCACCAAAGCAGTTACCAAAGGGTATGCTATTGCATCTGCGGGGCTCGCCGCAATTGTATTATTTTCCGCATATCAAGAAGAGATTGTTGCCGCAGGTAAAACAGTCCCGATGGTTTTGGGAGACCCCCAAGTCGTTATCGGGTTGTTCCTTGGTGGTTTGATGCCGTTTCTGTTTGCATCACTGTCTATGGAGAGCGTTGGGCGTGCAGCAGGTGCGGTTGTTACAGAGGTGCGCAGACAGTTTAAAACGATTAAAGGTATTATGGACGGCACAGCGGAACCCGATTATTCGCGCGCGGTTGATATTGTTACTAAAGCAGCACTGCGCGAGATGATCATCCCGGCGCTTTTGCCGGTTGTTGCAACCGTCGCTGTGGGGTGGATACTTGGTCCTGCTGCACTTGGCGGGTTTTTGATGGGAACAATTGTGACAGGACTTTTTGTTGCAATATCCATGACAAGCGGTGGCGCTGCATGGGACAACGCAAAGAAGTTGATAGAAGATGGTAACTATGGCGGTAAAGGGTCAGAGGCACACAAAGCTGCGGTTACCGGAGACTGTGTGGGCGATCCGTATAAAGATACCGCCGGTCCTGCTATCAACCCCATGATCAAAGTTGCAAACATAGTAGCGCTTCTTATAGTCAAACTTATAGTCCGTTAAGCTAATCAAGGTATTTGGTATACTCATTGCACATGTCAAAGAGCAACGACCAACTCATCGCCACGATCGACCGGTTTGAAAACGGGTTTGGGGTGCTTGATTTTGGACACGGACAGATGCTTACCATAGCAAAACGGTTTTTACCAAAAGATTCAAAAGAAGGGGACGCTCTTAATGTTGATCTGCTTACCGATACGCAGGTAACTAAACGCAGGGAACACTTAGCAAAAGCGATGTTAGAGGAGATTTTGGGAGGAGAATAGAAGAAGTGCTACAGTGCTGGAGTGCTGGAGAATAATAATCAATCATAAATCACAAGATAATGGCAGAAATAATAACAAGTGCTACGGTGCTTAAGTGCAGGACTATCAAGACAATAGAAATATACTTGACAGGACCCAAATAATGTGGGATTATATGTAAGTCATGAGAACATTTTTGACAGCAATCTATAAACGTAGCCACACTGGGAGGTCCTGGTGGGGTGAGTGTTTGTGTGCGAATGCTGTCAGGTCCTTCCCATGAGCGGAATGATTTTTGTTTGAATGACGTGGACGTTGACATTATGAAAGTGAGGTAACGTGGATGCTTGAACCATATGTTATTCGAGCGATGGAACACGTGGACGGATGGACAAAGTTATGTCTTCGAAGGGGTTTGAAAGTTTTTTTGCGCGAGGTAGACCTGAAAAATCTCGACGTGCTTATTCGAAACAGCCAGCGAGGAACAATCATGGTCGCACTGTCATGCGTGGGTGAACTTGTAGAATCTGTGTTTGATGCTACCAATAACACATGGTCTATCGCTGGGCATGAAGATATCACTTTCTGTGATGATGCAAAGAGTGCCCTTGGATGCGAAACAACAGAAATCATTACCCGTAAAGAAAGACGGGCTCGGATATGTACTGCATCGCTACGTATACCGATTGTGGCTATGGTCTTGATCATGTGTACGGGTCTCCGGTCGCCATCGCGCGCTGATGTTAATCAGAACCAGATATATGCAAGCCCCAGCGTTGTCGCAACACAAGTCGCGGCAGAAGCAAAGCGTTTTGCAAAAAACCACCCCGCGGATGTCACGCAAATTATCGCGACGACGAAATCACGCAAGACGTTACTTCAAAAGCTTGCAGCACGGATTGGCGTGAAACCGTCACTGATTACGGCGGTTGCCGCGCAAGAGAGCAGAGGCAACGAGCAAGGTTCACTGCGTGGGCGATACTTTGGACCGATGCAAGTCAACCGGTCGTATATCCGCACTCGCAAACTTCCTATGAAGACCGTTGCAGATGGATATCGTGCGGGTGCTGATTATTTTCAGCGAGAATGTCTGGCACAATTTGGCGGGCATCAACTGTTTGCGCTTGCAGCATACAACGGTGGATATCCGTCCATTAAGCGTGCGGTGCGGTGGAGCAGTTTACCAAGTCGTGGTAGCGATAGTCGGTCGCTGACAGCAATTCGGCAACTGGCGATACGCCGATCCAAACAATATCGCTACGCGATCGCTGTTATGGCGAAAGCCACGATTATAGACAAGTATCATGTTTTCCAAGCGGGAGAGTAACTGGTTACCTCCCGCTTTCGCGTATACTCAACTTTCGCGTATACTCAACTCGCATCAAAACAATTTTCGTGAGTAAAATCGTGAGTATATAATTACACCACTAATGTGCATATGCGCACTAGTGGTGTAATTTACTATCCGATATATATTATTACTAGTGATAATATCGTAGGGATAAACACTGTGTATCTGGTAGAGTATAGGGGAGTCGAACCCCTGTTTCCAGGATGAGAACCTGGTGTCCTAACCACTAGACGAATACTCCTTATTAATAAGTTTTTCTACTCTTGCTCGATTTTTCCATGATTATATTTGGTATCCTTTTTGATTTGCTCTAAGCCATCCGGGAACGATGGCGCCTCATACTCAATACTCTAGCAGGTTTTACCTGTTATGACAACGGAAATACTTGACGGGAATATACTTTAACCGTATAATGAAGTTGTAACACATTTTTGGACCTTGAGGAGGCCGACAAATGAAGGGTAAACCGATTTTGCCGTTGTGGTTGATAGAGACATTTCTCGTGTGTGCATTTCTCGCGTCGGTCATCCGATTGATCGATACGGTGTCGTCTAATGAGACGATCCGAGCGAATGCGGTCACGATACAAAAGGAGGAATTGAAGTGAGTGACGAAAATATCCCGACGACAAAACCCGACGTCAGTCCGATTGCATGCATTTCGGATGGGGACCTGTCGGCATGGGTTCACGATGGTGATGGCAAGAATCTCCTTACACCGACCGAGATTCTTCATGCAACGGAAGTATGCGAAGACTGTCGAAGCAAAGTAGCGATCCTTTTGGGCACATTACCCAAAAGGAGTCTTCATCAGTTGCGCATCTCCTATATTGTCGATGGAGGGCGTCATCACAAACAAGACAAGCACGCCCTTGATAAGTATACGGTAAACCCATGAAAAACTGGGGATACTATGGTATTCATTCTGATCCGCCCGGAGATGCTCCGTCGGCGGATCGCTTTTTTTAGTTAGGACTTTCGCACTTTGTCATTGCGAGTGACCTGTCTCGCCAAGTCGAGGCGGAAGCGAAGCAATCTATGATAGATTGCCACGGGCTAGTGCCCTCGCAACGACAGGCGGAGCGCCTTGCAGGGCTTCCGAATCGAGAATGACAATAAATGATAAAGTCCTGATAGTATAGATTTTAAAAATAGGATACAATGTTAGTATGGAACATATACCGGTTCTCAAAGATCACATTGTCGAGCTGTTTTCACCTGTTGATGGCACGTTTATCGATGCAACCGTTGGAGCGGGGGGACATGCTTTGGCAATAGCCAAAGCTTTGCAAAATTCTAAACCCCAAACTCCCCGCCCGCCATCGACTTGGCATGTCGGGCAGGTAAACTCTAAACAAAACCAAAGTTTAAAACTTAATATTTCAAACTTAAATCTTGCTTCGAATTTAGGATTTAGAACTTCGAGTTTACAATTAATCGGTCTCGATCGAGACAGCGCTGCTCTGGCGCTTGCGAACGAAAATCTCAAAACTAAAATGTCAAAGCTGGGAATGGATTATAATACAATAGTAACTTTAGTCCGTGGCAACTTCCGTGATATCAAATCAATTCTTGGAGAACTCAAAATAGAAAAAGTGAACGGCATACTTGCCGATCTGGGCATGTCGAGTATGCAACTGGACGACCCGACACGTGGGTTTTCGTTTAGACATGAAGCACCTCTTGACATGCGAATGTCAACAAATTCCAAGATACAAGATACAAATATCAAACAAATTCAAAATTCAAAATTAAAAATTAAAAATTCTGACCTGACTGCCGAACTTATTATCAAAACATGGGACGAACACAAAATCGCTGATATATTGTGGCAGTATGGGGAAGAGCGGTTTTCGCGTAAAATTGCACGGGCGATAAAAGAACATCGCAGGGACATTAGCTCGACAACCGATCTTGCTAAACTCTGCGAAAAATGCGTTCCGCCACGGTTTAGAAAACATGGCGTTCACCCTGCGACAAAAACGTTCCAAGCACTGCGCATTACGGTGAATGATGAGGTGGATGCACTCAAAGATTTTCTGCGCGATGCGCCAGACCTGTTAGCGCCGGGTGGGAGGTTGGCAGTAATCAGTTTTCACTCGCTCGAAGACAGACTCGTAAAGCAACAATTCAATGAACTCGCATCAAACGGTGGGTATGAAAAAATAACAAAAAAACCCATCATCGCAACAGATGATGCAATTGCACTCAACCCGCGCTCGCGTAGCGCAAAGTTGCGGTGCATTAAACGGGTGTAACATAATTATTATACAAGTTTGAGCAATATGCCCAAGTTTGAGAGATTTCATTCACCGTATTAAAAGATTTTTACTCACCGTAAACAGGTAGAGCATGCATAAAGTTATATATTGTTGCCTGTAATACTATCTATCCGCTAGCGGATAGATAGTATACGTGGGAGATATGAGATAGAAATAAAAAAACAGGCGTAATGTCAAATTTGGGATGCTGGTGTTAACCTGAAACATGATATAATTGAACCTTAAAAATAAATAAAAACTCAAAGGAGCCGAGTTTATGTCTAAAAAAAATGTATATATTGCGGTAAAAAC
>Ga0210051_1001344_pt1 | contig 24746 bp, 25 predicted proteins | sample CryGey092014_all_FD_185464 | JGI IMG/M metagenome (GOLD analysis project Ga0210051, IMG submission 185464) | Groundwater microbial communities from aquifer - Crystal Geyser CG23_combo_of_CG06-09_8/20/14_all (SPAdes) (version 2) | ecosystem: Environmental > Aquatic > Deep subsurface > Groundwater...
GCTCCCCACAACCACACCATCAACCGTGGGTAGATGCATAAACTGACTCACGTTAGATGCGCTCACCGACCCGCCGTAGAGAATGCGGGGTTCCTCGCCGACATGCTTTCTCACCGCATCAGTCACAACTTCTAAGGCGTGACCGGTGATCGCCTGTGCGTGCGCCAACGAGCTTATCGCCCACACCGGTTCATAGACGATGGTCAGTTTGTTATAATCGGTCTTGGCAACGCCATTAAGGAGAGTATCGAGCGTATCGAGTAATTTTGAAACAGGTGTACTATGTGTTTCTTCTCCCGCAAAAACGATAGGGTTGATATTCCACTCAAGCGCACGCTTAACCTTTTGGTTAACTTTTTCTGGCGTTTCGCCACACGGTGCGCGTTCACTGTGCCCGAGCAACACATAATCTGCGATGCGTTTCAACATCATCGCTGATATTTCGCCGGTATAGGGACCTTCTTCTTTTTCGTGCATCGTTTGCGCACCGACGTGGATGTGTGCATGATGCAGTGCCGTGATAATCTCTTTAACAGGGTAAAGCCACACAAATGGTGGGGCAAGAACGATATCTGCTTGGATGCCTGCGTCGAGCGCATGGACGATGCTTTGGGTGAGCACCGTTGCATCGGCTAAACTCGTATTCATCTTCCAGTTTGCGACAACCATCGGATTATGATGTGCCATAGACCCTCCCTTGACGTTTATTATACACGAAATGCAACAAAAAAAGAGCCCTGCTGGTGCAGAACTCTTTTTTTAATTTTTACTTAATTACTCTTCGCCACCTGCTTCGCCGTCGTGTTCGTCTGCTGCTGGTGCGCCGTCTGCACTTGGCGCGCCGTCGTCTGCTGGCGCATCGTCATGTGACGGTGCATCGTCATGTGACGGTGCTGACAAGCTGTCTGCTGCTGGAGCCGCGCTGTCGTCTGCTGGCGCAGAACTGTCGTCTGCTGGTGTTGCATCATCGCCCGCTGGCGCTGTTGACGCGTCTTCGTCGTCTAGGTATGTCATAAAACCTCCTGTGTATCTATTTGAGATACGATGTCCCATTGTGGGACGGCTTATCTTTATCCTACGGTACAGGTTTGATAATGTCAAGTAGTTTATCCACAGGGACAATCTGACTTTCTTCTTCGCTACGTCTTTTAACCTCGACACCACCGGCGGCGATACTCCTGTCAGAGACGACGATACGCCATGGTATACCGATAAGATCTGCGTCCGCCAATTTTTCCCCCACACTTACATCGTCTCTGTCATCAAACAAAACTTCTAATCCTGCCTTTTCGAGTTGATTTATTATTTCCATTGTTTCTGATTTGTAATTTTGATTTTTTGATTTGTTTAGAGTTTCGAATTTAGAGTTTAGAATTTCGATTATATGGCAATCGTATGGTGCAACACTTTCTCCCCAAATAATTCCTTTTTCATCGTGACTCACTTCAACAATCGTCCCCATTACTCTTGTTGGACCGATGCCATACGAACACATCTCGACCGGGTTCTGCTTGCCTTCTTCATCAGTATATTTTAAGTCAAGCGCCTCGGAAAACCGTGTGCCAAGTTTAAATATATTGCCCACTTCGATCGACGTCTTTTCTACCCTCGTTGATCCACAGTGTTCACATTTCATCTGGGCGTCTTGCATAATCTCTTTATTGATTCCTTGAGAACACGTTTCGCATATGAATACCGTGTCTTCACCGCTTTTGGCGATTACTTGGAATTCATGTGAAAGTTTAGAGAACGCACCACCGGAAGCTGCTGTTTCGAGCGCGTTAAGACCGATCCTCTTAAATATCGTATGATATGTGCCCTTGACCTTATCGTAATAATCGTCTCTATCTTTTTGGTCAGTATGAAACGAATACAGATCTTTCATCACAAACTCGCGTCCGCGCAAAATGCCGCTTTTCGCACGCGGTTCATCGCGGAACTTTGTTTGGATTTGATACACCGCTTTGGGTAAATCTTTATACGAATGGATATATGAAGTTGCTATTTGAGTAATCACTTCTTCATGTGTCCAGCCCAAACCGACATCTTTGCCGGAATTATCTTTAAACTGATACATCACGTCATTTGCGGTGTTCCAACGACCTGTTTTTTCCCAGATTTCTTTTGGTTGGAGTGCTGGCATCAATATTTCTTGCGCGCCGATTGCGTTAAGTTCCTCTCTGATAATTGTATTTATTTTGTTAACGACGCGCAAACCGAACGGCAAAAGCGTATACACCCCCGCCATCTGTTTTGCGATAAACCCTGCTCGCTCAAGTAAAATTGCATTGACCGCAACCTCGCCTTGCGGCGCATCTCGTTTTGTTTTGGTAAATAAATGACTTAACTTTTCCATAATTTTTAATTTTTATTTTTTACTTTTGAGTTTAAGATTACAGTGATTTAACAATCACTGTAATCTTAGTATATCTCTCGCTGTTATCGCTAGGATCAAGATGATAAGGAGTATAAACCCAACGGTATGGATAACCGATTCTACCTGTTCTCGCACAATCTTTCTACCGAAAATACCTTCCAGTGCGATAAAGAGTGCACGACCACCATCGAGTGCTGGAAACGGCATAATATTTAATACCGCGAGGTTGATTGACAAAAGCGCGACAAGCGAAAGAAGATACGTAAAGCCCAGTTTTGTCGCTTGTGCGGTAAGCGTATAAATACCTACTGGACCAGACACTTCTTGCGCAACGGAGCCCGATACAAAGATATTTTTAACCAGATTTATCACAAATACAACAATTGTCGTGATGCCGAGCCATGTCTCACGCAACCCTGCTGATAATGCTTTGATAAAAGAAAGTTTGACGTTTATTGATTCCACAAGCTGGATGCCCAGAGGCGCATCGCCCGTTGCAAGGGTGATTGTTTTATCTGTTTTTGCTCCATCTCGAACAATCATAAGGTCGACCGTTTCTCCTTGGTGTTTTTTGGTAAACGCCTGAATATCGGTAATGCTCCCCATCACCTCCATATCAAGCGAGAAAATACTATCACCAGATTCCAAACCAGCTTTTTGCGCGGGCGAATCTGTCAGTGTCCCTGCAATAAATACTGTTGTTGATTGGTCCCCACCAAGTGATTGTGCATCGATAGAAAGCGGCGCCATCCCTATCATATACCCGATAGTAAAGATAACGACCGCAAGAATAATGTTCATGGTCACGCCGGCAACGATCACCACAAGACGTGGTATAACTGGTTTGTTAACAAACGCCTTGTGGCTGGTGCTCTCCCCATTTTCTCCGAGTAGTTTGACATAACCGCCCAGTGGAATAAGGTTGATGCTATACGTTGTTCCTTTTATTTTTTTAGACAACAATCGCGGCGGAAACCCTATGGCGAACTCCTCTACCTCTATCCCCACCATGCGCGCAACGATAAAATGCCCAAACTCATGGATGAGAATTAATACTGCAAGGATGATGATGAAAATAAATATTGTCATATGCTCTTCGACTTTTTTGACTTTATGGACTTTCGACTTTCGACTTTACGGACTTTACAGACTTTTTTTACACGCTCATTATCTCTGTTTCTTTATGGCGCGCGATCTGATCGACTTTTTTATTCAGCTCACTTGTCATCTTATTGAGTTGTTCTTCGCCGCGATATTTATCGTCTTGTGTTATCTGGTTTGCCTTTTCTAACCGCTGCACTTCTTTCCATGCATCTTCTCGCACGGTGCGAAGCGCAATGCGCACTTCTTCTGCTTTTTTCTGAATAATCTTGGTGAGTTCGGTGCGTCGCTCCGTGCTCATAGGTGGCAAGACCAACCGGATCGCCGTCCCATCGTTGACGGGGCTGATCTGCAAACCACTTTCACGGATCGCTGTTTCTATCGGTTGGAGTGCCCCTTTGTCCCACGGGGTCACGACGATGATATTTGCATCGGGGACGGTGATAGTCGCAACTTGTTTTATCGGCATCATCGCATTGTAATGATTCACTGTAATATCTTCGACAAGTGATGCAGATGACCGCCCTGTATGAATGGATTTGATATCTTGAGCAAAATGATCAATAGCTTGCTCCATCTTGGGTCGCGTATCTTTTATAATTTTATCAAGCATAGGATCCTCCAAATATCATCTTATCCCATATTGTAATAAAGTGAAAGTCTTTCCTATAAGTTTAGAGACCGTTGAAAAAGGATTGTTTATTGTCATTGCGAGTGCTAGCGAAGCAATCCTTAAACCTGATGATAGATTGCCACGGTCATATTTATGACCTCGCAATGACTGTTTTTATATAGTTTTTCAACGGTCTCTGTTTATTACAGTGTTGGTTAGTAATTAGAGATTAGTAATTAGTTAGTCAGTTCCCAGTTACTAATTACCAGTTACCAGTTACTTTCAAATCACGGATGCACAAACGTCCCAATATGTTCTCCATTACAGATCGCTTTCATACTCCCCTTTTCAAATACATTAAACACCACAATAGGCATCGCGTTGTCGCGTGCAAGCGCAAGTGCGGCTGCATCCATGACTTTGAGATGTTTTTCGAGTGCTTCTTGTATGGTTATCGTTTCATACCGTTTCGCATCGGTATTTCCCTTTGGATCCTTATCATACACGCCATCGACCGATGTTGCCTTAAGTACCACATGGGCATCAATTTCGAGTGCACGCAGCACCGCGTTTGTATCGGTAGAAAAGTAGGGGTGACCCGTGCCCGCTGCCAAAATAATCACGCGCCCTTTTTCTAAATGTCGTATCGCACGCCGACGGATGTAGGGTTCCGCGATACTCGGCATGGCGATCGCCGTGAGCACACGCGAACCAACGCCCAATTTTTCCAGCGCGTCTTGCAGGGCAAGCGCGTTAATGACCGTGGCAAGCATCCCCATATAATCAGCAGTTGCGCGTTCTAGACCATTTTTTGATGCGGGTTCACCACGGAATATATTACCTGCGCCGATCACAATGGCAAGTTCCACGCCCATCTTCGTAACCTCTTTGAGGCGCTCGGCAAGTTCTACCGATGTTTTTGGATCAATGCCATATTCACGTTCGCCCAGTAACGTCTCTCCTGATATTTTTAAAACAATTCGTTTCCATTGCATAGATCTCCTTATCTACTTTATATCAACTTTACAGACTTTATGGACTTTACAGACTTTATGGACTTTACAGACTTTATGGACTTTACAGACTTTATGGACTTTATGGACTTTACAGACTTTATGGACTTTACAGACTTTATGGACTTTACAGACTTTATGGACTTTACGAACTTTATGGACTTTACAGACTTTATGGACTTTACAGACTTTATGGACTTTACAGACTTTATGGACTTTACAGACTTTATGGACTTTACAGACTTTATGGACTTTATGGACTTTACAGACTTTATACTATCCCCATCCTATCGTTGATTTGCCAATAACACAAATAGGGTCTGTTATGGTATTTGCCGATAGGCATAAAAGTATTGACTTTATAGGTTTGATTTGCAATAATCAGCGAGAATAGAATTACTTTGATAACTGAAAGGAATAGTGAAAGATGGACCCGATTATCGATATGACGAAAGTTGATGAAGCGCAACGCGAACGCAAACAAAAGAAGGATAGTGACTTCCCGCACGGTAAGGTGGTGATCCATTCTGACCATCCTTGGTATGCCAAACAGAGGATGTAATTTCATGACTATAATGAGGATATAGCATACCTCAAAGGTTGTTGTATTGCAGGGAGGGTGTGTGACCACGAAATGACGCATAAGGATTACATGAACTCACTGCGTGATGGCGTTGTCTGGGAATTCAGACTTTCTCCGGTGACAATTTTTACTCTCCAAGGTCATCGGAAACGCTGCATCCACGAGTTCATTATCCCCCCAACACCAAGCGCCGCGTTTCTCATCCACGGCAAAAAGAGCCAAGAACTTGTCGCATGCTATCGTAGCGAGTTTGGGATCCTTGCGTGTTCCCATGCGCTGTGGGGTGAGGACAGCGGAGAAACGTTTGTTGTGCGGATACTTGGTGATGTCGGATACGAGAAAACTCTCGCTATCCTCATCTACCGCATCGCGATGGATTACCCGTATATCACCGGTGCAGGGACACTGTTTACCCCTGTTCCCGTGTGGATCCCGCTGGTCGGTATGCCGTGGAATACACTTCTTGCAAAGGTGCAAAAGCACCTCGAACCTTTGCGTCCCGCTTTTGGTAGAGACACATTTCTACCAACGGAAGATGAGTTCGATTATTTTCGAGTGAACGAACTCTCGATGCCGGGCTGGAGCGAGACCGATGAGTAGTTAACAGTGTCCACAATGTATTAGACTATGATGCCCCTGTCGAATGACAGGGGCATCACTTCGTTTATATACCCTTTTTCAGGTTTATAGTATTATGGTGTATACCATAATACTATAAACCATATACGTATTATATTTGCAAATTTGACAAGTTGAAAGGTCTTGCAACTTATGTTCGCCTTCGAATGCAGAGACTCTTATTCTTTTCCGAGTTCATAGACCACAAATCGACTAACAACGATCTTTTCCCCTGTTTTTGCAATGAGTGTCTCTAAAAGATCGCCGACTGTTTGGCTGGGATCTTTTACGTATTCTTGCTTGAGCAAGTCATCGACGTTTTCTGGCTTCATCGCTGCAACTTGGAGTGCACAATCGTGCGTAAATGTTTTGAAATCATCACCGCGCGCGACAAAATCGGTTTCGCAGTTAACCTCGACTAAAACACCGATGCGCCCGTTATGACTATATGCTTCTACCATACCTTGTCCTGCAGTGCGTTCTGCTCGTTTTGCTGCTTTGGCTGCACCGGACTTTTTTAAAACAGCGCGGGTTTTGGCAAGGTCACCAGCACTCTCATCGAGCGCTTTTTTTATCTCCATAATACCAGCGCCTGTTTCGTCTCGTAGTTGTTTAATTAAATCAAGTGTCATTGTATTTTCCCTTCCCCGACTTTATGACTTTACGGACTTTATAGACTTTACGACTTTACGGACTTTTCGACTCCTTTTTCCTCTTTTTTCGGTGCACTTTTTGCACCCTCTGCGATCGCCTCTGCAAGCAGTGTTACGACAAGAGAAACCGCCGCAGGCGCATCGTCGTTTATCATAACCGGGTATGCAACATCCTCTGGATTGCTGTTTGTATCAAGCACGCCGACTACGGGGATGTCTAATCTTTTTGCTTCCGTAACTGCCGTGTTCTCTTTATTTGTATCAACAATAACCAAAATGTCAGGGAGTTTTTGGAGGTTTTTCATCCCATCAAGCGTTTTATGCAATCGCTCAATTTTTGTGGTGATGGTCGCCTGATACCGTTTTGGTTTTAATGCAAATTCTGGCGACGCTGCTTCTGTCTCAAAATCTTCGAGGCGCTTGAGGTTTTCTTTTATGGTCGCAAAGTTAGTAAGTGTCCCTCCTAACCACTTTGTAGAAAGATAGGCGATACCGTGCTCCTTGCCAACTTTTTCTATAACATCTTTTGCTTGGCGTTTTGTGCCAACAAGCAAGATCGTCTTCCCTTCTTTGGATTGTTGCTTAAGATATGCGATCGCTGTGATAAGATCTGCATGCGTTTTTTCTAGATCGATGATATGCACTTTGTTGATGGTCGAATAGATACGTGCGCGTGCTTTGGGGTGCGACCGCTCACGCACATGTCCATAATGTGCACCTGTAGCAAACAGTTCTTCGACAGTTGGTAATGCAGTCGACATTAGTGTGTCTCCTCTGTTTTTGATGTTACTTTGCTTTTTTCTAATTCTTTTGATTCTTTTTCTGCAGTTTTGCGTTTTTCGTTTTTAACTTTTAGTTTGTCTTCGTGCTGCTTGCCTGCGGCAACATGCGCATTATACCGCTCTAACCGACCTGTTGCATCGATAAGTTTTTGTGTCCCCGTGTAAAACGGATGGCACGCACCACAAATCTCGATGGAGATTGCGGGCTGGGTTGATTGCACGCTATAGACCGCACCACAACTACAGGTGATAACGGTATCCTGATACGTGACCTCTTCGATTTTTTGTTTTGTTTTTTCTGACATGGTAATTATCTTCTTTTGTAAACACTGACCATAGGTCCGTCGGCGAACCCATAAACATTGATCAGGTATAGACAATATGGTAACATAGAGTAACGTAAATGTCAAAACTAAAAACTCAAAACTATGGGTAGTCAAGTAAAAAATTTGTCGGAACAATTAGAAGAAGCGCGATCACTGCTCACCAGTGATGATATGTCTATGCGCTCGCTTGCGCAAGAAGAGATAGATAAACTCAAGGCGCTTATGGGAGAAACGCTGCATTCCAACAACGACGTCATTGTAGAAATTCGCGCCGGTGCGGGTGGTGATGAAGCAGAACTTTTTGGTGCGCAGTGTGCACGTATGTATCAGCATTATAGCGAACAAAAAGGATGGTGTTTTAGTGTGATAGACCAAACAAAGTCCGAACTAAACGGCATCAAATCGTTCACGGCAGAAATTCAAGGCGCAGGAGTTGCTGATATCCTCATACACGAATCCGGCGTACACCGTGTCCAGCGGATCCCCGCAACAGAAAAAAAGGGGCGTGTGCATACATCTACGATAACCGTTGCCGTTTTACCGGTGGTCGAAGAAAAAGAATATGTTATTACAGCAGATGACCTGCGGGTGGATGTGTATCGCGCGCAGGGTCATGGTGGGCAGGGGGTAAACACCACCGATTCTGCTGTGCGCATTACCCACATCCCTACCGGGCTCGTCGTCACCTGCCAAGATGAACGCAGCCAGATTAAAAACCGCGCAAAAGCGCTCAAGGTGTTACGCGCAAAATTAGCAATTGCGCATACGGCACTCGGTAATAAAGAACAATCTGATACACGCAGAAATCAGATTGGGACGGGCGACCGTAGCGAAAAGATCCGCACCTACAATTTCCCCCAAGATCGCATCACCGATCATCGGCTCAAAAAAAGTTGGTCACGTATAGAAAAAATTATGGACGGTGATCTTGACCCGATCGTTTGTGCGTTGCAAAAGCGAACGGATAGCGAACAGTAAACTCACAAGCTTTGTTCGGTATTATGTCTCACGACCATTGACAGCGCACCCCATCTACTATAGCATATAGGCGACTCAATATGGTTGTTTCTTTAAGAAACTAAAATCTTTTGTGAAAGGAGGAGCTACTATGTCTCAACCTCACACGTTCGTCGTTGTCGATCCAGATGGTAAACGGTCTGCGGAGGCAATGGGAGAAGTCCTTCGACTGTCGCGTGAATATCAAACAGGATTTGATCCTGCAAACCGTGAATATCAAGTCACAACCCAAAATCCTGACTTTGTCGAAGCGGTCATTGCGCTCGTTCGGCATAATCCTGACTGTGTCGCAACACATATCGAAGAGATTCTCCGTATCGGTCCCGCCGGACGGATGTCCGATGCAAATGGAAGCAGACTCTCCCCTGATGAGTTCGAAGCAATACTCGAAGAAAGGACTGTAGCACATGAATCGTAGCAACAATCTTACCCCCATAGGGCAACCTTATCTGTTCGTGTTCATGGAACCCACCCACACAGACGGTTGCCCTTTCGTTTATATTTTTTAAATCTTACACCTTTATATTCTTATACCTTTACACCCTTATACCCTATTCTGAGAGGGACTACGCAGAACCTCCACAATAGATGTAATGGCAGTATACTTTTGTCATATAACATCAATACTATTAATAAAAACCACTAAAAAAGGTTCTTTTTCCGCTTAAATGCGGATTTTAAATATCTATCGATACATTTGAGAGAAAGGAGGACAATGGCATTTTTCAAACGTTTCATAACAGTTCTCGCGATCATCGGTATGACACTCTGGCAGGTTCCTTTTGGAGGACCAAAAACCACCAGCGCCGGAAGTATGACTGACGTTACGGCAACTGGTTCTAGCTCGGTAAAAAATGAAAGTTCTAATTACACCGTTAATTTTACTCCGGCGACAAGTAGCCAATGGGCGAATGTTAATATTAAATTTCAATCGTCGTCAGATTCAAAGTTTAGTATCGGTTCGGTAACGCTTGGCACCGGTAGTTCTGCCGTGTTCACTGAAATCTCAAATATTGATGCTCAGTATGACAATGTCTCGATCAATGCCAGCGAACTAACCGCCGGAACCGAGTATACGCTTGTGCTCAATAGCATCACTAACCCGTCAAAAAACGGGAAATATAGTGTTTCGTTGGAAACATGGGGTGGTTTTGAATCAAGAATTGACTCTGGCTCAACGACCGTTACCATTGGCACGGTAGATATCCAAGGAACGGTTACGCTCCCCAACGGCGACCCGGCAATTGGGTTAACCGTCGAGGCTCAAAATAAAAATAATTTCAGCGACCGTTATTCTTCGTCGCCGGGATTAGACGGTGTCTATGGTGTCGGCGGGTTAACTGCGGGAACCACGTATATCATCAACGTCTGGCTGTGGGGAAGCGGTGATCCTAACTCAAACACGCAAGGCTATATTTCGCCAGATCCGGTTGAAATTACCTATAGCGGATCGCAAATAACACAAAACCTTTCACTTACTATCGCCTCAAAAACGATTAGTGGAAAATTAAAAAGACCAAATGGAGATGGCATACCTAATGCACGCGTCTTTGCAGGGAGGATGGATATGCCCGGTGGGACAAATGGTGAAACAGATTCCTCCGGCAATTATACTCTTTTGTTATCCGGTGGAAAATGGGAAGTCAGACCTGACACTTGGGTTGGTCCCGGACAAACTGCGCCGGACTATACGTATTCCGGTCCTGGAATTCCGGTCAAATTTGCTAAAGACGATACAATAGAATCAAAAACAGGCGTAGACCTTACAGTTATCAATGCCAACTCAACTATAACTGGCACAATTAGTCCAATCGTTTCTAGCGGCGGAATTGGCGTGCATAATCGTAGTGGGTTTGGAACCGGCACCGGGGTTGATCCAAACACCGGCACATTTTCCGTTAAGGTCCCTACCGGAACATACGAATTAGACATGTTTATGGATCCAATGCAAACTGGCGATAAATATACGACACCTACTATGGACCCCATAACTGTCGGCGACAGCGAAACCAAAAATCTCGGTGTCATAACACTCGTCAAAATGGATAAATCAATTATCGCCACGGTCAAAGACAAAGCCAGCGACAGTGGGCTAGCCAACTTTGAAATTGGCTGTTTCCAACCCAACGGCGGCTGATTTGCTATGGGTAGAACCGGTGCAGATGGTGTAGCAACGGTTATGGTAAAAGCCGGTGAATGGGGCTGTATGGCGATGTCGGGGTTTGGCGGAAAAGGTGGCTCTAAAGGTGACGGTGAAGGACCAACGGCGATGCTCCAGAAATACCTTGGTGTGGTAAAAGCATTCGCACAGGAAGAACAACAAGACGAAGGAAGTCAATCAAAATACGTCGTCATGGGCGGACCAAAGTTTGTTAAGGTTGACACCACCGCATCAGTCGAGTTTACGGCACTCGAAGCAGACCGGACAATCAACGTTGTTATCACCGATGTTAACGGAACACCGCTTCAAGAGCATGGTTTTATCGAAGCCGAATTAATTAGTTCGGGACTCGGTAGTGGATTCGACTCAGGTGGATTAGGGCAACCCATTGACCCAAATATGCCCGGTATGGCTTCTATTCAAGTGCCTGCCGGAAAGTATAATTTGCGTATGATGACTCCTCCGGGTTCTGATTATAGCAGTGGCGACGCAACAGAAGTTGATGTAACGAACGGGGATGCAAATGCAACTATTACATTACTCCAGAATGATTCAACTGTTTCCGGAACGCTTAAAGATGAAGACGGCAATACGGTGACAGGCATTATGGCGTTTGTTACTGCAACAAATAAAAAAGGTGCATTTATCCCTGGGGATGTTAACTCAAGTAATGGAACATTTTCTATGCGTGTTCCTTCTGCGGGCGGTGAACTTGCATTAGGATATTTTGTTGACCCTTCCTCGGGTTACTTTGAACAACCGGTGACCGATAATACCTTTACCCCTGTAGCAGGTGGAACAGCAACACGTGATATTGTCATGAAAAGAGCAACGACAACGGTCAACTTCACCGTAAAAGACCCCGATGGTAATGCTGTTGCCAATGCCTTTGTTGAGGCGGACAACCGCAAGTCAGACCGTGACTCAAAGATAGATACGTTCTTTAACCACGGTGAGCAAACTGGCGCAGATGGCACAGTCACACTCCGTCTCCCTGCCGGAGACTACTCGTTTGAAGCATTTCTCCCCCCCGAAACACTGCGTTCCAATAAATGGTTGCAACCAAGGAGCGAAAAAATAGCGCTTGCAAAAGATGATACTAAAAATGTAACACTCCAGTTCCAAAAAGCTGATGTCGTGTTATCAGGTAGAGTTACCAAAGATGGTGCTGGTGTAGAAGGCGCCTATGTAAATGCATACTCAAAAAACGGTGAGGCGATTGAAATTTCTACCGATGCTAACGGCGATTATTCAGTAAATATAATTGGCGGCGAATGGCATGTGGGGTCACGCAATGACGATGGCGCTGACGCATATGTATCAACAGAAAGTGTGTTTGACGCTGGGACTGATAAAACCGTTACGAAAGATATCGTCCTGACTAAAGATACCGACGGGTTGTCAAGTATGGTTACGTCGAGTTTTGACACCGACAATGCAAAACAAGTTACCGTTGACGGTGGCGCGCTCGATGGTGTAAAGGTGTCTATCCCCCAAGATGCCTTAGATATGGATGGACAGGGAGATAATGTAACGTTGACTATTGGCACAACAGTTGAGGTGCCCAGTCAGTTGCTTGACAAACCAATTGGTGGAGTTGCGCTTGATATCACCGCGCAGGACAGTTCTGGACAGTCGCTCACTTCGACCAACTCATCCGTTGCTATTACGATCCCCGTTAAGGAAACAGATTTGGAAGCAGTTGGTTTGACTCTTGCGGATATCGGTAAGAAGGCAGTGATGAGCTACTACGATGAAGAAAATGGAAAATGGACGCCGCTTGAGGGATCGGTTACCGCGGTTGAAAGTGGAGATACCATCCTGGTTACCGGTCAGTCATCTCACTTTACCTCCTTTGCAGTCACGGCAGCAACAGATACAACGCCGCCAACTACACCGACAAGCCAGTCAGCTACTGACGTAAAAACAGGCGGAAAGGTTACGGTTGCGTGGACAAATCCCACTGATAGTGACTTTTCAAAGATTCGGATCTATCGCTCAACAACAGAAGGATCCGTAGGCGATGCGCTCACCACCATTTCGAGCACGACAACCACAAGTTATGATGATACTAGCCTTACAAACGGGACCAAATACTATTATGTTGTTCGGGCGCTCGATACATCGGGTAATGAATCAACAAATACGACACAGGTTCGGCGCTCGATGGTGCACGTTTTAGCCCCGATACAAACGCCAAGTTTACCTTAGGCACAGTCAAATTAAGTGGAAAAATATCTGATGCAACATCGGGTAATGGTATACAAGGTATCCCTGTAGAAATCCACCCTGGTCCTAATAGCGCATCGATGAACGGTTTTTGGAAGACGACGACCGATGCATCGGGAGATTATAGCTTTGCAGGTCTTACTAATGGCACATTTGTTTTTGAAATGAGCCCGGGCATTGATCCGGGAAGTTCTCAAGCAGCAACGATTAGTCAATATGCACGGTTTGAACAAGTAGAAATTACTATTACCGATACACCGCAAACTATAAATAAAGCACTTGCAAAATCAAATAAGAAAGTTATTGGTAAGGTTGTACGAGAAAAGACTGGAGCTGCAGTTGTCGGTGCGCAAACAAATATCGGCTGTTTTGGTGGCGGGTTTTCTAACGCACAGACTGATTCTACTGGCGCGTTTACCTTGACCTCAAACTGCACCGGCGCATCATTTCTCATGGTCCAACCACCTATGCAGGGTCCTGGGGGCAAGGTGGTCCCAGAGGTCCGGGCGGTCAACAGCAACAACTATCAGAAACAGATTATGGTTCAACGAGCGTCCAAGTTTCTTTTGTAAAGGCGCAAGCAGAAGCAGAAACAATCGATGTCGGTAATGTAGAAGTAAAAACTGCAGATGCAACCGTAACAGGAACCATCCAGAATCCCGACGGATCTGCAGCAACAGGCGGAGCGGGGTTACAGAACTTTAAAGAGCATAGTTTCGCACCATTGCAGTTAAGTAATGGGACATTTACCGCAAAAGTGATCGCAGGCACGTATAAGTTAGACAGTTTTGACCCATCGGGTAATTATTCACTACCAAAGACGACGATCACGGCAAAAAGTGGTAAAACTATCAATATCGGTGTCATTAAAAAAGTTGCTAACGACAAAACAATCACTATCACCGCAACGAGAACCGATACGGGCGCAGGTATGGCAAATACACAATGTATGATATTCCCCAAAGAAGAGGGTCCCCCTTATTTTGCAACAACCAACTCAAGTGGTGTATGCACCGTGAAAGTCCCAACTGGCTTTAGCGGGCGAGCAGGTGTTATGCCGGGTGGTAATTTTGGCGGAGGTAAAGAAGGTGGAAAGCCCCAAGAAGGTGGAGGCGGTGGACAAGGTGGAGGTCAAGGCGGTCCGGGCGGTGACCAAGGTGGACCAATGGGCTTCTTTAAATCACTTGTCACGGAAGCGTTTGCACAATCACAACAAGGTGGTCAACCAAATGACTTACAACAACTTTTCCCGCGAAAAGGGTTCCAAAAAGTTTCGGCAGGCGATAGCGTAACTGCAGAGTTTGACAAAGCTGACAAAGCGTTAAATGTGAGAACTGTTGACAGTAATGGAACGCTTGTAACACAAGGTGGGTTTGTTGACATGACACTCCCATCAGGATTCCATCTTGGCTGTCCAACAGCAGGTGGTATGGGGACGTGTTATGCAATAGCCGGTGATATCAAAGCTCGCGTTATGTTCCCTCCCGATTCATCGTATGCTGGGAAAAGTAAGAGCGTAATTGTTACAGAAAATAATCAGGCAGTTTCACTCGAAGTGGTAGAAAAAACAGTTACGGTGACGGGTAATATCCAAGATGGGTCAAATAATAATGCGGTCATTAAAGATGCAACATTAAGTATCAATGTCGGTGCATTTGGGTCTGATGGATTCTTTATGGGACGATATAACCCAGAAGCAGGAACATATTCTATCTCGATTCCCCCAAGTTCAGCAGTCCGTTTAGGTGTTATGGCTGGCGACCCCGGACGTGGTGTCAACAGAGGTGGATACGTGCCGAACATAAGCCCCGATGAAGTAAGCGGAACAGGCACAGAAACGATCACGAAGAACCTCACGCTGTCCAAGGTTGATGCGACGATCAACGTTACCGTCAAAGACAACAATGGAACAATAGTAGAAGGTGCCAATGTTGTCGCAAGTAATGCACTCGCTGATATTGTTGGTCCCGATGGTCCAGGTGGACCGGGTGGACCCGGAGGACCAGGTGGTTCACGTCCAGAAGAAGGTCCTGACTTTGGTTTTGCAGGTGTCACCGATGAAAATGGAATAGCAGCGATCAACGTTGCGCCAGACACCTATAATATAGTTGTTAAAGCCCCCGATCTATTCCCGACTTCAGTAACACAGGTATCCCCTGCATCAGAAGAAACAAAAGATGTCACCGTAACACTTGCAGCCGCAGACTCTACACTTAAGGTAGAAGTAAATAAAGGGTCAGATAGCACTGATCTTACCGAAGCGGTTACGCAAGTATTCGATGACGCTGGGAAGATAAACTTAACCGTGACCGATGGTGACGCCAATAGTGGAGATCAAGACGGCATGGCAAACGGTATTATAGAAGTTAAAGTTCCAACGGGGATATATAATGTGCAAGCAGGTAAAGATTTCCCTGATTCTGGTAAAGTTGAAGAGAGTGGTTACAAAAAGATTGCGACAACAAAAGATGCTATCGTAACGCAAACACTCGCAACATCAAACCAAGATAATGCACTTCAACAACCAGTGACATCAGAAGTATCAAGTAGTTCGTCTGCAGCGTTAGCACTCCCCGATGGGAATACAATTTCGATCCCGCAGGGTGCGTTAAGCTCGTCAAGTTCGAGCTCAGAAGATTCTGATTCAAGCTCATCTTCAGGAAGCCCGGTTGTCGCGCTCGGAGAAATAAAAGCAGCGCTTCCAGAAACAAAAACTGACACCCCAATTGGTGCAGGTATATCCATTGATGCAGTCGATGGGAGCGGGAACACAATCACCAGTTTACAAGGTGTCATTTCTGGAGAGATCCACTATAAAGATAGTGATATCCCAAGCGGTATATCAGAAGACAACTTTAAAGTTAAATCGTATAACGATGCAACAGGTGTGTGGGACGCCGTCCAACAGACTTCTGTCGATACCACTAATAATGTCGTATCGTTTACCACAAATCATTTGACTGACTTTGCGATTGTAACATCCACCGATACAACTGCCCCATCTGCACCGACAAGTATTACAGCAACCGATGCAAAAACAGATGGCACAGTTAATCTTGCGTGGACAAACCCAACCGATACCGATTTTTCAAAAATCCGCATCTACCGATCAACAACATCCGGGTCATTGGGGGATGTTATCACCACGACAACAACGAGCGCAACGACAAGTTATGCTAATACAAGTTTGACCAACGGCACGACGTATTACTATACAGTTAGAGCGCTTGATACAAGCGATAATGAATCGACAAATACTGATCAGGTTTCTGCCGCACCTTCCGCAGCAGCAGCAACACTACCTAAAACCGGTCCAGAGCCAACAAATACATCACCTCTTATTGCGCTCGTCCTGCTTGCAGGGCTCGTCAGTATAGGGTTTGGTATCCGACACTATGCAGTCAAACAACGATCGTAAGGGCAACGTGGACAGATCACACAAGCTTACAACGACACTCATCCTCCTTTTGGGGGTGGGTGTTGTTGTTGCAACGTTAGTAACAAATAGTAGAAAATTATCACTGTCATCACAGTCACAGCCGGATAAAAAAATTGGTGTTACTCAAGAGATCCCTCAACCGTTACCAACATTCGAGGATTTTGGGCTTACGATAGAAAAACTTCGTATTTCAACGCCTATTATCCCCGCAGTTGACGGAACAAACGAGGATATTTATTACCCTGCACTCGCAAAGGGTGTCGCCCAGTTTAAGGGATCGTCTAACCCTGATGTTGCAGGAAATCTCTTTGTGTTCGGTCATTCATCGTATCTTGCCAAAGCGGTCGGTGATTACAAAGAAGTATTAAAAGAATTAAATCTGCTTAAAGAGGGTGATGAGCTTGTCGTCCACTATAAAAAAACACCCTACCGCTACAAAGTAACCAAAAGTTACGAAACAAACGATAAGGACTGGTCGATCCTCTCGCCATCAAAAGATATACAGGAAAAAACAGTAACCATTATGACTTGCTGGCCACCAGGAACAATACAAAATAGGTGGGTGGTCAAAGCAACACAGATATAGAAGTCTAAACCGCTGGAAAAGTATTCTTATCGTCATTGCGAGTCCCGCCAGGGCGGGGTAAACTCCGCGAAGCAATCTATAAACCCGACGAAAGATTGCCACTCCGCCAAAGGCGGATCGCAATGACTATTTTGATAGGTTTTTCAACGAGCTCGATCTATTTAGCATTGACATATTTTAGAATTGTTATTTGAGCTCTTCGAGTGTCACCGATACCGTCATCTCTTTTTTTTCTCGGACAATGACAATCTCAATAACATCACCGACATTATATTGGTTAAGTATGCGTGTAAGGCTTTTTTGTTCGGTCACTTGTTCCCCATTAATTTTAGTTATAACATCATCTGCCTTTAACCCTGCTTTTGCTGCAGGACTACCCTTGACGACTGCGGGGTTTTGTGGGTTGCCGACTAATACTGCTCCAGTAGAAACACCATAATCATTTTGATCTGCAATCTCTTTGGTTAGTGCAATATAGCGCACACCAAGATATGCCCGCACAATTTTACCTGATTTGGTAACTTGCGCTATCGAATTTTTAATACTATTCATGGGGAGCGCAAAACCAATTCCTTCCGCCTGTCCTTTTGCTGCAACAGCAGTGTTTATCCCCACAACTTCTCCTTTGAGATTTATAAGAGGTCCACCCGAGTTCCCTTCGTTGATCGCTGTGTCTGTTTGCAACAACCCTTCTAAATGTTCCGATCCGCCACCCGCAGCGCTCCCTGCATCGATCTGGCGCTCTTTAGCAGATATCACGCCAGATGTTACCGTATTTTGGAACTGACCAAGCGCATTGCCGATAGCAACGACGCGTTGCCCCACTTGGAGTTGATCTGAATCACCCAGTTCTACCACATGCAAACCTGACGCTTTAATTTTGACAACTGCAAAATCGGATACGCTATCACGTGCGAGAACCTCTGCGGGGTAACTTTTCCAATCATACGTGAACACCGTATACATTGCATTTTTATCGCTCACCACATGTTTATTGGTTACGATGAGTCCATCAGATGTAATGATAAAACCAGACCCACCGCCTTCATGTGTTACCGTTTGTCCAAAAAAATCAACGGCACTTGATTTTGTAGAAATAGAGACAACAGCAGGGGATACTTTCTTTGCAACATCAATGACTGAGCTTGATTCTTCGACGACAATCTTTTCTGTTTTCCCAGCACTTTGTGGTTCATTACTTTGCGATGTGCTAAACCCGAGTGCGCTACGCACTGCCGAGTTATGAGTTGCAACAATAGTGCCTGCGACGCCACCAAGAGCACCGACCAAAAGCGTGCATGCAATAAATGCTATCTTTGGGAATGTTTTTGACCGTGGTTTTTGTGTAATTTCTTCTGACACCGAACTCTCTTCATCTGTATAAATAATTTTTGGATCTTTCATAGAACTCCTTTCAATAGACTATTACTCCTTTTTTTCTTCTTCGTCTGCAAACTTTTCTGCAATTTTACCCATCTCTACAGTCATTGCTACCAGTAATGTAGTTACGATTACCGCATAGATAAGTTGCGAGATTACACCCGAACCAGGGGAGATATACCTGTCGATAACTCTTTTAATCAGGTCATTCCATGCAAGAGCCGCCACCAAACCAAAAGCACTCGTTAACATGGTGGATATGGTTTTAAAATATTCTTTACCAAGCTTTCCTGCCCTGAGTTTAGTCGAAGGGTTAATTATAGGCTTTGCCATTGTTGTCTCCTGTAAAATACATTATATCATATTTTTGAGTAAACGATTAACCACTTCTGGATCGGCTTGTCCTTTGCATTCCCGCATTACTTGACCAACTAAAAACCCATACACGGTTTGCTTGCCAGCTTTGTAATCTGCAACTGCCTGAATTTCCTTTTTTAATACTGTTTCAATTATAGATTTTATTTCATCTTCACCGTGGAGTTGATCATGTGTTTCACCAGACAGTGCCAACTTGCGTTGGTGCGGATTCATCTGTGCTAGTTTGATCAATTCTTCTGCTGATTTATCCCTAGATTTTGGATAATGGATTAGTAGCTTCGCCACCTCGGCTATATAGTTTAATTCTGGATGATTTTTCCGTAATTCGTAATTCGTAATTCGTAATTCCGCCAGCCGCGAAAGTAGCTCTGGATGGTGAATAATAATTTCAACGCTTTTGCTGTCAACACCCGCTTGCAATAGTTCGTTTCGGCTGGCGTCAGGTAGGGGAGTGGTTTCACCGATTTCTAACTTTGTGGTGTCAATTGGCGGTAAATCCGGTTCGGGAAAGTAGCGGTAGTCGGCGCTGGTTTCTTTTGCCCGTTGGGAGATTGTTGTCCCTCGCCCATCGTCCCATCCCCTGGTCTCTTGGACGATTGACTCCTTTTTTTCGAGCAGCTCCGTTTGTCTTTTTATTTCATACTCAATCGCCTTTTCAACTGATTTAAATGAGTTAAGGTTCTTTATTTCTACTTTCGTGCCCAATTTTGAGTTTTGAGTTTTGAGTTTTGAGTTCGGGGACAATGAGATATTAACTTCTATTCTCATGTGTCCACGTTCCATTTCCGCATCAGCAACGCCGAGTGTGCGTAGTATCAGCTGATATTCCCGCGCAAAATCCGCTGCTGTCTTCCCATCGTGAATATCGGGTTCTGTCACTAGCTCAACCAACGGCACCCCCGCCCTATTGAGATCAACCAGCGATGACCCGTCTTTGTCATGAATTAGTTTCCCGGTATCTTCTTCGAGGTGAATGCGGGTAATCCTGATCTTGGTTCTTGGTTCTTGGTCATCAGCTTCTATCTTTGAATTTTGAATTTGCCTGCCCCGCGGAGCCTTGGCGAAGTGGGGTGATTTATTATTTGTAATTTCTAATTGCCCTCCGGTCACGATTGGCACATCAAATTGACTTATCTGGTATCCTTTTGGTAGATCCGGATAAAAGTAGTGTTTCCTATCCCATTTGGTAATCGGTGCAATTGTTCCACCAAGCGCCTTGCCGATATTAATGGTGTCTATCACCGCTTGTTTGTTCATCACGGGCAACGCCCCGGGCAACCCCAAACACACTGGGCAAGTGTGGATATTCGGCGAGTTTACTCCGATTTCAGACGAGGAGCAAAACGGATCCCCGCCCGACACGCCTTGACTGCTGTCATGGCTGGCGGGATTTTTGCACCCACAAAACAGCTTTGACTTGGTATTCAATTCCGCATGAATCTCGAGCCCGATTGTCGGTAAATATTTTTGTTGTATTTTTATATCTTTGTTCATGATACTTTATTAATTCTTGAATCTTAAATCTATAATCTTAAATCTATTTTTGCTTAGCGTGAATTTCTAATCCGATTGTTGGAAGGTAATTTGTCATTTTGTTATTTTCTTTGTTATTTATCTTTTTGAATTCTTTGTCTTTTCAATCTTTCTGTTATTTCGTAGTTATTTATCATCTCGAATCATTTGTCATTTTAAGATACTTGTCATATCTAACATTTTGTCATTTCGAACGAAGTGAGAAATCCCCTCTCCTCATAATATACCATTATATAAATCATTCCATCTCGGATTTAGTGTTTTTATCAAATTTTCCTTCTTTTCTCTTCTCCAATTTTTTATCTGTTTTTCTCTTATTATTGCTTGATTAATATCATTATAACTTTCATGGTAAATCAATTTGTGACACTTATATTTTTTGGTAAACCCCTCTATTAAATTATTCTTATGTTCGTAAACTCTTTTGACTAGATTGTTGGTTACTCCAGTATATAATGTTCAGCTATTGCTTGCCAGAATGTAGATATAATACGATTTCATTTTTTTGCCATCGACCACTTTTCTTGTTATCCCAATTGTCTTTTGTCATCCCGAGCGAAGCCGAGGGATCCCTCCACTCCGGTCGGGATGACAATTTAACTTTTGATTTTCCCACTCTGGTCAATCTCAATTTTCATTTTTATAATAATTCTCGTTTATTCCGTTGCGAAATTAAATACTGACGAATGTTCTCTACCCCTCCGCAATTTTTCTAAGAATATTCATATCATCGGTGCCATAGTAATTAGCTAAAAAACCTGCCACTGCTTCCGATGAATATCGATGTTCTGGAACGGGTTTTGTTTCTAATAACTTCTTCATTTCACTTCTAAGGAATACTGATTCTGCTGGACTCAAATCATCTGGCGTAAGACCTGTTCTTGCCTCAAGCATAGATAATATACTATCATACACTTCGTTTTCATTTTTATAATGGTACATACTTTCATCAAATTGGAAACTTTCTTTATTCTTCATATCTCCCCAATCTCATTTAATATTTTTCTAAAATTTGCTTTAACATTGTTATTTATTTTATCATGTAAGTAAATTTTTTGCGCCCCTCTTAACGATTTCGCATTTTTTGCAGTTATCACACTTTCGCCTGTTTGTTTTTCTATTTCATTCCTCGCTTTTTTTGCAGCAATCCCTCCTGCTCTGGCAACCTGTTTATTATTTTCTAACCCTCGTGGCTTTTTCTTTTTGGATATTTCTGTTGTCGATGCTTCCGCCAGCATATTCAAAACTAATTCGAGGTTGGTCATATTATCTCTCAAATTTTCTTTTTTGAGCCCCTTAAACTTTTTATAATCTTTCACGCTTTTGTCTGCCCATGCTTTTGTAATCTCATCGGTCAGTATCGCATATTCCAGCCCTTCTTTCATTTCCCGTTCCTGCCACTCGTCAGTTAACTCTTTGCGCACCTCAATACTTTTTAATCGCTGGTTGATCCATGCTTTCGAGTATCCTTTTTGCAAATATGTTTTCATCGCTCTTTCGAATGCAAGTTCTGGATCTTCTGTTTCTTCTATCCGTTCATATCCAACCTTTGCAAGCCATAGTTTAAAAGGTTCTGCTTTTGGAGAAGGAATTGATTGCACGACACGAAGTAAGTCTTGCGTAGAAAAACAATCTGTTGCATATTTTTTCCCATCGGACGCTATTAATTTCAGTTGTACGATTTTTTCGTACACCTCACTTCCTTCGTTTTTCAGTTTGCTTTTCAAATCACTCCAATATCGTTTTGGAATCGTTGAATCAACTAAAACGCCTATCACATCGATAATAGAAAAATACCAAGTTTCCTTTTTGTCGTCATAAAAACGGCGAACTTGCTTTTGATTAAATAATACTATTGAATGTGGGTTTTTCATTGTGAAATTGTGATCATAATTCGCTTAGTGAATTTAGCGTTTTTCTAAAATTCGCAATTGCATCTTGGGCTTGGGTTTTACTGATATCACTATCGCCATGGGCGATTTGGTTGCGGACTTTATGTGCGTCCCAGGCGGATTGGAGAGTATCACGATTTATTTTATTTTCCATCGCTTTTAACCGCTCGCCGACTGTATTACCGGACACTCGCTTTTGTAAGACACTATCCAAAATACTATCGGCTTTAATTATCGCCATCGTCCAGGCGTGCACATCATCTTTTACCATCAACTCTTGCACTTCTTTCCAACGCACAATAACATCCCCACTTTTCTTTTTCTTAAACGGTAAGGTTATCAACTGCCACAGTGCAGAACCTATCATGATTACTATATTCTCAAATCCGGATTTTTTGTTTTTGTTATTTTGATATTTGGTCATTGGATTATTATTAGAAATTAATAATTAGGATTTAGAAATTAAATCTTCAATATTCTGGGCTATATTAAAGATGTTATAATCATCTCTCTGTTTTCCCAATATCTGCATCCCGATAGGGAGTTTCTTATCACCCTCCTGCGCAGTTTCGATTGGGATTGAGATTGCCGGAATGCCGGCAACATTGATCGGCACAGTATAGACATCTTCCAAATACATCTTGACCGGATCGTCAGTATTTTCGCTAAACTTAAACGGCAAAGTCGGGGTCACCGGCGCAAAGATACAATCGACTTTGCTAAACGCATCGTCAAATTCTTTTTTAATCTCTTGCCGCACGATTTGAGCTTGGTGATAATATTTATCGGCATACCCCGCGCTGGATACGTAGGTCCCCAGCATTATTCGCCTCTTTACTTCTTCCCCAAAACCCATCGCGCGACTCTTTTGGTAAATATCCAAAAGAGTCATCCCGACCCCCTCTTTTGTCATCCCGAGCGAAGCCGAGGGATCCCTCCGTTCCAGTCGGGATGTCACCTTAGATTTAGAATTTTCGATAGAAAAACCATATCTAACACCATCATAACGGGCAAGATTACTCGATGCTTCTACAAACGCAATAATGTAATAGCACGCCAGCGCATATGGTAGCGACGGTAACGATATCTCCACAACTTCCGCCCCTTGCGATTTTATTTTTTCAACAACGCCGTCAATCGCATTTTTAATTCGTGGGTCCAAACCTTCAGCAAAAAATTCTTTAGGTAACCCTATTTTTAAGTTTTGAGTTTTGAGTTTGGAATGTGGAGCTTGTTTAGAGTTTAGAGTTTCGAATTTAGAGTTTTCGATGTCAATCGATGTTGCATCTTTTACATCCTTTCCCGCCATCACTTCAAACAACTCTCTCGCCTCCTTGACTGTTTTTCCAAATGTTCCAATCGTATCCAAACTCGAACCGTAGGCGATCACTCCGTATCGGCTGACTGCGCCGTAGGTCGGTTTAAACCCAACTACTCCACAAAATGCCGCTGGCTGGCGGATACTCCCGCCGGTATCGGTACCGATGGCTAATTCTACCATCCCAGATGCTACCGCCGCCGCCGATCCACCAGACGAACCACCGGGAACACGATCTAAATCATGCGGATTTTTTGTCGGTCCATGGGCAGAGTTTTCCGTCGAACTGCCAAATGCAAACTCGTCCATATTGGTTTTACCAACTATTATCCCACCCGCATCAATTATTTTTTGCACCGCAGTCGCAGTATAAGGCGCTTCAAAATCTTTCAAAATCTTGCTCGCCGCATTGGTTTTACCATTAGTCCACACAAAATTTTCCTTTATGGCAACTGTTTTCCCATCAATCGCACTCAAAGGATTGCCTTGTTCTATACGCTTTTTGCTTTCTTCTATCTGTTGGTCAATTTTTTTTTCGTCAAAAAACTCCAAAAACGCATGAATGCCTTGGTCTTTTTCTTGTAATTCTTTTATTGAAAATTGAGTCATTATATATTAATTTTTTACTTTATGAACTTTATGAACTTTCTACTATTCGTCTTCGGCGAACACTCCCTTTACCTGTATAAACCCATCTTTCTGCGCCGGGGCGTTTTTAAGTGCCTCTTGGCGAGATAAACTTTCCCC
>Ga0210051_1001346_pt1 | contig 24733 bp, 27 predicted proteins | sample CryGey092014_all_FD_185464 | JGI IMG/M metagenome (GOLD analysis project Ga0210051, IMG submission 185464) | Groundwater microbial communities from aquifer - Crystal Geyser CG23_combo_of_CG06-09_8/20/14_all (SPAdes) (version 2) | ecosystem: Environmental > Aquatic > Deep subsurface > Groundwater...
CACAACAGTAACACTCCCAGCAATAGGTAGGCTCCTGGTTGTATGCCTTCATCGTATCTTTGTTCAAGACCATTAAATCGTTGGGGCAGATATGCATACATGCCGTCTTATCCTGCCCTTTGCAGCCATCGCATTTCTCAGCAATAACATAACTTGGCATCGTTTTTTTACCTCCTTAAATGATTTATTCTTTCTACTACCGGCTATTTTATTTCCTTCACTTATACCGCTTACCTCCCCTACACCTCCTCTCCAATGTAACTTTATTCTCCACTCCACCCTCTATCTTTAGCTCTGTCGCTTCAAGAACTCCTCCATCACGTCCACTTTCTTTTTCTCCACAATCAGATCAAATATCTTATCCTTTACCTTCCTGGGAAGAAGTTCGATACTCTTGGTTGTGGCGCTGTCGAATTTTGCCGTGGGAAAAAGCTTTAGTATCTTATCCTTCTGTGCATCGTTGGCATAAGCCCTGATAACTTTTAAACCCGCCAGCATCTCCTCACACAGGTTTGCCAGACCGGCGCTTCTAATTTTTTCATACCTCTCCTCATTTACCCAGATATTGATGGGATACTTCTCTTCAGCCATAACGTTACCTCCTCTTTTCTAAGTTAGAAATGCCTAAAGTTGGAAGTGCCTAAAGTTAAAACAATTTCTAACTTCCTTAACTTCCCACTTCTAACTTGTAACTTGTAACTTCCTCAAGACAGTGGTGGAATTGTGAAAACAGGTGTTCTTCTTTTCAGATATTCATCTGTAACAAAGGGAGAACCAAAACCATATTTTTCAGCACATTCCATCACCAGATCAAAGACCTCGGGCCTGAATATCAGGCGCGGCGGCTTCACCCCATCATCCACAATACTCCTGATGAGGGTGCCGCTGAATTTCTGCCACTCCTTCCTGTGGTTGCAAAGACCCTCCGAGGTGACCTCTCCGCAGTGGGGGCAGTACAACCAGTTCATGGAATAGACGGGGGTAATGCTCAGGTCATCCCTAACCGATTCCAAGAGTTCATGGGCATCATAAGCTCCATAATAGGTACCAACCCCGGCATGGTCCCTCCCGAACATATGGTGACTCACACCCAGATTTGTTCTCAGCATGGCATGGAATATGGCCTCTTTGGGTCCCGCATATCGCATATCCCAGAAGGTAAGAGATGTCATATGGTTATGGTCCCCAAAATAACCGGACTTTCTCAATTCATCCTGAGTCAGGATGATCGCCTCATCAATATAATCGCCTTTCCGTTTTTCCCCAATGATCGCATTAACCAGCACCCCGACCAGGGGTTTATCAATGGGAAGATCGGCATAGGCTTGCAACCACGCCCCTTTCATAAGCCATTCATGGCCGGTATGGGGTACATTTCTGGTCTGATGGGCCACAACCTTCACCCAACCCTTTTCTTTAAACCTCTTTCTCATTTCCAGGGGTGGAATAAAATAGGGCTCATAAGGTGGATTAATCCTGGGGCGATTCACCAGGGTGATGGGACCACCCAAAAACTTGTTCTTATAGTTACATGTCCTGCTTACCCCTGGATGCTTGGGGTCTCCTGTGCCGTAAACGCACTTGCACATATTAGCTATGTCGTAACCCCAGATCTCCTCCACTTCCAATATAGCCAGGGGGTTATCTTGATAGGTTAAAAGTACGGTATCCCCTTCTTTAACACCGTAATCCGCTATCTCCTGATCACCCATATCAAAGATGATGGGAATGCTCCATACGGTTCCATCGGTTAACCTCATGCTGTTGCATACGGCATCGGCATCGGCTTTATTCATGAATCCTTTTAGGGGCGAAAACCATCCATAGGCAATGTTTATAACCTCATTTGCCATCTGGCTTCCAATGGGAACAGATTTTAATCCCTTAATCTTTTGGACAGCTTCCTTTGGTTGTAATATCCTTTCCACAATCTCTTTGCCGCCATGTCCTATCTCACTCATATTTTCTCTCCTTTCCTCAACATTCTCACCATAATTCCCCGTCCTCAGAATCTCTTAAGGGAAATGGAGATTTTTACACCTCTTCAACGGTTACGGCTCCCTGTTCGCATACCTCCATACATGTTTCACAGCCGATGCACTCATCCTGATTTATTGGATCCGATTTACCATCATCGCCAATCACAAAGACTTCTACCGGACAATTCTCAACGCATGCCCCATCTCCATCACACTTTTCCTTGTCAATTTTTACCACATACGCCATTTCCTCTCACACCTCCTTATGTAATCTATTTTTTTCTCTCTATGTTGATATCTCCTCCTTAACCGTCACAGCTATCTTATAAAGGATGGTAAGGATCAAAAAACCCATCGCCCAGATTCCGAGGGTAATTATTACCTCAGGTCCCGTGGGCGAATATTCAAATACCCTGCCTAAGGGAGAGGGGATAAACCCGGTGATCACGAGACCAAGTCCCTTCTCTATCCAGAGGGAGGCAAAGACCGCTACACAAGTCATTGCGAGGATACCTTCCTTCCTTCGTGTGACAGGGTTAATCAGAAGAATGAGAGAAAGAATGGCAAGTATGGCAGAAGTCCATATCCACGGTACAAGCTTTTCATGCCCCTCCATGCCGAAAAAGAGGTACTCGAAGTGGTGCATGTGTTCCGGTATCTGACTGTAGAAAACGGTAAATATCTCGAGCAGTACGAAAAACACACTGACCGCCACGGCATAGGCAACGATCTTGGCGAGACTTTGTATGGCCTCCTTTCCCGGATCAAACCTGGTAAACCTTCTCACAATAAAGCACATCAGGATAAGAAGAGCCGGTCCGCTGGCAAATGCCGAGGCCAGGAAACGAGGAGCCATAATAGCGGTGAGCCAGAAACCCCTTCCCGGAATACCGGCGTAAATGAAGGCGGTAACCGTATGGATACTGACGGCCCAGGGGATAGAGAGATATATCAGGGGTTTGACCCAGGCCGGTGGGGGCACTGATTTTCGCTCCGAGGCTAAGACGGTCCAACCAATCACAATATTCAGGAGAAGATAACCATTCAAAACAACCATGTCCCAAAAGAGAATGGAGGTGGGAGTCGGATAGAGTAACACGTTAAACGCCCGCGCCGGCTGCCCGAGGTCCGCAATAATGAATGTTAAGCACATCGCCACAGAGGCCACGGCCAGAAACTCTCCCAGGATGGTAATCTTCCCGAATATCTTGTAATTATGCAGGTAATAGGGCAAAACCACCATCACCGCCGAAGCGGCAACACCCACCAGGAAGGTAAACTGGGTAATGTAGAGACCCCAGGAAACATCCCGGCTCATCCCCGTTATCCCCAAACCGTAACTCAACTGCCTGAGGTAAAAATAGAAACCTGCCCCGATAATAATGAGCAACAGCGTAACCAACCCGTAATACTTCTTACTCCCGATAAGCGCCTTCTCTAACATAAGCCCTCACACAATTTACGAGGGTTCAGGAGTTCAGTGGTTCAGGGGTTCAAAACCCTTGAACCTTGAACCTTGAACCATCATACAATATAGTAGATTTGTGGTCCCGTGCCCAACCACGGTCTTCTTCGGATAGTATGATTTGCCCGGAGAATCTCCCTTATTTCCGCACCGGATTCCTTCAGATTACCAAAAACCAACGCCTTTTCCTTACATGCCTCCACGCACGCCGGAATAAGACCCTTGGCGAGCCTCTCCACACAGAAATCGCATTTTTCTACAACCCCCCTCGTCCTCGTGGGAAACTCCGGATTAATCTTCTTAATAAAAGGCCGGGGGTCCCTCCAGTTCAAACTCCTTGAACCGTACGGACATGCAGCCATACAGAATCTGCAACCAATACAGCGATGATAGTCCATCATGACAATCCCATCGCTTCTCTTAAAGGTAGCCTTTGTGGGACAAACCCTCACACAGGGAGGATTATCACAGTGATTGCACAGTACAACAACAGGTTTACCACCTCTGGCGTCGAACTCCTGTTCCTGTTCGGGAAATATCTTCTTATAGGACTCGGTCCATATCCACTTGACCTCGTCCTTGGGATTGCCCAAATCGGGGACATTATGAACACTGTGGCAGGCGACGATACAATCCCGGCATCCTTCCTTGCACTTGCTCACATTGACGGCCATGGCCCATCTTTTCCCCGCCAAGGTATCGGGGGCAGGGGAAGCTTCTACCAGATCGCCTCTTAAAAGGACATCCACAAGAGGTCTGGCGGCAAAACCCAGTATCCCAAGCCCTCCTATCTTTAAGAATCCTCTTCTGTCGGTCTTCATGACTTTTTCTCCTCCGGGACGACGTGGCAATTGAAGCAGGTAGGCGCCACCTCCACGTAGTTGTGGCACTTATCGCAAAAATCAGCCTTATTCACATGGCATTTCAGGCATGTCCTGGATAGACTCATATCATACTTCCTCCCATCAGAGGCCACATATACCCTGTTACCCTCCCGGACAACTGTATTTCTCCATTCATTCAGCAACTGCATGTGATTGTTCCTCATGTACCCCTTGGATTCTACACACTGTTTCTCCTGGGTGACAATCTTGAGGTCAGGCACATACTCTGCCTTTCCTCCTGTTACATTATACCAGATAGGAAAGGTTATTAAACAGAGGAAGATAATTATTCCTGCCACGATCTTAGCTGTATCGTACATTAGCCCTTACTCCTCCTTTCCTGGCAGCGGTTCACCCCGGAGATTGGTGGTTCTCTCCTTCTCACCTTTCATCACCAGCGCATTCGCTACCATCTCATGAATGCCGGTAACGAGCACCCCGGGAGCCCAGTAGTCACAGACAGGAATAAGAGTTGCCCTGTCAATCGCACACATACAGGCAAGGCGGTTCACCCCGTACTTCTCCTGGACATACCTGACGGCGTTTCCCCTCGGAAAACCCCCTCGTAGCCTCATGTCCAGATTTTCGTCAGTGCCCAGGCCGGCCCCGCCTCCACAGCAGAACGTCTGTTCCTTGATGGTATTTTCCGGCATCTCATAGAAATGGTTACACACATTCCGGATAACATACCGCGGTTCCTCAATTATCCCCATCGCCCTTGCAGGATTGCAGGAATCATGAAAGGTCACAATCAGATTATTATTTCTCCCGGGATCCAATCTCAATTTATTGTGCCTGATGAGATCGGCGGTAAACTCCATGATATGCACCATCTTTGTGGATTTGGTGTTCTCGAACCGTGTTCCCGTAATCGGAGAAGTCGGCATCTCAAGAAAGTCCGCCGGGCCATTCATCGTGTCCATATACTGATGCATGACTCTCCACATGTGGCCGCATTCCCCGCCGAGGATCCACTTCACCCCCAACCTCTTCGCCTCGGCATATATCTTGGCATTGAGCCTCTTGATCATCTCATGGGAGGTAAACAAGCCAAAGTTTCCACCTTCCGAGGCGTATGTGCTCCAGGTATAATCAAGTCCCAGTTCATGGAAGAGCATCATGTACCCCATGCAGGTGTAAGTACCCGGATCGCCAAAGTAATCACCAGAAGGCGTAACAAAGAGGATCTCGGCGCCCTTTTTATTAAGTGGCACATCTATTTTGATACCCGTTATATTTTCTATGTCTTCGGCAAAAAATTCGAGGGTATCCTTGAATCCATGGGGCTGAATCCCCAGGTGATTCCCTGTCCTGAAGCAATTTGCCACCGGCTCCATGGCCCAGTTGATACCCAAACCGAGCAGATGGAGGAGTTCCCTGCCCATCATCGTGATCTCCGCCGTATCAATACCATAAGGGCAGAAGACCGAGCAGCGGCGGCACTCGGTACACTGGTAAAAGTAGTAGAACCATTCCTTTATTACATCGGGGGTAAGTTCTCTCGCCCCGGCAAGCCTTCCCATGAGCTTACCCCCGAGGGTGAAATCCTTTCTATATACCGACCTGAGAAGCTCCGCCCTGAGGACCGGCATATTCTTGGGATCTCCGGAACCGATAAAGAAGTGGCATTTATCGGCACAGGCACCGCATCTCACGCAGATATCCATGAAGAGTTTAAAGGAACGGTACTTATCAAGTCGATCCTTAAACCCTTCCCTGATGATCTCCCTCCAGTTTTCCGGCAGCTTCCAGTCCTCATCGGTTGGTGACCATTCCCTCGGATTCGGCATCCCAAGGATCTTAAGATTTTTCGCCTTTGCAGGAAAGCAATATGTCCCCGGTTTGAATACAACAGGGATATCCATCCACCCGGATCGGGGCGGCTTATGGGCGATTCGCATAAATTCATCCGGTTCAGGAATGTTAGACAGCTCTGATGATGACATCTCTACTCCTTTTCCACTGGTATTCCAGCCGCTTTCATCTTGTCTCTAAATTCGTCTTCATATTCCTCGTATGTATGAACTTTGACAGGGTAATTCCATGGGTTGACATGCCTTTTCATACGGTTGTTATTCGCCAGATTCCTCGTAGGACTGAGGAAGACGCCTCCTAAGTGCATCAGCTTGCTAAAGGGGAAGTACGCCAGCAGGACACTGACCAAAAACAGATGTATGTAAAAGGGAATCCCTATTCCCTCAGGGATAAGGGGATGAAAACTAACCAATCCCATAGCTAATTCCTTTACCTTGAAAATATCTACCTTGAAAAAATGCCGCATCAGGAGACCGGACAGACCAACGCCAATAATCAGAAACAAGGGAAAGTAGTCAGCGGCAAGAGAGATGTAGCGGACCTGGGGGATAAAAACCCGCCTGAGAAAGAGGTAGGTTACAGAGACGAGCATGATTAAACCGCTTATGTAAAGAACGGGTACTCCTATCTCGAAAACCCCGTCAATACCGGCAAAAAGCCCTAACAGGCGCGGCACCGGCTCAGTAAAAAACCTCAAGTGTCTGATGAGAATAACAAGAAACGACCAGTGAAAGGCAAGTCCGGCCAGCCAGAGCCACTTGGCTCCACCGTATACGAGCCTTGGATCATTTTTCAATTCAACTTTCGTGTTTCTGAAGAGGGAGCGAAACAGAAGCACCTCTAGCGCCATCCTCGCGATAACACCCAGTGTGTTGTGCGGACTCTCAATATTATCAGCCTTGATCCAGGGAAGAGATTTCTGCTGTCCGCAGGTCGTGGTTATTCGGAAAGGTACAGGCGATCTCGCCCATCCGACGACACGGCTAATAACCCCCACAATAAAAGTGGCAAAAGCCGCATAGGGCACAACAAGACCAAAGAGGAAATGGAGCTTCCCCATTTCTACACCCATGAAAACAACAAAAGTAAGTATTACCACCGCAAAAAGAGAAAACCATAAACCCATTTGCCGATACCTCACATTTTTTGTTCACATTCCTCTGAAATATCACTTATCAGATTTGCCCTTTTAAGCAAACTGAAGACCCTGTTTCTCACTTCATCTACCCTGATTTCATAGATCTTCTCCCGACACTGCATATAGATGTCGAAGGCGATAAGGGCAAGCTCATCTATGCGGGAATCAAATTTCAGGAGATCCTCATATAATCGTCTTTCGTGAATCTCCATAGCCAACTCCTCCCTGATCACCTTCTTTAAAGAGTAGACAAACGCCACGGCCTGTGAGGGAGAAAAATCCTGGATCGCCCTGATTCTAATAATTCTGTCCAGGAAGGGAGATATTTTCTCGGCATCCAACCCCTCAAGGAGTTCCATATAGAAGGGCTCTATCTCCCGCAGGAGCGTATACCCCACCGGATTGGCAAAGCGATTGCCTTCCTGCTTGAAAAACTTTGCCGCCTCGGGAGGATAAGCCTCCAGGATCATATCGAGCCACCTTTTCGATATGGCAGCCTTCTTCTGTATCAGGAGATTCTTCAACACCATAACGCTCTAAATGTCGAGATCAATCTCCGGTCCCCGGGCCAGGGTATTTCTGACAATACAGTTTTGCCCTGCTCTCAAGACAGCGGAAGAGCGCGGCCCCGGATCCTGCGGGAGAGAGATATCCCCCACAATGCTGGAGATTAGTTTCCTGTTTTCCTCCTCGGCGATTTGAAAGGTCAAATTTAACTCCATCCCTTCGTAAGGGATTTTCGCTGTCTGGCAGTACCTGGCGATGTGAGCGCCAACGCACGATCCCAGGGAGGCTACCAGAAGTTCCGCCGGCGAAGGACCCTGATCAGCGCCACCGGCATCTTCTCCCATATCCACAAGAAACCGATGGCCACGGACACCGACCGAAAAACAGAGCCCACTTTCATGTTTTATAGAAATGAGATCCATATAGAATCTCCTTCCCCAACTCTATAGAATATAGTGAACTAAAGTTTGAAGTGAGCTAAAGTTGGGGAACCTTACCTTAACTTTAGGCACTTTAGGCACTTCCAACTTTAGGCATTCTTCCTATTTATACGCACCCGGTAGGCTTAGAAAGTCCCGCCAGTTTACAGGCGCCTTTTGCCGGCCCTGAAGGAAACATTTCGTATATATACTTCAGGCTAAAGCCACAATCCTTACACAGCTTTCTGATCATGGGAGCAATGCCATACTGGGTATAGTAGTCCCTGATGTAATCTATAAGTTTCCAATGGTCAGCGGTAAGTTCCCCGTCGATACCTTCTATGCCGGCGTAACCCTGCGCAAAATCTCTGTTCCATTTGTCAAGCTCCTGAAGGAAACCATCCTCATCAACCTCGTAGGTCTTTCCTCCAATCTCTAACTGCGGCATATCTTTACTACCTCCTTCTTCTTTTTATTTTTTACTGGTTTCACTAACACAAACTTATAGGGTCTGGCGAAAACAAGCATCCGGCCTTCCCGAATTGCCTGTGACAACTTGTACATCGTTCACCACGATGGGTCGCCCTTCCCAAAATAACTTATCCTCCCTATCTTTATAAAAAAGGGCCTGTTCAAATAAGGCACTGGCCCACCTTTTTGCCCCCGAAGCATGGAGATGAGAATATGTGGCCAGGACATTCTTATAGCACAGGCCATCCTTTCTTCCATTGATACCGTATCCCCGCCTGACATTAAGGGCTAAAGTTAAACTCCCCTCCTCCCCATCGAGGATGTGAGAGTAATGAAATTCATGACCGTGCAGGATCTCCCCTGTCGGAAAGTAAGGATTAGGCACATCAACCTCGAGGATGGTGTACCCATGGCCCTGCGGCCTTCTGTCCAGAACAAAGTTCAAAGGGAAGACCCCCACCATGGGAAACGTCCTCTCCTTCACAATCAGTTTTTCCCCCAGATACATCAGCCCACCGCACTCTGCATAAACGGGAAGTCCTCTCTCCACAGCCTCATGGAGAGACCTCCGGAAACTAACATTAGCAGCCAAAGACTCTGCATGGGTCTCGGGAAAACCCCCTCCAATATAAAGGGCATCTATGGGAGGAAGTTCCTCATCATCAAGGGCGCTGCACTCTACCAGAGACGCCCCCAGTCTTTCGAGGGCTTCGAGGTTATCTGGATAGTAGAACCAAAAGGCAGAATCCCTGATGAAACCGATCCGCGGTTGTCTCGATGTGCAGGCAGGCCAAGCCGCTTCCTCACCCTTCAGATCAGGAAGGGTGAGGGGAGGAGACCCCTCAGCAACCTCCCACAATCTATCTATGTCAATATATCTGGCGGCTATCCGGGCAGCTTCAGCTACGGCCAGGGAAGCTCCTAGGTGTTCGGGCGGCGGCACCAGCCCCATATGTCTTCCCGGAAAGGCTCCCCCGGTTATCCTGGGAACAGCCCCCAATACAGGCACTCCACAACTATCTTCTATGGCAGAACGCACAATCGTCTCGTGGCGTGTCCCTCCGATCCGATTCAGAATAACGCCTTTTATGGCAACCTCAGGATCGAAATGTTGACAGCCGAGGAGCATGGCGGCTGCGGTGCGTGTCGTCATAGAGCAGTCCACGATTAAAATTACCGGCATCTGGAGCATCTTGGCAAGCTCCGCTGTACTGTAACTTCCCTCCCGATTCATCCCATCGAAGAGACCCCTATTGCCCTCCACCAGTACACCATCGGTTTGCGGCAGACGGGCCAAAAAAGAAGAGAAGACCCCCTCTCTTTCCATCAGGAAGACATCCAGATTGTGACAGGGGCGACCGGTAGCCATCCCAAGCCAGGCGGCATCTATATAATCGGGACCCTTTTTAAAAGGAACTATTCTCTTCCCCCTATTGCGAAGGCAAGCCCCCACGCCTACCGTCAAAAAGGTCTTACCTGAGTTCCCCCGCAAGGCAGAGAAAACCACCCTTGGACAGACGATAACCATCTTTCTCTACTCTTCTCCCTCTGCCTCTGCTCCGTGCTGCACACCCGCACCCTTAAGACCAATCATTGTAGTAGAGCCGCTTGACCAGTACTCAAGGATACCTTCAGATACCATCTCATTGACAATCTTCTTTACATCCCTCGGTTTTCTTTCAGGAAAGATATGATTGAAGTCACTCAAATAGAACTTCGTTTTTGCCTTCTTTCCCTTCAGTGTCTCGACGATAAGCTGCTTATCCTCTTCTATGCCCATCTCACACCTCTTTTCTTAAAGAACTTTCAAATCCCCCCTCCCCCCCTTTTCTAAAGGGGGGTGAAGGGGGATTTTTAAAATTTAAACTGTGTGCTGGTACGCCAGGTTGTGTAGGCAAAACGGTAATCGTCAATAAGATGCGCTGTAAACGGCAACCCCGTCTTCTCAAAGAACCTCTCCCAGCCGATCCTCTCGGCCCAGTTACCAAGGCGTTCATATTTTCTCGCATCTTCCATATAGGTATAGAGGATTTTTTTGATTGCAAGAACCGTCTGTGGCCAGCGGGGGGGCTCATTGGGAAGGAAGGGAACCACAACCTTGGAAAACATCGGGGGTTTTATCCTGTTCGAAAGTTTACCCCCTACCAGGATGGCCACACCGCTTCCCTCTTCATCCGCTAAGGGCATAGAGGGACACATGGTGAAACAATTACCGCAGAACATACACCTCTCATTATTAACGGCAACACTCTTTTTGCCATCCACCGTAGCCGGCTTGATGGCTCCCGTAGGACACGCCGCAACAGCCAGAGGAATCTCGCACATATTCCCCAGATTCTCATGGTCAACCATGGGGGGCTTGCGGTGAATACCCAGAATGGCGATATCAGAACAGTGGACGGCGCCGCACATATTGAGGCAACAGGCCAGTGATATCCGGACCTGAGCGGGGAATCTCATGTTCTGGAAATCATCGTACAACTCGTCCATAACGCACTTTACAACACCTGAGGCATCAATGGCCGGAGTATGACAGTGAATCCACCCCTGGGTGTGAACGATGTTGGTAAGACCGGCGCCGGTGCCACCACGGGGAAACTTATACGAGCCACCGGCAAATTTCCTCTTCTCAAGGTCTTCCATCAGGGGCTTCAATTTTGCCTCGTCATCAACCATAAACTCGACGTTATTACGGGTAGTCCATCTTACGTGTCCATCGCAGTGTTTATCGGCAATATCGCATATCTCACGGATATGCTGGACACTCATCAGCCGGCAGCCGCCCACCCTTACCGTGTAGACCTTCTCACCTGTCTCGGAAACATGCACAAGCACACCTGGTTCCAGGATCTCGTGGTACAACCACTTCCCAAAATTCCTCTTGATTATGGGTGGTAAAAACTCTTCATAGTTTCGCGGACCGACGTCGGTGATTCTATCCTTCATCGGATTACTCGGATCATAACCCATTTTAAAGACCTCCTATTTCTGGTGTTTTTTCCTGAATTCTTTAATATCCCGCTCCCATCCCCCAGCAACGTCCTCCTCCTTCCAGAAGATGTAAGGGTTAGACCTTGGTTCTTTAATTGATCGAGGGTCTGCCTTCAATCCGCAAACCTCAAGGAATTTTCCAAAACCCTGCCTCTGCATCAATTCACCGAGGCGCTCACGATTTCTACCCTCTTCAGCCCACCAATCCCACACCTTTTCGATCAATTCCTTGATTTCATCGTACGGCTCCTCGACCTTCATAAACGGTATGGTCAAGGTAGACATCTGGGCGCCTTCTAAGATCGGGGCCTTGGCGCCAAACAGGATAGAGGCTCCGGTATCCTTTCCAATCCTCAAGGCCCTGGGCATCGTATCAATACAATGCATACACCGAATACATTCTTTATTATTAATCTTAAGTTTGTTTCCATCCCAGGCCATACAATGGGTGGGACAGAGATCAATCACCTCTTTCTCGATATCAAAAGGTCCCCAGTCACGGCCGGAATGGGCGCCCGCATTCGGCTTGAACTCGCCCCCCACATACGCCCCCACCGCTTCCTGGTCAATGCGGATGTCATCCCGCCAGGTGCCGATAACCGACATGTCCGCCCTGGCGATAGAAGCGACACAGCCGTTGGGACAGCCATCAAACTTGAACTTGAATTTATACGGAAATGCGGGTCTGTGTAACTCATCCTGATATTCCATGGTAAGGGAGTGGCACAGATGCTGGGTATCGTAACAGGCATACTCACAGCGGGCCTTTCCTATACAGCAATTCGGCGTCCTGAGATTGGAGCCTGAACCGCCGAGATCCTGTTTAAGGTTATGGGTAAGCTCCCAGAAGACCTCTTCCAATTGCGGTGTGGTTGTCCCCAATAAGATGATATCACCGGTGGAGCCATGCATGTTGGTGAGACCGCTACCCCGTCTCTCCCACAATTCACACACTTGCCTCAAGTACTCCGTGGTATAAAAATAACTGGAAGGTTGATTTACACGCATGGTATGAAAATCTCTTATACCCGGAAATTGTTCAGGCTGGTCACAATACCTGCCGATAACACCGCCACCGTACCCGAAGACACCCACGATACCGCCGTGTTTCCAGTGCCCTACCTTATCTTCGTAGGAAAGCTCCATAAGACCGAGGAGGTCATCGCAAGCCTCCCGCGGTGTTTGCAAATCAACTTTCGTTTTTTCTCTTGCCTCGGCCTCCTGTTTTATATCAGAGACAAAACTTGGCCACCTCCCCTTCTCTAACTCATCAAGCATAGGAGTCTTACGCTTTGCCATTAAAATACCTCCATTCTTAAGTTATTTAACACTATCTGGACTGCTACTCTGTTCACCCCCTCCCCAAGAATCTCAAAATCAGTCAAACCCGCAGGCTAACTATAACAATATCTTCCACCTGTCAAGCCCTTATTAAAGAACGGAAACTATTCCCGAAATGCTCTCAGTTCCTTCAAAAGCTCAGGGTGTACCTCATACCCACACTCTATCGCCCTGTCACAATGGTGGATTGCCCTCTTGAATTCCCCCTTCTGGAGATATGCAGCAGAGAGGTTATTATGGGCAACCGCAAAATTTGGTGCAATTTCAATGGCCTTTTCACTGTTTTCAATACACTCTTCAATCTTTCCCTGAGAGAGATAGGCGCTCCCCAAGGTGCTTAAGGCCTGAACGAACACGGGGTCCTTTTTAACCGCCTTCTTGAGCATTTCAATCGCCTTCTCAACCTCTCCCATCTGCAGATAGGCAAATCCTATGTTGCCATAGGGAATAGCAAAATCCGACCTGAACTCTATGACTTTCCTGCAGATGTCAATCCCCTTTTCCATATCTCCCCTCTGTAAGTATATCCCACTCAGGTTGATGTATGCCTCTGCCAGGCGCGGACTCTCTACTATCGCCTCTTCAAACTCGGATATTGCCTCATCCCATTTACGCTGCTTTATAAGCGCAATCCCCAAGTTGTAATGGGCAAGTGCACATCCCGGGTCATCTCCCGATCTCTGCTTCAGTTCCCTGATATACTCTTCGGTGGACACCCCTTCCTTCATAACTCACCATTTTTCAATATCTTTCCGTACCAGCAGGAAAACTCGTACATCCCCCTGTAGCGGTCGTTGTTGCCAATAATTCCTACGCAGATTTCCCACGCCCCTTGACCGTAAGCATTACTGTACTCTTCCTGAGGGCATGTTTGTAGAAACTTCCTTACCAGCGCCGAAGCCGTCTCCCTTTGTCCGGCCATCCTGATGTCAATGGGGTCATTCGGCATAAGGAAAGGGTCCCAGCTCTCGTATCCCTTATCGAGGATCCTCTTCCGGCTTCTTGCCGACATGCTCTCAAAGATAGCCTTCTTTCTCTTTTCCTCTTCAGGGGAAAGTTCAGACACTTAAAAATATCACCCTTCCTATGTCAGGGCATAGCCTTTTTTAAAATACCTTTGCACGAAGATCCTTACCCGCAAGGGGGTTGTAGAGTTTCATAATGGCCACCTTCATAACATCTAAGGTCTTCATATCCACGATAAAATTCATCAGGATATTCTCCGCCTGTTCAGGAATTACACAGGCATTGGAAGAATCAAAGGCCAATTCCGGGAAACTCTTGCCAAGTTTCTTCTGCTCCTTGCCGGTAAGACCAACCTGAACCGCCTTTTTACCATCAATTTCCTTAATTTCGCCGGCTAATCCGGCGCCTTGAATCTTTTTGAGTCTCTCATCATCGAGGGAAATGTTAATGTAATAGTCTGCCATCTAAAATACCTCCTGTTTGTAAAATTAAGCCTAACATCCTACGGAAACTTCATCATCTTCTTTGATAATTTTTAATGCCCCCGTTTCACAGACTACCACACAATTTTCACATCCAACACACTCTCTATCGCCAATAGCCGGTGAACATCCATCCCTTCTCTTAATCAATACATCATTGGGGCATACCTCTGCGCATAATCCACAACAATTACACATCGCCTCGTCTATCTGGATACGGAACATGGGGCATTACCCGGCAGATACTTTTCATCGCTAACTCAATCTGGGAAAAACCTCTCTCTATGAAAGCAAAAACTATACCAGAAAAAATATATGGATTGGAGGAAAAGCTTGCCCCGTACCCAGGGCAGGGCTTTCCGGATATATCCAGGTCGGGATCATTTACTACATAGAGAACAAAAATCTTGGGAGAAACAGATCTAAATGGGAAGAAAAAGTAACACCATTTAACGTCCATTTTCCTTGAAAATGGAAAATTTCTCTGTTCTTTTAAGGAGATTAACCTGCTCCTAAGAAATGTTACGAGAAGGTAACGTAAAAGATTTAAGTAAGGTCAAGGGGTGGCGCTCTCAGCAATCTGGTGTTCTTTAATTTTTTCCCAGAGGGTCTTGCGACTTATCCCTAAAAGTTCTGCCGCCTTACTCTTCCGGCCCTGCGCCTCCTTAAGTATCTTACTGAGATGTTCCTTTTCTGCGGCCTTTAAAACCTCATCGAGAGTTTCAACACGGCGATCAAGATACTTTTTTTTCTTCAAGCAAATCTCCCGAATGTCCTTAGGAAGATCGGCGATCTGTATCTTCTCTGTCCGACAGAAGGCCACCGCCCTCTCCACGACGTTTCTCAACTCTCGAACGTTCCCGGGCCATTCGTATTGTTCAAGCAGATCCAGCGCGCCTTCCGTGAATCCAAGGATATTTTTGGAAGTCTTCATCTTAAACTCATGCAAGAAATACTTGGCGAGAAGAGGGATATCCTCCTTACGTTCACAGAGAGAGGGAAGCTGTATCTTAATTGTGTTCAAACGATAGTACAGGTCCTCTCGAAGACGTTCGGTCTTTACTGTCTGGATATCGTATTTTGTAGCGCTGATTATCCTTACATCCACATGTATGGTTTTGGAGCCGCCGACTCTCTCAAATTCTTTTTCCTGGAGGACACGAAGAAGTTTGACCTGCACGGCAGGCGATATGTCGCCAATTTCATCCAGAAACAGTGTTCCCTGATCTGCCAGTTCGAAGCGGCCTTGTTTTCTTTGAATGGCGCCGGTAAAGGCCCCTCTCTCATGGCCAAAGAGTTCCGATTCAAGGATTGTCTCCGACAGGGCGGCACAGCTTACCTTAATGAACGGACCATTCTTGCGGCGGCTATTGTAATGAATAGCGTTAGCAACCAACTCTTTTCCCGTGCCACTCTTACCTTGAATCAAAACGGCAGCATCTGTGTCCGCCACTATCCGGATACGTTCATAGATCTCTTGCATCTTATGGCTCTTACCTATAAGGCTGCCAAAATGGTATCTCTCCTCTAATTGTTGACGAAGATAGATATTTTCATCCTTCAAGCACTGAAAAATGCTGATATTCTGGATTTTCAAAACCAGTTCATCGAGAGAAAAGGGTTTGGTAATAAAATCGTGCGCCCCCAACTTCATGGCCTCGACAGCCTTCTCCACTGTGCCATAAGCGGTAATCATCACGACCATGGTTTCCGGGGAGAGGCTCTTTATCTCTTTAAGTATATCTATCCCCGATATGTCCGGCAGAACCATGTCAACTATTGCCATGTCAAATGATTCCCCATGAAACATCGCCAACCCCTTTTGGCCGTTTTCAGCCACCTCAACCTTATATCCGGCTTTAGCTAAGGCATCGGAGATGGTAACCAGTAAGATAGGTTCATCATCTATAAGCAGAATCTTTCCCTTCTCCATGACCGGCCATGCCTCCTTAAGAAAATGATCCCGGAACTTTCTCCCCCGGATAATCAAGGGGTAAAAGGGGGTAAAAGAATTGTAAACTCGCTTCCCATACCTTTTTCGCTTTCCACCTCGATTTTGCCACCGTGGTCATAAATGATACCGTAACTGACGGAAAGGCCAAGCCCAGTCCCCTGTCCTGGATCTTTTGTACTGAAAAAGGGATCAAATATCCTGTCTATGTTCTCTTCCGGGATTCCGCATCCATTATCCCTTATCGCAACACTTACTCTCCCGTTTTCCTGGCCGGTTTTTATCCAGAGATCCCCCCCCTCCGGCATGGCGGCAATGGCATTTAAAATAAGATTCACAAAGACCTGTAGCAATTGATGGGGATCTACCATAATTTTGGAGAGACCTTGATCAAGGTCTCTGTGGAGGGAAATGTTATTTGAAGAAAGTTGATGGGAAGTCACCTCCAATGTCCGGTTCATCAGGGCATTAATATCCGTGGGCTCAAGTTGAAAACTCCTCTGCTTACCGAAATTCAAAAGTTGTTTGACGGTTCTTCGTATCCGTTCCAGGCCCGAATGGATGAGATCAAGGTATTTGGTCCTTACCTGTTCGTCCTGAAAGTTCTGTCTGAGGGTTTCAAGGCAGGTAAGGACACCCCCCAAGGGATTATTGATTTCATGGGCCAGACCAGCCGCCAGTTTCCCCATTGCTGCCATTTTCTCCGTTTGAACCATGTGGGCATGGGCACGCTCAAGCTCTTTTCTTGTCTGATTGAGGCTATCCATCATGGAATTGAAGGCCTGACTAAGAAAACCTATTTCATCCCTGTGGCTGATGGTAGAACGGATGGATAGATTTCCCCTGCTCACCTCTCTCAGGTCATCGGTTAATTTCATGACAGGTTTGATAATGTTCAGGATTAAGGTATAGACAATGATGAAACTAAGCGCTATCAACCCGACAGATATGAGGATCATCTCCTTATAACGTTTAACCAGGTATCGTTCAAACAGCCTGTTTTGGAGACTTTCCAGAGAGAATCCAATTCTCAAAGCGCCCAGTTTCTCAAATCCTCTGGTCAGGGGGGTGAAAACTTCTATAACCTCATCGGCGCCTTTGTACCTATGGATGATTGTTTTATCAAAGGCGGCAGATTGCAGAGAAATCCTGTCCGGATAATTCCTCCTGTATCCCTGATGACTCTCTCTTATTATCTTACCCGAGATATCGGTAACGATAACATACCCGACTTTCAAGTTTTTATTAGCCATTATACGGGCAATATAGTTATCAAGTAAACTTCCCACCCGCACCGGATCCAACTCTTTATAAGGAGAAAGCAGGACATTAGTAATAGGAATAGCAAACACCTCTGCCAGTTCCTTCTTCTGCCGTTCTAAATCTTCCGTAGTTAAACGATACTCTCGATAAATAGAAAAAGCTATGATCAGCATCATCATTAAAATGAGAAAGCTGGAGATAAGGTAGAACTTTGTTTTCAGACTCCACCTTTTTTTTTGAAAGGGAAAAAAGAGAGAAGAAAAAGGCATATGACACCCTCTAAAATAGGGAATCGGGCGATGACATTCAAAACTATGCCTGAGAACGACTATCATCTAATGATAATCGTGTGTTCCCCGCACCACTTTGATATTCGTTTTATTCTCTATGATCTTAGCCGCTTCCTCGGCGCTGACATAGGGGCATGCCGGTTTGGCGTTTGCCAGACATGAACTAAGGTAAATAATATCCGGCTTAATCTCGGATAATCTCATAGCCATGCCTATGTTTGGCACAATGGTGCGCCCAGGACATTCACACCTGATAAAGGCTATCACCTGCGAGGGCTCATCGAAATTACCTTCCCCGAGTGCTGCCGCCTTCAGGCATCGCCATTCACCGGGGCAACCGTAACCGCTGTCCATATAGGCGCCACAACCGACAACAAAAACTTTTTTCATCGAAACCTCCTGGTAAGATTCCCGCTTTAGCGCGGTAAGATTTTTTTTCTTAGCTTAGCGAAATTTTTTAGCATAATTGGCTAAGTATTGCAATCTTTTAATCCCCGACCCCTGCTCCCTGACCCCTGCTCCCTGACCCTTACGCTGCCCGTCTTAAGTACTCGTTCCATCTAAGGTCAACCCACTTCTGGAGCTGGGTCAACTGTTCGATACTCATCTTCCTGAAGCGTCCCTGTCGTTCCAGATAATTGATAATGGGAAGTCTGCTGCCCTTTTCCGCCAGAGTCTTGCTCCGGCCGGTGAAACGGAACTTTCCGTCCTCGATTTCAAAGAGAACAACAATTCCCGTCTCTACAGAAAGCCTTCCTATCTTTACCGTATCTTTCGGGGGGTAGATCCAGCCGGGAGGGCAGGGGGCAGAGATCTGGATATATCTGGTCCCCTTGATACGCTTTGCCCTGACGAATTTATTGTAGAGATCAAGGGGAAAGGCGGAAGAGGCGCTGGCCAGGTAGGGGAGATCATGGGCATCCATAATCTTGAGCATATCTTTCTTTTTTTGCTGTTTCGTGAGGATCGGTGTCGTGGTGGTCAGGGCGCCCATCGGGGTGGCGCTGGAACGCTGGGTACCCGTGTTCATGTAGGCCTCATTGTCATAACAGACAAAGATGAAATCAGTTTCTCTTTCCGCAGCGCCGCTCAAAGCCTGAATGCCAATATCGTAAGTTCCCCCATCACCGGCAACGGCGACCACTGTGATGTCGGTTCTGTTCAAGGCATTTAAGCCGGCAACAAGCCCGGAAGCGGAGGCTGCCGTACTGGGAAAGGTGCAGTTCAGACAGGGGATGGCCACAGACGTTGTGGGATACAACCCGTGGAGCACCGTAAGACAGCTTGCCGGTATGGTGAGGATGGTGTTTCCCCGGAGCGCCTTTAGAAGGTAACGATAGGCTAAGGAGAGGCCACACCCCTGGCAGGACCTGTTCCCCGGCAACATATATTCTTCTTTATTGACCTTGAATAGTTTATCCGGCATTTCTCCTCCTGTCTCCTATCTCCTAACCCCTGACCCCTGACCTCTGACCCCGGCAGGTATGTATCACAGTTCAGCCATGTCGTTTCCGGTTCCGTGGTTCCTGAGGCAATCGCCTCCAGGGAGGAAAGGGTTGCCTCGGCGAGTTCCCTGGCCTTTACGTCCCTGCCACCGAGGCCGACGATATAATTATGGATCGGCGCCCTGCTGCCGGTACCATAAAAAGCGGCCTTGAGATCGGAACACAGCGCCCCCTCGTACCCGTAACTGATGTCTTTTTCAAAGACAAAAATGGCACATCTATTTCCAAAGACCTCTCTCACCTCTTCCTTCGGGAAAGGTCTGAAGACCCGGATGCCGACGACACCAGCCTTTATTTCCCGTTCCCTCAGCATATCCGCAGCCACGGTAGCCTCTGAGGCGAGGGAACCCATTGCTGTCAGGATCACCTCGGCATCATCTGCCCTGTATGTCCAGAGCATCCCGCCGTGGTCCCGCCCAAAGACTTCAGTATATGCACGGTTGGTGGCAACGATTATATCACGCGCACCCTCCGTGGCCTTCTGGAGCTTGTAGCGGAGTTCCATATAACCGTCACGGAGGACGCCCTCCGGGTCCTGCCGCCTCCAGGGAAAGATGACGGGATTTATATTTCTCGGGTCCTCCGGGGAAAGAATCATGTGCGGCTTATAAGGCGGTAAAAAATCCTTGACAAGGTCGGCATCAGGCACTTCCACGGGCATCATGGTATGGGAGAGGACAAAGCCGTCATAGCAGACCATGACCGGTACATAGACCGCTTCGGCAATCCGGTAGGCCTGGATCAGGGTATCAATAATCTCCTGATTATTCCTGCAGTAAATCTGAATCCAGCCGGTATCCCGCTGGGCCACTGAATCCTGCTGGTCATTGAAGATAGACCAGGGAGCGCCCACTCCTCTGTTTACGCAACACATCACGATCGGTAGCCTGGAGCCTGCGGCCCAGTGGAGCTGTTCGTGCATGTAGAGGAGCCCGTGGGAACTGGTAGAGGTAAAAACCCTGGCGCCGACGGCTGAGGCAGAGATACAAACGGCAAGAACCGAATGCTCACTTTCCACGCGAATATACTCGGCCTTGAGTTCCCCCCCTTCGACAAATTGCGAAATAGCCTCCGTCAGAGATGTCTGGGGGGTAATGGGATAGGCGGAAATCACCTGGACATTGCTGAGTTTAACCCCTATGGCGGCCGCTTGATTACCGGTCATGATCTGCACATTACTCATTTGAACCTCTAACCTCCCTCGTTCACCATGGTGATTGCCTTGGCAGGGCATTCCTCTGCACAGATACCGCATCCCTTACAGTATTCGAGATCAATGCCGACCGGGACCGTCGGAATGACCACGCCATCCGGACAGTAAAGCCAGCAGAGGAGGCAGGCAGCCCTGTTTTTTATTGCCGAAATGCATTTTGATTGATCAATAACCGGCCTCATATCCCTCCAGTCACCGGTTTTTCCTGCCTCGCCTACTGCCGGTCTGCACATGGCGGTTATATTGTCGTCCTTTTTTTCCATCAGAAATTCCTCGTTCAGGTCTTATGACTTATTCTTTATCGTCGTCTCTTCAAAAGCGGCATTTAATGCCAGAATATTTGCCGTTGCCGCCCCGCCGGATAACTTCCACCTCAATCCTTTTTCAATATACTCGAGGGAAACGAGGTCTCCCGCCCTGGCAAAGGCCCCTAAGAGTGGGGTGTTGACGATGGGCGCTCCCTCCTTGATCAGACGATGCTTCAGGGCAATAGCCACAGCATCTACGGCAGCGATACCATAGCACCCGCCGATTTCGACCTCATCGGCCTTAAGTTGCGTGTTGATGATGATAAGTCCTCCCTCCTTCAGGGAGGCTAAGATGTCAACAACCTCAAGCAGAGAGGCATCGAGAACCACAGCAATATCTGCCCGTTCAATCTGGGAAAACATCCTGATCGGCTCGTTCGCTATTCTCGTGGAGGCTGTGAGCGGCGCTCCCCTCCTCTCCGGGCCAAAGGTAGGGGCAGAGGTTACCCCCTTAAAACCTTGAAGGTAGGCAGATTCGGCCAGTATCTGCGCGGCGACGACAACGCCCTGTCCCCCTCTTCCATGCCAGATCACTTCTTGCATACTGTCTCCCTGTCATTTGCCAAACTAAAAAGGCCATGGATTTTTCCTACCCATGGCCTTTAGGATTTTTTTTATTATTGCTGGTTTTAGCTTTTCCTAAAAACGACGGGGGATGGGTTTAATCCCATCAGAAGAAGAGCGAGGCACAATACGAGGCTCAAAAGCAAGGTCTCATTTACAAGCTCATCTCTTCTTCTTTCAGTCATTCTCAGGAGTCCCGGTTAACAATTTTAGGCTGTCTAACACAAAAGATAATCGGTGTCAAGGGGCAATTGATGTTTTTTTCTCTAAACCGCCGACTAAAGTCTCCATCTCTTTTACGAGAGGAAGGATGGTTGCGGGGTGCAGGGCCGAGATGGCTGTGGTCTGAAAACGCCGGCAGAGAGTCTGGAGGAGGGCCTTGTCAGGAAAACAGTCCTCTTTATTGAAGACCCGCAGGATTGGTTTGCCGGCGATCTGAAGATCCGACAGGATCTTTTCCACTGCTGCGATATGGTCTTCAAAATGCGGGCTGCTTACGTCTATCACATGGAGGAGGATATCTGCCTCATGGAGTTCATCAAGGGTAGCCCGGAAAGCGGCAAAAAGATCCCGGGGAAGATTCTGGATGAACCCCACTGTATCGGTGATCACCGCCTCGGTATCTTTCGGAAAACGAAGTCTTGAACTTTTGGGATCGAGGGTGGCAAAGAGGCGGTCTTCCGTAAAAACGCAACTCTTTGTCAGGGCATTTAACAGGGTGGACTTACCTGCATTGGTATAGCCGACAATCGAGATGATGGGGAGGCCGGCCTTTTCCCGCTTAACCCGCCGCTGACCCCTTGCCCTCTCAATACCCTGAAGTTCATGTTCCAGGCGATGGATACGCTCCCTCACCCGCCGCCGGTTGATCTCCAATTTAGTTTCTCCGGGTCCCCTTCCCCCGATGCCGCCCGTGAGACGGGACATAGCGGTATTTTTCGTTATCAACCTGGGAAGGAGATACTTTAACTGGGCAAGTTCGACCTGGAGCTTCCCTTCCCGGCTGTGGGCACGCCGGGCGAAGATATCAAGGATAACCTGGGTACGGTCAATGACCTTCATCTCGGTAAAATCGGCAATGGATCGGAGCTGGGCAGGGTTCAGTTCATGGTCGAAGATCAGGAGATTTGCACCCATCTGTAAGGCCTTGATAACCACTTCGGAGAGTTTTCCCTTCCCTAAAAGAAACTTGTGATCCATATGATCACGGCGCTGGATGACGGTATCAAAAATCTCAACCCCGCAGGAGAGGGCCAACTCCTTCAATTCCTCGATGGAGTTTTGACTGTCGTAAAGCGGGTCTGTTTCCACCCGAATCAGGATTGCCCTGTCGGTGGCCTCCACCTTGCGGGTCTTCTGTTTTTTCGCGAATTCGCCTTCCAGGGCCTGGATAAAGGAGGTGAAATTGAGGTGCATCTCCCCCGGTCTGAGGGGGCCCATGATGAGCCAGTATTTCCCCTCCGGGTTTTCCGGGATCAGGTGGGCGGTATGAACATAGCCGGGAAGGCCATCCCTCCCTGCCTCCACGGCACAGACGAGATCGAGCCGCAGGATGGCGAGGTCGGCAAGATCGTCGGAGGTAAGACCTTCGCCGTTAATGTGGGTATGGATCAGCCTTAACCCCTTGAACCTGGCGGAAGAAGAACGGAAGGCATCAAGGTTGGGGATCACAATATCCCTGTGGGAACCGACGATCACATAGGCAATTTCCCCCCTGCGGCTGACGAGGATACCGAGCTGCCGGTTGATCTCCCGAGAGAGTTCCGTCAGCTGCCTGGCCAGCTCATGGGTAAGAATGTTCTCCGGCGGAAGCCTCCGCCGGTAGAACTGTCCGATCCTCTCGATCTGTTCCGACTTGAGGCCGGTCAAGTTGCCGTGAATTTTAAAGATATTTCTCCACTCCCGCAGCCGTTATTTAAATTTATATGGATTGACCTTCCTTTCCATACCGTCGAGGAATGTTGACCAGGAATTGGTCCTAAAAGCGGTAACTAATTTCTTCGGGTCTTTTACCCCGCACGCCGGGCAGGCCAGCTCTTCATAACCCTCTCCGATCTTCATGAACCGTTCAAAGACATGGCTGCACTTTCTGCACTCAAATTCATAGATAGGCATGTTATGTACCTTTTAAAGTGACTAAAGTTTTTTGATTTTCCTGTAACTTTAGGCATTTTAGGCGCTTCAAACTTATCAGCTTCTACCATACTTTGATCGGCAGGTCAAGGGAGAGATTGCGGACAAAAAAAGCCCCGGAGAAAATACCGGGGCTTTTACGTCTTACCTCATTATGTCGTTGACTTACGACCTATGACTGACGACTGATGACTGATTCTTAGAAGGTCAGGGTCAGCTTGTGCATCAAGAGATAGTTGTCGTCAATCTTGTAGCCCGGATCGGTTCCCTTGAAGTAATCGCCTGCCCAGAGGTAAGCGGCGCCGATCATGTATTCAAGGTTGTTATAGATCTTGTAAGAAGCAGTGACATCGGCTTCGGTGCCGTACTCGTCATCCACATCTGCCGGCGTCTCGTCAGCCTTGGCATAGGCAACCGAGGCCTTCAGGTCTAACTTGGGCATCGGTTTGAAACCGGCATAGATCTGACCAAACCGGACGTTGTCCATGTAGCCGGTTATCGGATCGGTGTTCGTAACACTACCTCTCAGGTTGCCTACCCAATCGTGGTTGTAATCGTAGTTCCAGAGGATGAGACAGGGGTTGAAGTTTTCACCCCAGTGCAGCTCGGGCATGAAACCACCTTCCATTTTATCGTCATTGGGATCGTCGTCGCCCCTCATGTAGGCAAGGATAACACCAGCATAGCCGGGCGCCCGCTCCATCTGGGCCTTGACATAGCCGCCGTAGCTTTCCGCATCTATGTCAGCTGCATAAGGTTGCGCAGAAGATTCCCACTCGGCCACTTTACCGCTGATGTAGTACGCCTCTGCCTCCACATTCAGGGGACCGGCTGCCATCTTGACGTAGGGGTTAACCACATGGAGGTTGGCTCTATAGGGACCTCTTTCTAAAGCTTCTTCTAAATTTGTAGGAAAAGGTACCGGTTCCGGTTTCTTGCTTGCCAGGTCAATATATTTGTAGATGAGACCTGCCTCACCTGTTGCGAACTTAACGATACCGGCCACAGTATAGGCGGTGTCATCGGCATCCTTGTTGTTATCCCCCAA
>Ga0210051_1001350_pt1 | contig 24717 bp, 27 predicted proteins | sample CryGey092014_all_FD_185464 | JGI IMG/M metagenome (GOLD analysis project Ga0210051, IMG submission 185464) | Groundwater microbial communities from aquifer - Crystal Geyser CG23_combo_of_CG06-09_8/20/14_all (SPAdes) (version 2) | ecosystem: Environmental > Aquatic > Deep subsurface > Groundwater...
CTTAGGCAATGTTGGAGCTCAGGGTATACAGCAAGTTCAACCTCAAACCCATGGCATTGTTACCTATACCTTAAATTGCAATAATGCAGGTGGTTCTGATACCAAAACATTCCAACTTGGCGTCAAACTGTTTTCATGGCGCGAAGTGTTGCGCGGCATCTATGACTCGGCATCTCAATTCACTGCAGATACGCACTTCGGATTCGCGTCCGTGCTTGATGCAATCAGGGCGCGTTTATCACCTGAGCAATGAGAGGAAACGCCACATTTCATCCATATATAAATAAATACAAAATATCTGATGCATGATTGCACTTGTGGATAAGTGCGTGTTGCGCTTGCGTTTTTTGGACAAATCAATGATACAATAAAGCATTAATGAATGATATGGAAACCCAGCAAACATTTCAACAACTTCCCAAAACAGAACTTGGAGTATCCGGAACGCCGAAAAATCTTTTATTCGGGTCTGCGATGCTGTTGCTCGTTGCGGCTGCCTTATATTTATTTTGCGCGGGATATGCGAAAGTTGCACAAGACCAAGCGGTAAGTTTAGACCAGGAAATTCAAAGCACGGTTGCCTCGCTTTCCAAAGACGAGGTTACGAAAGTGCTGACATTGGATAGTCAAATCAGGCAACTTCGGATATTGTTGCCGCAGCATATCGCAGCGTCCCGCATTTTTGATATGCTTGAGCAAAATACGCTTCCAAAAGTGACATTTACATCAATGTCATTTAATACCGATACCGGGTCGCTTCAACTTTCGGGCACTGCGCAGAGTTTGCAAGACGTGAGTTTGCAAGCAGCAGCGTTCAAACAGATTCCGGAAGTTAAAGATGTTGCGATTAAGGATATTGGCATTACGAAAAACGCAAGTACTTTTAACTTCAAACTTGATATTTCAATCGCGCGAAGTTTCGTATTGCCCAAATAACGCATAACGCCATGAAAAATTCAGCACAAATCATTTTATTCTTCTTTATCAGCGCAGTGATTGGCATTGCAGCGTTGTATGTATTTTTTTCGCTTGATATTGCGCAATGGAATACGGTTCAAGCCGCGCGGCTCCAAGTTGCCGAGCGTCAAGCAGTTCGCGACCAGATTGCGAATTTACTGTCGCAGTTCCGGGAGCGCGTAGCGCAGTTTGAAAATTTAGATCAGCAAATCACCTTGATTGACCACGCCCTTCCATCGTCAATGAATATTCCCGAATTATTGACAACAATTGAAACAATTGCAACCAATAATCACGTGTCGCTTGACCAAATTACCTTTACCGCGGTTTCCCAATTGCAGCAGCCGGCATTTACAGAGACGTCTCATCCAGCTGCGCAGCAAACAAAGCCGTTTGAGATTGCCATTTCTATGACTGTGAGCGGCGGATACAGCGCTATCAAGGATTTTATGACAATGCTTGAAAGCGAAGTGCGGTTGGTTGATGCGACCGCGTTAACAGTGGCCCCTGCGTCCGATTCGTCAAAGCCCGTGCAATTTTCATTACATATTGATGCGACGACATATTATATTTCACAGCCAACATTTACTTTACCCTAATTATATGGAAGCTCCGTCATTACAATCTCAAATACCCGTCATTACGCACAGGCCACCGAAACTTTCTGTCTTGGTTGTGTTAGGTCTTGTTGCTGCGGTCATTGCTTTCGTGGTCGGGTATTTTGTATTTACCAAGCCTAATGCGGGTCCTGCGTCTTTGATTTTTGACAAGTTGTTTCCGTCACAATCAGGTCTCGTGCAGTTGCAATCAGCTGATTTGGATATTGAGAGTATCGTGACTAATTCTGTTTTTTCGCAACTCAAAGAATACGGTCCCATACCATTGCAAATTCCTCCGCTCGGCAAACCAAATCCGTTCATCTAACAGCTATTAACTAATATGAAGGGTTAGATCATGGCAGCATCATTTGATCTACTTTCCGCATTGACGGAACGCGGAAAGCTTTCGCGCCAAGATGCGGAACGCGTTAGAAAAGAAGCAGCGCATCGGGGCGTTGAGCCTGATCGTGTTGTGTATGAGCAAAGTCTTGTTTCCGAATCTGATATGGCTACGGTGAAAGCAGATGCGCTTGGGCTGGAAAAGAAACAATTCGGGCAAGACGAAACAATTCCGCGCGATGTGCTTCAAGCAATTCCTCAAGAGTCATCAAAGTTTTATCGGATGCTTGCGCTTGCCAGTGATTCAACAACACTTTCGGTTGGCATGGTGTATCCTGAACAGACCAAAGGGCAGGAAGCTGCGGCATTCATTGCAAAAGGGTTGAACAAGCAGCTGCGCATGTACGTGATTACGCCGAGTGATTTTGACCGGTTGTTCAAAGGATACTCGTCGTTCGGCGAGGACATTGCTTCTGCGCTTGCGACAATCAAGAAACAAACAAAAGGGCAATCAGTCACAATCGGGTCTATGGTGATGAATCTCGACGATGCCAGTTCATTGAAATCCGAGGAAACGCCAATTATCCGTATGGTATCGGATATGGTTGCGCACGGTATCAATGAGCATGCATCTGACATTCACATTGAGCCTGAACGCACGCGGCTGCGGATTCGTTATCGTGTGGACGGTGATTTATATTCCGCGTTGTATTTGCCGCTTGAGGTCCAACCTGCAATCGTGTCGCGCATCAAAATCATGGCGAATTTGAAAATCGACGAAACGCGCGCGCCGCAAGATGGACGGTTCAGCGCTATTGTGTCTGGCAGACAGATTGACTTTCGTGTTTCAACATTCCCAACCGCAAACGGCGAAAAAGTTGCTATCCGCATATTGGATCCGAGCACCGGTTTGCGCACGCTTGAGCAGCTTGGATTTTCCCAATGGAATTTTGCCAAAGCGCAGGATGCGTTAAAAAAACCGTTTGGCATGATTTTGGCTACTGGTCCGACTGGTTCGGGAAAATCAACAACGCTGTACGCTATGCTTCAGGTTTTAAATCAAGACGGATTGAATGTGGTGACGCTTGAAGACCCGATTGAATACTTTATGGATGGCGTCAATCAATCGCAGGTGATTCCCGAAATCGGATACACATTTGGCTCGGGGTTGCGGAGCATTTTGCGCCAGGACCCGAATGTCATTATGGTTGGTGAAATTCGCGACCAGGAAACTGCTGAACTCGGCGTGCACGCGGCATTGACCGGCCATATCATGCTTTCATCGCTGCATACGAATAACGCCGTCGGCGCAATTCCGCGCCTGATTGATTTAGGCGTGCAGCGATTTTTGCTTCCGGCGACTCTTACGATTGTTATTTCCCAGCGTCTGCTTCGGGCATTGTGCGACCAATGCAAGAAACCTGTTCAAGCAACCGGTGAGATGGAAAAGATTATATCCGACGCCTTGGCAACATTACCAGACGAGATTAAAAAACAAGTTCCGTTTAGAAAACCATATACCGTGTACGAACCCGTAGGATGCAGCGCATGCAAGGGCAAGGGAACAATTGGTCGCATCGGCGCATACGAAATTTTGCATATGACGCCCGAACTTGAATCTTTGATTCTGAACGGACAAGGAGAAGCGAACATATTTGAAGAGGCGCATCGGCAGGGAATGACCACCATGCGCCAAGAAGGGATCTTTCATGCGCTTAACGGAAAAGTGTCGTTGGCTGAAGTGATACGCGAAACCGCGTAATGGGTATGAATGGGCAAAACTACAAAACGAAACTCGGGCAATATTTGGAGCTTGCGCAAAGCCAAGGAGCGTCTGATTTGCATTTGGGTATGGGGCGCAGGCCATCGCTTCGCATTGACGGGAATCTTTTACTCTTAACCAAAGAACCGGTTTTCACGCAGGAGGACATGCAGGGATTTATTGCTGCGCTGCTCACCGGTGAGCAGCAAAAGAGGTTTGAGCAAGAAAAAGAATTGGATTTCGGCTACACGCACGGAGAAAAAATCAGATGCAGGTGCAATGTATATCTGCAGCGCGGATATGTCGCGATCGCTATCCGGCTTATTTCGTTTCAAATCAAGGGTGTTGAAGAGTTGGGATTACCAATGATTTTGCACGAGTTTGCCAAAATGTCACAAGGATTTTTCTTGGTTGTTGGTCCTGCCGGACACGGGAAATCCACCACGCTTGCGGCGTTGATAGACGAAATTAACCATAATCGCACTGACCATATCATTACCATTGAGGACCCGATTGAATATGTGTTTGAACAGGATAGATGTTTGATTGACCAGCGTGAAGTTGGATATGACACCGTGTCGTTTAACCGCGCGCTCAAGTCTGTGTTGCGCCAAGACCCTGATGTGGTGATGATTGGCGAAATGCGCGACCCGGAAACCGTGGCAATCGCCTTGACTGCTGCAGAAACCGGCCATTTAGTGTTTTCAACCCTGCACACGAATAACGCTGCGCAAACTATTGACCGTATCATAGATAGTTTTCCCGCAAGCCAGCAGGGCCAGATACGCTCGCAGCTTTCATCAACGCTTGTAGGCATTGTGTCGCAGCGTTTGATTCCGCGCATGGAAGGCAGCCGCGTGCCTGCGGTTGAAGTTATGCTTGCCGATTCAGCTGTGAAGAATCTTATTCGCGAGGATAAAGTGTATCAAATTGATTTGGTTATTGAAACATCGTTGGATAAAGGTATGATATCATTAAACAGGTCGTTGGTTGATTTAGTGCGCCGCCGCGAAATATCTGAGGAAAATGCGTATGTGTATTCTATAAACCCAGGCGAATTGAAAAACTTTTTAAGCAACGGAAGCGGCATGATGCCGTAATCGTACATTTATGAAATTTGCTTATACCGGGAAAAACACGCAAGGCAAGGTTCAGAGCGGGCTTTTGGAAGCAGTGAACCAGGACGCGGCTATTACGCTGTTGCAGCAGGCAGGTTTGATAGTGTTGAAAATCGAGCAAAAGCGTGAAGGCGCATGGTATGAAAAACTCGTGCTGCCGTTTCAACGCGTGAGCTTGAAAGAAGTTTCAGTTTTTACGCGCCAGTTTGCTACGCTTTTGGAAGCGCAGGTGCCTTTGATTGACGCATTGCAAACCGTATACGCGCAAAGCACCAACCTGATGCTTCGCGAGGTGATTTTCGATATGTATTCTGACATTCAAGCAGGACTTTCGTTTTCCGACGCGCTTGCCAAATATGACAAAGTGTTTTCGCCGTTTTACGCGAATATGATTAAAGCAGCGGAAATGACCGGCAGACTTGATTCAGCATTGTTGTATCTGGCTGATTATTACGAACAGCAAGCGTATGTGAATACGAAGATTACAAATGCCATGATTTATCCCGTATTCATTTTGGTGCTTTTCGTTGCCGTAGTTGCGATTATGGTGACTGTGGTTATTCCGCAGCTGGGCACGGTGATTTTGGAAAGCGGTGTGACGCTTGATGAACTTCCGATGATGACCCAAATTTTGTTCGGCGCTGGGTCATTTTTCACAAAGTATATCGCAGTGGTAGTGGCTGTTTTGTTGGGTCTGGTCGTGGTGCTTGTCAGATATTTTTCATCCGAAGAAGGAAAATTGCTTGCAAGCACGATTTTACTCAAGCTCCCGGTATTCGGCGGGTTTTTGCAGCGGATGTATGTGGCGCGATTTGCCGAAACATTGAGCGTGTTGCTCAAGGGTGGTATTCCGGTTGCGTCCGGGCTTGATATTGTTGCCCATGTGATTGGCAGCGTGTACTATCAGGAAGCGGTTGAACAAATTGCGCAGGGCGTCAGGCAAGGCGAAACAATTTCCGCGCTCCTGCTTAAATATCCTGATTATTTTCCGCCTTTGATAAGCCAGATGGTCGCAGTGGGGGAGAAAACCGGCAGGTTGGAGGAGTTGCTGAAAAAAGTTGCATTGTCCTACACGCGCGAAATTGAATCATTAATCAATAGTTTGACGGAAATAATCCAGCCGATTTTAATCGTGGCGCTTGGTGTTTTGATCGGAGGGCTTATTGCCGCGGTTATTTTGCCTATTTACCAAGTTGCGCAGCGGTTTTAATGGTTGCCCATGCTTGAATTTCTTTGTATTAATGTTATTATGAAAGCAAGTGAATTAAACTCATATCATATGCGATTACATAAAACACTTACCTCACACCACTTTTGCAAAGCGAAGAACAGAAGTGGTGCTGGATTTACGCTTATTGAATTGTTGGTTGTTATCACCGTGATTGGATTGTTAAGTTCCATGATATTGGTTGGCTTGCAGGGCGTTCGGGCGCAAGGCCGAGATACGCGCCGCGTGTCCGATATGCGCAATATGCAAAATGCGTTGGAACTTTATTTCAATAAAAATACTACGTATCCTGTTGGAAGCGGATGGTCTGTGCTGGGAACTGCGTTGCCCGATGTAGGCGTGAAAAAACTTTCCATTGATCCTTTGAACCGCGCGCCATATCAATATACCTATGTGTCAAGCCCAGACGGATTGCACTATGTTTTAAAAGCAGTATTAGAAGATATAAACAGCTCCGCATTGAAAGATAGCTTGAAAGATACGGAAATTCCGACTGGCGTAAGTTCTCCAGGATGTAACCCGCCTTCGTATTGCATTGGTTTATAGAACGAGTGTTTTTGATTTGAACAAAGAAACAAAAATGACGGGAATAGTATGACGGCATATATTTTGTCTTTTCTTATTGGATGTGCGGTGGGAAGTTTTTTAAACGTGGTGATTGATCGCGTGAATCCCGAGCATGAAGATTCGGCGTGGTCATTGGTGCAGGGCAGGTCGCATTGCGACAAATGCAAAAAAACATTGCAATGGTTTGAACTTATTCCCATAGTGAGTTTTTTTATGCAGGCAGGAAAATGCCGTTCATGCGGCGCTCGATTATCAAGGCACTATCCTGTAGTTGAGTTTATAACAGGCGCAGCGTTTACGTTGATATGGTGGCGCGTCACAGAACTTTTGCCATTTCACATGCCGAATCTTGCTATGATTCCACAAATATGGGTGCTGGGATTTATTTTGTGCTGGTGGGTGATTGTCGGGTTGGGCATTTTGATTTCCGCATATGACATCAAATATTATTTGATTCCCAACACATTGCTCGTCGCATTGATTGTTTCGGCGTGCATCACACAGGCGTATGCATTTATTGCCCGCGCGATTTTTTCAGGATTTCCCGATGCAGGATTAATGTTTACAGGCAATTTGGTGTATATGTTTGGTATGGAGCGTATGGCGTTTATGCGTATTATATGGGGTCTTGTATGCGGGTTAGCGTTAATCGGCGGCGCGTTTGTATTTTCTCGCGGCAAAGGCATGGGATTTGGTGATGTGTTGATTGCGGCTGCATTTGGGGTTTTATTTGGATGGCCCGATATTATGGTTGTGCTTTTTGTTGCGTTCGTATCAGGAACACTCGTAAGCATCGGGCTTTTGGCAATGCGCAAAAAAGATATGAAAAGCATGGTGCCGTTTGGCCCGTTTTTGATTTTTGGAGCTCTGACAACTATGCTTGTTGGTGATATACTCATAGCAGGATACGTACGGGTGTTTCCAATTTTGTTAACGTACTCAATATGAATCAATTTGGTTACGCAAAATCTCAAACTATGATTGAAATGCTCGTGGTGCTTGGCGTTTTCACCATACTGACAAGTATGGTGCTGGGGTTTTCGCGTACAGGAGAAGCGCAGGGAAAATTGTCGCGTCAAGTTGATTTATTGGTGACCGATATTCGCAGGACGCAGGAAAACGCGTATTTTTCCCGCGCAATTGGTGGCATTATGCCGTGCGGATACGGATTACTTTTTTCCACATCTTCGTATGCTATGCAAAAACTGACTGCCGCTGACTGTTCGCAGCAAAATACATTTACATTTAGCAATGCGGATGATGTTCCTAATTTTAAGCGAACGTTTACCGCTCCTGTTCGCATCAGCGCGATGTCGTCTAACCCGATTGCGTTTGTGCATCCCGTTCCTGCTGTGATATTTTATCCTGATGCCCAAGAAGCTTATGTCACGTTTTCCGTAGGTTCTGAAATATCGCGAACAGTTATTATTAATAAATTTGGGGGGATTCAGATTCAGTAATCTATACCCTGTAGTGAATTTTCAATTTAGTAAATGTTTATTCTCGTTGCATTATTGACTTTCAGCATGTGTGAATACTTCTTTGTATAATACACCTACTCTCTTTTTTCCGCTTTGTGGGATATTGAAAATCTACTACAGGGTATACCCTGTAGTGTCATGCCAGAGGCAGATCCACCTTTGGCGGAAAAATGCGACTGCCTTAACAAGAGAATTTCACGCAAGAATATATAAACCAAATAGCATTGATGATATTATGTATAAAATAAAACAAGAAATACGGCATCAAATTCTGTCGCATTTCTACTACAGGGTATATGGCAAGATTTTCAAAACAGTCCGATAGTAGAATTTCAGCATCCTGCAAAGCGGGGGAAAAGTCGAAATTTCATACAGGATGGTCCTGGAATGAATTTTTAATACGCATTTGTGACGCATTTTCGCGAATCTGTTGGAAATCTATTTGGGGCCTGCCCCGTAGTGTATTTTCGGCATACGCGCGGAGCGCGTTTTCGCGAAGCAGCCGAAAATCTACTACGGGGTTTACCCAGCACCACTTTTATTATAACAAAAGTGGTGCTGGGTTTACCTTTGTTGAAGCGCTTATTGCGATGAGCTTGATTATTATTGCGTTTGTGAATGTACTGTCAATAACCAGTTTTGCATTGGGTAGAATTCGTGAAGCGCGCGACAGCATGGTTGCAAGTTATTTGGCGCAAGAGGGAATTGAGTTAGCTGCTGCGCTCCGAGATGAAAATTGGCTGAACAACAGGCCATTTGACAGTTCTATTACCAACGGCACATACCGCATGGATTATCTCGGAACTATTGATGCCAGCGCGGGCAGCCCCCTTTTATTTGACCAGCAAAAAGGATTTCAGTATACGACTGGCGTCCCGACGTCGTTTATCAGGCGCGTTACATTTTCAAAACCGAAGGCATATATTGTGAAGGTTCAGTCGCAAGTTTCATGGACCGCGCGCGGCACAACGCGGTCCATGGTCGTGGAAGATAATTTGTATAATTGGCTCTCCATATAATATGAAACGCGCATTGCTGCGATTTATGCAAGGTTTTCGGAAATCTACTTGGGGCCTGTCTGCGCAGGCAGGCCTGCCCTGTAGTGATTTTCCGGCGTGCGCGCAAAGCGCGTTTTCGCGAAGCAGCAGGAAATCTACTTTGGGCCTGCCCTGTAGTGATTTTCCGGCGTGCGCGCGGAGCGCGTTCGTGCGAAGCTGCCGAAAATCTACTACAGGGTTTACCCAGCACCACTTTTGCTGTGGCAAAAGTGGTGCTGGGTTTACATTACCCGAAATGCTTGTAGCGTTTACCATTTTTTCAATGGTGATTTCTGTAACCAGCGCGGTATTTTTGAATGTGTCAAGAAGTTATCGCATTGCGTCTGGATTTTTCAATGCCCAACAAACCATGCGTTATGCCATGGAATTGATGACATATGAAGTTAAAGAAGGCGCGCAGTATGAAATGCCTACGCAAAATCAATTCCGGTTTACAGACGAAAACAACAAGAGCATTTTGTATTTTGTGAATGACGAACAATTGATGCGTAAAGAAGACGCTGCGGCGCCAATCCCTTTTACTGATACGCGATTGCGCGTTACTGGTTTTTCCGTGGTGATTCCAGCGTCCAATCCAGGTGTTCAGCCGCGCGTGACATTTTTAATTACGATTGCGCCTAAGACCGACACAGGAAATATGGGCGACTTGGCGTTTACGCTGCAAACAACTATGACACAAAGAAAAATAACTTTTTGATAATTTCAAAACCCAAATATCAAATGCCAAATCAAGTTCAAAGTAAAAGTGATACAAAATACGACCTGAAAGAACGGACTGCTCGATTTGGAGAAGCTGTGATAAAATTTGTAAGAACATTGCCAAGTAATTCCGTGAATAATCCTTTAGTAAGTCAGATAATGCGTTCGGCAACAAGTGTTGGCGCAAATTATATGGAAGCTGATACAGCAGAATCGAAAAAAGATTTTCAACACAAGATTGGGTTGTGTAAAAAAGAATCAAAAGAAACAATGCATTGGTTTCGTATGTTTGCCCAGGCGAATCAAGATAGAAAAGAGGAAATTCGTGGGTTATGGAAAGAAGTAAGAGAATTGACACTTATTTTCTCTAAGATTGTTATCAATTCAAAAAACACACACGCAATTTAATCATTTGATATTGATTTGACATTGGAAATTTGACATTTGGCATTCATAATATAGCATTCGTATCATTCGTACCCATTAGTATATTTGTATCTTTTATTTTTATATGAAATATTCTCACGGTCAAATTATGCTGCTTTCCGTGTTATTGCTTTCTGCGATTTTTTCCATTGTCTTGTCTTTGTCCATGTCGTTTACAACAAATATGCAGCAAACGCGTTTGGTGGGCGATTCTGTGCGCGCGTTTTACGCAGCTGATACGGGAATTGAAAACGGACTGTACCAGTATTTTAAAGATAAAACTGCGACATTACCCGCAGGTATTATGACCAACTACACATATTGTTGCGACGTTACAATGCGAGAACCGCAACTCCCTGGTGAGGATTTGAAAATTACCAGCACAGGATACTCGCCGTTTCCTGCAGTGTCAAATAAACTCGTGCGCAGTATTGAGGTCCAGGGGTTTTAAAAGGTATGAGTCAAAAAACCAAAGGCGTTATCCTGGGAATACCCCCCTGTTTTTAGGAGGTACGCAAGCTTTTATTGAGTCGTAATTTATGGTAAGATGAAGCATATGAGGAAAATCCCCCAGAAGCTTCAGCCGTTTCTCTGGTCAAAGAATGTCAGAGAACTTGATTTGAAAAGGGATAAAAACTATATTATCCCCCAGATTTTGGCTTTCGGCAGCTTAAAAGAGATAAAATGGCTTTTAAAGGTATATGGTAAGAGCAAGACGCGGAAAGTATTTTTGGAAAATCCCCAGCCCATTTTTACCGCTTCTCTTTTGCATTTTGTCAAAAACTTCGTTTTAGATATCAGAAGAAAAGAAATTGATGAAAAAAAATATCTTACCAATATCATTGGAACTGCTAGATAAGGAGAAAAAAGAGGATTTACATAAATTATCTCCTTTTTTTAAACAAGGAGGGGTGTTGGCGGGCGGAACGGCTTTGATGTTTCAGCTAGGGCATCGTCGATCATATGACTTTGATATCTTTTTCCCTTTTTCTATTCCCGGAAAGTTTTTGCGCAAAGTTTCAGAGATTTTCGGCAGAAATTTCCAGGTGTTAATGGATAATAGCGATAATTTAACGTTTTCCACTCCCAAAGGCACGAAAGTGACTTTGGTTTATTTTCCTTTTCCCAGGCTTTACCCTTTGCTGGAAAATGATTTTTTGGCAGTTTCTTCTTGGAAAGATATTGCTTCTGATAAAGCTTATGCTATCGGCCGCCGTCCTCAGTACCGAGATTATATTGATTTGTTTTTTATTCTTAAAAAAGGATTTTCTCTTAAGCAAACAATTAAAGATGCCGAGAAAAAATTTGGCGGCGAGTTTTCCGAGAAACTTTTTTTGAGTCAGCTTTCTTATTTAAAAGACGTTAAAGACTTTTCAATAGAATTTCTGAAGGAAAAAGTCAACCTGGAGGAACTTGAAAAGTTTTTTCTAAAACAAGTAAAAAATTACGGACTTGGTTAATTATTGTTAGCCCTTTTTGTAAGGTTTAAGGCCAGACTTTAAACCTTCATATGAACCCAAAAACCAAAGGCGTTATTTTGGGAATTATAGGATATACTCTTTTACCTTTGTCGTGGTGGAATGATGCGTTTGTCAATATTCCACTTGCGTATGGTTTGGGGCATTGATTGGATTCATTTCTCAAAAACTGTTTTTCCCTCCCTATGATGGTCAGGCTCAAGATGGTTAAGGGCGAAAACATATAAAAATAAAAACAAGGCATACGCCGTGTTTTGAAAATCTATAATGCATATTAACAAAAACCTCTCGCAGCGTCATTGAGCTTACGAGAAGCTTTCCGGAGACCCTCTGAGGGCCTCCATGTATTCGCGGTAGAAGAAGAAAAAAGCAAATCCTGAAAGTATGATTTGGGATGTTTGGAAACGTGTATTTTCCCAGGGAACCAATGCAGAGAGGTCGGGATTGGGAACCGAGGAATCAATACGAGCGATAACAAAGCAAGATTTGGTTGATTTTTACCATACGATGTTTGTATCCGGCAGGATGGTTATTGTCGCCTGCGGCGGGATTACTATTAAGGAGTTACAACAAGAGATAGAGAAACAATTGCCAGTATCTCGATCGGATAAATTTGTTGTGTCGTGTGATTTGCCGATTATACGGCATAATCTGATTTCAATAGAACCATATATTGGAAAGGAACAGGTGCATCTAATGTTTGGATTCAGAACGGTTTCGCTTATTCACAAAGACTACCCTGTACTTATTGTATTATCGGGAATTCTGGGTAGAGGAAGAACCTCTATTTTATACAAACAGCTACGTATTGAACGTGGTTTAGTATACGTAGTATCCAGCTCGATCTCGGGATTGAGCGACGCAGGTTCGTTTGCCGTTGAAACTGCCACTGCCAAGAAAAATGTACAAGAAGTTTTGGATATTATTTGTCAGGAAGTGAACCGGATTATACAAAATGGCGTTACCCAAGAGCAAATACAATTAGCTAAAAACAAACTTATCAAATCGCGGCGCATGAAAATGCAAACATCAGATTCATGGGTTGCTTTTCATGCGGATGAAGAATTGTTCAGATCACAACCGTGGACGCTAACTGATTTTGTCGCGGAAATCGAATCCGTGACCTTCCAAGATGTTCAGCGCGTTGCACAAATATATTTTGGCAAAGACAAATGGTATTTGGCAATGTGCGGCGATATTGCCAATGACGAAGTAGAAATTCATTGGTGATTTTTCCTTAAAACATTGATTTTATCCACATCATATCCACTCACGGGCTTGGCAGCACACGGATTGTTTTGTATAATACATACACTAATTCACTATGCGTATGCAATCCATTTTTGTACAATCCATTATGGTGCGTCAGAATATGTCATTGTATACGCTTTTGTTTACTATTGTTGCAGTGTTTTGTTTTTCAATATCAATATGTTTATCAGCGACCTGACAAGGGTCGTTTTTATTTATCCAGCACCTTTTTACAACGCGAAGAGCAAAAGTGGTGCCGGAACTCCACACAGTAATTTTTTAAAATAAAACTCGTATGAATCAAACGCTCGCACACAACATACAAAACAACAGCATTGCCATAGGCGATTGGGCGCAAGTCAAAATGCCCGATGGCAGCATTCGAGAGTTTACGTTGGCGAGTCCTCAAGAAATCAATCCCAGCCAAGGCAAAATCTCGAATGAAAGCCCGATCGGCAAGGCGTTGTGGGGCCATGTTGCAGGGGATATATGTCAGTATCGTGTGGGGCCGAACTCACGCGAACTTTTGATTTTACAAGTTAAAAAGGCATAAAAATCCGTTAAAAAGACTGAAAAACAAGCGTATTTTGCGCTATAATAAGAGGGTTGTTGGAACTTCTTATTTTTTGAATATGAATAAACATTCAGCATTTGAACGCATGCAAAAGCTTCGCAAGATGATTAATTATCATCGTATGCTTTATCATACATTTGACGCGCCCGAGATTTCCGATGCCGCGTTTGATACGCTTAAAAACGAGTTGGAAGAGCTTGAATATAAATTTCCTGAATTCGTCACATCGGATTCGCCAACGCAGATAGTTGGCGGAAAGCCGCTGGAAGAATTTGTTAAAGTAAAGCATCGCGTGCCCATGCTTTCATTTAACGACGCATTTTCCGAGCAGGAAATGCGCGAATGGGTTGAACGGGTTGAGAAGTATCTCGGAATCGATATCAAACCGTTTTATTGCGAACTGAAAATTGACGGGCTTGCGATTGAACTGGTGTATGAGCGCGGAATGTTTGTGCAGGGGTCTACGCGCGGAGACGGCACAATTGGAGAAGACATAACGCAAAATCTGAAAACTATTTTTGACATCCCGCAAAAACTTGAACAACTTGGTCCATACGCAATCCCGGAGCATCTGACTGTTCGCGGTGAAGTGTACATCACAAAAAAGGAATTGAGCCGCATCAACCGCGACCAGCGCAGTCGCGGGCAAAAACAATACGCGAACGCGCGCAATCTCGCAGCGGGTTCCATACGGCAGCTTGACCCCGCGATTGCCGCATCGCGGAACTTGAAATCGTTTCAGTATGAAATTGTGCAAGGCATTCCCGCATCGGTGCGCACGCACGAACAAAAACATAAAGCATTGGCATCATGGGGGTTTCATATCAACGAACATAACAGGGTCAAGCAAACGCTTGCGGATATTTTTGCGTTTCGCGGCTATTGGGAAAAACATCGCGACAAGCTCGCATACGACATTGACGGCATTGTAGTGTTGGCAAACGACAACGCGATATTTGAACGCGGTGGCGTAGCGGGTAAAGCTCCGCGCGCGGGCATTGCATACAAATTTTCCCCAAAGGAAGCAACGACTATAGTGCGTGATATTGTGGTACAGGTTGGTAGGACAGGAAATCTCACACCTGTTGCGGTGCTTCATCCAGTTGAGGTTGGCGGCATTACTATTACGCATGCAACGCTTCATAATTTTGACCAAATTGAGCGTTTGGGCCTGAAAATTGGAGATACGGTTATTGTGTCGCGCGCGGGAGATGTGATTCCACAGGTCATACAGGTTCTTCCCGAGCTTCGGACGGGCAAAGAAAAATCATTTCGCATTCCAACGCTTTGTCCGATTGACGGCGCTGCAATTGTGCATAATGGCGTGATGTATAAATGCTCCAATCCATTGTGCGGCGCGCGTCAGCGCAGGGCATTGGAACATTTCGTGTCGCGCAACGCCTTTGCTATTGACGGTTTGGGACCGAAGATTTTGGAACGGTTTATTGAAAACGGAATGATTTTAAATGCTGCTGATATTTTTTCATTGTCGTGCGACGATATTGCGGAGCTTGAACGTTTTGGGAAAAAATCAGCGGAAAATCTCGTATCAGAAATTGAACGAAAAAAAATTATTGCGCTTGACAAATTTTTGTATGCCTTGGGGATTTTGCATGTTGGAGAGGAAACCGCGCAGCTGCTTGCACAGCAGCTGGTACACGATACCAATATGCGAATAGGTACGAATGATACGAATAAATACAAATTAACCATAAAGAATATCGCGGCAATTGCATGTGCGTGGAGGTTGGAAGATTTGCAGCAGATCCCTGACATTGGGCCCAAAGTGAGCCAGAGTATTTACAATTGGTTTCACGACAAGCGAAATATTGCATTGCTGGAAAAACTGCAGCGCGCAGGCGTGAAAATTACAAATGACAAATTGCAAATGGCAAATCAAAAGTTATCCGGTAAAGTTTTCGTGCTCACGGGTACATTAACATCAATGACTCGCGAGCAGGCAAAACAAAAAATCAGGGAACTCGGCGGAGATATTTCAGAATCAGTTTCGCGCAATACGGATTTTGTGGTTGCAGGCGAACACCCGGGTTCAAAATATGACAATGCGAAAAAACTGGGCGTGGCAATTCTTGATGAAAAAAGATTTATCGCGTTCATTGGAAAATGATACAGGCGCAGAGTATAATTCTTATATGTCAAAAGGTACTCTTTCCAAAGAAATTATTGAGCATATTGCAAAGCTCGCCAAATTAAATCTTTCCGCAACTCAAATAGAAAAATTTCAGCCGCAACTGGCTTCTGTTTTTGGGTATATATCAAAAATTCAAACATTGAAAACGAATGGCGTAATGGAAACATCGCAGGTAACCGGCTTGGAAAATGTCATGCGGGACGATATGGTTGACGAAAAAAGAATGCTATCGCAAGACGAGGCGCTGCGTAATGCGAAAAGAACACATAATGGATTTTTTGTCGTTGATGCTGTTTTGAAAGAATTTTAAGACATGCTTCATATGTTATTAGATAAGACGATTCAAGAGTTGCATAAAGGTCTTGTGAATAAAGAATTCAGCGTGTTTGATATTGTTAAGGAATGTTATGACCATATTGAACAATCGCAGAGGAAACTGAATGCCTTTATTACGGTTGTTGACAAAGACGCGGCGCTCAAACAAGCAATGGAAAAAGACAAAGCGATTTCTTCGTCCTCGCTTTTGTACGGAATTCCCTTTGTGTTAAAGGATACGTATGTTTCGCGCGGCATAAGGACAACATGCGCATCGCGGGCGCTTGGTGATTTTATATCCCCGTACAATGCGACTGTGCTGCAAAAATTGCTTGATGCGGGCGCGATTTTAATTGGGAAGATGAATATGGATGCGTGGGGGCATGGCGCAACTTCAGAAAATACTGATTTTGGTCCTGTGCGAAATCCATGGGATGCAACACGAGTTGCAGGAGGTTCAAGCGGAGGATGTGCGGTTGCGATTGCGGCCCGTATGGCGGTTTTTGCAATTGGCGAAGACACGGGCGGTTCTATTCGAAATCCTGCCGCGTGGTGCAATATAACGGGTTTGAAAGTTACGTACGGAAGAGTTTCGCGGTATGGATGCATTGCGTATGCTTCATCATTTGATACGGTCGGTCCAATGGCGAAAACAGCGGAAGATTGTGCGGTAATTCTTGGTGTGATAGCAGGGAAAGACCCGTACGACGCCACAAGTTCTTCCAATGATGTTCCGGATTACGTGAATATTATGCAAACCAAAAAAGTCAAGAATGTTGTTATCGGAATTTCCAAAGAGTTTTATGGCGACGGTTTGGATTCGGATATACGGCAGGCAATTTTCGACGCTCAAAAGGTATTCAAGGATATGGGCGTAATAATAAAAGATATTTCCATGCCTTTGTTTGATTATGGAATTCCCGTTTACTACCTTATTGGGCCAAGTGAAACAAGCTCAAACTTGGCTCGATACGATGGGGTGCGATACGGGAATAGGCGTGATTATTTTACCGAAGAAACTACGAGAAGAATTATGATGGGAACACACGCGCTATCAACGGGATATTATGATGAGTATTATCGGAAAGCGCAAAAAGCGCGGACATTATTTATCAAAGAATATGAAAAAATGTTATCCGTATGCGATGTTGTGTTAATGCCCGTTACTCCTACGCATGCGACAAAAATCGGAGAGTTTGCCAATGATCCGTTGAAGAATTTGCTTGTTGATGTATATACAGTTTCGCAAAATCCCGTTGGTGTTCCGTCATTGGCATTGCCGTGCGGTTTTTCGCAAAGCAAGTTGCCTATTGGAATGCAAATTGTGGGAAAAATGTTTTCTGAAGATTTGCTCTTTGCGTTGGGGCATCAGTATCAGTCGCGGACGAACTGGCATACACAAAAACCATCTTTATAAGCATGAAAGAGAGTTATACAACAATTATCGGCATGGAAATTCACGCGGAGGTGAAAACGAGCTCAAAGATGTTTTGCGGGTGTAAAAACGACCCGTTTCACGCACCCAAGCCGAACATCTATACTTGTCCGGTGTGTTTGGGGTTGCCGGGCGCGCTGCCGGTTCCGAATAAAAAAGCGATTGAAGCGACGATCACACTCGGGTTAGCATTGGGATGCAAGATTAATATGTTGTCCAAATTTGACCGCAAACATTATTTTTACCCGGATTTACCCAAAGGGTATCAAATCAGCCAATATGATATTCCGTTTTGTTACGACGGCATAGTGCAAACGAGCGAAGGCACGGTACGAATCCGTCGTGTACACTTGGAAGAAGATACTGCAAAGCTGATGCACAGCACAATAAACAACGAGGCGTTCGACTCTGCTCAGCCTCGTCCTGAGTTAACATCGAAGGGCGAGCATGTTACGCTCATTGATTTTAACCGAAGCGGCGTGCCTTTGATTGAGGTTGTAACCGAGCCTGATATTCATTCGGCAAGCCAGGCAAAAGAATATGCGAAAAAACTGCGTCAGATCATCAGGTATTTGGGCATTGCTGAATGCGATATGGAACAAGGCGGCATGCGCCTGGAAGCGAATATCTCGCTTCGTGGAATCAGGAATCAGGAATCAGGAATCAGGAATCAGGAGTTGCCGCCGTATAAAGTTGAGTTGAAAAACATTAATTCATTCCGTTTTTTGGAAAAGGGTATTGCATATGAAGTAGCTCGTCAAGCGGAAATTTTGGATGCTGGCAAAACGCCGATTCAAGAAACGCGCGGCTATGACGCAGAAAAACAAATCACATTTACCCAGCGCGTGAAAGAAACAGCTGAAGATTACCGGTATTTTCCCGAACCTGATATTCCGCCGATCCGCGTTGGCCATACGTGGCTTTCAGCAATTCAAAGAGCGATGCCCGAGCCAATGGACGGTGTGTTCAGTCGTTGGCAAAAACAATATGGAGTGTTGCCAGAATACGCCGGACAATTGTGCGAAAAACCAGAACAAGCAACGTGGCTTGAAGGATTATTCCAAGCGTTTGACGCGGCAGGCTTGGCAGTTGGTATGTGCGTAAATTTTTTAGTGCATAAGCGTATACAAGTTAACCTGTTTTCTGATTCATATGAGACAATATGCAATACATTTCAGCAGGCAACGCAACTGGATGACGTGAGCGATGATGAATTGAACCGCGTGGTTTCGGAAGTGGTGTTGCAAAATCCCAAGATCGCTGCGCAGTACACATCAGGCAAAACGCAGGTGATGAATTTTTTCATTGGTCAGGTGATGAAGCGCATGCAAAAAAAACTTGATGCGAAAAAAGTTGAACGCGCGGTGAAAAAAATAATCGCGCAACAAAATCATGAATTATCTTAACCAACTTTCATTTTTCAATTCGTCGTCGTCCGTTAGTTATTTTATGATGCAGGATATTCGCGGATATTTTAATGCGCTCGCGTCATCGCCGGCGCTTGCGGATGTCGTATCGCTTATCAAGGCAGTGAGTTTGCTTGCAAGCGTGGTGCTGTTTATGGGAATTGTGTATTTGATACTTCGTATGAATCTTATCGGTATCAAAGCCGCGGCAGTGAGGCAGGTTGTGCATCCGCAGTCCATTGCGAAAAATAAGCAGATTGCGCGTACATTCAAAGCGATTCGGGCGCGGCTTGCAAGGCAAAACCCCGAAGAAGACCGCAGAGCTGCGGTTGAAGCAAACCAATTATTTGAGCATACGCTTGATGTGTTGGGGCATACAGGAAAGCCGCTGGAAGAATTGCTTTCTGATATTCCGATTTGGCAATCGGTCACCCCGCAAGAGATTCTTGATGCGCGCAGCGTACGCGTGAATTTGGTGCATCGGCCGGGCATGCGATTTTCGCACGCGGATGCGGAACGTATTGTTACGGTGTTTGAAAAAGCGTTGACTGATTTGGGAATTTTATAAAAGAAACTTCAAACTTCTTATTTGTTTTTTTCATTTCATTTATATGTAGGAATTATCAGCGTTGTTTACCCCCTCAGACGGGGTAAACTTTTTCGAAAAAAGGAAAATACTCGGATTTCTTACATAAGCATGTATGAAGAAATTTGATTTGTCTGTATTTGGGACGATCGTTCTAAATAGGGACAAATCAAATATTATTAATAGACCATTCTTGTATAACAAAGGTATAACAAAATCAATAAACCATTCAAATATAACAAAAATGCAAAAAGGGTGAATAGATAATAAAGCGTTGAAGTAGTTCGTTGGTTCAAAACCGTGCCAGTTCGCTGCCCGAAGTGTTTCTGAAACCAATTTCATCGCTTTAAAAAGTAGACAACATTAAGGAATTCTTACACCGCAATTCTTCGCATAACGTCGCAGGTAGGGAAGGTCAGCTCATGGCTGGAGGAATTTGGATTTAGGGTTTGATAATTATTGTGTATAGAGAACTCTTTTGTGTGCCAGAGGTAAAAGTTGATTTTTTATTCCTTTTTATGTATACTGATTTATTATGTTAACTTTGCGGCTACAACGAACAGGACGAAAGCATGCGCCGAGTTTTCGCGTGATTGCAACCCCAAAAGGCAAGGGCGGCCCTAAAGGAAAACCAATTGAATATCTCGGATGGATGAATCCGCTGCTTAAGCAATTTTCTTTGAATAAAGAACGGATTTTGTATTGGATTTCACAAGGAGCTCAAGTGTCTGCAACATTGCATAATTTATTGATTAAGGCAGGTGTGATAACTGGCAAGAAAATCGCAAAACATCATTTTGTTTCTCAAACTCCTGCGCCTGAAGCGTCCACAGCGTCTGCAACACAATCTGCTGTTTCAAAAGTTGAAACTCTCTCTGCTACAACACAAGAAGCATCCGTAGCGCAACCCGTTACCCACGCACCAGTCCCGCTTAGCGGGACTGTGCGGGGTTCCGCCCCTTGGAGCCCCGAAAACAAAGGAGTCGCGGGTGTGAACCAGCGGGGCTCCACTTCCGAAATTACTGTTCAAGCCACTGAATCTGCTCCGACGGAATCAATACTCGAGCGAAAAGCAGAATAATCATTGTTATTTATGGGTTTCGTCTTCGCAAGAACTTTGTTCTTGCGAAGACCTACAGATTTCTAATGGGGTTGACCCAGCACCACTTTTTACCCAGAGTTTAGAATACAAAAGTGGTGCTGGGTTGACTTTTTTGAGAAGCGTGCCATAATACGCCTGCCTTGATGCATCATGCATTCAAGCCAGAGTCGAACCAAAGTAAATCAGAACGTACCTTTTATTGCTATGGCTACAGAAGCTTCTTACCAGGAATTTCTTGAATATCTGGTAAAGGGGATTGTTGATTATCCCGAAGATGTCTCGGTTGAGCGCAAGCTTGACGAGCGAGGTGTGCTTTTGACTTTGAAAGTCCACAAAGACGACATGGGAAAGGTCGTGGGACGCAGGGGAGCAACAGCCCAAGCGATTCGCACGCTCCTTCGCATTGTGGGCATCAAGAGCGATGCGCATGTGAACCTCAAAATCGAAGAGCCCGAAGGTTCTACATTTCAGCATCAGCAGTCAGTTGTTGAGCCAGTGCCAGTACCGGCACCGACTTCAACGCCGGTTTCAGCAGCGCAGACCGTTGACCAGATGGTTGAAGATTTGAAGATATAAGATTATCAATGAATCAGAAAACGTCCCGCAGTAATGCGGGATGTTTTCTGATATACTCATAATATGAAGTTTGATATTATTACTATTTTCCCCGAAGCGTGCGAGTCGTATATGAAAACGTCCATTGTGGGCAGGGCTCAGCGCATGAAAAAAATCCGCGTTGCAATTCATAATTTGCGCGCGTGGACCATTGATAACCATAAAACTGTTGATGATAAACCATACGGCGGAGGCGTGGGTATGGTGATGAAAATAGAGCCATTGTATAAAGCAGTGCGGGCGTTGCGGCCGGACAAAAAAACACGCGTGATTTTATTATCTGCAAAAGGAAAATTATTTACCCAGCGTCATGCGAAACGTTTGACGCGTTACAGCCGCATCGTCTTACTGTGCGGGCATTATGAAGGTGTTGATGAGCGCGTTGCAAAGTACATTGCCGATGAGGAACTTTGTATAGGCGAGTATGTATTAACCGGAGGCGAACTTCCTGCTTTGGTGGTTGTGGATGCCGTAACACGATTGCTTCCGGGTGTTTTAGGCAAAGACGAATCAACGCGCGAAGAATCGTTCAGCATAGCAGGTGTACGCGAGTATCCGCAGTATACTCGTCCTGAAATATTCAAGCTTTCAGGCAAGTCGCGCCGGGTTCCCAAAGTGCTTTTATCAGGAAATCATGCGAAAATTTCAGCGTGGCGGCACAGCCATATGAAACCCCGTAGTGAATTCTCGACAGCGCTTTGCGCAAAAAGATATATAACACGTCGAGATATATAATCCGTCGAGAATCTACTACAGGGTGAAACCCCGTTACTGTTCCGTTTAACGAGTCTGGCGCTGGGATAGGTTGATATTAAGCTGTTTTTGTGGTATAATTACACTATGTTCAGCAAAACCATACAAACTATCAAAACGTTTTTTGTCCCCAACCAGCAAAACGGGTTTATGCCGCATGCGCTTCGCACGAGAACTATTGCGTTGTATGTGTTGATTGTTGTATTTATTAAAAGCGTGTCATTGCTTTCGGGGCTCACGCTTCCCGCAACGCGGTTTTTCGCAGATGTGACATCCCAACTGGTTATTACGCTTTCCAATAACGAACGCGTAAAGCAAGGGCTTCAGCCGCTTGCGGAAAACGCGATTTTGGACAATGCCGCGATGCAAAAAGCGCAGGATATGATTGCGAACAAATATTTCGCGCACAATTCTCCGCAAGGCGTTGACCCGTGGTATTGGTTCAAAAAAAGCGGATACCAATATACCTACGCGGGCGAAAACTTAGCAATTGATTTTTTTGAAAGCAGCGATGTGGTGCGAGCGTGGAAGAATTCTCCTTCCCACTGGGAAAATTTAATCAATCAAAATTACAAAGATATTGGCGTGGCAGTGGCGCGGGGCAATATTGAAGGGTATGACACGACCGTGGTGGTGCAGCTGTTTGGCTCTCCAAAAGCAACAAAACCCGCAACGCAGCCAAGTATTTCGCCAAAACCTTCTGCGCGTCCGTCGCCCCGTGTTTCTCCTATAGCGTATACGTCGCCTGTTGCAACACCAGCGCCGAGCGTTGAGGGTTCTGCCATAGTTCAACCAGTGCAGCAAATCGTAGCAACTCCGACAAGCCAAACAACGATTTCGCATAAAATAGTGCGAACCGTTCCGACATTAGTTTCCAGTGTTATGGATACGGTTATGAATCCAACTATTATATTGGGAGCATTTTTAGCGTATTTGTTAATTGTTTTTGCGCTTGGCGCGTTTTCTAGATTGTATGCTTTCAAACCGCAAGCGTTGGTTGGTATGGCTATTGTGATTATTATCGTAACCAGCATGATTGCGCTTCCAGGCGTGAAAGACATTTTGCATACGCAAGCGCGCGCGCTTCCACCCATGCAAACCATGATGCCATAAATGATTTTTTGTATGCGTTCATATTCTTTTACGCATGAAGTGTGGCTGTTTGTAAAATATCTTGCAGGATATTTTTTATTGCTTTTGCCTGCGATGGTATTGCTTTTTGATGGCAGGGCTCTTGTTGCGCAAACGTGGTGGTATGCAACGCATATGGGCCTGCCTGATAAAGTGGTTATTTTTTCTCCACTTACTCACACAGCAAAGCCCGAGCAGGTTGTGAATATCAAGGACTATGAAGTTCTTTCTGGTATTTTCAAGGGAGATGTGAAAGCGTTTTTGATTGTTCCGAAAATCAAGATTTCCGCTCCGATTGTTTTTCCTGATACGGTTGACAATTCAGCGCTTCTTTCGTATTTGGAGCGAGGCGTAATTAAATACAAAGATACTTCGGAAATTGGCAAACAAGGGACAGCGATTATCTTGGGCCATAGTTCTGCGTATCCGTGGTATCGCGGGCAATATGGGTCTGTGTTTGCATTGCTTTCAAAATTGGAACCCGGAGACCAGTTCGCGATCTTTACGCAAGATAAAAAATTCGTGTATCAGGTGACGGATACGAAAGTGATTGTGCCCGGAGATTTAAAAATCGCGCAAACCGATTCCCAATCACATGTTGTTTTAATAAGTTGTTGGCCAGTGCGGACAAATAAGCTTCGTATGGTGGTAAACGCCGATTTGGTGGGAACGTTTTGAGCTGTCGATGCAATGCTTTCCTCCACATTTTTAGGAAAATATACGCCAATATTTAATAGATTGACTTTTAATTACTTATATGCTACAATATTCCTTGTAGAACAAATTTAATTTTTTAGGTGCTACCTTCATTTTTATGAAAAAATCTATAAAACAACTTATTGTGTTGGGATTAGCGCTTTGCGTTGGGTTTTTCCTTTTGGGAAGCAGTATGGCGAGCGCATACGACTATAATCAAAATCCGACTACATTTGGCGGCTTTCCTAAGGCAGGACAATTAAGAGTGTATTATAAAGATTTTCTCGGCGGGCCCGGTTATAGTATGAGTATTACCAAGAACGGCGTTTCTAAGAATTTTAATTTGCCTGGTTATGAAAGCCAAAATATAATAGATACCGGCATTCAAATCGTGTCGGGCGACATTATCACAGTAGATGTTGTTGAGGCTGATGCCGATGGAGGTGAGGCCGTCGGGTGGATTGGCGTAATGGATAACAAATGCGGAAGCGGATTGCCTGATGGCAATGGGGGGCACTTTGGGAAAGTAGACGTAACCCAATGGATTAGCTGGGCAAACCAGGCAGGAGAACCATTGGTTTCAAAGCAATGCTGGGGAGATTGGCCTGAATGGTCTGGTGACCTTGATTTTGATGATTTTTTCATGGTGTTTTCGTATGTTCCCCAACAGGCAGTTCAGCCCACAGTTGATTTGAAGGTCAATGGACAAGATTCTTCAATTACCCTGCAAGCCCCTGCAAGTTACACATTAACTTGGACAAGCGCTGATGCCACATCATGTTCTGCATCAAACGCGTGGTCAGGTAATCAATCCTTGAGTGGTTCACAGTATTATTCCAATATGGGTCAGGGCACGTACACTTACACTATTACATGTACGGGGAATAGCGGATCTGCGTCTGACACCGTGACAGTATACGTGACACAGCAGTCTCAGCAATACCCAACAGTTGATATAAAGGTAAATGGTTCAGATAGTTCCATTACCC
>Ga0210051_1001353_pt1 | contig 24604 bp, 19 predicted proteins | sample CryGey092014_all_FD_185464 | JGI IMG/M metagenome (GOLD analysis project Ga0210051, IMG submission 185464) | Groundwater microbial communities from aquifer - Crystal Geyser CG23_combo_of_CG06-09_8/20/14_all (SPAdes) (version 2) | ecosystem: Environmental > Aquatic > Deep subsurface > Groundwater...
ACGCTTGACCGGAAGGTCTCAAAGGGCTGCGAATCCACGGGATTCGAGGAGACCTGTCGGTCCGGGGAGCGGCGGGGTCAGGAGACCCTCGCCGAGCACATTCGCGCTAAGTACGGTTGTAGTATTCGGCCGTGCGTACATCCAGAATCCGGTCTGCATCCCCAGCCGCGCTTGTCTGATGACCGGGCGGTACACCCACCAGCACGGGGTCCGGCATATGGAGACCGTCATCGACCGAACGCCGGGGCTACCGGACTGGGAGGTGACCATTCAGCGCCGCCTGCAACTGGCCGGATACCACACTGCGGCTTTCGGCAAGATCCACATGATGCCCGACCGTGACTTCAACACCATGCGCACTTGCGGTGGCAAGGGGGCCCGTTGGACGCACTCGACCGGGCTGGAGATTGGGCCGGGGCCCCTGGGGCCGGACTATGCGCACTGGTTAGAGTCAAAGCGCCCGGGCGCCTACGAGGAGATCTACGCCCAGCGCCGCCAGCCGGAGTACAGGGAGCACCACACTGCGATCGTCAACGTGCGATCGCTCGAGGAGTACGTAGACTACTGGATCGCCGAGAACCCAATCGACTTCCTGAGACGCGACCACGACCGGCCCTTCTTCGCCTGGTGCGGCTTCTGCGGACCGCACGGGCCGATGGACCCACCAGAGCCGTACCACGAGCTGTACTCCCTCAACGACATTCCGTTGCCCGACACGCGCACGGCTGCGGGCGACCCCCACAAGCCTCCCTGGTCTCGCGGCTCCGCCCGTGCCTTCGCGGGTCCCGACGGCGAGGCAGTTTGGGTAGGCCCGCTCAACTCACGAACTGCTCCAGGAACCGCTTCGACTGAATCAGCGCGCGCTGCCGGTCGCGCAGCGCGCCTTCAAACGCTCGGTCCTCCACCTCGATTGCCACGGGACCGTTGTAGCCAGCGTTGGTGAGGGCGGCGAAGAAGTCGCTCCAGCTAACTTCACCCAAGCCGGGGATCTTCGGCTCGTGCCATTGCAGGGGCGTCGCCAGCACGCCGACTTCTGCGAGGTCGTCCCACTTGATTCGGGCGTCTTTGGCGTGGACGTGGAAGAGCCGGTCGCTGAACTCGGCCAACGGCCCGCAGTAGTCCATCTGCTGCCACAGCAGGTGGGAGGGGTCGAAGTTGAGCCCGAAGCTCTGGCTCGGGATCTCCTCGAACATCCGCCGCCAGACGACGGGCGAGCGGGCCAAGTTCTTCCCGCCAGGCCACTCGTCGTCGGAGAAGAGCATGGGGCAGTTCTCGATGCCAACCCGCACGCCGTGGTCTTCGGCAAACCGGATCAGCGGCGGCCACACCTTCCGGAACAGCGGCCAGTTGTCGTCCACCGACTTGGTCCAGTCGCGGCCGACGAAGGTGTTGACAGTTGGCACTTCCAGCAACTCGGCGGCGCGGATCACCTTCTTGAGTTGGGCGGCGTACGTCTGCCGCTCCTTCGTATCGGGCGCCAGCGGGTTGGGGTAGTAGCCAAGCCCCGAGATGCTGATCCCGAGCCCGCTCAGCATTTCGCGGACCTCGGCAGCTTTGCCCTTGCTGAACCCCTCCACGTCGAGGTGGGTGACCCCGGCGTAGCGGCGCTCGGCCTTGCCCCTCGGCCAGCACATGATCTCGAGGCACTCGAAGCCCGCCTCGGCGGCGAACTTCGTCACCTGTTCGAGTGAGCGGTCTGCCAGGATGGCGGTGACGAATCCGAGTTGCATTGGGGGCCTCCTACGCGAGAAAGATGCATTGGGATCGAGGCGAACACGCGCCTACGCTAACACATCCCGCGCTGTTTGTCTACCGCACGCATACCGGTCGCAGACACAAGCCCCCCCGTCCTTCACAGACAGGGCGAACTCGGCGCCCGCCTCAGCTCGGCCCTGCGGCCAACCATGAACGTGTCGTGCCGTTCAGAGACGAACTGCTTGCCTGTCTGTGGACCTGCAGTTGCCCGCAAGACGATCCGCATGGCGCCACGCGCTCCCGGTCAATACTCGGGCACCCCTCAGGCGCTGCGGCGCAGGAACTCCAGCGCAGCCTCAGCCGCCGACTGGGTCATCCCCGAGACCGCGGCGAGGTCTTCGGCAGAAGCCTGCCTGATCTTCTTCAGCGACCCGAAGTGTCTCAGCAGCTTGCTGCGGCGCGCCTTGCCGATGCCGGGGATCTGGTCGAGGACTGACTCCACCGCGGCGCCGGCGCGGCGGTTGCGGTGGTAGTTGAGGGCAAACCGGTGGGCTTCGTCGCGGAGTCGCTGTAGCAGGTGGAGGGACGGGGAGTTCACCGGCAGAATGATCGGGTCCGAGTTGCCGGGGCGGAAGAGTTCTTCGCGCTCCTTGGCGATGCCCGCCGCGGGCACGTCCGTCAACTCAAGTTCTCGAAGCACTTCGACGGCGCAGCCGAGCTGTCCCTTGCCGCCGTCCACCAACAGCAGGTCGGGCAGCTTGGCGAACTTCTCATCTTTGGCGACGCGGGCGAGCCGGCGTCGGAGCACCTCGCGCATCATCTCATAGTCGTCGGGGCGGTCTTCGGTCAGGCGGATCTTGAACCGGCGGTACTGGCTCTTCGACGGCTGCGCCTCCTCGAAGACCACCATCGAACCGACGGCGTTGCGCCCCTGCACGTTGGAGAGGTCGTAGCACTCGATCCGGCGCGGCGGACGGGGGAGCACGAGCGCCGCCTGCAGGTCGGTCAGAACTTGCTCCGCCAACCGCCGCTGGGTGTCTTCCTGCTCGCGGAACTCCCGCAGCGCCAGATCAGCATTCTGCATCGCCAGCTCGACCAGCTTCCGCTTCCGGCCGCGGCTCGGGGCGGCCACGGTGACCTTAGCGCCACCCGGTTGGTCCAGCGTAGCGCGCTTGTCGGACAGCCACTCGGCGATTAGGGACATGTCGGGAGTCGGCGTCGGCAGGAGGACTTCCCTGGGCAGGTGCGAGGCGGCTTCGTAGTGCTGCTTCAGGAATGCCTCCAGGATCTCCGTCACGGCGCGTCCTGCCGTGGACTCCAGCAGAAAGTGCTGGTCGCCCAGGAGCTTCCCCCCGCGGATCAGCAGCATCTCGACGCACGCGACGCCGTCCGACAGGGCCAGTGCCAACACATCCTGATCCTCGTTGTCCAGCGACACCATCCGCTGCTTCTCCAGGACTTCGTTCAGCGCGTCGAGCTGGTCGCGCAAGCGCGCGGCCGTCTCGAAGTCCAGCGCTTGCGCGGCTGCCGCCATGCCCTGCTTCAAGCGCTGCGCGAGGCGTTCGTGCTTGCCCTCCAGGAACTCCCGCGTCTGGTGCACCGCCTGCAGGTACGCCTCGCGCTCGATGTAGCCGACGCAGGGCGCCATACACCGGCCGATGTCGTACTCAAGGCACGGCCGCGTCAGCGGCTTGCGCTGGTCCCGCCACTTGCACCCCCGCCACCGCGTGTCCGCCACCAGTGTCCCTGCGGCGATGCCGAATAGCCGCTTGGCGAACCCGACCGTATGCCGCATAGCCCGAGTGTTGGCGTAGGGGCCGAAGTAGAGCGCGCCGTCGTTCTTGGGCGTGCGCACCTCCACCAGCATCGGCCACGTCTCCTGCACGGTGAGCTTCAGGTACGGGTACTGCTTGTCATCCTTGAACCGGATATTGAACCGGGGGCGGTGCATCTTGATGAGGTTGCCCTCAAGGATCAGCGCCTCTTTCTCGGTACTGGTGGCAATGCAGTCGAAGTCCCGCACCGCCTCGACCATCCGGCCCACCCACTCGGTATGCGCCGCCGCCTCCTGGAAGTACGACCGCACCCGGTTCCGCAGCACCACCGCCTTTCCCACGTAGAGGATCTTCCCCCGAGCGTCCTTCATCAGGTAGACGCCGGGGGTGGTGGGGACGGAGGCGAGTTTCTCGGAGAAGTCAGTGGGCATCGGGGGGGGGGAGAGACGATAGCGCCCGCGTCGCGCCGCAGACAATGGCACGCTCCGGCCATCGTAGCCATGGCCGTGCACTCCGTCAAGGCACCCGCGGGCCCACGTCGGCCGCCCAGATCCCGTCCGCCAGGTTCATTCTGGGTACTCCACAACGGCCCCGATCGCCAGCGCGATCTGCTCCAGGACACCCGCCGGGAGGCGCCCGAGCTTCCGGATGAACCGCGGGTGGTCCATGCCGCGGAGTTGCAGAACATCCACCGCTGACACCTTCGTCAGTCCGTTGGTGGGACTGGGGCGATTCTCACGTGCCAAGCGTTGCCGACGAAGTAGTGCTTCCAGTCGGTGAGCGGAGCGATCAGCTTCACGGGTAGGATGCCGACCGCCTCGGAACTGACCACCACCGCGGGTCGCGTCTTCTTGATCTCGGCGCCCACGGTGGGATCGAAGTTGACCGCCCACACTTCGCCGCGCCTCGGTACCGCCGCGCTAATACTCAACCACGTCCCCTCCCCGCAGTTCGCTCCGTTCCGAATCGTCCAGGTACGCTCGAAGAACCCCCCTGGCTTGCTCTGCCAGCGCGCGCCGGCGTTCGCGCAGGGTCAGACTCATGAAAGCCCGGCGGTCGGAGAGCGTGAGGGGAGCTGGGCTCTCGGCATGGCTCACAGCCGAGGGGGACCATTTGTCGGGCGCGGGGGCTGGCTTCCCGGACCGTTCAGCGACCATTCAGGCACCTCAGTACTCTCGGAGGATCTGCGCCCCGGACTCGCTCGCAGTGCGCATTGTATACCCGCGAAGGTTAAGAACACACCGAAGTGGAAGTTCGCGGAACTTCCCCGGCAGGCGGGCAGCAGACGTAGGACAGAGGGGATTCTCCCAGACGGAGCCGAAGTCGCACCGGGACTTCGGTGTGTTCTTAACCTTCGCGGGTATAGCACACCAGCGGCGCCCGTCGCGCCCGCGACAGACCCCGTCAGCCCTTGGCGAGGGCAAGCACCGGTCGCAGCGCTGCCCCCGTGTATGACCGCTCGTTATTGACGATGACCTCCGGCGGTCCCTCCGCGACGACTTCGCCGCCGCGATCGCCGCCTTCGGGGCCAAGGTCTATGACCCAGTCGGCGGTCTTGATTACCTCGAGGTTGTGCTCGATGACCAGTACCGTGTTGCCCTGATCGACTAACCGGTGCAGCACGCCCAGCAAGCGGCGCACGTCTTCCCAGTGCAGGCCGGTGGTGGGTTCGTCGAGGACGTAGAACGTGTGGCCCGTGCTGCGGCGAGCCAGCTCGGCGGCGAGCTTGACGCGTTGCGCTTCGCCGCCGGAGAGGGTGGTGGCGGACTGGCCGAGCTTGACATAGCCCAAGCCGACGTCCTGCAAGGGGGCCAGGTGCCGCTGGATCTGGGGGATGGCGTCGAAGAAGCCCAGGGCCGCGCTGACGGTCATGTCCAGCACTTCGGCAACGGTGGCGCCCTTGTAGCGAACCTGGAGCGTCTCGCGGTTGTAGCGGGTGCCTTTGCACGACTCGCAGGGCACGTACACGTCTGGCAGGAAGTGCATCTCGATGCGAATGATGCCCTCGCCGCGGCAAGCTTCGCAGCGGCCGCCCTTGACGTTGAAGGAGAACCGCCCGGGTTTGTAGCCGCGGGCCCGAGCTTCGCGCGTGGCGGCAAACAGCTCGCGAATGGGAGTGAACATGCCGGTGTAGGTGACGGGGTTGGAGCGCGGCGTCCGGCCGATAGGAGACTGGCTGACCTCGATCACCTTGTCGAGATTGTGCACGCCGCGCAAGTCGGCGTGCTGCCCCCAAGAGGCGCTGGCGCCCTGGAGTCGGTTGGCCAATCGCGGGTACAGCGTCTCGCTGATGAGCGAGCTCTTGCCGGAACCGGAGACACCGGTGACGCAGACGAACACACCCAGCGGGATCTTCACGTCGACGTTCTTCAGGTTGTGGTGTCGGGCGCCGAGGAGCCGCAGGTGACCCTTGTCCGGTTCCCGACGGGGCTCCGGCACCGGGATGAACTTGGCGCCGCTCAGGTACTGCCCGGTCAGCGATTCCTCGCACGCGAGCACGTCGTCAAGCGAGCCGGACACCACCACCCGCCCGCCGTTCTCGCCGGCGCCGGGGCCGATGTCCACCAGGTGATCCGCGGCACGCATGGTCGTTTCGTCGTGCTCGACCACCAGCACCGTGTTCCCCAGATCGCGCAGCCCGAGGATCGCTTCCAGCAACCGCTGGTTGTCTCGCGCGTGCAGGCCGACGCTGGGTTCGTCCAACACGTACAGCACCCCGGCAAGCCCTGAGCCGATCTGCGTCGCCAGCCGGATGCGCTGCGCCTCGCCACCGGCCAAGGTGGCGGCAGCGCGGTCCAGCGTCAGGTAGTCCAACCCGACGTTCAGCAGAAACCGCAGTCGGGCGCGAACCTCTTTGAGCACGCGGTCGGCAATGAGCGCCTCGCGGCCGGTCAGTTGGAGTTCCTGAAAGTAATCGAGGGCGTCGCGGACGGAGAGCGCTGAAGCCTCGGCGATGTTCCGCCCGTCGATCCGGATCGCCAGCGCGTGAGGCCGCAATCGCGCGCCGCCGCAATCGGGGCAGGGGCGCTGCGCCATGTAGCGGTGCAGGTCTTCGCGGGCAGCGTCGTCGTAGGAGTCGTACTCCGCCTGCAGTTGCGGGATCACCCCGTCGAACTTCACCTCGAACCAGCGCCGCTCGCCGGTGTAGTCGTCATACTCGACGCGGAGCGGGCCCTCGACGCCGTAGAGCAGCCTGTGCAGTTGCGTCTCGCTGAGCTCCTGCACGGGCGTGGTCAGGTCGAAGCCCAGCTCCCGGCAGGCGGCGTGGAGCACCCGATTCTTGTACTGACTGACAGACCGGCGCCACGGGACGACCGCCCCCTGCTCCACCGATTGGCTCCGGTCGGGGATCACCAGGTCCGGGTCGAATTCGTGCTGCCCCCCCAAGCCGCCGCACGTTTCGCAGGCGCCGTAGGGGCTGTTGAAGGAGAACAGCCGGGGCGACACTTCCTCGAATCCGATCCCGCAGTCGGCGCAAGCGAAGTGCTCGCTGTAGACCGTGTCGCCAGCGTCCAGTTGGTGAACGATCAGCGTGCCTTCCCCCAGCGCCAGCGTCGTCTCAACCGAGTCCGCCAGCCGGGCCTCGATCCCCGGTTGGATCACCAACCGGTCCACCAACACGTCGAGGTCGTGCCGCTTCCGGCCGTCCAGTGGCGGCAGGGCGTCCAACTCGAAGACCTCGCCATCGACCCGCACGCGGACAAACCCTTCTTTGCGGACCCGCTCCAGCACCTCCTGCGGGTCGCCCTGCTCCCCGCGGACCACCGGCGCCAGCAGGTAGATCCGCGTCTTCTCCGGCAGCGTCAGCGTCTCGTCGACAATCTGCTGCGGCGTCTGTTGGCGGATCTCCTTGCCGCAGTGCGGGCAGTGGGGGCGGCCAATGCGGGCGAACAGCAGGCGCAGGTAGTCGTAGACCTCAGTGACGGTGCCGACGGTGCTGCGCGGGTTGTGCGAGCCGGACTTCTGGTCGATGGCCACAGCCGGCGACAGCCCCTCGATCAGGTCCACGTCCGGCTTGTCTAGCTGGCCCAGGAACTGCCGCGCATATGCCGACAGCGACTCCACATAGCGCCGCTGCCCTTCGGCATAGATCGTGTCGAACGCCAACGACGACTTCCCCGACCCGCTGATGCCCGTCACCACGATCAGCTTGCCACGGGGCAGGTCGAGGTCGAGGTTCTTCAGGTTGTGCTGGCGCGCCCCTCTGATGGTGATCCAGTCGGCTGGCAAGAGTGGAAGGCTCCCTGAAGGTGTTCGGCCGCACAAAGACCACGGCCTTCGCGAAGTCCGTGCTCCCCATCACTGCAGATACCGCCGCACGCGACGCCAAAGCCGGTTGAGATTGAGGGCGTAGGCGGAGTCCCGGAAGCGTCCCGGCAGAGCCCGCGGTGCGGTCCGGCGGAGGGCAAGTATACCACGGTGCCCCGGGGGGAGCCGCCGGCGATCACGGTTCCGCACGCGTGGCGACGCCCAGTCGATCCAACCAGCGCAGCGCGGGGTGTGCGTCGGCGATGGCCGTGACCGAGTAGCGCTCCGTGAAGACGTGGAAGCCGAGGAGCAGCGCCAGGAGCGCGAGCTGCACTGGGAACATCGCGCCGAGGGCCCAGCAGGAGCCCAAGACGGCACCCAGTTGGTTGGAGCCTGCGTCGCCCATCATGGCGCAGCAGCGGAAGTCGAGCGGGGCGTAGACGACCGTGGCGACGACCAACGCCATCAGCCAGGGCCTGAGTTCGTGGTTGCCAGCGGCGAGCGTCAACGCTGCCAACAGCCAGAACCCCTTCAATGCCCGGCTGGGGCGGCAGTCCAGCAAGTTGACCAAGTTGGCGCTCAGGGCGATGACGGCACCCGCGACGACTCCGCGAAGGGGTTCCTGCCGGTACAGGAGAAGCCCCGCTGCAAGGGCGACGCCGGTCCCACAGAGCAGCTTGAGGGCGCCGGTGGTGAGCTTCCCGCGGAGGAGTGCTCGCACATGGCCCCGCAGACCGCTGAACTCCCGCGAACCAAGCCTGTCGTCCAGGAGCCCAAGTGCCGCGAAGCATGTCACCCCGGCCGGCAACAGCCAACGGGGTGCGGCCGCGTCTCGCGTCCCAAGGAGGACGCCCGCCCAAACAACGGACAGAAATCCCAGCCCCACACTTGACGGAATCGCCCGCCCCTGCCAGTTCGGCGTGCGCCAGTTCAGGCCAACGCAGAGTCCGTACGCGGCGGCCACTCCGGCGCCGGCAACCAAGAGCAGGAGTAGGACGGGCAGAGGTTGGGCGAGGGAGAGCATCGGAGTGGTCGCGGGCCCCACCTACTGGGGAGGAGCCACGCCGGCGGCCGACGCCGCATCCGGCGGCAACAGCGCATCGGCGGTGTCCTTCACGCCGAAGTTGCCGGTGGCGCCCGCCAGTGCGTAGACGACGCAGATTTGGCCCATGAGGGTGTCCACATTGTCCACCGTTGTCACCTTCTCGGTCTGGTAGGGGCCCATGAAGGACACGGCCACCTTCTCCGGCTCGGCGGCAACACACCGTTTGCCCAGCTCCCGGCAGACGGCGAGGATGGGCAGGTCGATGCTGGCGGTGTTGTCGGCGCCCCCTTTCTCGGAACCGCCGATGAGCACGAGGCTGTCGACGGGGCTGTCGCCGGCGCCCGTTACCTCGACACAGCCGGAGTCGACCAACACCCGCAGCCGGTTCGCCGGGTCCTTCTCCAGAACCGACTTGGTGAGTTGGCGGCAGAGCTTGGGCACCGCCTGCTCGGGGGCGATGGGCCCCACCTCCAGGGCGGTCAGCACTTTGTTCAGCGCGTCGTCCTTGAGCTGCATGATCTCGGGGCGAATCACGACGGTTACGGTGACGGTGCCGCCCGCCTGCTGGATCGCCCGAGTCAGCGGGTCTTTGAAGGAAAAGTCTTTCAGCCCGGAGGTCTGGAGGAGCGCCACTCGACGGTTGGCCAGCCGGCTGTCCACGATCACCGGTAGCAGCAGTTTGAGGAATCGGCGCTCGTTCTCCAGCACCGCTTCAGTCTTCTGCTGGTTGGCGTGCGCGTCGGCGATATCTTCCCGCGCCTTGCGGACATCCTGCTGGATCTTCTGCACGTCCTGCTGGAAGCGCGCGCTCAGCTTCTCCAACTGGGGCTGCTGGGTGATCCCGACGCCGACGAGCACCCCGACCATGAGCGCGAGAAAGATGCTGACAGAGGTGATAATGAGGTGGCGAGTGTCGAGCATGAGGATACTTCTGTAGTATACACCGGGAAGGCCGCTGTTCCTGCGATTGGGCGGCTACAGCCCCAAACCCAACAGCGACCGCAAGAAGACGATTAGCCGGAATCGCGCCACGTCCAGGAATTGCTGGAGGGAGGGAGAGACCAGGACGACGACCGAGGCCGCAAGCAGCCCGACCACCAGCAGCAGCGCAATCTGCGAGACGCTGACGCTCCGCCCGTACAGGTGCCGGACCCCTTTGGCGTCCACAAGCAGCTTGCCGACCTTAAGCCGGGCGAGGAAGGTGCTGGCCATGCCGGCACGCCCCTTGTCCAGGAAGTCCTCCATGGTCGAGTGCGTGCCGACGGCAACGATGAGCGAGGCGCCCTTCTCGTAGGCGAGCAGCATCGCCACATCCTCGCTGGTGCCGGTTGCCTCGAGGACCTGGGCTTCGACTCCCAGGTTCTGCACCCGGGGCAGCCCGGGCGCTTCGCGGCCCGGGTATCCGTGGACGAGGATTTCGGCCCCGCACTTCAGGGTCTCGTCCGAGACGCTGTCCATGTCGCCGACGATCAGGTCGGGCCGGAACCCCAACTCTCGCAGGGCCTCGGCGCCGCCGTCCACTGCGATGAGCGCGGGGCGCACCTCGCGGACATAGCCGCGGATGGTTTCGAGGTCCTTGCGGTATCCTTCGCCGCGGACCACGACCAGCGCGTGCCGCCCGGCGATCTGCGTGCGCAGCTCCGGCACGGGCATCGGGTCGACCAGCACGTGATCTTCCCGGGAGACGTAGTCCAGCGTGTTCTGCACGAATTCGCGGAGCCGGTACCGGAGGTTCTGCCGGGCCTCCTGGGTCCGCTGCTCGATCTCCGGAGCGGTGAAGACGTGCGCCAACCAGGCCGGCCCTTCTCCCTTGGGGAACGTGACAGAGCCTGCGTCGAGATCGACCGTCGCCTCTCGCCCCTCGACCGGCTCCTCGAACTGGGCCCCGTCAGCCAGGTCGAGCAGAGGAATGCCCGCCTCAACCAACACCCGCGGACCGCCGTTGGGGTACCGCCCGGTCATCGAGGGAGAGGCATTCAGCACTGCGGAGGGTTGCGCCCGGACCAGTCCTTCCGCAGCGACCGAATCGAGGTCTTCATGTCGAATGAGCGCGATCTCGCCGGGGCGCAGGCGCTTCACTAAGTCCTTGGTGCGCGGCCCTTTGCGCAGAACGCCGGCGCGTCTCCCGTTGGCGGCCCTCACGCGCGCCCTCCCCGCCGCGCCAGCATCTCTGCGGCGTGCTGGCGGCTGGTCTCCGTTAGCTCGCCGCTGAGCATGCGCGCGATCTCCTCGACGCGTGCCTCCGCCGTCAGCGGGACGACCGCCACCTTGGTCGACTTCTTCCCGGCGACTTTGTTGACCACTTGGTGGTGCGCCGCTTGAGAGGCGATCTGCGCGAGGTGGGTCACGCATAGAGACTGGCATCTCTCCGAGAGCGCCGTCAGCTTGCGGCCGACCACCTCTGCGGTCGCGCCGCCGATACCGGCATCCACCTCATCGAACACCCACGTGGAAATGTTGCCCGGCTGGGTTGAGGCGGACTTGAGTGCGAGCATCACGCGAGACATCTCTCCGCCCGAAGCGATCTTTGCCAGCGGCTTGGGCGGCTCGCCGGGATTCGGCGCCAGCAGAAACTGGACCCGGTCGAGGCCGTTCCGGCTGCAATTCAGCCGCGTTCCCTCCACCGGCACGCCGTCGTCGTCAGGTTCGTGCCGAAGATCGACCAGGAAGCGGGCACGTTCCATCGCCAGCTCCCGGAACTGCGCGCTGACTGCTTCCTCAAAGGACCGCGCCAGTTTGCGTCGTTTCCGCGACAATGCCAGACCCGCGTCGGCGACTCGCGCTTCGGCTCTGCCCAGCTCCTGCTCGAGTTCCTGCAGTCGCGCCTCGCTATTCGTCAGCGCGTCCAGTTCCTGCTGCGCCTGCGCGCCATGCGCGATCACCGTCTCGACAGTCTCGCCGTACTTGCGCTTCAACTGGGAAAGCTGGTGGAGACGTGCCTCCACAGCGTCGAGTCGAGCGGGGTCTGCCTCCAGTTCGTCCACGTAGCCCCGCAGTGTTGTCAAACACTCCTGTGCCTGCACAGAGCAGGCCTCCAGGCCCGCGACCAGCGGCTCCAGTGCCGCGTCCACGCTGCCGACAAACTCGAGCGCCTTCCAGGCGCGCGCCAGCGCCTCGACGGCGCCAACCCCGTCGTCGCCCGCATCCAGGCACGACAGCGCGAGAGCAGCCGCCTCCCCCAGCTTCTCGATGCCGCCCAACCGGCGGCGTTCGTCGAGTAGCGACTGCTCTTCGCCCGGGACGAGGTTCGCCGCCTCGATCTCCCGCACCTGGAACTCCAGCAGGTCCACCCGTTGGACGCGCGCCCGATCGTCCTGCTGCAGCGCGCGCCGTTGCTCGCGGACCTCGCGAAGCGCTTCGTACAGGTCGGCGAACCGCTCGACTTCCTTCAGGTGCCCCTCGCCGCCGGCCGCATCCAGATGCGAGAGATGCGTCTCCGTCCGCAGCAGCGATTGGTGCTCGTGCTGGCCGTGGAGGTCGACCAAGGCGGCGCCAACCTCCCGCAGCATGGACAGCGTCAGCGGCGAGCCGTTGAGCCGGCACTGCGAGCGCCCGGAGACGTGGACTTGACGGGACAACAGCAGCTCGGCCTCGCGCGGCAACCCGAGACGCTCCAGAACTTCGTGCACTTCGCCGTCGGGCGGCGTCACGAATAGCGCCTCCACTCGGGCTTCGTCAGCGCCGCTCCGCACCAAGTCGGCGCTGGCGCGGTCGCCCAAGACCAGCCCGAGGGCGTTGATGATGATGGATTTGCCAGCGCCTGTCTCGCCGCTGAGGACGTTGAAGCCGGGCTGGAAGTCAACCGAGATCTCGTCGATGATGGCCAGGTCGCGGATGGTGATGTTGCTCAGCATCGAGGTCCCGTCCGGTCAGAGCCCGCCGCCCCACTGGAACTTGGTCTTCAGGCGGGAGTAGAAGCCCGCGGGCCCGAGCTTCACCAGCTTGGCCCGGTACGGGGCGGCTTTGACACAGACCACGTCCCCGTCTTCCAGGGCGAACCCGATCTGCCCGTCGACGGTGAGCATGACCTCTTCGTCGCGGGAGGAGTCAAGCCCGATGTCGATGCGGATGTCTTCGTGGCTGCCAATGATCAGTGGGCGAGCAAAGAGCGTGTGCGCGCAGATGGGCGTCAGGAGGAACACGTTGACTCCCGGGTGCACCAGCGGCCCGCCGGCGGAGAGGGAATAGGCCGTGGCACCCGTCGGCGTGGAGACGATCAGGCCATCCGCCGGGTAGTGGCTGACTTCCTCGTCGCCCACGTTGACCTTGAGACGAACCACCCGCGACAGGGCGCCCTTCGCGATGACTGCATCGTTGAGCCCTATCGCCTCTTTGATCCGAGCGCCGCGGCGAAGCACGGCGGCTTCCAGGAGAAGACGCTCCTCGATCTCATAGTCTCCGGCAACCACTCGGCCAAGCTGCTCCTCGATGCCCGTCGCCGGCGTCTCGTAGAGGAAGCCGAAACCGCCCACCTCCAAGGGGAGCATGGGAGTGCCCTTGGGCGCGGCGTGACGGGCCGTCAACAGCACGCTGCCATCACCGCCGAGAATGAAGACAAGTTCCTGGTCAGCGATCTCGTCGAACGACCCCGCCAGCTCGGGCGCGCCGATCGCCTCCGCGCAGGCGGGGGTCAACCGGCAGCGCACACCATGCCGTTCCAGCGCCTCCCGGAGCCTGCGGGTGGCGTCGGCGGCGTTGGGCTTGTGGAGGGCAGTGATGATGCCGGCGGTCTGCATAGGAACCAATCGCGTTACCGCTTTGCGTGGACCGGCCAACGGAAAGAGACGGACGCAGGACGCCCGAACTCGTTCGGGGAGCGGGCGTCGGCAGGTCCCGAACGAGTTCGGGCGTCCATGAGGCATTCCCGGAGGAGAGAGGGAGGACTCCTGTGGCTGTCCGACGCCGCTACAGCCGCTCTTTGGCCCGCGCCAGGTTGTCCTTCGCGTCCTGGTAGTTCGGGTTCAGCTCCAGCGCGCGGGTGTACTGCTGAACGGCTTCCTTGAGCTTCCCTTGCTTCTGATAGACAACGCCCAGGTTGTTGACCAGAATCGCCTGGAACTCCTTCGTCAGCTTCGAGGTGTCGAGCTGGAGCGCGCGCTCGTAGGCCGCCCTCGCCTCTTCGAGGTTGTCTTCGCCGCCGATCCCGTCGTAGGCGACGCCGAGGTTGATCATGGCTGCAACATTGAGTCGCTCCAACCGGAGCACTGCAAGGTAGCCCTGCTTCGCTTCCTCATACTTCTTGGCGTCCAGCGCCGCGTCCGCCACGGCCATTAGTGCGGCCACGTTCTTGGGGTCGAGCCGTTTCACCTCGCCCCACTCCTTCAGGGCGTCTTCCGTCCGGTTGAGGCGGGCCAAGGCTAAAGCCAGGTTGTTGTGCGCCGGCAGGAAGTCGGCATCCAACTCCAGCGCCTGCTCGAAGTACTTGACCGCTGCCTCGAGGTTGTCCCGCTTGAAGTGGATCCGGCCGATGTTGCTCAGTGGGCTGGGGTCTTTCTCGTTGAGCTTCGCGGCGGTCTCGTATTCCGAGATCGCTTCGTCGAAGTTGCCCTGCTGATCGAGCGCGTAGGCCAACCGGAAGTGCGCCAGGAAATCGTCGGGCTTCTCCTTGACCACCTGCCGGAGCACCTTCTCGGCGTCCGGCCAGCGCAGCTTCTTCGCGTAGGCAATGCCCAGGTTGAGCTTCGCATTGGTGAGCGTGGCGTCGAGTTGCAGCGCGCTCTCCAGCGCGGTGATCGCGTCGGCGATTCGGCCGGCCGCTAAGAGCGCGCTGCCGAGATTGCTCGCGTAGGTGGCGTTCTTGGCGTCCAGTTGCGCGGCCTTCTCGAACGACTGAATAGCCTCGTTGCCGCGGTTGATCGCCTGGTACACCTCGCCCAGCCCGTTGAGCAAGGCCGGGTTCTGCGGGTCCTTGGCCAGCAGGTCCCGGTACATCTCCACGGCTTCCTTGTGCTTGCCCGCGGCCACGTAGGCGTTCAGCAGGTTGTGGCGCGCCTCCCGGTAGTCCGGCTGAAGTTCGAGCGCGCGCGTGTACTCCCGGATGGCCTCCTCGAAGCCCTGCTGGTGGAAGTACGCGGTGCCCAGGTTGTTGTGGCCCAGTGCGTAGGAGGGCTTGGCGCGACAGCAGTCCTGGAACGCCTTGATCGCCTCCTCGACGCGCTCCCGCTTCATCAGCACGTAGCCCAACCAACAGAGCGCCTCATGGTCGGTGGCGCGCATCTCGGCGGCTTTGCGGAACGCCTCCTCGGCCTGGTTGAGTTCATCCCGCTTGAAGTGCTCGACTCCCTGGTTGAAGTACTCGTCCGGGTTCGGCGCCTTCTCTTCTTCCTCGGCGAATGCCCCCCGGCCGCCGGGGGCTCCGAGGAGCGCGAATCCCAACAAGAGTACCTGCCACGCAGTAAATCTGCGCATTGCTTACCACACCTTTCAGACTGAGCGGGCGTCCGCCGAGGCCGCGCGCTCGCCGTAACCTCCGGGCTCCGTTCCTCCGCGAACGGACGCCGTTCGTCCACACGCGCTCAACGCAGCAGCCGCGATTCCTTCGGCGTCCAGCCCGAGATCGCGTCGCAATTCGGCCTGGGTGCCGTGGGGCACGAACCGATCCGGGATGCCCAGGGTCGTTAAAAGCGTACCCCGACAATCCTTCCCGCGCAACAGTTGCGCCACCTGACTGCCGAATCCGCCGCTCAGCACGTTCTCTTCGAGCGTGAACAGGTGGTCGGTAGTCTCCGCCAGTTCCACGATCAGGTCTTCGTCCAGCGGCTTGGCGAACCTGAGATTCGCGACGGCGACGGACAATCCTTCTCCCTCCAACCGCGCCGCTGCGTCCACGGCCGTGGCGACCGTGGAGCCAAGTGCCAGCAACCCAACGTCCGTGCCCTCGCGGAGCAGCTCGCCCTTGCCCAGAGGAAGAGGCTGCAGCGCGCCGTCCGTCGGCACGCCGAGTGCCGAGCCGCGGGGGTAACGCACAGCGACTGGCCCGCCTTCGTGGTACACCGCCGTGTAGATCATCTGGCGCAGTTCGTTCTCATCTTTGGGCGCCATGACGACCATGTTCGGAAGCTGGCACAGATAGGACAGGTCGAAGACACCGTGGTGGGTGGGGCCGTCGTTGCCCACCAACCCGGCGCGGTCCAGCGCGAAGACCACCGGCAAGTTCTGGAGACAGACGTCGTGGAGCAGTTGGTCGTAGGCCCGCTGCAGGAACGTCGAGTAGATCGCCACCACCGGACGTAGGCCGCCCAGCACCAGCCCGGCGGCAAACGTCACCGCGGTCTGTTCGGCCATGCCCACGTCGAACAGGCGGTCCGGGAAGCGGTCGGCGAACTCGCGCAACCCCGTGCCGTCCGGCATGGCCGCCGTCACCGCCACCACCCGCGGATCCGCCTCAGCGATCTGGATCATCGTGTCGCCGAACACTTGGCTGAATGAGGGGCGGTCGCTGGAGCTGGCGCTGTCGCCGGTCTCAATCTCGTACGGGCCGCACCCGTGGAACCGGCGGGCGTCCTCCTCGGCGCGGGGGTACCCCTTGCCCTTCACCGTGCAGGTGTGGACCACCACCGGGCCGCCAATCGCCTGGGCGTCCTGGAAGGCTGCGATGACGGTTGGCAGGTTGTGCCCGTCAATCGGACCGAGGTAGGTGAACCCCAACTCCTCGAACACCATGCCCGGCACGAGGAGGTGCTTGAAGCCGTCCTTCATGCGCTCGATCCCGCCGATCATCTGGTCGCCCCGGGGTAGTCGGGACACCAGACTCTCGAAGGCTTGCTTCGTCCGTAGGTAGTGCGGGTCGGAGCGCAGGCGTGCCAGGTAGTTGGGTAAGGCGCCGATGTTCCGCGCGATGGACATCTCGTTGTCGTTGATGACGACGATCAGGTCGGTCTTGGCGTGGCTGGCGCTGTTGAGGGCTTCCCAGACCATCCCCCCCAGCATGGCGCCGTCGCCGATGAGCGCGACGACCTTCTCGTCGGTGCCGCGCACGTCCCGCGCCCGGGCATAGCCGAGCGCCGCAGCGATCGAGGTGCTTCCGTGCCCGGTCCCGAAGGCGTCGTGCTCGCTCTCGCACAGGCGCGGGAACCCGCAAATCCCGCCGTACTGCCGGAGCGTGTGGAAGCGGTCCCGCCTCCCCGTCAACAGCTTGTGGGCGTAAGTCTGGTGCCCGACGTCGAAGATGAGCTTGTCCTTCGGGCTGTCGAAACAGTAGTGGAGACCGATCACCAGCTCCACCACGCCCAGACTGGGAGCGACGTGCCCACCGTTGAGGGACGTGGTCTCAATGATGATCTCGCGGAGCTCCTGCGCCAACTGCGTCAGTTGCTCCAGCGCCAGCCCTTTCAGGTCCTGTGGGCCGTTGATCTGGTCGATCAGTCGTGACATTCACTGCTCTCCGGTTTGTACCGCAGGCATCCTGACTGCGAACGGACGCCGTTCGTCCGCAGGCGCCTCGTGTTGCGTCCCGTAAGTTCCTTCGCGCACCTGAGGTGTCCCGTGGCGGAGGGACTGCTCGCGAAGGAACTTACGGGACGCAACACGAGCGCTACCCGGTCCGTTCTACCACGTGGTCCGCCAACTGCCCCAACAGTGCGCCGTTTTCGCCCAGGCACTCGAGCGCCGCCTTCGCGCGTGAAACGCATTGGCGCGCCAACTGGCGGGAGCGCTCTACCCCGTACACCTTTGGGTAGGTGGCTTTGTCGAGTTGCTCGTCCTGCCGGGGGCGTTTGCCGAGCGCTTCCTCGCTGCTCTCGAGGTCGAGGAGGTCGTCAGTGATCTGGAACGCCAGCCCGAGTTCGGCGCCGTAGGTGGCCAGACCGGCCCGAGCGGCCGGAGCCGCCCCGCCAATGAGCGCTCCGCTCTCCACCGCGGCCCGGAGAAGCGCCGCGGTCTTGTGGCGGTGGATGTACTCCACCGTCTCGGCGCCGACGCTCTTCCGTTCGCTGTCCATGTCAACGGCCTGACCGCCGACCATGCCGCCGCTGCCGGCGGCCTCTGCGAGGACTGCCGCGACCTCAGCCGCGACGACAGTTGGGACGCCGGCGGCGACCTGCTCGCGAGCCAGGAGCAGGAAGGCGTGGGTCAGCAGCGCATCGCCGCACAGCAACGCCAGGGCTTCGCCAAAGACCTTGTGGTTAGTCGGCTTGCCGCGCCGGAGGTCGTCGTCGTCCATGCACGGCAGGTCGTCGTGAACCAGGGAGTACGTGTGGATCAGCTCGAGGGCACACGCGGCTGGAAGTGCGTGGTCGTCTTCGCCGCCGACGGCCGCGCACGCTTCCAGCAGCAGGGCGGGCCGCAGCCGCTTGCCGCCTGCGAAGACGCTGTACCGCATGGACTCGTGGAGCTGCCGGGGTTGAGCGGTGGCCGGGGGCAGCCAGCGGTCCAGCGCGCGCTCCACCTGAGCACAGCGCTCCTTCATTCGCGCATCGAGCGTCATCGGGGGGCATCCGCATTCTCAGGGAGCGAGGCAGGTTGCTCTTCCGGCTCGCCGTCGTCCCCAACGATCAGTTCGCGGAGGCGCGTCTCGGCGGCGTTCAGTTGCCGCTCGCAGACCTTCGAGAGACGCATGCCCTCCTCGAACGTCGCAATCGCCTCCTCCAGTTTGAGGTCGCCGCTTTCCAGCTTCCGAACGAGGGTCTCCAACTGGGTCAACGCTTCGTCGAAGCGGGGCTGGGCGTCGCCGTCGGTCTGGGTTGTGGCGTTGTTCCGGTTACCTGACATTGGATGGTTCCGTCAAAGACGACAACCTCGCCGGCAGCTCCGGGACGGGCCTGGCTCACCGTCGAAATCACGGCGCAGGTAGTCGGGTCGCGGAAGACGCTGTAGCCGCGCTCAAGGATGCTGTACGGGCTCAAGGCGCGCAAACGCGCCTCCAAGGACTTCGCGCGCTGCTGCTGAGATTGTAACGTATTCGTCGCCGCCAAGGCCGCGCGGGCGCGCAGGTCGTCAGCGGTCTGCCGCCGCGTATCCAGCAGCCGGTACGGGTGCGTGAACGGCGTCCGCAGTCGGAGCGATTCCAGCGCGGTGCGCCGTCGGTCGACTTGAGCCGCGGCTGCGCGGGTGAGGCGATCCCGCAACGTCTGCCAGCGCCGGTGGCTCTCCTGGCGGTCCGGGAAGACCAGCTCGGCGGCAGCCGAGGGCGTGGGCGCCCGCACGTCGGCGACGAAATCCAGAATCGTGAAGTCTGTCTCGTGGCCGACGGCGCTGACAAGCGGAATCGCCGAAGCGAATGCCGCCCGTGCCACGGTCTCGTCGTTGAACCCCCACAGGTCCTCCAGAGAGCCGCCCCCGCGACCGACGATGAGCGCGTCAAAGCCGCCGACACTGTTCGCCAGACGGATGGCAGAGACGAGGCTCGCCGGCGCGTCCGCCCCTTGGACGATCGTCGGGATCAGCACCAACTGCGTGCCCGGCGACCGCCGCCGGGCGATGTTGATCAGGTCGCGGAGCGCTGCGCCGGTGCGCGAGGTGGCCACGGCGACGCGCTGCGGGGAGCGCGGCAGCGGGCGCTTGCGCTCGGGGGCGAACAGGCCCTCCGCCTCCAGCCGCCGCTTCAGCGTCTCGAACGCCTGGTACAGCGCACCCACACCGCCCGGTTCGAGGCTGCGCACGTAGAGCTGGTACTCGCCGCGGGTCTCGTAGACGCCCACATAGCCGTGGGCGACAACGTCCATGCCATTGGCAGGCTTGAACCGCAACGCGGCGTTCTCGCGGCGGAACATCACGCACCGCAACTGGCTGCCGGCATCCTTCAACGAGAAGTACATGTGCCCGGACGAGTGATGCACGAAGTTGGACAGCTCGCCGCGGACGGCGACATCTTGGAGCACCCAGTCCTCGGCCAGCCGCTGCGCGACCCGCTTGGTAAGCGCGCTGACCGAGAGCACCTTGCGCTCCCCCCGCGCCTCGGTCTCGCCGAAGCCACGGTCCAACTCATTGAGAGCATCCTCTGGCATAGAGAGCGGGGTAACACCTACGCTGGTAGGCACCATGCAGGTCCTCCTCCGTCTGCCCGGGAATCCGCAGACGACAACCCCGACGGGGGGACGAGTCGCCGGAACCGCCCGATTTCGGTAGAAGCAGCATAGCCCAGCCCCGGGTACTGCTGCAAGTGCTGTCGACCCCGTGCCCTGCACTCACGCTCTCGGCTCGGCAGGCGCCGTCCACCCGATCAACCGGCGCGCCTGCTGCGTGGGACGATGTGGCGGCTCTGGCCCGCCATCCGCCTCGCGGGGTTCCGTGTCCGCCAGCTCCGTCTCCGGCGCCAGCCTGTCGAGCGGGTAGACGTGGATCCCCTCTCCCTTGCTGATTGCGCACCGCGCACCGTCTGGCGCCCAGAGGAGCTCGGGCGGCCGGGAAGGGCTGAACGGCGCCAATACCTGACGGGGCGCGGAAGCGCGCCCGTCGCGCGGGCGCTCTCCACTGGTGAGCGGGTTGTCCGCCCGCGCCAGCACCTGGCCGGTTTCGTCGGCGACCTGGAGATGGTCGGCATCGACGTAGAGCAATCGCGGCGGATCGGCCTTGGGCGCCCACCCGCACCAGCCGCCCGCCACCGAACCGGTCACGCGGGTGGTCTGCTTGAGCCGTGTGTTGGTCACGAAGCAGCCGCGGGCGTTGGACCAGGCGATCAGCTCCCCGCCGGGATGCCAGGTGACCCAGGCGGGCGCTTGGCACAGCGGCGTCGCCTTGGTGGAGGCGGTGGCCGTCGTCCGGGCGAGGTACAGGAGCAGCCCGGCGTCGCGTTGGGGTTGGGTGGAGCGGAGGATCATCTGCGCGCCATCGGGCGACCAGCGCAGGAAGACGGCGTTGCGCTGCTCGAGCCGCACCCGCCCTTGCGGACTCACCAGCCGGACCACCGGCACGCCGACCATCGTGGTGTCCAGCAGGTACGGCGCCAACTCGCCGTGGTGCGACGGGTACGCGTAGTCGCCGTTGCAGGCCAGGGCGTCGCCCGTAGGCGACCAGGAGTGGAACACGCCCGGAAGCGGAACCGGCTCGCGGCCCGCCAGCGACACGACGTAGGTGGAGAACCGGTTCTCGCACACCAGCGCGTCGCTTCGCGCCCCGTCGGGCGCGCCGGGGCTGAAGCTGCGGACGCGGAGTCCTTGATCTCGCGCCGTAGCCGTGGCCGCCAAGGCCACGATCGCCCACGGCTCAGACGCGGCCGCGGCCGGCGTCTTCCGCGCGGCGACGAAGACGCTGGCATCGAGCCGGTCGTTCAGCCCGACGAAGGCCAGCCGACCGCTGTTCCGCGCCCAGGCGACGTAGCGCTCCCGAATCGCCTGCCGCGCCGCGTCCGCCGGCATCGCCAGCAGCACTTGCTCCCGCCCGGCCGCGTCCGCACAGTCGCGGACGACCCCTTCTTCCTTGCCGTCCTTTGTGGCGTAAGTCTCTGACTTGCGGCCCGTGGTGGCACCAGTCGCCGGCCTGCCGACTGTGCGGAAGAACACCACGAACCGCCCGTTTGGCGACAGCGACGCATAACCGACGTTCTCCTCGATCACCTGCGGCGGCGCCGCGCCGGCGCTCGGGTCCAGCGCCAGCAGTTTGCCCTCGCGCAGCGCAATGATCCGGTCTGCCAGCGGCTCAGCGGCGCCAAAAGAACCCCGTCCGCCGACAAGGACAAAAGTGACCCAAAGGACAGCAATCATCGTCAACTCCCCGAAGCTATCGCACGCCACCTGCGTGCGCCGACTCCGGGCGCTCAACGGTGCACGGTTCACGGTGCCCGCCTCATCTCCAGCACCTGCCCCGCCCACACCTTCCCGAACTCCCCCGCTGCCACCCGCCGGCCTCGCCGCCGTTCGGTGAGTGTTGAGCGTTTGCCCTGCGCGTCACCGGTCACACCCGCCGGGTCCACAACCCACACATACCTCCCGCTCACCTGCGTGACCACCACATAGTGATTCCCGGCCACCCCGCCCTTCCCCGTCACCTGCCACCTGTCACCCGTCACCTGCTTGTTCACAAACGCCACCACCGGCAACCCCAACCGCCGCAGCCCTTCAAACGTCACCTGATACCCCGTAGCCGTCAGTCCCTTCGCCTGCGCCGCCCTCTCAAGTCCCGCCATCGTCGTCCCCGTCTCGTCGGTGCCGGCCAACTTCAGCAGCTCCTCGACGCTCGCCTCCACGCCCCTGGCCGCGAGCACATACGCCAACGCCTCCGGTCCGCACGTTGAGCGTTGAGCGTTGAGAGTTGGGCGTTGCGTCTTCGACGTTCGCTGTTCGGTGTTTGGTGTTCGCTGTTCGCCGTTGCCGGTTCGCTGCCGTTGGCAAACCTCCGCCTGCCGCCTCGCCCGCTCCGCCACCGTCTGTCCCGCCGCGTCGCGGATTCGCCTGGCTGCGGGTAGCCGGGCCACGCGCTCGAACTCGCGCTGCGCGGCGGTCCAGTCTCTGCGCGCGGCCAGCGCGTAGCCCTGTTTCAGCAGCCGCCCGGCCGCTGCAGGGTCGGCCGATGGCGCAGATCGACTGCTTCGCGGCACGGCCGGCTGAGGCAGCCGCACCGTCAACACCAGCGCCAACGTCGCGCCACCGACAACCAGACACAGGGCTTTGGATCTCATCTGATAGCCGGCCTCGTGGGGCGGGCTTCGTCACCGGGGTCGTGCCCCCTCCGTCCGCGCGCCGAGCGCATCCGCGTGTTGTGGGTCGCGGATGACAGAGAGAGCGCGCTGGGACTCTCGCGCTCAACCGGTATCGCATCTGCGCGGGCCTCCAAGTGGGCCGCCTCCTCGCGCCGGCCAATCTTGCGTAGAAGAGAAGAATACGACCTCAGCTTCCGCGCAAGCAGTGGATGGTCGGCTCCCAGCCCCTTCTCCGCGATTTCCAGGCTGCGTCGATACAGGTCCGCAGCCTCCGTGCATCGTCCCCTGCGCTCATAGTAGTCGGCGAGATGAGAGAGGCTGTCAGCGTAGTACAGACTGTCCGTGCCAAAGCTCTGCTGCAGAAGGGCGGTCGATTCTTCGTAGAGAGGTTCGGCTAGATCGTACATCCCGAGCGAAGTGTACGCTTCAGCCAGGTTTCCTATGGAGAGTGCGTAGGATGGGTGTCGCTCTCCGAACGTCACCTTCGAGATCGCCACTGCCGCGCGAATCGAGGAAAGCGCTTGGGCGTGTTTGCCCTGACATCCGTACGTCAGACCCAGGTTATTGAGGACTGTTGCGTAACCGGCGCCGCGTCTTCCGACGGCCTCCTCCTCCTCAATCCTGAGTGCCTCGCGAAGTAGTGGCTCGGCCTCGCCACATCGACCGACAACCCGGTACAGCTCCGCCATGGCTGTCAGGACCTCCGCATACTCCTGGGCATGGCCGGCGCCCGCCTGCGACAGCTCGTCCCTGGCGCGCTTGTACAGTTCCTCCGCCTTTGAGTAGGCACCAACGTTGCGGTACCACGACGCCAATGCGCCCCGAATTGTGGCGCATAATGCGTTGTCCCGAGGAACTATACTCGCACACACTCTCAACGCTTCTCGATACAACCGTTCAGCCTGCTCATACTGCGCTAACCAAGTCCGGACCAGAGCCTCGTGACTGAGCACTATCGCGTACAGGCGGTCGCGTGGCAACGGTTCGAGCACTTGCCTGGCTTGCCGGTAAAGCGACAGTGCCTGCCGGTACTGGCCGAGCTGGGCGCGCATATCTGCGAGACTCGCCACGGCCGTGGCAAAGTCACCGGTATCCCTGAGACCAATGCGACCAAACGTCGCAATGCACTCTTGCCACGCCGCGCAGGCGTTTCCATGCTCTTCGACAGAGGCATAGAGCCTTGCGAGGGCACCCAGGCTGTATGCCACCTCCCGGCTGTCGGAGCGTGCGAGCCTCCTCCGTATCTCCACGGACCTCTTCAGTAGCGGAATTGCCTGCGCTGGCTTGCCCTGCTGTGTCAGCCGCACACTCTCATTCTCGAGCCTGCGCAGTTCCTCCGCTGCGTGCCTGTCTCGGAGGTTGCGGCGCACAGTAACGGCGACACCCGCGGCGAGGACGCACAGGCCCAGCACCAGGGAAAAGGCCGCGGTCCTGGCCTGCAACTGGGGTAGTCTCATCGTTCACCACTGCCGCGCTGGCATCTGCATCGTTCACGCGGCCTTCCCACCAGCCTGTGAGTACCGACGCCATGGTCCAGCACCTGCGCTCTCCAATGCCCCTGGCCGACACCCGTCTTGGTTATCCGCCGTGGGCATGGCGTTGAAGGCAGAACGATGCCTACTCTGGGATCCACTGTCGAGGTGGAGTCTGGCCGGTTGCAGGGATCTTGGCAGCCCACAAGTGCTGGGCCTATGCTCTTCAGCGGCGCGGCGGGGGATCCGGCGGGCCAGGGTCAAGCTTCCCGTTGAAGCCAGGGAGATCGTTGAGCTGCTTGTTGGCATCGCTAAGCGTGCCCCCGACCCCTCCTGGGATTGGCACAGTTGGGCCGCTTGACCAAGGCCACCAGGACGGCGGCCAGTGGGGTTGACAGATCAGCAGGTACGCCCCGCAGGCGGCTGCGGCAAAACCACACAACCATGCCAAAGCTGGCCACAGTGCCAAGGGGCATGCTCCAGAGGCATCGATCTGGTTAACGGGATCCCCCTCGCAATACACATACCGATTCACCGACTGCGTCCGCGCCGCATCGCCGAGCCACCGATCCTCCGTCGTCCATCGCCCCACCTCCGGATCGTAGTGCCGACTCCCCACCCAAAGCAGGCCGTAGCCGGCCTCCCGGTAGCGTTCGGCGCCGACGTAGCGGTAGGCGGTGGTAGCGTTTCCGGTGGAAGCGACGACGTTGCCGTAGGCGTCGTAGACGTAGGTCGCCACGACGTTGCCGTTCTCATCGGTCAGGACGCGGGTACTGCCTTGGCCGTCGAAATGATA
>Ga0210051_1001355_pt1 | contig 24589 bp, 22 predicted proteins | sample CryGey092014_all_FD_185464 | JGI IMG/M metagenome (GOLD analysis project Ga0210051, IMG submission 185464) | Groundwater microbial communities from aquifer - Crystal Geyser CG23_combo_of_CG06-09_8/20/14_all (SPAdes) (version 2) | ecosystem: Environmental > Aquatic > Deep subsurface > Groundwater...
AACGGCGGACCGGACTTACGTGGAGCCGATCACGCCGGAGGCGGTGGAGAAGATCATCGCGAAGGAACGTCCGGACGCCCTGCTGCCGACGCTCGGGGGCCAGACGGGGCTGAACACCGCGGTCTCTGTCGCCGAGGCCGGCGTGCTTACAAAATACGGCGTCGAGATGATCGGGGCGTCGCTTCCGGTCATCCGCAAGGCGGAGGATCGGAAGCTCTTCCGGGCGGCGATGGAGAAGATCGGCCTCAAGGTTCCCAAAAGCGGCTTTGCCCGGTCGCTGGAGGAGGCTTTCGCCGTCGCTTCCGAGATCGGCTTCCCGATCATCGTCCGCCCCTCCTTCACGTTAGGGGGCACGGGAAGCGGCGTCGCCTACAACCGGGAGGAGCTCGCCGAAATCGCCAAGGGGGGCCTCGACGCCAGCATGATCCACGAGATCATGCTGGAACAGTCGGTCCTTGGCTGGAAAGAGTACGAGCTTGAGGTGATGCGCGACAAGACCGACAACGTGGTCATCATCTGTTCCATCGAGAACCTCGATCCAATGGGGGTCCACACGGGCGAGTCGATCACCGTCGCGCCGGCCCAGACCCTTACCGACGTGGAGTACCAGCGGATGCGGGACGCGGCGATCGCCATCATGCGGGAGATCGGCGTCGAGACGGGCGGCTCCAACGTCCAGTTTGCGATCCACCCCGACACCGGCGAGATGATTGTGATCGAGATGAACCCCCGCGTCTCCCGTTCCTCCGCCCTCGCCTCCAAGGCGACCGGCTTTCCGATTGCCAAGATCGCGGCAAAACTCGCTATCGGATATACGCTGGACGAGATTCCGAACGATATCACCCGGGAGACGATGGCCTCCTTCGAGCCGACGATTGACTACTGCGTTGTGAAGATCCCCCGCTGGACCTTCGAGAAATTCCCCGAGACGGAGGACTTCCTGACCACCTCGATGAAGTCGGTCGGCGAAACGATGGCGATCGGCCGGACCTTCCGGGAGGCGCTCCAAAAGGCGATCCGTTCGCTGGAGATCAAGCGCTTCGGCCTGATGATCGATCTGCCGGAGGGCGTCTCCCGCCCCGATGAATTCCTGGCGCAGAAGCTCACGAAACCCAATTCGCTCCGCCTCTTCTACATCGCTGCGGCCTTTCACCACGGGATGACGATAAAGGAAATCCAGCAGTTGACGCAAATCGATCCCTGGTTCCTGAACCAGATCCGGTCGCTGGTTGAGGCGGAGGAGGAGATCCAAAAGACGCCGTATTCGACGGAGTTGCTCTATGAGGCAAAGCGACTGGGATTCTCCGACTGCTATCTCGGCGGCCTCTGGAACCTCTCCGAGGAGGAGATCCGCAATCGCCGCTATGCCGCCGGGATCGTCCCCGTCTATAAGCTTGTCGACACCTGCGCGGCGGAGTTCGAGGCCCATACCCCTTACTACTACTCGACGTACGAAACGGAGGACGAGATCCGCCCCTCGACGAAGCCAAAGGTGGTCATCCTCGGCGGGGGCCCCAACCGGATCGGCCAGGGGATCGAGTTCGACTACTGCTGCGTCCATGCCTCTTTCGCCCTTCGGGAGGAGGGGTGCGAGAGCATCATGGTCAACTCGAACCCGGAGACCGTCAGCACCGACTATGACACCTCCGACAAGCTCTTTTTCGAGCCGGTGACCTTAGAGGACGTTCTCCACATCCTGAAGGCGGAGAAGCCTGACGGCGTCATCGTCCAGTTCGGCGGCCAGACCCCCTTGAACCTCGCCCGCGGTCTGGAGGCGGCGGGGGCGCCGATTCTTGGGACCTCCCCCGACGCGATCGACCGCGCCGAGGACCGGAAGCGTTTTCAGGAGATCGTGAACCGTCTCAATCTCCTTCAGCCCGACAACGACACGGCGATGGACGCCGATGAGGCGATCAGGGTAGCCGAGCGGATCGGCTACCCGGTCCTGGTCCGGCCTTCCTATGTCCTCGGCGGGCGTTCGATGGAGATCATTTACGATACGGAGAGTCTCCGGCAGTTCATGGTCCGGGCGCTTGAGGTCTCCCCCGGCCACCCCATCCTGATCGACAAGTTCCTTGAGGACGCGATCGAGGTGGATGTGGATGCGATCAGCGACGGAAAGACGACGGTCGTCGCCGGGATCATGGAGCATATCGAGGAGGCGGGGATCCATTCCGGGGACAGCGCCTGCGTGCTGCCGACAATCACCTTTTCGCCGGAGCTTTTGGAGACCATCGAACGGCAGACGAAGCAAATTGCCGAAGAACTCCACGTCGTGGGCCTCATGAACATCCAGTACGCGATCAAGGACGGCGACCTCTACGTGCTGGAGGTTAATCCACGCGCTTCGCGGACCATCCCCTTTGTCAGCAAGGCGATCGGAGTCCCGCTGGCGAAGCTGGCGACGAAGGTCATGTTAGGGAAAACCCTGCAGGAGTTAGGCTTCACGAAGCCCGTCCGACCGAAGCACATCTCGGTCAAGGAGGCGGTTTTCCCTTTCAATCGATTCCCCAATGTCGATATTCTGCTTGGTCCCGAGATGAAATCGACGGGCGAGGTGATGGGGATCGACCATTCCTTTGGCCTCGCCTTCGCGAAATCGCAGATGGCCGCCGGCTTCAAGATGCCGCTCTCGGGGAGGGTCTTCCTCAGTGTTCACGATCATTACAAGGAGCGGATCGTTCCCGTGGCCGAAGTTTTCGCCCGGATGGGGTTCCGGATTGCCGCCACGGGCGGCACGGCAGCAAGGCTTCGGGAGCACGGGGTCCCGGTCGAGACGATCCTCAAGGTCAGCGAAGGACGTCCCAACGTGGTCGATCACATCAAGAACGGCGACATCCAACTGGTCATCAATGTGAGCCTGGGCCGGCGCTCCTCGCGGGACGCCTACCACATCCGGAGGGGCGCTCTCCTCTACAATGTCCTCTATACGACGACGATTTCCGGCGCCCGGGCACTGGCGGAGGCGATTGACGCCCTCCGGAAGGAGCCCTGGGATGTGACGCCGCTGCAGGCATACCACCGGAAACCGTGTGCAGGATGAGGCCCTTGAACTTCCGTTCTTCGCATCCTTCCCGTAAATAAAAGCAGGCCCTTGTCAGATATCAGGAAAAATATCAAACAGAAGAGATTGTCAGAAGATATCAGAAATAACGACAGGAGGGAACGGGATCTCCCGTTCCCTCCTGTGAGGTTTGTTTATTTCGAAAGGATCTTTTTTGCTTCCTTCGCGTAGGCGTCCATCACATAGGGGATGCCGGTGACTTTTGCCGCCTCTTCGGTCAGCGTCATGATGTCATTCCGTCTGATCGTGGTGAGGTTGAAATTCCTGCTGCCCGCCATCAACTGCTGGAGACCCGTCTTGAATTTCTGGCTGTAGGAATACAATCCTAAGGCCCCGGCAGGTATCTTTTCAATCTCTTTACCGAATTTCTTTTTCAATTCCTCGTAGCAGACGAAGATTTCTTCAATCGACTGGCCGTACCTGGACACGGTTTTCGGCAGGTCTTTGTTTGCGATCCATTCTGCAATATTTTTACCGACCATTGCCGGGATCATCAGCGCCCTCCCCATACAAACCGCCTTCACATGGGGAGAACCCAGGGCAAGGGCCTTGAATACGCCGTCTTCGGTGGAAAATCCGCCGGCAACGGCGATATCGGGCACCCTGATTTTCTTTTTCCTGAGCTCTTCGCAAAACCGATATGTAAGGCAATGGAGATAGAAGGAGGGGATGCCCCATTCGTTCATCATCGGCCAGGGGCTCATGCCCGTTCCCCCTGGCGGTCCGTCCACGGTAAGAAGGTCGATCTTTGCTTGCGCCCCGTAACGCAGGGCCATTGCCAATTCTACGGCAGAGTATGCGCCTGTCTTCAGGGTTATCCTCTTGAATCCGACCTTGCGCAGCCGTTCCACTTCCCGGAGGAAACCTTCCTCGGTTACGAAACCCACGCGGGAGTGGCGCTCGAATTCCCTGATGGCGCCTTCCTTGAAGGCAGCTTTAACTTCCGGGAGGGTCGGATCGGGTAAAACCACGTAGCCCCTTTTTTTCAGTTCCTGCGCCCTTTCCAAGGAGTTGACCTTGATTTCGCCGCCGATATTTTTAGCGCCCTGTCCCCATTTCAACTCGATGGTATCAAGCTTGTGCTTGTTGAGCACATATTCGGCCACACCGAATCTCGTGTCCTCAACATTCATCTGTACCAGGATTTCGCCGTAGCCCTCTTGATAACGCTTATAGGTTTCAATCCGGCGGTCCATATCGGGAGAATTTTTAATTTTACCTTTGCTCATTTCAAGTGCGGGGTCAATGCCGCAGACATTTTCGCCGCACACCAGAGTGACGCCGGAAATGGCGGCGCCAACGGCAAAGTGCTCCCAGTTTTTGCGGGCAATCTCGGTAGAACCAAGCGCTCCGGTAAATATGGGCAGGCGCATCTTTACTTTCTGTTTCCAGCCATATTCCGTTTCCGTGTTGACGGCGGGAAATATCGCCGTATCGGAGCCTGCTTCGACGCCCTTGGGCAGACCTTTGGCGCCTACCGCATAACCCTGGATGCTGAGATGCGAATAATCCAGGGGATAGTTCTTGTCGGCGCCTGTCGTCATTTCGCCGTAGCCGATTGGGTAGAGCACCTCCCGGCCCCGGAAAGACGACAGCCAGATCTCGCAGCCGCCCCGGCATCCATCCATGCATCTGCTGCAGAGACCGGATAGAGGCACCACATTTTTAGAACGGTTGAATGTACTTGTAGCTTCGTTGGCATTGGGTTGTCTGAGATTCATGGGTTCATTCTCCTTCTCTTCAAGTTTTTTTCGGCGCACAAAATGTGCGCCGGCCACTGGTATTTCTCCCCGGTAATTTTTTACCTGTCGTTACCTGTTTTTGCAGAGTTCCCAGAAATTCTGTAGTTCCTGATAATCCATGACCGTGGCCATGGCGCGGTTTTCCACCTCGATTCCCTTCTCGTGCGCGCAGGCGACTGGATTCAACCCACCATACAGGATCATGCCGATCCGGTTCATATCTACCGGGATCTGACAGACCGTTTCGCCGATTTCGCCGATGGAGAGCACGCCGCCAATTCCTGCGTTCCGGAGGCTTGTGATCAGTTCATCGACAAGTTTCCGGGCCGGCACGGGAATTTCTCTGAAATTGGACAGGATATTGCCCTCGCCCTGTACGGCTGCCTGACGGACAGAGGTCATCCTTCCCCGGATGAATATCTCCGAGGGATCCAGGGACGATCCGGAATAGTGAATCAATTCGACGAAGCGGAGCGGGCGACCGTCTTTGACCTGCAGAATCCCGCCGAACCTCGAGTCCATCGGTATGCCGTTCTTCAGGAAGACGCCGTTTACGACAATGCTGCATACCGTTGCGAAGCCGATATAGCCTGCCGGGACCATCACCTCTCCGAGCCGGGAGCCTTCGTCGGCGCAGGCGACCAGCTCGCTGACATGGAGTCCCGCGCTGAAGGCGGGCTTCATCATTTCCAGCGCCCTCTTGAAGATCTTCCGGGGGAAAAAAGAGACGTTGACGGGAAGCAGCCCCTGCCGTTTGTCTGGATTCAGGGTCGTTCTGAAGGCCAAGATCTCGATGCGTGAAATGGCGAAGCCGATTTTGTCGTGAACCCGGGCGTTATTGAGTTCCTCGATCCCCTGTTGAGTAATGACGCGCCCGTCATGCTGCCCGATAAGTCTCGTCAATCCGCGATTGTCCATCAGTTTGAGATGGTAGCGGACCGCCCGTTCGCTCAGGACCACGCCGTGCTCCTGCATCTGCCTGGAGATGAGACGGGCCCCCACTGCATCCTGCGATTCATGCAGTATCCGGAGGATCAGGAGGGTCTTTTTTTCGATATCCTCTACGTTAAAAATCTGATTCAACGGCATCGGTAATCCTCTGCCGATGCCACTATCATAGAGAAAAAAGGCTGTCAAGAGAAGAAAGGATAATTATACGTAGGTTTGGCGGACGCATTTAAAGCCCTTGCCCAGCTCGCAGCGTACGCAGATCCCGGAAAAGTGCTCCATGGCCGCTATCTGGGAGTCGCAGTTTCCGCACAGGCGTCCCTCTCCGGCCTTCATCGGACCGCCGCACGGCGTGACGGACATGGGGCAGTATTCGGTGCAGAACCCGCATTTCTTGCACAAGTCACGGCGGAACCCAAGGGGATATTCCACATGGCGGTTCTTGCCGCGTCCGACGAAGCCGAGGGAGTTGGCCTTGCTGTATTCTGTGCAGTAGCTGACGCAGCGTCCGCATTGGATACAGTTGTCATTCCGGAAGGGGTATCGGACCTCCTTCACGCCGCAACGCACGGCAATGTCCTGGACGGCCCGCGAATTCGGCGCCTGGGCGACCAGAAGCTCGGCGATATTTTTCCGCAGTTTCCTGATTCTTTCCGTATTGCTGTAGATCACCATGCCATCCTCTGCATTGAGGGTGCAGGAGGCGGTAATTTTCGTCCTGCCGTTATCGACCACTTCCACGATGCACAGGCGGCAGGCGCCGCTGGCTTTCAGAACCGGAACATAGCACAGATGGGGAATGCAGAGGCCGGATGCCATGGCCGCATCGAGCACGCTCGCCCCTTTAACTGCCTTTACCCGGGCGTTGTCGATTTTCAATGTCACATACTGTTGCATATTTCACCTCGTCAGCTCACCGTGATTGCCGCAAACTTGCATTCCCCGACACAAATGCCGCATCTGAGGCATTTCTTTTCGTCTATGATATGGACCTTCTTTTTCCTGCCGTAAATAGCGTCGTGAGGACAGGCGCGCAGGCAGCTGCCGCAGCCGTTGCATTTGTCGGATTGAATGGAATAACTGATCAGGGCCTTGCAGACGCCGGCGGGACATTTTTTATGATCCACATGGGCGGCGTACTCTTCGGGAAAGTAGCGCAATGTCGACAAAACCGGGTTGGGCGCGGTTTTCCCCAACGCGCAGAGAGAGGTAGCGCTGACCGTGTCCGCCAGCTCTTCCAAAAGGGCGATCTGCTCCCGGGAACCCCGGCCCTCCGCGATGTCCGTAATGATCTCCAGCATCCGGTCGACGCCGACGCGGCAGGGAATGCACTTGCCGCACGACTCATCCTGGAGGAAATTTAAAAAATATTTTGCCATATCGACCATACAGGTCCCTTCATCCATGACCACCATGCCTCCGGAACCCATCATCGCGCCTGCTTCATTAAGTGTATCGAAGTCAACGGGGAGAGCAAATTTGCCGACCGGCAGGCAGCCCCCGGAGGGGCCGCCGGTTTGCACCGCTTTTATGGCCTTGCCGTTTTTCGATCCGCCGCCGATGTCGAAAATGACTTTATTGAGAGGCGTTCCCATGGCCACCTCGACAAGTCCTGTGTTCTTGACCTGTCCGGTGAGGGCGAAAATTTTTGTGCCTTTGCTGTTCTTGGTGCCTTTGGCGGCAAACCACTTGGCGCCGTTGAGGATGATGGAGGGCACGTTGGCCCATGTTTCCACATTGTTCAACACCGTAGGCTTATGCCAGAGGCCGTCCTTGACGGTGTGAATATCCTTGGCGCGTGGTTCGCCCACTTTGCCTTCCAGCGACGCCATGAGCGCCGTGGATTCGCCGCAGACAAAGGCCCCGCCTCCCCGGGCGACTTCCACATCGAAGGAGAAAGAACTTCCCAGGATGTTCTCGCCAAGAAGTCCGAGCTTCCTGGCCTGCTCAACGGCAATCCTGGCATGCTGCACGGCAAGCGGGTATTCATTGCGGACATAGATGTAACCCGTGAATGCGCCGATCGCCCACGCGCCGATCATCATCCCTTCGAGGATAAGGTGGGGATTGGCCTCAAGAAGACAGCGGTCCATGTATGCCCCCGGGTCGCCTTCATCGGCATTGCAGACGACGTATTTCTCGTCTCCCGGCGCCTCTGCGCATTCGGCCCATTTGCGTCCCGTGGGGAAGCCTGCTCCCCCTCGCCCCCGCAAGCCGGATGCTTTGATTTCACTGATGACCGCCTCCGGCTCTATACCGGCGATGGTTTTTGCCAGGGCCGCGTATCCGCCGATAGCGATATAGTCTTCGATGGCACAGGGATCGACAGACCGGTTGTGGTTCAGGAGCTGCCGGTCCTGGGCCCGGTAGAAGGGGATCTCCGCCTCGGTGCGGACCTTCTTGCCGGAAACTGGATCTGTATAGAGAAGTCTTTCGATCACCTCGCCGTTCTTGACCGTCTTGGCTACGATCTCTTTGGCGTCTTTGGCTTTGACATGACAGTAAAAAAGGTTGCCAGGCTCAATGACCATAATCGGTCCCTGCTCACAGAAACCGTGGCAGCCCGTGGCACGGACATGAACCTTCTTTTCCATTTCCTGCCCCGTAATTTCCTTCTTAATTGCAGCGATCACTTCTGGTGATTTTGATGCCTGGCAGCCTGTTCCTCCACAGATAACAATCGTTGCCCGGGCGCGCTTTCTTTCCGCCAGAAGCTTTTTGCGAAGAGAATCCAGATTGTTTAAACTTTTAAGTTTATGCATGGGCCCTCTCCTTCTTCTTTTTCCCTCTGGATTTATCGATGGCCTTACGGAGTTTTCCCGGTGTCATATGGTGACAATAGGCGCCGTCCTGTATAACCACCGGCCCTAAGGCGCAGGCCCCGACGCAATTCACATTCTCGATGGTGACCAGGCCGTCTTCCGTCGTCTCACCCGGTTCTATATTGAGTTGCCCCTTGACCTGGTCCAGTAGAAGATTTGCTCCTCTAACGTGACATGCCGTGCCCGTACACACAGTAAAGACGTACTTGCCCCGCGGCTTGAGAGAAAAGGCCTTGTAGAAGCAGGCAACTCGGTATACCTTCATGAGAGGGACTCCCAACTCCCGCGAAACGGCATTCATAGCTTCCTCGGGTATGTAACCGTAAAGGTCCTGCGCGTCCTGCAATACCTCGATCAGCAAGTGCGGCTGGCTTCGCCTTCCTTTCAGGATGGAGTTAAGCGCTGTCATGATCACCGGAACCTCCTTAAAAATATTATTGGGTTTTATTTTTCTATCTGCTATTATACTGCATGTAAATAAGGTCAAAATGCACTCGTAATGCCTATAATTTATAGTCATTGAAATATTTAGTCATCCCCTATTGATTGCCTATATTATATTGGCAAAGGAGACCAGATATCATGTCCGAGGCGCAACCAGACTCATTAAGAGAAGATTTTACAGGAAAAGGAGACCCACGCGAATGGATTGAGCTCCTGTGGCGAATTCCCCAACGGGAAGACATGGAACCGAAGCAGGTGGAAATCGCCCTCCGCGAGCGCATCAAAGAATTGAACTGTCTGTACAGCATCGCCCGATTGGCAGAGCGCTATTGTGATTCCATGGAAGACTTCCTGAAATGTCTTGCGGATATTCTCCCTCTTTCCTGGCAGTATCCGGAAATGGCCTGCGCGCGGATTGCCTTGAAGGACCAGATCTTTAAAAGCAGAAATTATAAAGTGACAAAGTGGCGGCAGTCGACACAGATCATGATGTACAACGAACCGGTGGGCGATGTGACGATCTTTTATCTGGAGGAGCGGCCGCCCTCCGATGAGGGGCCGTTTCTTAAAGAGGAACGGGCGCTGCTCGACGAGGTCGCCCGGCGGATCGGTGCAATCGCGGTGCGGATTGCCGCGGAAAAGGAACTGCAGGAAAACAACAGGCAACTGTTACTGGAACGGATGGCGCTGCAGGAGGCAAATGCAGCATTGCGGGCGGTCATGGCGAACAGCGAAAGAGAAAAGCAGGGAATATATAAAGACATGCAGGTCAATATCGAAAAAGTCATCATGCCGATCCTCCATGCCCTAACCCTCAAACTGCCAAAGGTCCAGCGGAAATACGCAGATATTCTGAGGACCAATCTTGAGGAGATTACCTCTCCGTTCATCAGCCGGTTTCTCCATCAGTATCAATCCTTGACCCCGGCGGAAATCAGCGTCTGCAACATGATCAGAAACGGATTGCGGACCAAGGAAATCGCTCAGATGCGGAGCGTATCCCCGGCAACCATCAACCGTCACCGCGAACACATCCGCCGCAAGCTGAAAATCGCCAACAACAATGTCAATCTTACAACCTATTTGCAATCAATCCTGCCGCCTTGAGGGTCCTCCCTTTTATTGTTCGACCGCCGACATTTGTTTTCATGCACTGAATCGGCAGGGTAACGCCTTTTGGGTGTTCAGGATAATCATTGACAAAGATCCCTTTTCCCATTATTCAATTTAGCAGAGCCCATTGCAAAAGTCCTTATGGGGAGAAGATAATCATGGGTGAAGATTTTCAGGAAGACAAGCCGCGGGAGGAGTGCGGCGTCTTTGCGGTGTACGGTCATGAAGAGGCGGCGCGGGTGGCCTTTTTCGGCCTTTTCGCGCTCCAGCACCGCGGACAGGAGAGCGCCGGGATCGCATCGTCCGACGGCTGTCAGGTCTGGGCGCACAAGGGGATGGGGCTTGCCTCGGAGGTATTCCGGGAGGATATCCTTTCGAAGCTTCCCGGACGCCTGGCCATCGGCCACGTCCGCTATTCCACCACGGGCTCCTCGGTTCTCTCGAACGCCCAGCCCTTTTTGGTCCACCATGCCGACGAGTACTACGCGCTGGCCCACAATGGAAACCTGATCAACGCGCCGGAGCTCTGGGCGGAGCTCGAGGAGAAAGGGTCGATCTTCCAGTCCACGATGGACAGCGAGGTGATCGTCCACCTGATGGCCCCCCATCTGAAGCACGGAATCGAGGAGGCGCTGACGAAGGCTCTCGCCCGGGTGGAGGGGGCCTACAGCATTGTCATGCTGACCCGGAACCGGGTCATTGCCGTCCGCGACCCCCGCGGATTCCGGCCGCTCTCCCTCGGCCGCTTCAACGGCGGCTGGGTCGTGGCCTCCGAGACCTGCGCCTTCGACCTCGTGGGGGCGAAATACATCCGGGACGTCGAGCCGGGTGAGATTATCATCATCGACGAGGCGGGGCTCCACAGCCTGAAGCCCTTTCCGGCGGAGAAGCCTTCCCACTGCATCTTTGAACTGATCTATTTCTCCCGTCCCGACAGCCAGGTCTTCGGTGAGAACGTCTATCTTTGCCGCAAACGCTTGGGGCATACCCTTGCCCGGGAATACCGACCGGACGTGGATTTCGTCATGCCCTTCCCCGATTCGGGAAACTACGCGGCCCTGGGGTACGCCGAGGAGAGCCGTCTTCCCTTCGAGATGGGGATGATCCGGAACCACTATGTGGGGCGGACCTTCATCCAGCCGAGCCAGGCGATGCGGGATTTCGGCGTCCGGGTCAAGCTGAACCCGGTGCAGCCGCTCATCGTCGGCAAAAAGATCGTTATCGTCGAGGATTCGATCATCCGGGGGACGACCAGCCGGAACCGCGTCCGGCATCTGCGGGAGTGCGGCGTGAAGGAGATCCACATGGTCGTAAGCTGCCCGCCGACGCGCCACCCCTGTCCCTACGGGATCGATTTTTCCATGCGGGGAGAGCTCATCGCCGCCGGAAAAGAGGACGAGTCAAAGATCGCTTCCTTCATCGGCCTCGACGGTCTGCATTACCTCTCCCTCGAAGGGATGGTCCAGGCCACCGGAATGTCCCGGGAAAGTTTTTGCCTCGCCTGTTACACCGGCGACTACCCGCTGCCGCCCCCAGCGGCGTTCGGAAAATTCTGCTTCGAGAGGCATCTGTTCTAAGAAAAGGAGAAGCGAGATGGGATTGATGACGAAAGCGGAGTATATCGAGTCGCTCCGGAAGTTGAAGCCGACGGTTTACATGTTTGGGCAGAGGGTGGAGGATGTCGTTGACAACCCGCGCCTTCGGGCCGGCATCGAGGCCACCGGGGCCACCTATGAACTGGCCGAGGCCCCCGAGTATCGCGACCTGATCGTGACCCAAAGCAAGTTGATCGATGAGCCGATCAACCGTTTCAACAACCCTCCCGCGTCGATCGCCGACCTGGTGGCCCGTGTCAAAATCAATCGGCTGCTGGGCCGGCGCGTCGGCACCTGTTTCCAGCGATGCACTGGTCAGGACTGTTTGGTTGCGCTGTCGGTGACGACATACGACGTCGACCGGAAGTACGGTACGGACTACAACAAACGGTTCCTCGATTTTCTGAAGCACATGCAGAAGAACGACCTTGCGGCCAACGCCGGGGTCACCGACGTCAAAGGGGACCGGAGCCTCGGTCCCAACGAGCAGCCGGACAAGGACGCCTATCTTCACGTGGTTGAAAAACGGGTGGACGGGATCGTCGTGCGCGGCGCCAAGTGCCATCAGACCGGTTCGCTGTCGGCGCATGAGATCATCGTTCTGCCGACGCGCGCGCTGCGCAAGGGGGAGGAGGAATTCGCGGTAGCCTTTGCCGTTCCGAGCGACACGGCGGGCGTGATCCACGTGGTCGGCCGGTCGAGCCTGGATACGCGGGAGCAGGACGGCTGCGACTGCGGCAACCGGCGCTATTCCAAATACGCCCCGACGGTCATTTTTGATAACGTTTTTGTCCCCTGGAACCGTGTCTTTCTCTGCGGGGAGGTGGAATTTGCCGCCGACCTGGTGGCCTACTTCTCCGCCTTCCACCGCCAGAGCCACGGCGGGTGCAAGGCCGGCAAGATCGACTGCATGGTCGGGGCGGCCCTGACGATGATGGCATACAACGGCACGGAGAAGGTCGGCCATCACAAGGAGAAGGTGATCGACATGATCCACCGCGCCGAGACCCTGTACGGCTGCAGTCTGGCCGCCTCTTATGAGGGAAAGCCGATGCCGTCCGGCACCTACTTCATCGACCCGGTTCTGGCCAACGCCTCCAAGATTCACGAGGGGAAGGAGATGGCCGAGGCGACGCGACTGATGATCGACATCGCTGGCGGTTTTGTGGCGGATCTGCCGTCGGACCGGGATTTCGACCATCCCGATGTGGGCCCGCTGTTGAAGAAATACCTGAAAGGGAGCGCCCAGGCGCCGGTCGAAAATCGGATCAAGATGTTCCGGCTGATCGAAAAAATGGCGATGGAAAGCGCGGATACCATTTCCGACATTCACGGCGGCGGCTCGCCGGCGGCGCACAGGCTCACGATCTTCCGCGAGTCGGATACCCAATCCAAGGTGGAGGCGGCCAAACGGTTGGCCGGCATCGAGGATTGATCCTCTTTAACCCTGTCAGGAAAGATGATCCGGGGTAAGATCACTTAAAAAAAGAAAGGGGGAGGGTATATGCTTAAAGCCAAGGATATAATGACAAAGGAAGTAATTACGGTTTATCCCGACACAGAGATCATCCAAGCTGCGCACTTACTCCTTGATAAACACATCAGTGGTCTGCCGGTGGTTGACAAAGAGGGACGTCTGAAAGGGATTATTTGCCAGTCCGATCTGATCGCCCAGCAAAGAAAGATTCCCCTTCCTTCCTTCTTTATCCTGCTTGATGGCACTATCCCTTTAACCTCTTCTCGGCATATTGAAAAAGAAGTAAAGAAAATGGCGGCCATTACAGTATCCGAAGCCATGACCGCCGATCCCATAACGGTTGATCCGGAAACTGACCTGGGAGACATTGCCACCTTGATGGTGAAGAATAGCATCCATACTTTGCCTGTTTTGGATCGAGGCTGGTTGGTTGGCATTATAGGCAAGGAGGATATTCTCCGCACCCTGATGTCTGGCAAGAAAAAGTAGTTAGACCAGAAGAAGAAAGAGATTCGGCAATTTGAAAGCGGACGGCCTGTGTCCCGGCAAGCACCAAGCCTCCGACTTTGCCGGAAGTGCGGTGACGGGGCTCTCCAAACATATGATAAATGAATTCGAGAGCGAGAAATTGGTTTATATCCCTGCATCTTCCGTACGGCCAGCAACTGCTCCTCGACCTGCCGGTGCGCGGTGGTCGTCGTACGGTTGATATTGGTCGTGATCTCCTCAAGATTCTTCAATATCCCCGGAATGCGTCCTTCGCACGCTTCCGCAGTGCTTCGCCTTGCAGCGGGGTATTTTTTTCTTCTGTCATGGCTCAGGTTTCCCCTTTTCAAAAGCAATCGCTACCCGATTCTTCCCTTGCCCTTTGGCCCGGTACATGGCGGCGTCGGACTCCGACAATAGCTCCCCCATCGTCAAGGCCCCGTCGATCTCGATGAGGCCGATGCTCAGACTCAACGTGAATACCCGACCCGCCAGTTCGAAGCGAAACCCTTCAATGGCGGCACGCATCCGTTCCGCCGCATTGAGAGCCTCCTCGCAGTCCATGCCGTCGAGAAGGACGGCAAATTCATCGCCCCCCAACCGGAAAACGATGTCCTCCATCCGCATGGCTGCCTTCATCTGCCCGGCAAAGGTAATCAGGACGTCATCGCCGACACCGTGGCCGACCGTATCGTTCACCTCTTTGAAGTTGTCGAGATCCATGTAAAGAAGGGAACTGACCACGCCGCGATTTGCCCTGGCGATGGTCCGGTTGAGCATCTCTTCCAGGGAGTATCTGTTCAGCAGCCCCGGGCTGTGTTTCTCACTGGTTTCCCGCACGATCGGCCGGGGCAAGCAGGCTGGATTGCGGAACCGGGAGCCGCTCTCTATGGGTATTCATACACCCCGTATTCGGTTTGCGCTCCCAGCATGGCGTCGATCTGCTCCTGGATCTCGGTCCGCTCCGGACTCGTCCGCCAAGCGTTCCAGGCGTCCGTACTCTGCCAAGTGCTGATGACCAGATACTCGCGAGGCTGGTCCACGCGTTTGAGTGTTTCCCCGGAGATGTAACCTTCCCGAACGGCGGCCAGCGCGCGGAGTTTACGGATCAGGCTGCTGAACTGGGGATCGATGAAGCCTTCCGGAATTCTTCTTTTGATCAAAACCTTGATTGCCATGGCTTCCTCCTTATAATCAGGATGATTTCTTGCGAGGGATCTCTCCCTCAGTTCCCAAGACAGTTAGACGGCCTTGTCCTGCTCCTCTTTGAACGCTTCTACCCCCGTCTCAATGGCCTTCTTTACGCGGCTCTTGCCCTCCTGCAACGTATCCTTTCCCCGAACGGCCAGTTCGCCGACCTTCTCGCTCACATCATCCACCTTCTCCAGGGCCTTCTCCTCCAGCGCCTTCAGGCGCTTTGCTGCCGCCTCGTAAGCCTTCCGACTTTTCTCTGCGGCATGCTCATATTCCTCTTTCACTTTGGCCAGCAGTTCATCGGCCTTCTGGCCAATCTCCTCTCGGGTCTTCCTGCCGCTTTTTGGTGCATACAGGATGCCGATCACGGCGCCGATCAGACCGCCGATGACCAGACCCGCCATAAAATCTCCACTCTTGTTCATGGCACAACCTCCTTTTGTGTTTGGATGTTCTTGAGGAAATGATTCTTACCGGCAGGACTCCGGCCTGATCAGGAGTACGGGCACATGCGAATCATGCAGCACCCTGAGCGCGACACTGCCGAACATCAGTTTTTTCATCCCGGTATAACCGTGGGTGGCGATGACAATCAGATCCACGGCGTTCGTTTCGGCGTAATTCACTATCGTTTGCGCGGGCGTTCCTTCCAGCGACTCATTTTTAACTTTAATCCCCTCCGAAATGAGCCTGGATTGGATCTTTTCGAGATACTTTCGAGATTTATCTAAATGAGCATTTCTAAGTGCGTTAATATCGATGATTCTGGTATGGGTCGTCGGAATCCCCATAAGATCGATCTCAACGACATTCAAAAGTATTACTTCCCCGATAAAACCTCCCCCTGCCAGCTTTTTTACCTCGGGCAGAGCACACTCGGCAAGTTCCGAACTGTCCAATGGAACGAGAACTTTTTGATACATTTTAAGCACCCTCCTTCCTGTCGCTTTTTTACAGTTCGCTGCATCGCCTTCCATACATCCGTCAAGACTCCGGCCGAATAAGGAGAACGGGTATATGGGACTCATGGAGAATACCTAATGCCACGCTGCCGAACATCAGCTTTTTTAGTCCCGTATAACCGTGGGTGGCAATGACGATCATATCGATCCCGTTTTTCTGAGCATATTCAGAGATGATATCGGCAGGCCGGTTTCCCTCCAGTGACTCCGTTTTTACCTTAATGCCCTCGGAAGCAAGTCGGGCTTCCACATCCGCAAGATACTTTCTGGATTCCATGAAAAGGTTTTCCCTGATCGCATTGATATCGATGCCACCGGGGTATTCACTGTGCCCTGAGATATAAACAGTGACTACGTTAAGAAGGGTTACTTCTCCCACGGCCCCGTCTTTTCCCATGTTTATGACATGAGGCAACGCACACTCCGCTAACTTTGAACTGTCAAGTGGAACCAAAATTTTTTGATACATGGCAGACACCTCCTTTATTTTTAAATTTCGCGAAATGGCCAGCGTTTACTCCCAACTCATTTTCCCTGGCTTCGGATGAGGAGCACCGGACATTTAGCCTCTTTCATCACCTTTTCCGTGACGCTTCCGATAAAGTATTTTTGCAAACCCGTTTTCCCGTGAGAGGCGATCACGATAAGATCAATCTTTCGCTCGGATGCCTCTTTCAGAATCTCTTCATATGGCTGACCCTTGCGGACATCGGGAATAACCTTGATATTCCCGCTTTGTTGATTTTTGTCGATTACTTCCTGAAGTTTTTCATTGGAAAAAACGATGCTCTCGTTCAAAACACGAGCCACAATGCTCTGGTCAAGGCAGTAATCAGCCAAACTCTGCTGTACCGTGTTGCTGATGACATGAAGGAGAAAGATTCTCGCCTGGTACTTGACGGCAATACTCAAAGCCATTAGAAAGGCCAGATCCGAGTCTTCCGAGAAATCCGTCGGTACAAGTATTTTTCTGGGTTGAAACATTAAGACCTCCTTATTGATTTTCCATTTTTCCCATCATGAAAGAAAGTTTTATGCCAATGCTTGATACTGTTTTTAGGACAGCGGCCTCCCCCCGTTTAATTTCTCATAGACCCCGATGTATTCATCAATCATCTTTTTTATACTGTATTTCTCTCGCGCCTCCCTCATGATCCTTTTTGTCTGCTCTTCCCTGACTTCCGGCGCCATCCTGTGGAAATGAACGCTCTTTTCCAGGCCATACCATAAACCGCCGCTGTCATAATCCCGGAAGAGAAACCCGTTCCCCTCGTCACGCTCCGCACCGTCCATTCGCAGTCGCAGCTCCTTGATCTTGTCATGGTACCCGCCTGTGTCCCTATTGGTCGCCGTCGCCCCAAAGAGGTTTCCGACCTGATCAATCTGCCCACACGGCTCATAGAGGGAGGCGCCGAAGACATCATTCGCGGCCGCATAACCCAACATGGCAAGCCCTTCCTCAAAATGTTGATAGGCGATCTTTCCGCCGGAGGCCCAGGCAATCCTCCCAAGAATTTCTTCATGGGTCCTGTCGCCTCCGACGCCATTCCCGACAATGGCTATCTGTACATCCCCATGCTCGATTACGAACCTCTGCGCAATCTCCTCAACGAGTTCGACTCCCTTCTGCATGGGGTCCAACCTTGACGGCCAGTAAAATAGAATGGCGTTGGGGTCCTCGATGAGACCGGTCCGTTTTTGGAAGGCAACGAGATTTGAGCGTTTTGCAGCAAGGATTTGTTCTTCAGGACCATATTTTTTTACAAGATAGTCGCAGGACTCAGGATACAATACGGGGGAGGGTGCATTGATGATGGTCAGAACGGCGCCGTGATAATATCTCTCCCTGACTTCATTTCTCACGGCAGGGGGAACGATCGGTCTGTCGGCGAAATGACCTTCGACGACCTCATGAAGAAACCGTTTGCCGACGAAATTGATCAGGTTGGCGTTTTTGATGGCCGTCGCATGGGAATCGATACACCTTTTTCCCCGATCCTCGGTAAAATAGAGGTTATTGGCGAGGTCGTCGAGATCCACCCCGTAGAACATTTCTTGAGGTATATAACCCGTGTGGACATTATGAACCGTATGAAGAACCGGGCAGCCCCTTGACCTTGCATAGGCGGTGATTACGCCTCCGGCCATCCAGTCGTGACTGTGAAGGATCAGCCTTCCCTTGTTTTTTGACCGGATTTCTTTGATCAGATGATTGACCATAACTTTTTGGAACTCCGCTGCATTGCAAAGGGGATTTCCCGCATAAGCGCTCGAAAGATCATTAAATATAGATGAACTGACGAGATGGATTTTCTCCGGATCCATAGTATGGCGAAGCGCCCTCCATTCCGCCTTATCCATCCGGTTCTCCTTCTGAAAACGTTTCTTGAGGTTGATCGTGGCGAGGTGACATTCGATGCCCCGTTCCGTGAGCCCGGCGCAAAGTGCGGCAACAACATCCCCCAGCCCCCCGCTCTTTCCTGAGATGTAGCCGGCTAAGGTGCACATGCCTTCCTGCAGCCTTCCCGTCTCCGGGGCGATGAGGAGCACAGCCGTTTTCCCGCGATGATTCGCACTGTCCGGCGCCATATCGAGTCACCACCTTTATCATGCGATCGTCGTATTTCATTTCCCGTTTGTCAGGCAATCGCTTTTCCAGAGGCAATCGCTTTCACATTCCTCTCTTGTGCGAAAACAGGGAGAATAGCCCTCCCGGATCTGGATATCCCGAATGATATCCTGCTTGGAGCGTCCGATCCTTGCATTGACATCCCACCGTCTGGCAATCTCTCTGATCTCCTGTATTTTCATCTCTTAACCTCCTTTGCCTTTTTCGGAGTGATTTTTTTATTCAATTATAAAATAAGGCAGAATTCCCCGCCACGCAATACGGGATGATCTCGGAGAAAATACGGGGTAAAAACAGGGATTATGAAAGTTTCAACAAAAAGGATCTGAGGTTGGTATGATGGTTCTTGATACCCAGTTTTCGGCGGATATTGTCTCTATGGTAATCGACGGTTTTGATGGAGATCCCGAGAATATCAGCGATTTCTTTGGTCGTGTTCCCGTTTTTCACGAAATCCGCCACCCGGATCTCCTGTGGTGTGAGATCGAAACAGGCCTGGGATATCCTGTGGAGGAAGGGCGAGATGATCTTTTTCATTTGCGCTTCGAGAATCTCTATGCAAGCCCTCTGGTGATGGGTCAACGGACCTTCTTTCACTTTTGCAATATAAGGAAGAATGGAAGTTTTCACATTGGCGAGCACATTTTCTTCCATCTCTTTTCTGTCTTCATCCCTTTGTTTCAGGAGCACTTTTAACGCCGTGTTCACCTCCTCAAGATTCCGGGATTTGATGGAGAGTTCCTCTTCTCTCTGCCCCAGGGTCTCCTCGGCCCGCTTGCGTTCCGAGATATCCCGCATGGAGCCAACGATCCGCGGGGGACGCTCTCCTTCTCCAGGCAGAATTGCCGCCGTGATCGAACAGGTGAAAAGAGCGCCCTGAAGGTCCCTGAGTTGGATCTCAAAATCGCGGACATATCCCTTTCCCTTGATTTCCTGCAGAAAATCCGTTCTTCTGTTTTTATCGGCGTAAAAATCATAAATGGATCGCCCGATCAGATCTTCTCGTTTGAATGGAAAATATCTCTCGATGGAAGGGGATATCTCCAGAATGGCGCCATCGAGCCCCACTTCATAGTAGATGTCCTGAATGTTTTCGAAGATCCGGCGGTATCTCTCTTCGCTCCTGCGCAGCCGCTCCTCAACCTCCTTGCGGTCGGTCATATCGAAGACGGATCCGATCAGCCCGCCCAATGATCCGTCCTGATTCAGAAAGGTTGCCTTGTAGAAAATCACGTAATGCGTGGCGCCATCGGCATGCATCACAGGACTTTCATAGGTCTGGACGCCCCCTGTCCGGAACAATTCTTCATCCGCCCGTTCGTATCTTTCGGCGAGATCCTTGGGGGCAATGTCATGGACCGTCTTTCCGACGACATCCTCCATTTTTCTGCCCAGAAAGTCCCCGAAGGCCTGATTGCCTCCAAGATAGATCCCTCGGGCGTCCTTGTAAAAAATGGGGGTTGGTATCGAATCGAGCAGTTTTTGGAGGAAATGGGGATCCCTGTATCTTTCGCAGGAGTCTTGATGGGGCTTTGGCTTCTCGATAGGTTTTATTTTCTTCATGGGATGACCTCTGCATGCCGTTTTAAGTGTTCTTTAATAACCGGTCCCCCTGGAGATTTCGTTATCCTGCTTTTTATCTGGGAATATAGCATAACCTCCAGTACGGGTGGAAAGTTTTTATGGTAAATAAAATTTGATATTTGATAAGAACTTCCTTTTTCGGGTAGGGAGTATAGGAGAAGCGCCCTTGTATCTCAATGATGAATTTGGCAACTGGGGGCGGGGTGAAGGGAAGCGGGGGCGTCTATGCCGCGGAGTGTTCGCGGTGGCGCTGCCAGTTTTCGAGGTAGGGTTTGGCCAACTCCTGCGAGCGGATGATCAGGAGGTTCTCCGCGTTCTTCTCCTCGGCGGCCTTTGTGAAATTGAACGAGCCGGTGATGACGACCGCACGGTCGATGAGGATGATCTTGTTGTGGGCAATGGCGTGCTTTTCGTCGATGTAGGTCGGGATGCCGGAATGCGTCAGAAAGGACGCCGACGAGTACCTCTGGGTCTTCTGACTCTTGTCGAGGATCGCCTGGACCTTTACGCCGCGTTTGTGGGCCTTGAGGAGCGCCTTCGCGATCGGAAAGGACTATCGCAAGGTGGCCGCTTTCTAATATGTTTCCCGACGCCTGTCAAGGGTAATGTGGCGAGGAGAAGGGGCGCCTTTTCCGGCGGTCCGGCGGCGTCCGGGGAGCCGCCGGGGTTGCGTCGGCGAGAGGGGGCATTTCACAAGCACGCAAGGAGGATTTTATGAGATTTCGACTGGTTTCTGAATTACTTCATATTTCTTTTCAATGATCTCTCGGAATGACTTGGAGATGGTATGCCAGTCCTGGACCTCCACGCGAAAGGGCAGGTCGGATTCCGCGAAGGCCTCCCGGAGGCGGCCCATGCGTCTGCGGTCGATCCTCTCCGTACCCACGACAGTCAGATCGAGATCCGAGTAATCCTTGGCCGTTCCTGCAATACGAGAACCGAAGGCGTGCACCTCGCATTCCGGCACGTGCTCGGCCAAAATGCGTTTTACGACTTCGAGTTGATCAGGTCGCAGGTCAATCATTGCGAGTCTCTAAAGCCTCCAGAAGGCGCTTCGCGTCCGCATAAAAGCTCCGGGCGATCCTGAAAATCTCATCCGCCTTTTCTGAATCATAGGTATGGGCGGTTTCATTTCTCGCCTCATGGTATTCCATCCAGCCATTCACATCCGTGATCAAACGATTTTCGGCGCCGAGCCTGAAAAGCTCGCGCCGGGTAATGCCATCGACATAGGTTGAGCCCAAGTTGTTTCCCAGCCAGCGCTTCATGAACTTCCAGCACAGCTCATAGGTAAACTCGAAGTTTTGGATAACCCCGGCCTTGATGACCTCCTGCGTCGCCTTGTCATAAACTGAAATCTTCTCGGCGGCGGCAACTTCAAGGGCCTTCTCCAAGGACAAAATCCCCTTTCTGAGACTGTTCAAATCCAGCGGCATGAGTTACCTCCATTTACCAACGTATTCCTTAAAATCTTTAAAAGGGCGAGCATCGCTACACCCTACTCGGTAAAGGCATAGGGAATAAATGTTTCTCGATGGTCTCAACTGGAATAAGTGGCTTTTTCCCCTTAGCCCTTCAGGTGCTTCATGATCGCCCTGAACTGGCTCTTGCCGTCGAGCCCGGCCTCGGCCAGCACCATGTGGGCCTGACCGCTTCCCAGGTAATGTCCATTCCGGAACGGATGAAGCGTCATCTCCCGCCCCCGGTCGGAACGGATCCAGCGGTACATTGTCGGCAGCGTGAAACCGGTGACGCCCATCGCCCGTTTCGCATGTTCTTCGGGAAAAATCTTTTCCTGCACGCGGCGCGGGAGGAGATCGAAGAGCTCGGCGCTGGCCACATAATAGACAAACAGATCGGCGCCCTTTTTTTCCAGCAGCGGCAGCGCCTCCTCCAGGAAGGCGTATGCCACCTCGCTCCCCTGGAGGACCACGACGCCGGCGTTTTTCTTTCCGGCCTTGCGGAGGAGGTAAACCCCGGCGGTCGCGGCGTTTGCCGGCGGAAGCCCAAAGGCTTTCCGATCGATCACCCTCTCGGTCGGACGGGTGACGAAGGGGGCAATGATGGCCGGGCGTCTGTTCAGGGCCGCTGCCGTCAGGGGCCACAGTTCCTGCGGATCCCACGGTGTGAGCGTGACGATCGTTCCTCGCGGAAAGTTCTCCTGGAGGATCTGGAGCGGCTGCGGATCCGCATGGGTGGGTCCATCCTCCCCGGTCTTCAGTCCCGCGTGGGCGCAGACGAGGATGATCGGTCGGTAAGGTCCCTTCTTCAGCGTCTGGCGGGCCTGGTTTCCAATGGCGTGGAGGCGGGCCGCAATGTGGCCGAGCGGCGCCAGGAAGGCGCCGTACGAAGAACCGGCCCCGCTGTGGCGCCCGAAGGAGGCGAGCCCGGAGAGGATCGCCGTCATTGCGTCCTCGCAGATGCCTCCCGTCGCCAGGAGCCGGGAGCCCGGGTTGGCGGCGGCATTGTAATAGCCGCCGGCAAACCCCTGTCCCGCGGTGAGCAGGCTTGTCGAGCCGAGCAGATCGGCGGCCGCGACAAAGAGGGCGCCGTTGCTGGCCCGGTTGTAATGGTCGAGAATACGGCCGAACTCCGCACGAAGCGTCGTGCCGGCGCCGGGTGTCAGCGTAAGCTCTTCCGGGGTTGTTTTGGGGGATCGCGCGGCGATCTGATAGATGGCCTCGATCCGCGGCCCGTTGCTCCTTGGTTTGCGCCGGCGCCGGTCGAGCCTTTCCCGCGCCGCCTTGAGCCTCTCCACGATCATGGTCACGAGGGCCCGGTTCCCCTCGAGTTTCTTCCGGACAACGATCAGGGATTCCCAGAAGCATTCCTCCAGTATCCCTGCTTCCTTCCCGCCCCGGCACCGCTGGGCGGCGCTGTCACAACACGGCAGTGAACCCTCAGCGGAGTTTGTAAACGGCTCCAGGGTTTTGAAGAAACCGTCGGCGCAGAGCTTGTGCCCCGCCCCGTGGGCGGCTTTTCCTTCGATGCCGTACCGCCATCCCTTGACCGTCCGGTAAACAATGGCCGTGGGCTGGCCGTTGCTCAGCTCCAGGGCTTTGCGCTGGGCGGTGAAGATCTGCTGCCACTCCTTTCCATCGGGGACAAAGATCACATTCCAGTCATGGAGGTAGGCCAGTTCCGCGGGCGTCCACTGGACATAATCCCCGGGGGTGGAGCCCTCCCGGCAGACGCGGTTGCTGTCGATCGACGCCTGATTCCAGTCGATGTGAAGGATCACGTTCGAGAGCGAGGCCGTTCCCGCAGCGGCCAACGCCTCGCTGACCCGGCCGGGCGTCAACCCGCCCTCGCCCTCGACGATATGGACCCGCGGCGCGTCGTCTCCGTAATAGTCCAGCGCCCCCAGGGCGAGGCCGATTGAGCTCCCCATGCCGACGCCCGAGGCGCCCGTCGCGAGGCGGACAAAGGGGGTTGCCGGCGTCGGATGGCCGTCCAGAACCTTCGCATGGAACTTCCGAAGCAGCGGCGTTTTCGCGATCGGGTTCCTCCGGAAGCCGAGGAGGTCTTCCAGGCGGATCTGGAAGCGCTCTTCCGCGGGCAGCAGTTCCGGCGCCGCGATCCGGAGGGCCTCGTTCCGTATCGCCCAGAGGGAGTAGAGCCCCAGCGCCTTGTGGCCCGCGGCAAAGGAGATCATGTCGGCGTCTTCCCGCTCCGGATCGGAGATGTCATAATCCAGGGAGTCGAGAAGCAGGCCCGCCAGAAACCGCCCGGCGGAGATGGAACCGCCCGGGTGGCCCGAGGCCGGAACGTAATTGAAAAGCAGCGTGCACAAGGTGCGGTAGATCAGATCGAACTCTTCAAGCAGTTTTACCCGGTCTGCAGAGACGGGAGGTTTCCCGCCCTGCAACTCATCTGTTACATCGAAATAGACTCCCCTTCTTGGTCCGAATGTAAATGCCATCGTCTTCTCCTTATGATCGTCGATGAAATTCCTTTTATGTTTATCAGCCTTCTTTGTCAATCTCATGTTGTCAATCTCATTGACATGCAAGTCCGTTCCGTTTATACTCCCGCCGTCAAAAAGCAATGTCGTATCCGATATTTGACATGATGTGGCCAGGTGAATCGGGTTTGCGAGCGGAGCGGTCGGGGTTGAGCCAATTCAAATTGAGGGATTTTTATGAACCGAATTCTATTGGTAGAACGCATTCATCAAGCCGGCGAGGCCATGCTGGCGCAAAAGGCGGAGCTGGTCTATCCGCAGCCGCAAAATCTTGAAGGCATTCTGGCCGCGATCGGCGATTGCAATGCGCTCGTGGTCAGGAACACGAAGATCACGCGGCAGATCATGGAAGCCGCGCCGAAACTCGCCGTTATCGGGAGGCACGGCGTGGGTTACGATACCGTCGATATCGCGGCCGCCGCCGATCTGGGGATCCCGGTCGTCTATACCCCGGCGGCCAATACGGAAAGCGTGGTTGAGATTTCAATCGGGTTTATCATCTGCCTCGGTCGAAAAATCGTCGAGGCCCATGCCGCCATGCAATCCGAAGAGCTGCTCAGCGATA
>Ga0210051_1001357_pt1 | contig 24554 bp, 27 predicted proteins | sample CryGey092014_all_FD_185464 | JGI IMG/M metagenome (GOLD analysis project Ga0210051, IMG submission 185464) | Groundwater microbial communities from aquifer - Crystal Geyser CG23_combo_of_CG06-09_8/20/14_all (SPAdes) (version 2) | ecosystem: Environmental > Aquatic > Deep subsurface > Groundwater...
TGAGAACTGCATTTTGGGCAAAACCTCTTGTTTTTTTATAGCCATAGTCTAACTTGTTTACTGTTTATGGCTATAGTATTGCACAAAACACAATTTTCAGCATTACTAATTTACTAATATCTCAAAATTCATTTTATTTTGCCTAGCTATTGCTATAACAAATATATGGATGAGAAAAATTTTCAAAAAATAAAAGATGTGGCTGAAAAAGAAATTGGTAACACACCTGATGTAGCACATGATATGAGTCATGTTATGCGTGTGTATAATCTCGCCTTGAGCATGGCAAAACATGAAAGCGATGTTGACATGGATGTGCTACAAGCCTCCATTTTGTTACATGACATTGGTGGACACAAAGAAATGAATGACCCAAGTGGAAAAACTGATCATGCTATTGAAAGTGCAAAAATGGCGAAGCCGATTTTAAAAAATTTAGATTTTACTGCAAAACAGATTAAACACATTCAAGATTGCATAATTTCGCATCGATATAAAACAGAGAATAGGCCTGAAACAATCGAAGCGAAAATTCTATTTGATGCCGACAAATTGGATTCTATCGGAGCTATCGGCATTGCTCGCTCATTTTGCTGGATTGGCAAAAATAACGCCAACATTTATAAAAAAGTTGATATAGATGAATATATTAAAGAGAATATGAACGGCAAAATGAACGGCCGAATCCAAGACAAGACAAAACATAGCCCTCAAATAGAATTTGCAGTAAAATCTAAATTTTTAATCGGCAAGTTGTTCACTGAAACAGCTAAAGAAATATGTCGTGAAAGAGTGTTATTTTTTGAAAATTTTTTAAATCGTATGGAGCGAGAAATTAACGGGGAGCTATAAAACCGGCAAAATAAAATAAATATTGTCTAACCAACCATTTCCCTTTCAACCCCCTTCTATTTTCAAAGGGGGTTTTGTTTTTCCAGACAGCATAGATAACTTTAGCCATCTTGCACACAGTAGCAACAAGTGCCAATTTGTAAGTTTTTTCTTCGCCTTTTTTCTTTTGGAAAAATTACGGAAATATATCCAGCTAAGTTATTTTTTTATAAAAAAGTGCGAGGCTAAAGAATAAAATATTCATCATCACAATCGTGGCACCGGTCGGCAAATCAAGAAGAAAAGAAAAAGAGATTCCTAAAAGCACAGAGATGAGCGAAACAAAACCGGCCATAATCATTGCCGTTTTGAAACCTTTGGCAAATTGCAAGGCCGTAACTGCCGGCAAGATAAGAAGCGCGGAAACGAGCATTATCCCCACCATTTTAACCGATAAAACCACAGTAACGGCGGTGAGCAAAGTAAGGAGTGTATTGATAAAATTTGTTTTTATACCGGTTGTCTTGGCGTATTCTTCGTCAAATGTAGCGGAGAACAAGTCCCAGTAGAAAAAATATATCACTGTCAAAACTACGAAAGAAAGCGCGACTGACAAAATAACTTCGGTGATGCTGATAGCTAAGATGTTGCCAAAAAGATAACTGAAAAGATCAACATTAAATCCTTTGGATACGCTGGCAAGAATAACCCCTCCCGCAATTCCCAGAGAGGAAATAATTCCAATGGCGGCGTCTCCATACGCTTTGATTTTTTCGCTGATTTTCAAAATTAAAATAGAAGCTATCATTACCACCGGAATTGCTACATAAAAAGGATAAATTCCTAAAAATAAACCGAGCGCGATAGCGCCAAAACTGACGTGAGAAAGTCCGTCGCCGATTAAAGACATTTTTCGCAATACCAAAAACAAACCAAGCGTTGAACAAACAATTGCCACAAACGATCCGGCAAAAAAAGCTTTTTGAATAAAAGAATATTGTAAAAAAGTGAGAATTTCCATATTTATAACTTATGCGTTTGACGAGAAATTAATAATGACAATCTCTCTCAAGCGCTTCAATTTTAATTAAACCAGCAAGAATTAACTTAATTTCACAAATTATGCTTTAGTAATTTTGAGACAAATGCGTAAGTCCTAATATTATTTAAGTTGCTGAAAAAAATAACATTTTTTCAGCGGTTTCAGATTAGTTGTGCTGGTGGCAAATTATATGCTGTTCATATTTTCCAAAATAGGCGTTCATTTTTTCGTCTTGGCAAAAATCGGAAAATTTTCCAAAATAAACCAAACTCTTGTCAATATAGAGCAGTTTGTTGGCGTATTGACCGATGTAACCGGTATCGTGAGTGATCAGAATAACAGCCGTGCCGTTTTTTTTATTTAATTTTTGTATTAGTTGAAAAAATGATTCTCTAGATTCAGGATCAAGCGCGGTGGAAGGCTCGTCAAAAATCAAAATTTCAGGATTTGAAACTAAAGCGCGCGCCAACAAAACTTTTTGTTGTTGTCCGCCGGAAAGCTCCGATAACATTCTTTTTTTCAAATCAAAAATACCCAGCTCTCGCAAAGTTTCGCTTGTTCTTTTTTGATCATTTGCGGTAATTCTTCGGGGAAATTTTTTTTGTGATAACAAGCCAAGCGTTACTACTTCATCAACAGTGGCGGGGAAAAGCGTGTTGATAGTGGATAATTTCTGCGGAAGATAACCAATTTTGCCCCAGTCATTGAATTTTTCTTTTGTTTTTCCAAATAGTTTAATCTCGCCTTTTGAGGTTGGCAATAATCCTAAGATAGTTTTTATAAGAGTTGTTTTCCCAGCACCATTTGGTCCGGCAAGACCGACAAAATCGCCTTTTTCAACGGTAAAAGAAACGTTTGTGAGCGCTTCTGTTTGACCATAAGAAACGGATAGATTTTTTGTTTCAATAATTAAGTTCATACTTATTCACTACAGCTAAGACCAATTTTAAGATTAGCTAAATTTTCTTCCATAATTGAAAGGAAAGAAATATTATTATTCATATCTTCTTTGGTAACATTGTGAGCGGCATTTAGAAGAAGCATTTGTGCGTTTGTTTCATTTGCGATTGTTTCCGCAATTTTTGGAGTAGTCATTTCTTCATAAAAAATATATTTGATATTATTCTTTTTAACTTGTTCAACTAATTTTACAAGATCATTGGCAGTAGGTTCAGAATCAGGCGCAAGACCTTGAGCGGCTAAGTATTTTAATTGTATCTATTGGCCAGATATCCGAAAGCGTAATGTCCTCCATAAACAATTTCAGGGCTTTTGCAATTTATAAGCGCCGATTTATATTTATCATCTAAATGTGCCAATTTATTTTTATAATCCTCGGCATTTTTTTGGTAAAAATCAGCATTGGCGGGATCTTTTTCCGCGAACGCTTTCGTTAAGCTATCAACCATAATTTTATTGTTTTTAAAATCAAGCCAGATGTGAGGATCAACTCCATCATGTTCGTGGCCATGCTCTTCTTGTTCACCCTCATTTTCTACTTCGTGAGCCTCTTCCGCTTCATTCATCATTTCTATGCCAAAGCTGGAATCAACGAAGGCTACATTTTTGTTTGTAACACCTTTAATAATATCTTCCGCCCACGGCTCCATAAATTTTCCGGTATACACAAAAAGATCAGATTCATTTATCTTCACAATATCGCTTGGTTTTGGTTCAAAAGAGTGCGTTTTCACTCCATACGGGAGAAGAAGCGAAACCTCCACTTTATCTTGCCCGATATTTTTGGCAAAATCGTATAACGGAAAAATAGTCGTAACAACAGTTAATTTTTCTGAATTGATTTTTGATTTTGGCGCGATATTTAAAATCGCATAAATTCCCAGCCCGAAAATCGCAATAATCCCGATGGCAAATAGTGTTTTTTTCATAACGCTTTTTTTAAATTAGGCTTGGCATTTGTGGCAATAGCCATAAAATTCAAGCGAATGATTGACAATGTTAAAATTGTTTTGTTCGGCAATTTGTTTTTCTTGTTTTTTCAAATGATTGCCAATTTCAATCTTGCTGATTAAGCCACAGCCTAAACAAACAAGATGGTGATGATGGTCTTGGGGTATTTCATAATAATCAACTCCGGCCAGGGTGTTTTTTATGACGATATTTTTTTTCGTCAAAAATTGCAGTTCGCGGTATATTGTGGAACGGTTAGGCTTGATTTTTTTGGTTTTTAATTTCTCAATCAAAGTGGCTTTTGTCAAAAGACAACAGTTTTCGGATAAAACATAAATGATGGCTTTTCTAGTTTTAGTTAAGCGTCCGCCGGAAGATTGAATTGTTTTGTGGATTGTATTCATATTTTATTATTGCAACATTGTTGCATTTATTATGCATGGTAAAATTTTAAATGTCAAGTTTTTGTATGCAATCTGGGTTTTATGTCTTTGCGTTAAAATTGTCCTAGAAAGGTTAATAAAAAATAAATTATTTTTTTCGTGATTTTAAAAACAAAAAAATAATCATTTTTTATTTTCTCATAAATGGCAAAAATCATTTAAAAATGCTATACTTTCCCTACTGTCATAATTTATAATTCAAAAAAATGCGTATTTCATTTTCGTCTTTTGAGACATATCAAAATTGTCCTTTAAAATATAAATTTCAAAATATTGACAAAATAAAAGAACCTAAATCCAAAGAAGCGATTTTTGGATCAATTCTTCATTCAGTAATGAAATTTGTGCATACTCCGGGGATTCTTTCGCCTTCGCTAGATCAAGCAATGGAATTTTTTTCCAATCTTTGGAATGCAACTATTTTTGAAAATCCGGATGAAGAACGCGCCGCTTTTTCGCAAGGTGTCAGAATGATTCAAGATTATTACAAAAAAAATAATCCCGCTAAATTTAATATTGTGGATTTGGAATCGCGATTTCAAATTGAAATTGGCAAAGAAGGAGAAAAACATATCGTTTCCGGAATTATTGACAGAATTGATAAAACTGAAAATGGATTTGAAATCATTGACTATAAAACTACCAAAAAAATGCCCGCACAAGAAAAAGTGGATAATAATATGCAACTTTCCGTTTATTTGCAAGCTTTTCTTTCGCGGTATCCTTCCGAAAGAAAAAACTTGTCTAATTTGAAAGTAAGTTTATATTTTCTAAAACACGGTGTTAAACTTTCCGCTCAAAGAACTGAAGAGCAACTTCAAAAAACAGAAGGAAAATTTTTGGAAACTATAAGACTTATTAAAGAGGAACATTTTGAACCTCAAATCTCCCCTCTTTGCGATTGGTGCGGATATCAAAATATTTGTCCAATGTGGAAACATAAATTTAAAAATGCTCGCAAAATTGATACGGAAGAAATTAATCGTTCTATTCAAGAATATATTGATTTAAAGTCGGCCATAACTATCACTCGGAATCGTTTAGGAAAGTTACAACAAAAAATTTTTCAGTATATGGAACAAGAAGGTGCAGATCGAGTGTTTGGAGAAAATGGAATTATTGCCAAATCCAAAAGAAAAACATACGGTTATGATAAGGAAAAAATAAAAGCTCTTTTGGAACCTTTGGGATTTTGGGAAGAAATAACAAAAATTGACGGAATAGCGCTTAGAGGAATTTTAGAAGTTCTTCCATTTGAAGTTAGAAAATCTTTGGAAGAGACCAAAACTTTGGAAAAAGAAACCGAAACATTGGTTGTAAAAAAGGGATAATAAAAATACTAAAAAAATGAATAAATTTAAAGTTTTTTTAAATAAATTTTTTCTGATTGATGATACTCCCCATAAAATCGCCGCCGGAGCGGCTCTGGGAATTTTTTTGGGTATAATCCCGGGAGAAGGTTTTTTTTCAACTCTATTTTTTGCCTATATTTTACGTTTCAATCGTTTGGCGGCTATGGCAGGAGTCTTATTTTTCAATATGTGGACGACACTGGCTGTTTTTCCTTTGGCTGTTAGTGTAGGAGGATTTATTTTTTCTCAAAACAAAGAAAAATTGGTTACTGATTTTAATTCTACTTATCATTTGGGATATAAATATTTTTTAAGCAAAGTTATTTTTTTTGATTTAGCCGTTCCTTTGATAGTTGGATTTTTTGTTGTTGCCGGATTTATTGCCTTTTCTTTTTATTTTTTGATTTATTTTTTATTAAAGTATAAAAAAATCCAAAAAATTTCTTGATATTTTGAAATTTTATTAATCTTTTATCACTGTTCCTTTGAATTTTTTTCCTTCTAAAATATTTTTCAAATTTTTAAGATCTTTGCCATTAGTAATAACAACTTCCAGTTTTAATTTTTGAGCTAATTTGGAAGCTATGGGATCAAATGGCATATTAAGACCCGGATTCCAATGATTTCCAACAATACGTCTAAAATATTTCCATTTAGTTTCTTTTATTTTTTTGGCATTTTTAAACTTTTTTGGATCTTGGGTATAAACATAACTGATATTGGAAAGATTGATAATCGTTTTAGCGTTGAGTCGTTCCGCTATAATGGTGGAAACATAATCCGTTGACCAGCCTGGTCGCCAACCGGCGGCTACCATAATTTTTTCTTTTTGAGAGAAATGACTTAATAAATCTTCTTTAGTGCGGGGATTTTTGTTAATTCGTGGATGAGCATAAGTGCGAAATATTGTTTTTATTAAATGTGCGTTCATTCTAGTCGCATGAATTCCTAACCAATCTTTATCATCGCGAGTAATTTTAGTTACCAAAGAAGTTGCTTGGATATATTCTCGCGCGGTATATCCCCCACCCGTTATAATGGCAAAACGATTTCCTTTTTTGATTTCAGAAACAATCAATTTTCTAAAATTTTTTAAAAATTTCCAATCAATTTCGCAAGGCACAATTAACGAACCTCCTAATGAAATAATAATAATCTTGCTTTTGTCCATAATGCTTTGTGAGAAAAAATTAACTTATTTGATACAATTTTTATCCGGCAGATACCCTTTTGATTTTGCGTCATCTTCTGAAAAAAAGCAAACTAAATTTTCTGGTTTTATGTTTTTTGCCCAACGACATTCGGGAGTGTGATATTTGTTGGAATTTTTGCTTCCGACGAAAACGCATTGTTTGTCGACTGAAGGGATTTTTTCTTTTGATTTTTCAGTATTTTCTTTACTTTCAGATGATAAATTGGTGGTATTATTTTCAATAGGCTTTTCTATAATAAGAGGATTTTCTTTAATTTCACTTCCTTTTAGAATTCCGGCTTCAAATGAAATTGCGCAAGCCAAAACAAAACCCAAAATTAAAACAACTTTCTCTTCATATTTATGCCAAAAATTTTTTATTGCAGACGGCAGAGAAAACATATATTTATTATAAATTGGGACTCATGCGTTTAATCTGAAAAATCCGCGACTATTATACAATCAAATAAATCTCTAATTTTATAATAATCTTAATTTATTTTTGACGCAATTTTCAGCGAGAAATAGCTTCAAAACAAGCGTAAAAGTCATATTGATTCTGAAAAATAGCAAACAGAAGAGTTTACGCGAAGAGTATTGACATTATATCATAAATTAGCTAAAATACTCTTTGTTAGTGAGGGAATGAAAAGGATGTTTCATTATAATATAATTTATTTTTATACAAAAATATGGCACATAGAAAAGCAGGCGGTTCTACCAGATTAGGTCGCGATTCAATATCCAAAAGATTGGGAGTAAAAAAATTTGGCGGAGAGAAAATTTTGACTGGACAAATAATTGTGCGACAACGCGGAACAAAATTTTTGCCGGGAGAAAATGTAAAAAGATCGGAAGATGACACGTTATTTTCCCTGAAAGAAGGAGTGGTAAAATTTTCTAACAAAAAAAAGAGAAATTTTGCCGGAAAATTAAAATCAAGAAAAGTTGTTTCCGTAAAATAAATTCAATTTTTTGAAAAAAAAGAAATTAGTTTTGCGTTGAAATTTTTTTGTGGTATAATAATTTGGCAAGACTAAGAAAATAAATATAAAAAATGGTTAACAAAAAAATATCATCGTTTTTTGCCATATTGACTATCGCTCTTTTTGCCGTAGTTACAGGAACTTTTCTTTACGTCCAAGCTGAAAAAGTTGATAACAATGTTACTTTTTCTTCAAGTCCGGAAACATATAAAACATCCAATCTATTGAAAAAAGAAAAAAATCGTCAAAATGTTTTTCTTTGCCAATCACAAATTTTTCAGGGCGTTTCCAAAATAAAAGTTTGGCAAGATCAAAATAAGAAAGAAAACAATAATAAAAATTTTCCTATAAAAGTTAAAATAAAAAAAGAAGATATTTCTAAATTACCGATGGAAAATGTTGATGAGATCGTCTTGGTTGACGCGGATATTCACTTGAAAAAAAGTTTGATGGTTTCTTCTGAAAAAAAACCGATTGAAATAACAATCACCGGATTTGCCAGAAAATGCGATGGAATAAATCTTGCAAGTATCAAATATAAAGAAGGAATTTTTGGAATTGAATAAGTTGCGATAAAAAAAATTTAGAAAACATTATTTTTTGCTTTATATATTTTGACAAAGAAACAGCTGGTATTTTTCCGGTTTTTTTATTGGATTTTTTTAAAGAGAAAATTATTCCTAGCTTTTCACGCAATATTCTTATTATCATTTAATAAAAATTTCCTATCAGAATAAAATTTTTAGAAATTAAATTAGAAATAATAACGAAAGAAATTACGATTTAATTTGCATTAGATTCTAGATTGAAACTTAATTCACAAAATAATTATCTTTAAAAATTATTCAATCATTCCAACATTCCAAAAATCCCTTCCGCTATTTTTTCCGCCGCGTCTGGTCGATAGAAAATCTTTATGTTGGTTCTCATTTTTTGATTTAGACTTTCATTGGTTAAAATTTCTTCAATTTTTTTCAAAAGAATATTCCCGCCTAAATTAGTTTCTTCCAAAACTACACATCCTCCATTTTTAGCCACTATATAAGCGTTCATTCTTTGATGGTCATTGGCGGATTTTTCTATCGGGATTATTATCGCCGGTTTTCCGTTGGCAGCGATTTCAGAAATGGAATTGCTTCCGGCTCTAGAAATGACTAAATCGGAAAGTGCCAGAATATCTTTCAATTCTTTCCCGATAAAATCTATTGGGCAATAAACATTTTTTATTTCCGCCAATTTTAATCCAATTTCTCCAATTATTTTTTGCATATCTTCAAAATTTTTCACGCCAGTCTGATGAATAATTTGATACTTTTCAATCAATTTTGGCAAAATATCCAAGATACTTTTATTTATTATCTGCGAACCTTGAGAACCACCCCAAATAAAAATGGTTTTTCTATCTTTGGAAAAAGAAAATTTTTCCAAAGCATTTTGCGGATTTCCTTGTGCTATATCTTCTCGCAAAGGATTGCCGGTAAAAACAACTTGTTCGGCGGGGAAATATATCTCGGCACGCGGATAAGAAACCGCCACTCTGCTGGAAAATTTAGCCAAAACGCTGTTTGCCATTCCAGGATTGGCGTCTGATTCATGTATCAAAGACGGAATTTGGTAAATCCAACTGACAAAAACTACCGGAAAAGAAGCATAACCTCCTTTGGAAAAAATAGCATCCGGCATATTCCAAAAAAGAATCCAAAGAGATTGAATGACACCTATTCCAATTTTGAAAAAATCAACGAAATTCAAAAATGAAAAATATCGTCTCAATTTTCCAGATAAAATAATTCTTGTTTTTATTCCTTCTTCTTTCATAATTTTTTCTTCCAATCCTCCATTAGTTCCCACAAACAAAAATTCCGCACTCGGATCTTTTTCTTTTATTTTTTTTGCCACAGCAATCAAAGGCAGAATATGTCCTCCTGTTCCCCCGCCAGTTAAAACTATTTTCATTTTTTTTAAAATTATTTTTTATTATTATTTTCTCCATATTTGGAGATATTAAACAAAATCCCGACAGCTACCATTAAAAATATCACTGAGGTTCCACCATAACTTATGAAGGGAAGTGGAATTCCAGTGAGTGGAATCAGTCCTAGAATAGCCGCAATATTAGTGAATGTTTGAAAGATAATCCACGAAAAAACTCCTGTTGCCACTAATTTTGAAAACCTGTCAGGTGCTCGCTGAATAATTCTAACACTTTTTAATCCTAAAAACAAAAAAACAAAAATTAAAAAAACGCATCCCGAAAAACCAAATTCTTCTCCAATTATGGCAAAAATAGAATCCCCTACCGGTTCCGGCAAATAATTGAATTTTTGCAAACTATGTCCCAATCCTCTTCCCCAAATTCCTCCAGAACCAATCGCTAAAAGAGCTTGATTTATTTGGTATCCTATCCCTTGCGGATCAATTTCGGGATGCAAAAAAACCAGGAAACGATCCATTCTGTAACTTTCAGTCCTAATCATTATAAAAAAAGAAACTAAACCAATAAGAGCTACCAAAAAAAGATGTTTTATCCTGGCTCCAGAGATAAAAAAAATAGAAATAGAAATCAGAATTACAATTCCCAATGTTCCCATATCCGGTTGGTTGATTAACAAAAAGCTAACAATTGCCACGATTATTCCAAAAGGTATTAAACCTTCATAAAAATCTTTTACTTTTTCCGATCGTCCTTCCAGCCATGCTGCTAGATAAACAATTATAGAAAGCTTTAACATTTCCGCTGGTTGAAAAGAAAAAGAACCCAATTTCAACCAACGACTAGCTCCATAAATTTTTGTTCCAAAACCAGGGATAAAAACCAAAATCAAAAAGATAATGCTCAAAGCGAAAAGAGGAAAAGCGATTTTTTTCCAGAAATTATATTTAATTTTTTGTGCCAAATAAAAAGCGACTAGACCCGGAATAACTCCAAAAAAAAGTTGGTGTTTGAAAAAATAATAAGGATCGCCAAAACGATTTTCTGAATATCCCACTCCGGCGGAAGCAATCATAATCAAACCAAAAAAAAGTAAAAAGAATATGGTAAAAATCAAATTCAAATCTAATTTATTAGAAGAATTATTCATTTTTTTTGAAAGAGATAAATATAACTCACGCTTTTGGTGAAAAAAATTATAAGTAACATTTTTTTCAAATATTATAAAATTTTACCTTTCTAGATTTTTCTTTCAAATATAAGAATTTTTTTGGAGCTTACGCGTTTTTTTGAGAATGTTTTTTTCTCCAATCTTTTATTTTTTGATGGTTTCCGCTTAAAAGAATTTTCGGCGTTTGCCAATTCAAAAATTTTTCCGGTTTTGTATATTGAGGATATTCTAAATTATCGCCATATTCTTTTTTTTCGGATCCAAAACTTTCTTCTTTAAGAGACTCAGAATTTCCCAAAACATTTGGAATTAAACGAGAAATACTGTCTATTAAAATCATAGCTGGAATTTCTCCGCCGGTTAAAACAAACTTTCCAATGGAGATTTCCTCATCTGCCAAATGCTTAGCTACCCTTTCATCCACTCCTTCATATCTTCCGCAAATCAATGTCAAACTGTCAAATTGAGATAATCTAATGGCATCATCTTGAGTGTAAAGCTTTCCTTTGGCGGAAAAAATAATAATCCGATTTTTTTTTTCAATTTTAACTCTTTGAGTTTTCCTTTCTATGTCATTTAAAGCTCTAAAAATAGGTTCAATTTTCAAAATCATTCCCGCTCCTCCGCCATAGGGCGTATCATCCACTGTTCTTCTTTTGTCTTTGGCATATTCTCGCAAATCATGAATTATAATCTCAATCATTTTTTTTTCTTTGGCGCGTGCTAAAATAGAATGAGAAAAATAAGAATCAAAAATTTTGGGGAAAATTGTTATTATATCAAAACGCATAAATAAAATTTTCTAAAACTTAAAAACCAATATGTTATTTACAAGAGCGTTGTTTATAAAATTTTTGAAATTTTTTCTCAAAAATTTTATAAACTCTATGTGATAATTTGTTCAAAATTAAACATGGAATGAATTTTTATCTAACTTTTAATGAATTACGTTTTTATGAGAAAAAATTATAAACAAAACTATGATAACTAAAAACTAATATATTTTTTGTTGAAAAAAGCATCTATATTATACCATATTGCATAGAAACAAAGAAACCCTTTCGGAGGGTTTCTTTGTTTGAAAAATTTCAATTTCAAACTCGCTGATTATATGCTGATATCTCTCACAACTTCATCAATACTTCTCCTTTCGGTTCCCGGTTTTGCCATTTTTTTTTCGCTTCCTTCCGGTTCATTGATCTTCAAATTAACTCTAGCGTTATTTTTCGCTCCAATAACTCTAAGCAAAGTTCTAAGGGCTTTTGCTGTGGCGCCCTCACGACCAATTATCATTCCCATATCTTCCGAATGAACATCAAGAGTTATAAGCACTCCCATTTCATCAATTTTTCTGTCAACTTTTACATCTTCTGGATGATTAACAATTTGTTTAACGACATATTCAACGAAGTCTCTGTCGTTTGCTTTTTCGGCCATATACTTTTTCTGATTTTAAGAATTATTATCTTGCTAAAAGCAAGACTATTTTGGAAAAAATAAAGAGATTTGGAATATCGACCGTCTGTTCCCGCTTGCCAAATTTTTAAAAAATAATTTGACAAAACATCTCCAACTTTTCCGTTTTTATTATATCTTACAACCAATCACTTGTCAATTTCGATTTTTCTCTAATATAGAATAAGGCTGAACAAATGAACCATTCCAATACAAAATTAGCCAGAAAAAACTCACTATGCCGGAATGCGAGTTAATTCCATAAAAGGTATATAATCATTACTTTGAATACAAGTATATGATTAGTAAAAAAGGTCTTGAAAAAACTATATTTTAATTTTTTGAGAAAAAATATGGTTTTAAACTGACATTAGTGGAGTTATACATAGTTTTGCAATTTTATTTTATTGATATATAATAAGGAAACAGACAAAAACTTCTAAAATTTGTGCACGTTAGGCGAAATTTTGTTCAAAAATATTTTTTCTTTTTTATATTGAGCTCTTTTGAAATTTTTTTCAATAAAAAAACCAGCTGTTTGGGACAACTGGCGAACCCTTTTGCAGGCATTATTGATGCTTTATTTTTTTTGCTAATTCTTCCTTTGTGAGGATTATTCTCACATCAGGAACATATTTTCGGATATTTTCTACCCCTCCTTCCTGACGATCAACAAGAATAACAATACACAAGACCTCGAGTCCTTCTGCTCTCGCTCGCTCAATAGCCCTGATAGTTGAAACACCAGTTGTTACTACATCATCAATGATTGCAACTTTGTCTCCCAGCTCCACACCGCCTTCAACCCATCTGACAATCCCATGATCTTTTTGTGTTTTGCGAATCGAAAAGGCTTTGAGTGGCCGCCCTTTAATCTCGGAAGTGTATGCCGTCGCCACAGCAATCGGATCAGCGCCGAAAGTCAAACCACCCACACCGTCCAGGTTTTTGATATCAGAAATTGCGTCGAAAAATAAGTTGCCAGCGAGAAACATTCCTCGCGAATCAAGAACAACTGGACGACAATTAATATAGAACTGGCTCATTGTGCCACTAGTTAATTTGAAAATCGGCTCTTGGCTAAATTGGAAGGATTTTTTTTCCACGAGCATCTCTAATAATTCCCTCTTATAACTAGACATAGACATTCCTCCTTCTTGTGATTTATGGGATTAACTGATCAAAAAACCAGATATTTGTCAACGAACTAGCAAAAATCCCTTTTGGGGACATTTTCTTTCAAAAAAAGAACTATTCTTAAATTAGCGATAATTTAGGGATTAGTCAAATAAAATACAATAGAAGCACAGTCAAAAAAATTTCAAAAAAGGAAGAATCCAAAGCGCTTATGGGTCTCCTTTATCTTATAAGACGTCCGGAAATTGATAATAGAATCTATGAAGGACACCGAATGAAATCTAGTCAATCTTCCACAGAAGAATTGATAATTACTGATGTTGGAAAAAAAAATAAAGAGTCTGTCATTCCATTTAGAAGACGAATTGTTGACTCTAAAAATCAAGCCTGGGACGTAGCTAGAGAGCTTACAAATTCACTGCAACCAAATTTAAGAGATTATATCAAGGAAGAATTTGGAGATATTTTCTATAATGTTCATTATGTAACATTTTCAAAAAATGACAAAAAAGGCAGATGGAGTTATGCATTATCTCGTTCTATATATTCGGCCGGATGCATTGGAACGTGCTATGACAACCGCTCTCAATTAGAGTATTTAGTTGATCGAGCCCTTGAACGCAGAGAAAAAGCGGTTATATCAATCTATGGATCAAATCCACCAAGAGAATTAGAAGAATTGCCACTAGCGCATATAAAACGTCCTCATATTCGCAGATCGCGTCGAATTGTATTAGTTCTTGGTGGTGGATTTACCGGAGCACAAGCAAATCAAATAAAACAACTTTTTCAACAAAAAAGAGATGGCAGACAATTGACACAAGAACAAGAAAAGCAACTTAAGAAATTTTTTGATTTTTACAATATCAACGATCCAACTCAGATGGATTTTCAAAAAGTGGATACAAAAGATGATTTAAAACACAACCAACAACACCAGGAAGAGAAGAATGGACAAAAATATATTATTCGTCCAAGAAAAATGTTCCGAGATAGGGATTCGAACCCCAATTAGCTGGACCAGAACCAGCTGTCCTACCATTAGACGATCTCGGAAATTCAGTCTTTATTTTTTGTCTTTTATTCTTGGCAAAAATATAAAAACTCAATTTAAAAAAACTTCTTTTTAAATTAAATTCAATCTAATCGCTAACTTTTATCTTCTTTTTTTCAAAAAAACAAGACCGCAAAGTCTTGTTTCAGGATAACTCAAAGAAAAAATAAAATCAAACTTTGAACTAAACTTTCAGATATTTTCTTATGGCGATCCAGCTGCTAAAAATTCCCAAAAAAACTCCTGCTACCATTTGCACACCCAAAATTATATTCAAATTATTTTTGAAAACATCCAATAAATTTTCACCGGAAATCATGGAAGAAATAAAAGGACTGCCAAATTTAGCGGTAAAAAACAAAAACATCGTTCCTAAAACTGAAGCGACTATTCCATAAAAAACCCCTTCAAAAACAATCGGCAAACGGATAAACATATTAGACGCTCCCACTAAACGCATTACTCCAATTTCTTGCCGACGAGTATAAATAGCAATCCTGACAGTATTGAAAATGTTAATAGCCGAGATGAAACCAAAAATAGTCGCCAAAGCTAAACCGCTTTTTTTTACTTTAAAAATTATCCCGTTAAGTTTGGATATAATCTCTTTGTTTTTTGAATAATTTGTCCGCACCACACTTTCTCTAAAAGAAGCCTTTCCAATATAGTCGGAAATTTTTTCGTATTGAATGGAACTATCCGCTTTAATTACCAAAGAAGCCAAAAGCGGATTTTCTCCGATAATATTCAAGGAATTCATAATCGCCGGTTCATTGGCATTATTTTTTTTGAATTCTTCCAACGCCTTATCTTTGGAAATATATTCCACCAAAGCCACTTTCTCTTGCGATTCAATCTCTTTTTTTATTTCCATTATTTTTTCTTCCGCCACATCAGATTGAAAATATACACTGATATTCATTCTATCTTCAAAACTTTTTAAAATTCCATTAGTCACTATCAAGATGGTCAAAACAAAACCCACCACATAAAGCGAAAGTGTCAAATTACTGACTGCCACAACGCTCAGCCAACCATTTCTCCAAAAATTGATAAAACTTTCTTTAATTGTTCTTCCTAAAATTAAAAACATATTTTTATTTTATTTTAACAAACTTTATATTTACCTTTAGCATCATCGCAAATTATTTTGCCATTTTCCAAAACAATCACTCTTTTGGCCGCTTTGTTGACAATTTCTCTATTGTGAGTGGCCAAAATTACGGTAGTTCCTATTCTGTTTATTTTAAGGAGAAGTTCAACTATCTCAATAGAGCTTTGCGGATCCAAATTTCCTGTTGGTTCATCGGCAATTATGAGCAAAGGTTTATGGATTAAAGCTCTTGCTAAAACCACTTTCTGTTGTTCCCCGCCGGAAAGTTCGTGAGAATATTTTTCCATTTCTCCTCCCAAACCGACAATATCCAAAATTTGCGGAACATCTTCCGATATCTCTTTTCTTGGTGCTCCACAAACTTCTAGAGCATAAGACACATTTTCAAAAACAGTTTTTTGAGGAAGCAGTTTAAAATCTTGAAAAACTGTCCCAATTTTTCTTCTATGAAATGACAATTTTCTTCGACTTATTTTGTTAAGAGGTCGTCCATCAAAATAAACCGTTCCCTGCGTAGGAGTTTCTTCAGCATATATAAGTTTCAAAAAAGTGGATTTGCCCGCTCCGCTATGTCCTACCAAAGAAACAAATTCGTTTTTTTTGATTTCAAGACTGATGTCTGAAAGTGCCACAAAATCATTTTTATAAATTTTACTGACCCCTTCAAATTTGATAGCGGGAAATTCTTCCATATTTTCTTCTTTATCATTTTCTTCCATTTTTTCGTTTTCTGAAATATTTTTCGTCTTGATTTTATTTTCTTCTTGACTTATATCCATAAGGAATTTTTTTTATTTTTTAGAACAAATATATTATAAACTATTTTTTAAAACTTCTCAAATATCCTTCTATAAATTCTTCCAAATCTCCCGCTAAAACTTTTTCAGTTTGACTGGTTTCAACTTTGGTTCTGTGATCTTTGACCATTTTATATGGATGCAAAACATAAGAACGAATTTGACTGCCCCATTCCGCGCTAGAAACTTCTCCTTTAATTTCTCTTTTCTTTTTTTCAATTTCTTCAAGTCGTTTTTGATGCAATCTGGATCTTAAAATTTTTAAAGCTTGTTCTTTATTTTGAAATTGACTTCTTTCATTTTGACAAGTAACTTGAATTCCTGAAGGAATATGCGTAATCCGGACTGCACTGTCGGTTGTATTGACACTTTGTCCGCCGGCGCCTTGAGAACGAAAAACATCCACTTTCAAATCTTGAGGATTTATCTTTTCTTCTTCTCTTTCTGAAATCACCGGCATCACTTCCACAAGAGCAAAAGAGGTTTGACGAAGATTATCCGCGTTAAAAGGAGAAAGTCTCACTAAGCGATGCGTGCCGACTTCGCTTCTAAGACTTCCATAAGCATAAGCGCCAATTATTTCCAATGTCGCATTCTTTATCCCCGCTTCTTGCCCTCTTGTTTCGTTGGAAAGACGCGATTTAAAATTATTTTTTTCCGCCCAATAAAGATACATTCTCAAAATCATTTCCGCCCAATCCTGTGCATCAACGCCCCCTGCTCCCGAATAAATTGAAATTATCGCGTCATTTTTGTCATATTTTTGGTCAAAAAAAGTTTTCCTTTCCAGCTCCAAAAAATTTTTTTCTTGTTTCTTAATTTCTTTTTCTACTTCCGCCCGATCTTTTTTCCCACTAGCAAATTTCATAAAGTCAAGGATATCTTCAATTTTTTTTTCCAACTTTTCCACTTCTTTAACTTCCTTTTTCAAATCCTCCATTTGACGCATTGTTTCTCCGGCTTTTTGGGTATTTTGCCAAAAATCATTCTGCGTGCTTTCCATCTTAAGTTCTTTTATTTTTTCCTTTTTTTGCGTTAAGTCAAAGATGGTCCCGAACGAACGGGATTTTATTTTTCAAATCCAGAATTATTTTTTCCAAATCTTTCATAATATTATGGCAAATATTCTCAAACTATTTCAGATTTTACCAAATTTATAAAAATTATTTTAATTTAGACGAATTGTTTTGTAAAAATCTTGAAATATATAAATTTTGCCTTTTTTTCAAAAATTGACAAGAGCAATCAGAAAAATAAACCATTTTTTTATCGCAAAAATTGATTGATTAAATCCAAATGATTTTTTTCTACTTGTGAAAGAGCGGTAAAAAAAATTTTGGCGACTTTTTCTGAAGAAAAACGATTAAATTGAGCGTAAAGCACAGTGGCATTTTCTTCCAATTCCGCCGTAATTTGAAAATTTTTCTTTTCATCATTGGAACAATCCCTTTTTTCAATTTCGGGACGAGACATTGCTAAAAATTTAGTCACAATAGTCGCGTGTTCCATCTCTACCTTAGCCAAACGTTTATACATAGCTTTTTGAGAATATTCTTTGGCCTTTTCCGCCATACAATTATAAATCGCCACGGCATTTGTTTCCAATTTATAAGTTTCCAACATTCTTTTTTTAGTTTCATCTCCTATTTTTTCTTGACGCAAAAAAATCGGTTGCGCTTCCACCTCACTTTTTATAAAATTTTCCTTCGCTCCACAAAACGGACAATCGGTCGGTTTGTCTTCTCCGATATACGCATCTCCACAAATTTCGCAAACATAAACATTCATAATTTTATTTTTTTAAAAAATTATATTTAAGCAAATTTTATTCTTTTAATTTGTATTCATCTTGATCTTTTTTTTTCACCAATTTTTTTGAAAATTTCCCAAATGAACAAAATCGCGACAATAGGCAAGCTAAAAAGAATAATCCCTCCTGATATAACCACCAATTCTAATTCCAAACAATCCCATATATTTGGACAAGTACTAGAAGAAGAATAAAGAAAAGCTACCGCAAAAATTGGGACTATTATAACTACCACCGCCACCAAAAGTTTTAACCAAAGTTTTTCGATAGAAAATGATTCTTGAAATTTTTTTAACATTTTAGTTGAAAAATTTTATAATTTGTTTTATATTTGAAATACTGTTTTTAAATTAGTTACGCTTGAATTTCAAGTGCTCTTTTCTAATAATAAAAGCAACTTTTAGAAAAACATCGCCCTCTTAGCTCAGTTGGTAGAGCAACGCATTCGTAACGCGTAGGTCGTCGGTTCAACTCCGACAGAGGGCTCCACGCAAGAAATTTTATTCCGCTAAAGCTACAAGTCTTGCAAATTCATCATTGACCATTTTTTGGATTCTTTCTAGCACCGGTTTGTTTTTTTCAGAAAAGAGATGCTTGAAACGACCTTGCGTTTTCAAAAATTCACTCACTGGTTTTGGCATTTTTGGTTCCCAAGTTATTTTATACTTACCTTTTTCAATTTCATAAAGAGGCCAAAAATTAGTTTCAGTCGCCAAACGCGCCACATTGACATATTGAGAAGTGGGAAATTTCCAATTATTGGTGCAAGGAGAAAAAACGGAAAGAAAAGATGGTCCGGAAACAGAAAGAGCTTTTCTGGCTTTCATTTTTAAGTCCGGCAAAAATGCCACATTAGCTTGTGCCAGATATTCAATATGATGCGCCGAAACAATATCCATTAAATTTTTTCTCCATTCGGTTTTTCCAAAAGAAACCTCCCCTGCCGGAGTAGTTTCAGTGCTGGCACCATAAGGCGTGGCGGAAGATCTTTGATTGCCAGTGTTCATATATCCTCCGTTATCGTAAAGAACATAAAGAAAATTGTGCCCTCTTTCCAACGCGCCGGAAAGCGATTGCAATCCAATATCATAAGTGCCTCCATCTCCGCCAAAAACCACAAATTTTATCTCTTTTTTAATTTTCCCTTTTCGGCGAAAAATTTTATAAGCACTCTCCGCACCGGAGATTGTGGCGGCCGCATTTTCAAAAGCGTTATGAATATAAGGAACCTTCCACGCGGTATACGGATAAAGAGTAGAAGTTACTTCCAAACAACCCGTCGCATTAGCAATGACCACATCAGTTTTTAGTTCCCCCAGAACCGCCCGCACAATCGCCGGAAAAGCGCACCCCGCACAAGCCGAATGACCGGAAGAATAATATTTTGTAAGTTCTTTATTCATAATTTTTTAATAATCCATTTTAATTGGAATATAGAATATTCGCAAAAACATCTTTATTAAAACTCAACAACGCCAAGCTAATTGCAATAATCCTAACAAAAATCCTTGAAATTATTTTTCTCATATATTTTTAGGTTAAATATTTACCCTTAAACTTTCCTTCAAAAATTTCCTCAATCTGTTTTTGGAACAAATCTCTTCCTCCTAAGCCGTAAATATAAGATTTTATTTTTTTCTTGTTATCCGCCAAATATAAACTATTGATCGTTTCCATATAAAAAGGAGGCTTTGTTCCAATTGATTGAGCTCTGTCTAAAACAAAAATTTCTTGGCAATTTTGCAAAATTTGGCTCAACTTTTCATTTTCAAACGGTCGAAATAAATTTATTTTTATCAATCCGACTTTTTCTCCTTGAAAACGTAAAATATCAACCGCCATCTTGGCAGTTCCGGCAGAAGATCCAGCTAAAATCATTATTCTCTGCGCATCTTCGGTTTTATACGCTTCAAAAAAATCATATTTTCTTTGAGTGATTTTTTGGTATTCTTTAGCGATTTCCTGATATTTTTCCGCCACTTTTTCCATCACTTTTTCTTGATCAATTTTGAATTCAAAATAGGAATTTTGAAGCGCCACCGGACCGAAAGTTACTGGATTTTCAATGTCCAAAAGAGCATTTTTTGCTTTATACTCTCCGACAAATTTTTTTACCGTTTTGTCATCCAATGTTTCCAAATTTTCTACTGAATGCGAAGTGCTAAATCCGTCCATAATAACCATGATCGGCAAAGCGACTTCCTCCGCTAATTTCATCCCAATAATAGTTTGATCGTAAACTTCTTGTGCGTTTTCACAAAAAATTTGCATCCAACCGGAATCGCGTGCGCCCATAACATCGCTATGATCCCCATGAATATTAATTGGGGCTGAAAGCGCTCGCGCTGCCACCACCATTAAAATTGGCAAACGCATTCCAGATGCGATATAAAGTACCTCATGCATATAGGCGAGTCCTTGCGAACTAGTGGCAGTTACTGTTCTGGCTCCAGCCGTGCTGGCTCCCACTGCCGCACTTATCGCGCTATGTTCCGATTCCACTTTGATAATCTCAGTATCCACTTTTCCGTCCGCTTCAAATTTGGCGTAAGTTTCAATAATCGGAGTTTGAGGAGTGATTGGATAAATCGGCATTACCTCTGGTTCAATCTGACGCAAAGCTTCCGCCACCGCTCCCCCGCCGGTCAAAGCTAAATTTTTTGATTTTTTGTTTTTATTTTTTTCAATCATATCATTTGGTAAAATTATTCTTTAATTTTTAATATTTTTTTATACATTTCATAATCGTCTATATAATCGCTTCTGTCAGGCTTATAGTTGGTTGATGATAAAGCTAATAAAATCGCATCCGCTGAAAAACTTTTGAAATGATGCCAAACAAAATTTCCCGCATATATCGCCGACATCGGACCAGTCATAGGAAATTCCTCCAACCCTTTTCCCCTGTCAATCACTGCCACACAAGAACCTCTTTGTAAAATAAAAATTTCTTTTTCTTTCTTATGACAATGAGCGCCGGTGTTGTTTTTAATATCAGTGATAAAATAAATTCTTTTTATCTCAAAATCAACATAATCTTTCAACTCTATCGGAACCATCGTAAAATTATCTCCCTCTATTTTTTTTAATTCAATCCGCCTAAATTTCAACATCATATTTTTTTGAACAGACAGCTTATTTCCGGTTAAAAAAATCCTCTTGAAATTTATTCATTTCATTTTTTTTCTTTTTCAAATTTTCTACCCAAGATTTATTTTCTAAATACCACTGCACCGTTTCCGCCAAACCTTTTTCAAATTTTTCTCGCGGATATTCAGGCTTCCACCCTAAAGATAAAATCTTGGTAGCGTCAATAGCGTAACGACGATCATGACCGGGACGATCCTTTACATATTCTATCATATCTTCATTTTTTTTCATAATTTTTAAAATCATTTTAGCAACTTCAAGATTGTTTCTTTCATTGCCGGAACCAATGTTATAAACTTCTCCCGCTTTCCCTTTTTGCAACAATAAATCTAAAGCCCTAACATGATCGCTCACATAAATCCAATCGCGAACATTTAAACCATCTCCGTAAATTGGAACTTTTTCCCCTCCTAAAAGTTTAAATATAAAAAAAGGAATCAATTTTTCGGGAAACTGATATGGTCCATAATTATTGGAACAATGCGTAACTATCACTGGAACTTTATGCGTTTTAAAATAAGCGTTACACATTAAATCGCCACCTGCTTTGGCAGCCGCATAAGGCATATTGGGCATAATGGGAGTTTCTTCAGTAAACAATTCATCGCTATCCAAATCCAGAGAACCATACACTTCATCTGTGGAAACATTTACAAATTTTTCTATTTGATTTTTTTTTACAGTGTCCAAAATCATTTGCACGCCAAGAGTGTTGCTTAACACAAATTCTTTGGCGCCTCCATGGATAGAACGATCCACATGAGTTTCCGCCGCAAAATTGATAATATGACTGATCCGATATTTTTTTATAGTTTCATCCAATTTTTCTAAGTCTGTTATATCTCCTTGAATAAAAAAGTAATTTGGATTATTTTCAAGTTGTTTATGATTTTCAAGATTTCCCGCATAAGTTAACTTGTCATAATTAACTATTCTACGATCGGGATATTTTTCCGACATATAATGAATAAAATTAGAACCGATAAAACCCGCCCCGCCACAAACTAAAATTGTTTTCGCTTGATTTTTAATACTCATTTTTTAAACTTATCTAGCCGATTTAATTATATATTTAGGACTTACGCGTTTTACGAGAAATTAATAATAATAATCCAACAACGCTCTAATTTCTAACATCTTATCTTATTTCTTAAATCCATTCACATAAACATTGCTTATATCTTTAGCTTGACAATGTTCTACTGTAAAAGATTGCAAATCCGCCCCTTCAATGATATCTTTGCCGAAATAGACATGATTTTTATCTTTAGCATATCCACAGTCCATTACTTCAAAAGATTTTGTATCAATATCTTTCAATAAATATTGCCGGAAATAAAATTTATCGTTTTCCTTCCCATAGCCACCCCAAAGCGACTCATAATTTTTTGGATTAGCTCCTTCAACTATCAGATTAACAAAATAAACATAATTTTTATCTTTAGCAAAAACGTTAAGTCCCGATACATTGCTTGGATCAAGAGAAAATGGATTATTAATAACATTGAAAGATTCCGGATCGGCGCCTTCAATTTTATAAACTCCTTCCGGATTTAAATATTCATAAGTTCCGGAATAATGTTGTTTATCAGAATCATGAGGGGGTATAAAGCAATAAACATTATCTTTATCAGCAAAAAAATGGACGACAAAACCATTATTCTGATATGGACCAATTAATCTAAATGTTTCTGGATCGGCATCAAATCTGCCTTGAACATTATCGCCACTTTCTCTGACATAATACATTCCGTATTTATCATTAAAATATTTTACCTCATCAACTTTCATTATTAACTCAGAAGTTTCCGGATCAGTATTCAAAATTTTAGTAAAAACAAAATTATTATTAATACTATATTGGGTGTATTTATCTTTGGCAAAATTATTTGAAATCAATTCAAACGAAGATGGATCTTTTATATCTTTAACCACATCGCGACCGTGATAAACATGATTTTTATCCTTGGCAAGTTGTTCGTTTAATACCACGAAAGATTCCAGATCGGCATCTTCCGCCAGCTTATAATTATTGTTATATACGTATTTTTCGTCTCTTGAATATGGAGATTTTTTAAGATTAAGAAACGAAGGATCAAATTTTCTGCCAAATATTGAACTCATTAAGTATGCATTTCCAAAAACCGGGAAGAAATCAATTCTGTCATTTTTGTCAACATTGTCTATGTTGCCACTTTTTATTCCTAGCATTTGAATATCCTCAACTGTTTTTTTTCTATACTCATTTAAAACACTCTCAATGATTGCCTCCTGTTTTGAAAAATCAAAACTCTTAAAAACTAAACTGTTGTTAAGCTCTTTTTTGACCAAATCAGCCGTTTCAAATGTATCCTTATTTAAATCTTCCAAAATATCGTCCGGATAATTATTGATTTGATCAAATATTTGTTTTTTTATTTCTGTTTTTTTTGCCTGATCTAATTTTTGATAAAAAGAATAATAATTTAACTCTTTTTCTATGTATTTTAGCAAATTTTGCTTATCCAGTTTCTCTATAAGAAAACTATTTTCAGAAATTTTTTTATAATCTTGCTTAAAAGAATTGAGATTTTCTTTTTGACTTGGCGATAATACATTCTCTTCATTCCAATTTGGCGAATAAGTATAATTTAATAAATCATTCCTAATCACATCTTTCAAATTTGTTTCATTAGAAAAAGAACGACTTATTACATTTTTTATATATAAAGGATAAGTTTCCCCTAATGGCTTTAGAGCTTCCAGATTTTGCGCCTGTTTATTTTCGTTGGGGATTGCATTGTTTGTTCCAAAATTAATGTTTTTAACTTTACGAGATTGAAAATGAGAAGAATAAACAAAAACTTCAAAGACAGTGATTAAAATTAAAGCTAAAAATAAAGAAATAATCGCTATTTGATTTTTTTTGAATTTTTTATTTTTAGTTAAAATAGAATTACTATCAACATTATTGCGAATATTTTTATTAGTGTCTTGGTTTTGCTCCATTTTTGTTTGCCCATTTTTTATGTTTTTATTCTACCACAAAAAATTAGAACTTTCTAGTCCTCGCATCACATCATCTAAAATGACACCGAAAGCCTCTCGAATTTATCATCTAAAAATATTCCAGTTAAAACCAGTGCTGATTTTGACAGAAAGATCGTTGGCAATATGCAAGTGGACTTTGTGGAAAG
>Ga0210051_1001360_pt1 | contig 24516 bp, 21 predicted proteins | sample CryGey092014_all_FD_185464 | JGI IMG/M metagenome (GOLD analysis project Ga0210051, IMG submission 185464) | Groundwater microbial communities from aquifer - Crystal Geyser CG23_combo_of_CG06-09_8/20/14_all (SPAdes) (version 2) | ecosystem: Environmental > Aquatic > Deep subsurface > Groundwater...
AAGAAAAAGGAACAAATTGATACCTTAATGAGGTTTATCGACGCCAAATTGGAACAAAATAAACAAGGGGTCGAAGACGCTAAATTACAATTAATTGACTGTAAATTATGTTCCGTAGCTTGAACAACAAAAAGAATTTTTGCTATAATGACTTTGCGCTCAATTGTTTCGATTGCTTATTTTAATGACCGTCTTTGGATTCAATTTGAGCAATCGAGTTGAGCGCACCAAGGGCGGTCATTTAAGTTTTCAATATGAGCACTATGCAAAACACAATTTCATCTCCGCAAAAATTCTTTTTGTATGCCCGCAAGTCCACTGACGTGGAAGATAAGCAAGTCCTCTCGATTGAAGCACAAATCACAGAATTGCGCGCCTACGCCAAAATCGAAGGGCTAAACATTGTTGAGGAGTTTATCGAAAAGCAGTCCGCCAAAATTCTGGGCCGTCCGATATTCGGAAAAATGCTGGCGCGTATCGAGAAAGGCGAAGCAAATGGAATTTTGGCGTGGCACCCCGACCGACTGGCGCGCAATTCTGTGGACGGAGGACAGCTTATCTTCCTTTTAGACAGTGGAGGACTTGCGGCCTTGAAGTTTCCTACCTTTTGGTGCGAAAACACCTCGCAGGGCAAATTCATGCTCAATATCGCCTTTGGGCAAAGCAAATACTATGTGGATTCGCTTGCCGAAAATACGAAACGCGGATTGCGCCAAAAAGTGAGGCGCGGCGAATATCCGGCGCTGGCGCCGATTGGTTATCTTAATGACCCAAGAACGAAAACTATCATCGTGGACAAAAAACGCGCCTCACTGATTCGCAAAGCTTTTGAACTTTACGCAAAGAATGGCTCTTGCCTCGAAGACGTCGCGACCTTTTTGGCGCAATCCGGCATCCATTCAAAAAACGGCAAGCGACTCCACCGCGACAGAATTTCTTTTATCCTTTCTAACCCGTTTTATTATGGTCACTTCCGCTATGGTGGTGAAATCCACGAGGGCAAGCACTAGCCAGTCGTCTCCAAGAAAATTTTTGATAAAGTCCAGGAAGTTTTACGGCAAAGAGGAAAGCCGAAAACAAAAGAGAAAGTGCCAAAGCCGTTTACGGGACTTTTTCGTTGCGGCGAATGTGGCATGGGCATAACTGCCGAAATCCAAAAAGGGCACACTTACTATCGGTGTACGAAAAAGTCCCGATCGGTAAAGTGCAGTCAATCATATGTTCGCGAGGAGGTAACCAACGAACGGCTTTCCTCTTTGCTCCAAAAATTTTCTTTGAGACCGGATTGGGCGGCAGGAATGATGAAAATGTTGGAAAAAGAAAAATCAGAGGCCGCCCAATCCTCAACCGCTTTTGCTCAGGAAGCCGGAGAGAGAATCCGCGCCATACAAACCAAGCTCCAGCGACTTCTTGATGGATACTTGGAGCAAGATATTGAGCGCGAAATTTACCGAACAGAGAAAGCGAAGCTGTTGAGTGAAAAGAAGTCGCTGGAAGAGCAAATGGCGCGGATTGAACAAAAGCAGACTGGCTGGCTTGAACCGATGGCGGAATGGATAAAAGAGGCAGAGAATCTGCCTAAAATCGCACAAGAGAATGACCTTTTTGCAAAAAAGGTCATTGCCAAAGAAATCTTTGGCTCGAACCTCGTTTTGGCGGGAGGAGAAGCGCGCGCCTTCGGCGCGCAAGACGACGCGAATGCGCCGCAAAATCAGTGGGCGGCCGTTGCGGCCGCCCACCAAATGGCTCTCAAAAAACCGCTGAGTTTTATCATAGTGGGCGACTCAGGACTCGAACCCGAGACCTTCTCGGCTTGCCTGCCTAAGTTTTTGGACCGTGGACGGTGTAGGGATTGCCACCCTGCGGGTGGTCCCCCGCAGGGGGAAACCTACCGTTTTAATGGTGCTTGCCCGCCAAAATTTTTAGTCAGTGGACGGTGGAGGATTTGAACCTCCGACCCTTGCGATGTAAGCGCAATGCTCTACCACTGAGCTAACCGTCCAAAAATCTAAGCAGGTGAATAAGACAAAATGCTTTTTACTCTTTTGCTTTGTCTTTTTGGCCTTCTTCCGGGGTTGTCCAGTTGGGACGCCAGAGTCGCATTTCTTCCAGAAGTTTTTCGTCTGGTTCGCGGCCTTCAAATTCGCCTTTTTCATTGATATACGAGATAGCTTCTTTTGCCATTCCTTCTGGGTGCGTAGGCGCGCCATTCTCTCCCTTTCCGCATTTCCAGTGGGCCGGTTTGCCATCCGGACGAAACTCGAGGATCTCACCCCCGCTTTTAATGAATTCTTCCCCAGGGTCGAATTCAGATTTTTTGTTTTCAAAGTGATTTGCCATAAATTGAGTGAATGAAATCAAGTCAGGCTTGGCGAAACGAGTATTACTTAGATTATCTTAAGGGGTATAAAATATAATTTTTGTAATCTAGTGCCCAGGGAGGGACTCGAACCCTCACCCTCTTGCGAGGCTAGGCCCTCAACCTAGTGTGTATGCCATTCCACCACCTGGGCTTGGAAGCGGGCTCGGTATTTTGTATTATTCGGCCGTTTTTGTCGTTTCGCCAGGCGTTTCTTTTTTGGGGGTAGCTTCTATCGCTGATGGCTCGGTGGCGTTTTCCCCACGCTCTTCTTTCCTTTTTAGCCTCGCGCTTTTACCGGTTCTTTCGCGCAGGAAATATAATTTGGCTCGCCGAACTTTTGCCTTGCCAACAACTTCGATTTTATTAATTTTTGGTGAGTGGATGGGAAAGGTTCGTTCAACGCCGATGCCGCCGGAAATTTTTCGGACGGTGATCGTGCCGTTAATGCCCGCGCCGTGTTTTTTGGCAATAACAAGACCCTTGAAGGGCTGGATTCTTTCTTTCTCCCCTTCTTTGATCTTTTGGTGGACAATAATAGTATAGCCCGGACGTATTTCGGGCAGGCTCTTCAATTGCTTTTTGTTAAAGGCGTCAAGTTTTGTGGACATTCTTTGGGGATTTAAGAATTATGAATTACGATTTATGAATAAGTCCTTAAATCATAAATCGTAAATCGTAAATCGACATTAAAGGTTTATTTTTTTAAGCTGGTTTTTACTATTTAAGTCGGCCAATACAAGCCGCAGATCCTCTGGCAATTTTGAATATAACTCTACCATCTTACCATCGGGTAATGATATTTTCAAGCAAGAAGCATGTAGAAAGTGCCTTTTTAATCCGGCTGGACAAATTTGGTTTTTAAAACCATAAAGCTTATCGCCGGCCAAGGGGTGTCCGATCGAGGCAAGATGGACTCTGATTTGGTGGGTTCTGCCAGTTTTTGGTTCGGCTTCGATAAAGGTAAACGCATTTTCCTCATGCCGAACCCTTCGGCCTCGCTCAGGGCTGGCTTGTTTCGGCATCTTGTGGGATCCTGAAACAAGTTCAGGATGACAACTAAAATATTGTATAACCTTATAATAGGTGATGGCTTCTTTAACTCCCAAAATTGGCGCTGTTGTTCTTTTAATTGTCCCTTGCGTCCTACTGACTGGTTTGCTTATAACTCCTTGTTGTTCTTTCATCTTGCCAGCCGTTAGCGCTAAGTATCTTTTTACGACTTTTCTTTGAGAAAATTGTTTTTTCAGCCATTCGAAGGCTTGGTTGTTCTTGGCAATAAGCAGAATGCCAGAGGTGTCTTTGTCTAGCCGATGAACAATGCCTGGTCTTAAATTCGGTTCGTCGCCGACTTCTTTGATGTCCGGATAATAAGCAAGCAACGCGTTGGCAATAGTGTTGGTCTCGTCTGGTTTGGCGGGGTGCGTTGAAATGCCGGCAGGCTTATCGATAGCGACTATATTTTTGTCTTCGTAAATAACGTTTAATCTTATAGCCTGATTGGGCCCTAGTCGTGTCGCCGCCTTCTCCTTTATGTTTATTTCCACCCTGTCGTTTTCTTTCAAAACGTAAGACGGCTTTTTGGCTTTTCCGTTAACTAAAACATCGCCGGATTTTATTTGTGATTTCAAAAAAGCCCGTGAGTAATTGGGAAATTTTAGCGTCAAATATTTGTCTAAACGCAGGTTTTTAATCATTTTAAGCCCTCGCTTAAGTTCACAATCTTATATCCCCGTCCTTCTATATATGTAAATACTTCATCTAAAATGTTTCCCGTTATATCAGCGCCGACGTGCATCAGAATTATTTCGCCGTTTTTGAGGGAAGAATAGATCTTTTCTCTGGTCTGCTCATCGGTTCTGCCGGCCATCCAATCAAGGGCGTCGGTTGTCCAGTAGACAGATTGATAGCCCAAGTTGGCGGTGACATCCCAAACATGCTGATTTCGGTCGCCGTAGGGTGGGCGGAAAAATGGTTTAGTGGTCGTGCCCGTTAGAGAGTAGATTATTTCATCAGCTTTTTCAAGTTCTTCTTTTATTTGATTGTCGGTAATTTTAGTTAAGTATGGATGGCTATAAGTGTGGTTAAAAACTTCGTGGCCGCCGGCGGCAAATTTTTTGATAATTTCTGGATTTTGTTCGGCGAATTTTCCGGTGGTAAAAAATGTCAGTTTGAGATTGTGTTTTTGGGCAGCTTCCAGAATTTTGTCGGCCGAATTTATTCCTGACCCGCAATCAAAGGTAAAGATAATCTGTTTTTTGTTTGGATTCCCGCGCGAAATTTCGCTTTTGGGCGGGATGAATAATGCTGAAGTAGTCGTGACTTCCATTTCGGTTGTTGTCGCTGGTGGTGGCGTGGCCAAATCATCCGGTGATTTTGTTTCGGCTGGCGCTTTAACATTTGGCATTGACCTCGGTGTCTCTATGCCCCAACAAAAAACAGCAGCCAGAATAATTACGGCTGTTAAAAAAAAGGCGGGTATCAAGTAATTTCTGTTTGGCATTTTGTTTTTTGATAAGTGGGCGTATCCCGGCTCGAATCCTTTATCCTGAGTTTATCGAAGGATTCGGCAGGCTCAGGATAAACTTCGCCCTCCCCGCAATGCCTGCGGGGCGCTCTGACCTCAATTTTGGCAGTGGGCGTATCCCGGCTCGAACGGGAGACCTCGTCGACTTGCCCGCCCAAATTTTGGAAGTGGACGGTACAGGATTTGAACCTGTGACCTTTCGCATGTCAAGCGAACGCTCTAACCAACTGAGCTAACCGTCCAAAATTTTTGGCGGGTGAATCAACGAAGCGCTCTAACCAACTGAGCTACGAGCCCAAATTTTGGCGGGCAAGCCTGAGCTATACGCCCGAATATAAATGCGATCAACGCGGGTGGGCGTGCCAGGGCTCGAACCTGGAACCTGGAACCGGTCGTGTACCCGCCTGCCTCGCTGTCGGTCCGGTAGGATTCGAACCTACAACCAGTCGTGTATAAGACGACGGCTCTGCCATTGAGCTACGGACCGTCACCCTTTCTTTTTACCACAATAAACCAAAAAAGAGAAAAAGTAAACCACGTTAGAAGTTCAGCAAAACTACTTTTATTTCACAAATCAGAAAACGAAGCCGCTTTTTGGCTTGGGTCGCGCGTTATCGAAAGATAATCAAAACTTCTAACGAAGTAACTCTATCAAAAAACCCCGAATGCGGATCGCCGTCCTTTTCGCGGGCGAACAGATTCGAGGCTGGCAAGAAGGTAGCGGATTGATTAGAGTGGCGTTTGGTCAGCGGCTTTTGTCTGGCGGGTCTTAGACGATTTAGTCTGTTTTGTTTTTGTCGCGCCAACCTCTTTCATCAATTCCTCAAACTCCTCTTTTTCAATCGTTTCTTTTTCAATAAGCCGCTGGGCAATTTTATTGAGTAGATTTCTTTTTTCGGTAATGATTTTCGCGGCATTTCGTTGGGCATCATGAATTAAGCGAGATACCTCTTCGTCTATTTCCGTCGCTACTTTTTCCGAATAATCTTTTTCAGTGGCAATTTCTTTGCCAAGAAAGACCATTTCCTCTCTGTTGCCGAAAGTAATCGGCCCAATTTTTTCGCTCATGCCATATTGGGTGACAATTTGGCGAGCCAGGTCGCTCGCTCTCTCTAAGTCGTTAGCGGCGCCAGTGGTTATTTCATTAAAGACAAGTTTTTCCGACGTAAATCCGGCCAGCAAGACCGATAATTCTTCAAGGAATTCGGAACGGCTGTGCAAATGTTTGTCTTCAATGGGAAGCTTGAGAGTGTAGCCAGCGGCGCGACCACGGGCAATAATGGAAATTTTTCTGACCGGGTCGACGTTGGGCAGAATATGGGCAACCAGAGCGTGGCCGGCTTCATGATAGGCGGTAATTTCCTTTTCCTTTAGGGATAGAATATGGCTTTTTCTTTCCGGACCCAAAAGTACTTTTTCTATCGAGTCGATTAATTCCAGCTGGCCGATGGATTTTTTATTTTTTCTGGCCGCGAGAATCGCCGCTTCGTTCATCAAGTTGGCCAAATCAGCGCCGGAAAAACCCGGTGTTCGCTCGGCGATCTGACGCAAGTCAACATTGTTTTCCATGGGTTTATCTTGGCCGTGTACCCTAAGAATTTGTTCGCGGTCATTAATGTCCGGGAGGTCTAAAAGAACGCGGCGATCAAAACGGCCGGGTCTTAAGAGCGCCGGGTCGAGAATGTCGGGGCGGTTAGTGGCGCTGATGACGACTACGCCGCTGTTTGGTTCAAAGCCGTCCATTTCAACCAGGATTTGATTTAATGTTTGTTCCCGTTCGTCGTGTCCGCCACCCAATCCGGCGCCCCGATGCCTTCCAATAGCGTCCAGCTCGTCGACAAAAACCAAACAAGGCGCGTTCTTTTTGGCGGTTCGGAAAAGATCCCGGACCCTGGCGCTGCCGACGCCGACAAACAGTTCAATGAATTCTGAGCCCGAGATATTAAAGAATGGAACATTGGCTTCGTTGGCAACCGCTTTGGCCAAAAGGGTTTTGCCGCAGCCGGGGGGGCCGATCAGTAAAACGCCCTTTGGGATTTTAGCGCCCATCTTGATGAATTTTTGGGGGCTTTTAAGGAATTCGACAATTTCCATTAATTCCTCTTTGGCCTCTTTGAGTCCAGCGACATCTTTAAAAGTGACTTTGCGTATTCCCTTGTCATCTTCCGGCATAATTACGCGAGCCATTGATTTGGTAAAAAGAAAGGCTTGATTAGCTCCTCGTTGCGCCTGGCGGAGCATATACCACAAGAAGAAACCAATAATTAAAATTGGCAGGATGGTGGTGATGATAATTGTTCCCCAGAATTTAAAACTATTGTCGTTTTGAATTTCAATTTGGACTTGGTCTAACTTTTGCGGGTCAACGCCATAATTTTTGAGAGTGTCGGTGAGAGACGATTCGTCTTCTTTGCGCGAGATTTCTTTCGAGTTGTCTTTGGCGGTGATTTCCAGGTCGCTGCCGTTGACGATAATGTGGTCGATTTTCTCTTGGTTGATTTGGCTAACCAGCTCTGTTAGGCCTATTGTTTTGGGTTGTTCTTTTGTCTGCATCCATGGGGAGAAAACAACCGCGATCAAAAAAAATATAGCGATTATATAGATGATATTTTTGATAAGATTCTTTGCCATATTATATAAAATAATGAGGTTTCTTCTATATTACTTTTCGCGCTCTTCGTTTTTTTCTGTCTTTATCTGGGGTCTCTCTTTTAGCGCCTTGAGGGAGAGAGCCGGCCTGCCTTGATAAAAACCGACAATTTTAACTTTGACTTTTTCTCCTTCTTGCAGAATTTCCCTTGGATCTCTGACCAATTGCCAATCTAATTCAGAAATATGAATTAGCCCTTCCGTTTCCGGCGCCTTTGCGCCCTCTTCCGGAGATAGCCGAACGAAAGCCCCGAAGTCGGTTACCGCAGAAACGGTACCTTCAAACACTCCGTCTAGCGCGAAATATTTCATGATCTCTTCAACTTCTTCTTTGTTGAGCGCTTTTTCAGAAACGATTAGCTTCTCTTCTCTGGGATCAAGGTCAATGACTTTTACCTTTAGGTCTTTGCCGACGAACTTATTGAGCTCTTTAAGGATTTTCTCTTTGTCTCCGCCATCAACTCGGGGGTAGTGTTCCGGGGAAAGTTGGGAAACGGGCAAAAATCCTTTTTGGTCCAACAGGCTAACCAGTAATCCTCCTCGATTGGCCTGGATAACTTTGGCCAACGCATTGCGGCTGGTATTTTTAAGCTCTTCAAGTTTGGTCCAAGACAGTTCTCGGTCGGCCTCCTTAATTGATACTTCAATATAACCATTTTCGTTTTCGGACTCGAGGACGACGCAGCTGATGGTTTGTCCGACTTTCAGTTCTTTTACTAAAGAGGGATTGTCTTTTATTTCCCGGCCCAAGACTATTCCGGTTCCGAGCGCGCCGAAGTCAATAAAAATATTGCTTTTATTCGCCTCGATTATTTTTCCCTCTAAGATTTGGCTCTCTTTTATAGTATTGATTGAGGCCAAGAGAAGGTCTTTGGCCATTGGCTGTTGTTGGTTATCTTTTTTCATGCCTAGAATATAGAATTCGACCAAAAATTATCAAAAGATAATTATTAATCGAATAAATAGTAAAAAATTAAATTACTTAGATTTACCGCCAGATAAAATTAATAATTAGCTTGGCGGTTTTGGTAAAAACGCAGACTCAATTAAAAAAGGAGCCTGACGCGCTCTAGATTCAAATCCATCTTACATGAAAACATAGGGCTTGGCAAGGGTTGTGTTATGGGATATAATTAAGCTACGAAATACGAATTACTTACGAATATACGAAAGCATGTTTTTTGCTGCGCTAAAACCGCTGAAGAAAATATATTTTCGTATATTCGTATTTTTTCGCATCTCGCAGCCCAAATGGTTATTAATTGGTACGGGCAATCTTGTTTCAAGATTATTGCTAACGCCTTAACGATCGTTACTGATCCGTTTGCAAAAAATATCGGCCTAAGGCCGCCTGCTTTCGCTGCCGATATTGTTTGCGTTTCTCATCAGCACGAAGATCATAATAATATTAGCGCCATTGGAGGCGAGCCTTTTGTTGTTGATGGTCCGGGAGAGTATGAGATAAAAGGAATTAGCATTCTGGGGGTTGAGAGTTTCCATGATCAAAAACAGGGCCAGGAGCGGGGATTAAACACGATTTATTTGATCGAATCTGAAGAGATCAGGCTTTGTCATTTGGGAGATTTCGGCCAGGAAAAGCTTTCTGATGAGCAGCTTGAGGCGTTGGGAGGGGTGGATATCCTATTTGTTCCGGTCGGAGGAAAGACTACTATTGACGCTTCAACGGCAGCCGCTTTAGTTAATCAGCTTGAGCCAAAGTTGGTAGTTCCCATGCATTATAAGCTTCCCGATCTTAAGGTCGAGCTTGATTCGGCGGATAAATTTTTAAAAGAGTTGGGCGCGCCTTCGAAAGAGTTGGTTGATAAGATAACGGTGAAAAAGAAATTATTGCCGGAGTCAACTGAGGTGGTGATGATGAAACCGTAGAGAATAGAGTTTTGGGCTTAGAGGTTCAACTCCTAAGCAAACTTATGTAGAAATTCGCTCCAAATTGTCGAATTTCTGCTACCCGGTATGAACATAATTTCGCTTATAGAAAAATTGCAGGAAAAACCTCGCTATGTCCGTGTGCGGATTTTATGGTTGTCTGTTTTTGTCTGCATGGCCCTAATTTTGCTTTTTTGGGTGATCGCCTTTGATTACTCTGCAAAAGAGGTACCGAAAGGGGGGTCGGATTTCGACGCTGTATCGGGGCAAGTGGGAGATTCGGTTCGAGAAATTAAAAATCAGTGGCCGCAGGTTAGCGGCGGCATCAAAACCGAAATTAATAATCTATTCGAGAATCAAACTTCAACGGAGGCAAGTCCGTTCAACCAGTGAGAATTGGGAATTATGATTTTCCGCCAAAGGCGGATCCGGCTTTGGCGGAAAGATTTAAGAATTGGGGGGGTATTGCGCCCATTCTTAAATCGTAAATCTTTATTCTTAAATCACGAACCATAATGGAAATCGGGCGAATTGAAAAAAGAGAAATCATCGAAGAGCTTAAAGACTCTTATTTGGATTACGCGATGAGCGTGATTATTGCGCGTGCTTTGCCAGATGCTCGCGATGGATTTAAGCCGGTTCACCGGAGAGTTTTGTATGCGATGTGGGATACGGGTGTCAGTGCTACCGCCAAATTTAGAAAGTCGGCTTATGTGGTTGGTGAGGTTTTGGGAAAATACCACCCGCATGGAGATGTGGCGGTTTATGATGCTTTAGCTCGAATGGCGCAGAATTTTTCTCTGCGCTATCCGTTGATAAACGGCCAGGGAAATTTTGGATCCATCGATGGAGACTCACCGGCGGCCATGAGATATACAGAATGCCGATTGACGCATTTGGCCGAGGAAATGATGGTCGACATAGACAAGGAGACGGTTGATTGGGTGGATAACTACGATGGAACCCGCAAAGAGCCGGCTGTTCTGCCGGCAAAATTTCCGCAGCTGCTGGTCAATGGCGCGATGGGAATTGCTGTGGGTATGGCCACCAATATCCCGCCTCATAATCTGAAAGAGGTTATTGAGGCGACTATTCATCTTATCCATAACCCCGAAGCCAGCACTGAGGATCTATGCCAGTTCGTTCAGGGGCCGGATTTTCCCACCGGTGGAATTATCTATGACAAGAAAGCCATTCTTTCCGCTTACAGTCTTGGTAAGGGCGCTATTGTCAGCCGGGCTAAGACCGAGATAGCCGAGACAAAAAAAAACTTTTTTCAGATCACCGTTACCGAAATTCCCTATCAGGTTAATAAATCAGCTTTGCTGGAGAAGATGGCAGATCTGGTTAAAGAGAAAAAAATAGAAGGAATAAAAGATATTCGCGACGAATCTGATAAAGAAGGATTAAGGATAGTTATAGACTTGAAGGGCGATGCCTCTCCTCAAAAAATTCTTAATCAGTTGTTTAAGCTCACTGATCTGCAAAAGTCTTTTCATGTTAATATGTTAGCTTTGGTTGATGGTCTTCAGCCTCAAGTTTTATCGCTGAAAGGATTGCTTGAGCAGTATCTAATCCATCGTTATAACGTTGTTACCAAGCGCGCGAAATTTGACCTCAAAAAAGCCAAAGAAAGAGCCCATATACTCGAGGGGCTTAAGAAGGCGCTGGATCATATTGATCAAATTATTTCAACCATCCGGAAATCCGATTCAAAAGAAGACGCCAAGAATAATCTGATGAAAAAATTCAAGTTGACGGAAATTCAGTCTTTGGCAATTTTGGCCTTGCCCTTGGCGAGTTTAGCCAAATTAGAGCGGCACAAAATTGAAGATGAACTGAAAGAAAAGCATGCCCTGATCAAAGAACTGGAGGCGACATTGAAAAGTCCCAAGAAGCTTCAGAAGATCATTGAGAACGAACTTATCGCTATTAAAGAAAAATATGGCGATGAGCGCCGGACCAAAGTTTTTAAGGGGCCGATCGGTGAATTTTCCGAGGAAGATCTTATTGCCGAGGAAGAGTCGATCATAACTTTAACCGAAGGCGGCTATATCAAGCGGATAAGCCCTAAGACCTATCGTTCTCAACATCGTGGCGGCAAGGGTATAACCGGCATGACGACTCGCGAAGAAGACGCGGTGAAATATTTTTTGTCATCATCGACGCACGACTCTATCCTTTTCTTTACCAATAGCGGCCGCGTCTTTCAGACTAAAGCCTATGAAATTCCGAGTGGCTCGCGGGTTGCTCGCGGCCAGGCAGTCGTCAATATGCTTCAGCTTGGTCCTTCCGAAAGAGTAACCGCCATGCTTTCCGTAAACACTAAAAAAGAGAAAGCGGGCTATTTGGTAATGGCTACGCAATCTGGTATAATAAAGAAAACGTCGTTGACTGAATTGGAAAACGTTAGGCGATCTGGGCTGATAGCAATCAAGCTGGATAAGGGCGATCAGTTGGGTTGGGCGGATTTGAGTTCCGGTAAGGATGAGATTATTCTGGTTGGCCAAGGCGGACAAGCGATCCGATTTAAAGAGAAAGATGTTAGGCCGATGGGCCGCGGGGCCGCTGGTGTCAGGGGAATTCGGCTCAAAAAAAGCGATCTTGTGATCGGAATGCAGATTATCAGCGATCAAAATTTAAAGCTGTTGGTTATCACGGAAAATGGTTTTGGCAAGGCGACTAGCCTGAAGCAGTTTAAGGTGCAAAAGAGGGGGGGCAGCGGGCTGAAGGCGGCGAAAGTTACTTCCAAAACCGGCGCCATAGTTACGGCGCGCCTTCTTAGGGCGGAGGACGAAGACTTAATTGTTATTTCAAACAAAGGGCAGGTTATTCGCCTTTCTCTCAAAGATGTTCCGGCTCTGGGGCGAGCCACTCAGGGTGTTAGAATAATGAAGCTGGAGGTTAAAGATAAGGTGGCCTCAATAACGTGCGTTTAGATTTTGGCGTGTTGCAGAAAGTTCAGAATTGAGAACCAAAAAAATGGAGATAACTAAAACAAAATTTATTTTTCTCGGCGCAATAATAATTTTTATTCTTTTGGGATATCTGATTTATTACTACGGGTTTAATCCAACTGTTTCCGTCCGGGGTACGGTTAAGGTTTGGGGCTTCGACGACGAAAGTATCTATAAATATTCGACTTTCGTAAAGGATTTTAACGGCAAATACCCAAATATTACTATTCAGTATACTCAGAAATCGCCGCAAAATTACGAGCAGGAGCTTCTTAACGCTTTAGCCGGCGGTCAGGGGCCGGACATTTTTCCTGTTTATCATACCTGGGTTCCTAATTACCAAGACAAGATCGCTTCTTTGCCGAGTAGCCTGATGAGCCTGAAGGAATATAATGATACTTTCGTTGATGTCGTCATCCAGGATTTTGTGGCCGATGGGAATATCTGGGCCTTGCCGCTCTATGTTGACAATCTGGCTCTATATTGGAACAAAGATTTTTTTAACGCGGCTGGCATCGCGCAGCCGCCGGCTACCTGGGATAAATTTTTGGAAGCGGTAAAAACTTTGACAGTAAGGAGTCCCGACGGCAATATTGTTCAGGCGGGAGCTACCTTGGGGACGGGCGCTAATGTTGATTACGCCAGTGATATTTTATCACTTTTAATGTTGCAAAATGGCACGACGATGGTTGATCCCCGAACAAGTAAGCTTGTTTTCAATAATATCCAGACGGAAGGAGGGGCGGATTATAGTCCGGGTGAGGATGCGCTGCGTTTTTATACCGACTTTGCCAATCCTCAAAAGGGGGTTTATACTTGGAATTCGCTGATGGATAATTCAATGGACGCGTTTTTGGCAGGACGAGCGGCGATGACAATTAATTATTCTTCGGCCGTTTCGGAAATTTCTCAAAAAGCCCCATATCTTAACTTTGCCATCGCGCCTATGCCTCAGATCAAGGAGGGTGGCGTCGCTGTCAATTATGCCGATTATTGGGGTGAGGCGGTTGGGGCGGCGTCGAAGAATCAACAAGCGGCTTGGTTTTTTGTCCTCTGGCGCGCGGGAAGCGATGTTCAAAAAAACTATCTGCAATTGATTAAAAAGCCGGCCAGCCGGCGTGATGCTGTTACTTGGCAAAAAGACGACCCAGCGCTGGGCGTTTTTGCCAGCCAGTCTTTGTCGGCTCGTTCGTGGCTGCAGTTCGATCATGTGGCAATCAGCGATACCTTCACGCAAATGATCGACTCGGTTGTGACCGGCCAGGCGACGACTGCCGAGGCGTTGGATCGGGCGGTGAACCAGTTAAACGCCCTTGTCCAACAAAAAGGCCAATCTTCTAAGCCTTCTGTCCCCGGCTTGCCATCCGGCCTGTAGTGTTGCCGCCCGACAAGGCCTTCAACTTATAGACCTCTTGCAAAAAGTCTTATGTCTTATCTAAAATGTCTATCGGTAATAATATGGATTTGCGTGCTCTTTAGTTTTTCGTTGCCAGCGCTCGCTGATGTCTGTGGGTCTTTGGTGCCAAAGGGTTGCCAGGAGGGCGGTCCGACTAGCTGCGGACTTTGTCAGTTTTTTGAACTCGCCTCCAATATCATCAATTTCGTAGTCTTTTGCCTAACGCCGCCAGTCGCTGGTTTAATGATTGTTATCTCCGGCTTGATTTTAATTTTTGGCGGCAGCGAAAGCGCGCGAACTTACGGGAAGAAGATGCTGACGACTACCGTTGTCGCCATAGTCATTATTTATGCTTCGTGGCTATTAATTAATACCATATTTCAGCTGATTGGAGGGGCTAATCAAGGTTCTTGGTATCAGTATCAGTGCAGCAGCGTGCCGAGCGTTATGAATAAAACGACTTAAAATGAAACACGATTACCGCAAAACTAAAAATATCCTTTTCGCACTCAGTTTTTTTATTTTGCTGCCGGGCTTAGCGGCCACGGATCTGCCGCAGACCGGGCCGAGTAGCTGGAGTCAGGTATTTAGCGGAATCACGCAGTATGTTTTTCAGCTTGGCATGGCGGTGGCGGTCATTGTTATTATCAGTTCCGGTGTTATGTTTATGACTGCCGGCGGCAGTGAAGACCGAGTAACGAAAGCCAAAACGACTTTCTTTTGGGCGCTTGTCGGTTTGGCAATTTGCCTGCTTGGATCGGGGTTGGTCTATTTTATCTTAGATGTTTTGGGCGGAGCGGCGCAGACGTTGGGCATTATGCAGATTAATATTTAAAATTGAGGGACCGATTGTGGTATCGTAATGACTTCTCGATGCCCCAGCAATAAAATTTTTATGTGCCGGGTTACTCGAAGAATAAATTATTGTTTGAGCTTGTCGAGAACTGTTTCGTAGAGTTATGTATTTTTTGGCTAAAAATTACAACTTGTCGGTCGCGGCCTTCTTCATCTTTTTGTTTTTGGCAAAATCCGGTTTTTGCCACGCTCAGAGCGTCAATAATTTTCTTCAATCCCAAAGTTTTCTCGACTTAGCTTACCGTATCGCCAACTACGTTTTTTATATAGTTATTCCGATCGCCGTTATCGCCATCATTTGGTCGGGAATTCTTTTCTTATCCGCTGGCGACAGCGAAGAGCGGGTCACGAAGGCCAAGCGTTCCATTACTTATTCGGTTATTGGTTTAGCGATCGCTTTGGTTGGCGGCGGTTTTGTCACCTTAATCCAGGATATTACCGGTGGCAATGTTTCAACCGCGCAGGCGGTAGTTGATGCCTTTGGCCGGTTGGCTAACGCGATGTATTACGCCGGTTCGGCGCTAGTGGTTATTTTTCTTATCTGGATAGGAATAACTTACATGATGGCTGGCGGAGATGAGAGCAAAATTGAGGCGGCCAAAAAACAGCTTTTTTGGGCAATAATTGGAGCTGCTATTATCGTCGGGGCGGGAGCGATCATCCGAACATTGATATATTACTTGCGGTGAAGTAGAATGAACGTAGGCGCCCTTCTTTATCCACATATTGGGACGACGGTGGGCGTTTAGATTTTCAAGGAAAAACATCAAAGTCTGCTTTCGTCCCGTTGGGCGGGACTTCAGCGGACGCTGAATTTATAGGGATATCTGATGCCCTCCTTCGCTCCGACGCAACGTCGGAGCTTCGGAAGGGCGCTAAGTTTTCTAGCTATTTTTAGCTTCGCTAAAACCAGAGAAAACTTGCGAAAGGGGGTGAGAAAGAGTGAATAAAAGAATTGCTAAATTAGCTTTGTGCGGGACTTCGTTTTTGGTTTTGCCTTTATTTGCGTTGGCTATCGAGCCGTATGATGCGCCAAGAGGACAGACTATCACCCTCACTTCTATAATGAACGCCATTGTTGCGATCGCGAACTTCATGATTTATGTTGGTGTCGCGGTAGCGGTGATTTTCGTTATCTGGGGCGGTATTGCTTATATGATGGCTGGCGGCGATGATACGAAAATCGAGACCGCTAAGAAAAGAATTATCACCGGTATTATCGGAGCAGCCATCATTATCGGCGTTGGGGCGATTATCAGAACGTTGCAATATATTTTGGTGACATCCGGAACTTTAGGATAGGTTCTTTTTTGGTTCAGTGTTTGTCTAGGAAAATTTAAATTTTTCTATCTTGTAAAGAATCTCCTCGCAGTACTGCGAGGAGATTCTTGTCTTCGGGTGTATTTTTGGGCGTAATTGAAAAATCCTATCGGGCTTGATAGGATTAGGGTTGGTGGGGACGTGGCGGAATTGGTATACGCGCAAGGCTTAGGACCTTGTGGTAGCAATACTGTGAGAGTTCGAATCTCTCCGTCCCCACAACAATTAACAGAAGGTGCGGGGTGGGATTTATCCCTTGGGAGTTTCACCCTGCGGGTGACCATCCGAAGCTTCAGCGAAGGACGGCGAGTCTCCCCTCCGACACCTTAGTCAAAAGAAGTTTCTATGGATTTCACTAATTCATCAGATGAATATTTAGACATTATCGATGAGGATGATAATGCTATCGGTAAGAAAAAACGCTCCGAAGTTTATGCGGAGGGTCTTTCTAATTTTCGAGTGATTAACGTTTTTATTGTTAATTCGCGGGGAGAAATTTGGTTTCCTCGTCGATCCTCTCATAAAAGGATTTTCCCTTTATGTCTGGATATGAGCGTGGGCGGCCACGTGGCGAGCGGCGAAAGCTACGAAGACGCGCTAAGGCGCGAAACGCTTGAGGAGGTAGATATTAATATTGATAAGGTTTCTTATCGTTTTCTTGGTCATCTTACCCCTAAACACGATGGTGTTTCGGCCCATATGAAAGTTTACGAGATAAAAATGAACGAGGCGCCGAATTATAACAAAAATGATTTTATCGAATATTTTTGGTTAGCGCCAAAAGCTTTTTTCGATAAGCTGGCGCAAGGAGAAAAGACAAAAGAGGATCTACCAAAGCTAATAAAAAAGTTTTATCTGGCGTAGGTTTTCGGCCCGCGCCGTAAAATTTTACATTATCTAGTCCAGCGGGTTTTTGATCACCGGATACAAGTTCGGTGATTTATAGTTGGAATTAAAAGTATCTTTGCGTTCAAGCTGGCTGTCGCGCCAAATTTCTTGATAGAGAACCGTTTTCATTGAGCCATCGGGTTTCGATGATAAAATTTTTGGTCCGATAATTTTAACTTCGCGGCCGTCAGCAGTTCCGTAAAACTCGAAAATAAGTTTGTTGCCGACGACCCGCGACTGGATTAAAAGATTATTGGGGGTGTCGTTAATGAATCTTAGGTCGGGATGAAGAGGATAGATGGTCGCGTCAAAGCCTTGCGGATTATAATATTTCACTGGGAAAGCGTGAGGGTATCTCTCGGTTATTTTTAGGCCGGCGTTTATCGCCGCTCGGAAGGCGGTGGTTGAAACTTGGCAGAGACCTCCTCCATATTCTGGAATAGTCTTATTCTGTTTGATTACCAATTCTGGCAGATAGCCTTGTTGGGCGCCAATCTCGCCAAGAATGGAGTTGAAAGAAAATTCTTCGCCCGATTTTAAAAGCCGACCGTTGAATTTGGCGGTACCAACCCCAATGTTGTGAATGCGGTTATTGGGAGAACCTGAAAAATTGGAAGTACCCTTGCCCAGCAATGAGGTTAATCCTAGGGTGTCGATGTTGTCTGTGGCAATTTGGGGTGGGCGCGTGGTGACAATAATCTCGATATTTTTTTGGGACGAAGGATACCGTATCGATGTTGTGTTTAATCTGGTGATGCCGCGTGAAATTTTATCGGCCGTTAACTCTGCTTCTAACTGTACTCCGTTTTGAGACAGTGCGAAAATTGTTACCTTTCCGCCCGACATCGTCAGTTGAGCGTCAACCGGATCTCGATTAATAGCTGGAGAGATATTCATCAAAAACCCCCTAATTTTTTCTTTATCTAAAGAAACATTCAGAATTCCGCTCATTGTGCTTAAGGGATTGCTCCCATTGTTGTCGTCGGAATCTTTACTGGTTGGCGAAAAAGATATCCAGTCTGTTAGCGTTTCACGATCTATGTTCCAAGAATGCCGTTCTTCTGATTGGTCCGATGTATTTTGGTTTTTTACTTGATATGTCAAAAAATATGGCGCGTTATCCAAAATGCGGTTAGCCACATCTCTCGCGTCCCGCGTTCCGTCCACCAAGATTTCCGGATAGTCTTTGATTAGCGCTAGCTCGATAGCGGACGAGTCGAGGATGACAGATCTTTTTTTAATATCCTCCCTAAGCTTTTCTCGGTCGAAGGCTTCTCCTTCTCGCGGGGCGACGATTTGCCAATCGCGCATCTTGGCATTGTAAATCAGGGAGGCGTTTTCGGCGGGACTTTCGAGGCCGCTGAATCTGTCGTGAGTGAGCCTCGCAAATTCTTCCATATCAATCATAATAACTGGCGCGACGTTATTTTGTCGTTGAAAAAAAAGAACTGATATTTGTTCATAGAGCCCGGCCAGAATATTTTTGTTGCGCCCTAGGTTGTAGGCAGAGTCTCTGGTGGTTTTTGTGTCGATGGTGATACCTAGTTCATTTGGTTGAAGCGGCAGCTGATTATCTTGATAGGTTAAGATGATATTTTGGTTTGCCCACGCCTCAACTTTTTCGCTTAAAAGTGTTTCGGCCTCCGAGGGGGCTAATCCCCCAATTTTTACTCCGCCGACTTGAAGCCCGAGGATAATTTTATTGAAATTTAAAATTTCTAGGATAAAGCATAGAGATATGAAAATAATTAAAAAAACCACCAGAAAAAAGAGGGGGTATTTGTAATTGAGCTTCAAGGATCGCATACGCCTTGAGCATAGCACATTTGAGATGATGGAAAAAGCGTTTGCTGAAAAACGGAAACTAAGTCTTGCATTTATTTTATATTTATGTTTTCCTATAGATAGAAGATTAATAAATAGATCCTTAAAAGTTTGCTTAGATTAAAAGGGGGCTACTCAAAATGGCTATTAAGGGAAAAAAGATTTGGCTCGATGGTGGAATGTATGATTGGGACAAGGTGTTTATCCATCCGGTGAACCAGTCTTTGCATTACGGGCTGGGCGCGTTTGAGGGGCTAAGGTTTTATTTGCATCACGAAATGGTCGCGCCGGTTATTTTTCGGCTGCGAGACCACACGGAGCGGCTGTTCAATGCCGTTAAGGTTTTGGGGCTTGAGATACCTTATTCGCGAGACGAGGTCAGTCGGGCAATCATTGAAACCGTTAAGGCTAACAAGTGTCCCGAGGGCTATATTCGTCCCCTGGTCTTTCTTGGGGGGGCGACAAGGAACTTCGGCGATCTGGTCTTGGTTGAAAATAGCGAGATGGGCTTTGCGAAAGTAAGCCAGGTTCACCTAATGATCGCCGTTTGGCCATGGGGAACATATCTGGGTTCTGAGGCTTTGGAGAAAGGCATTCGCTTGGCTACGGTAGCTGTTCCCAGGCCGCACCTTTCCCACGCCAAGATCTGCGGGAATTACCCCGCAACCCTTATGACCAAGCAGTTGGCCATGAAGAATGGTTACGATGAGGGGCTACAGCTTTGCGATGGTTTGGTCGCCGAAGCGTCGGCCGCGAACATTTTCATTGTCAAAAACAAACGTTTGATCACTCCGCCGCTTAGCCTCTCGATCCTTCCTGGAATTACCAGAGATACGATAATGACTCTTGTTATTGATCTTTGGGTTCATGCTATCGGGGTTGTGGAAGAAAGGAGTTTCGGTATTAGCGAATTATACGCGGCAGACGAATGTTTCCTTTGCGGCACCGCGGTAGAAATTACGCCCGTACGCGAAGTCGACAATCGGACGATCGGGCTAGGAAAAGCTGGGCTAACCACCAAGAAGCTGCAGGAAATTTATTTCAAAATCGTGCATGGCGAGAGCCGACAATATGCTGGTTGGTTGACAGAAGTTAGATAAAGTTTTCCTAAATTTTTTGACCCTGCGTTATCGCGGGGTTTTGCTTAAGCAAAAATTTTTAAAATAGATGGAATAAAAGCGCTTCTTATTGGCTTCGGACCGTTTAAAACAAAGCGAAGATTATCGAGCGGATTATTTCTGACATTGAGGCTCTTGCAAAATAAATTAATTTGTGGTATGGTCTTGATAAATTTACACAGGGCATGGAAAGAAGCTTGAAAATTGAAAATATATAAAAAGAAGAAAAGGAGAGGGCAGAATGCTTATTGGCGTACCGAAAGAAATTAAAATCAGAGAGGGCCGCGTAGGGTTAACCCCGCAGGCGGTCGCTATCCTTATCGAAAAAGGGCACAAGGTATTTGTTGAAGCCAATGCCGGAGTTTTGAGCGGGTTTGGCGATGCGGACTACGAAAAAGCCGGCGCGCTCATTGTGCCGAAAGAGATTGCATGGGGCGCGGATATTGTTGTTAAGGTTAAAGAGCCTTTGGTTTCAGAATATGATTTCATGCAGTATGGGCAGATCGTCTATACCTTCTTCCATTTCCCCGATAATCCAGAATTGAAAAAGGTAGTACGGGAAAAGGGCGTGTTGGCGATGCCCTATGAGAATATCGAGGTGGCGGTGGGCAATAAAATCCTCCGGCCGATTTTAGCGGCCATGAGCCGTGTCGCGGCCGAGATCGCTGTGGATGTCGGCGCCCATTATCTTCGGAACCCAAACGGTGGTAGTGGTATCCTGCTTCAGGACGCGATTTCGGTGGTCATCGGCTATCGGGGTATTGCGGGAGATAGGGCGTTCGGTCGTCTGCATCTCCGCACCCATAATTATGGCGGTCTCGTCATTGGTTTCGATAGGGATGAAAAGGTGGTTATGGGGCTGGATTTGGCTGGTTGGCTGAAACAGGCCGACTTAGTCATTTGCTGCGCGGCCAAAAGAAACACTGCTGCGCCGAAAATCATTACTCGGGGGATGGTTAAAACGATGCGGCCGGGATCCGTTATTATCGATATTGCTATTGATGAGGGCGGCTGTTGCGAAACGTCAATCAAGAAAACCACCCACGAAGATCCGATCTTCGTGGAAGAGGGTGTGATTCATTATTGTGTAGCCAATATGCCGGGCGCAGTGCCGCGTTCGTCAACACCGGCTTTAGTGCAAGCATCTTTACCTTTTCTGCTGGAGATCGCCAGCAAAGGCTGGGGGCGGGTGCTGGAAGAAAATCCAGTGTTAAAAAACGCCGCTCAGTTTTAATAACGGGATAGAGCATTTGGGCCGCGGCAACGCGGCCTTTTTTGTTGGCCGGCGGTTATCGTCAATGGCTAGTTTTTTTTGTTTATGGTATATTATTAAGATAATAGTAAACTAAAAAATATGCCAGAGGAAAATCCAATTGCGCAAAATTCGCCAGAAAGCCGTGAGGCAGAAGATTTTGAACAGAAAGAAATCGAAAGGCTTAAGCGGGAGATTCTGGACAGAGAAAAAAAAATAGCCGAAAAGAGGGCTGAAAGAGAGAAGAAGTCAAGGGTGGAGGTTTTTCGACCCGAGGCGCAAGAAGGCGCGGTTGATCAAGAAAAAATTGAAGTTGGTTCGGTGCCAACCACCCAAATTGATCCGGCGCAAGTTCAAAAACAAAGCCAGCAGATTAGCGCGCTTGATCCTCAGAATCAGGTAAAATTTTTGTGCGATCTGGCTTTTCAAAAAGGACTCGACTTTGCTATTCAAACCGCTCGCAACCTGGATAATCCCTATGTTTTAGACGCCTTTCATGATGCGCTGGTGGACGAATTGTATAAAAGATTAGTGACGGAAAGGAAGATTGAGGAGGCGTGAAGAAATTTCTAATTGTCTAATTTCTCACCCTACGGGCGACCACCCGAAGGGTGGTAATTCACCTAATTATCTAATTTCTAACAAAAATTAAAATGCCAAATAACAACTTAGATTTTTCAATTAGACATTAGAAATTTCATTAGGTGAATTAGGTAATTGGGTGAATTTTGAATTATCCCCATGCTTTCTACTCAAGTTTTTATCCTAATCATAGTTATTGCTGTTATCGTTATCGTCGGCCTGCCTTTATTTTTTCTGGTTGCCTTTTTTCGGGAAAAGCATCGAATTAACCGGGCTCTTAACACAAGCTTGTTTTTAATTACTCTTCCTCAGAAAACAAAACAGCGTGAAGGGGAAACGCCCAAAAATCCGAAAGAAATTATTTCAATAATGGAGCAATTTTATACCAGCTTGGTTCATTTGCGCGACAAGAAAGACCCGTTTATCTACGGGGCGCCGCATATAGTTTTTGAGGTGGCCACTCCGCAAATCGGCGAGGAAATTTCTTTTTATATGGCAGCGCCAAAAAAATGGGAAGAGGTTATTGAAAAACAGATCAACGGTTTTTTCCCCGAAGCGGTGGTTGAGAAGACTAAGGATTACAACATTTTTAATCCGGGAGGCAGCGCGGCTGGCGCTTATTTAAAACTTGGCCGGGATTATTATTTTCCCATCAAGACATACCAGCAAATGGAGGCGGATTCGCTCAACGAAATAGCGAACGCTCTTTCTAAGTTAGAAGAGGACGGAGAGGGGGCGGCCTTTCAGTTGATTATCAGACCAGCTTTAGACGGGTGGCGCCGCCCCGGCCTTAAAATCGCGAAAAAAATGCAGGAGGGAAAAAGTTATGAACAGGCCAGGCAAGACCTATGGGCTTTCGGTTTTTGGGAGGCTTTCCAGTCGGCGAAGGCGTCTAAAAAACAGAAAGAAGACGATAGGCAGAAACCGGTTGTTTCGGTTACTCCTTTGCAGGAAGAAATTATTAAGTCGTTGGACGGCAAGATCAGCAAGGTCGGATTTGAAGCTAATCTGCGGATTTTGGTGTCGGCCCGCACGCAATTGCGCGCCGAAAGCCTTCTGTCCCAGATGGAAGGCGCTTTTGCGCAGTTCACCACGCCGCACCTGAATTTTTTACGGAGCCGACGGCTCAAGGGGCGCGCCTTGAAAAATCTGATCTATAATTTTTCTTTCCGGCTTTTTGATGTTAGCCAGAAAAATATCTTGAACTCTGAAGAATTAACTGGTCTTTTCCATTTTCCAATCATTCCTTTGGAGGCGCCTAAAATAAAAACTTTGAAGGCTAAGTCTGCTCCCCCGCCGGCCAACCTACCGAAAGAAGGTTTGGTTTTGGGCAGGAATTTTTTTAGGGGAGCGGAAACCGTGGCGCGCCTAGAAGACGATGATCGCCGCCGACATTTTTACATTATCGGTCAAACCGGTACCGGCAAATCAGCCTTTTTACAAAATATGATTCAGCAGGACATAGCCAACGGAAGGGGTGTGGCGGTTCTAGATCCCCACGGCGATTTAATCGAAAAGATTCTTGGTCTGATTCCCAAAGAAAGAGCTGAAGATGTGGTGGTGTGCGATCCGGCTGACATGGAGCGGCCCTTGGGATTGAATATGCTGGAGTATGATTTCAGCCATCCCGAACAAAAAACTTTCATTGTCAATGAATTAATCAATATTTTCGACAAATTATATGATATGAAGGTGACGGGCGGGCCGATGTTCGAACAGTATGCCCGTAACGCGCTTTTGCTTTTGATGGATGACCCGACCGAGAGCGCGACCCTTATGGAGGTGCCGCGCGTCATGGCTGATCGTGTCTATCGCCAGAGACTTTTGTCTAAATGCCGCAATGTTATTGTAAAAGATTTTTGGGAGAAAGAGGCGGAGAAAGCTGGAGGAGAGGCTTCATTGGCCAATATGGTCCCTTATATTACTTCTAAATTTAACACCTTTATCGCCAACGATTATATGCGGCCGATCATCGGCCAGGCAAAAAGCACTTTGAATTTTCGGGAAATTATCGATGGCGGAAAAATTTTTCTGATCAATTTATCAAAAGGGAGACTGGGCGAGCTAAACAGTTCCTTGTTGGGGCTGATTGTCGTCGGCAAGATTCTCATGGCTTCATTCGCGCGGATTGACCAGCCGGAAAAAGAGCGAAAGGATTTTTATCTTTATATGGATGAGTTCCAAAATTTTACCACCGAAAGCATCGAAACCGCCCTTTCCGAGGCCAGGAAATATCGTTTGTGCCTGACTATTACCCATCAGTTTATCGGTCAGCTGCCAGAGAAAATCCGTAACGCGGTTTTTGGCAACGTCGGTTCGATAGCCAGTTTTCGAATTGGCGCCGAAGACGCGGAGTTTGTTGCTAAACAATTCGCGCCGGTCTTTGACGAGAACGACCTGATTAATATTGATAATTACAATGCTTATCTCAAGCTGCTCGTCAGGGGGGCGACAACCAAACCGTTTAACGTGATAACTTATCCTCCCGCTGAAGAAAATTTTGAAATTGCCCATAGCGTCAAACAGCTCTCGCGCCTTAAATACGGCAAAGATAGGAATTTGGTTGAAGAAGAGATTTATGGCCGTTGGCGGGAGTATGAATAGTTATTCGACGAACTCAGGATAAACCCGGGTGAGAAAGTGGACAATGACGATAGAAACCCAAACGGCCGCGCTTAGCGCGGCCGTTTTTAGTGTCAATTAAGCGAAGCTTGCGTGAGCGTCCCGCTCACAATTAAGCGAAGCTTGCGTGAGCGTCCCGCTCACAATTAAGCGAAGCTTGCGTGAGCGTCCCGCTCACAATTAAGCGTAGCTTGCGTGAGCGTCCCGCTCACAATTAAGCGTAGCTTGCGTGAGCGTCCCGCTCACAATTAAGCGTAGCTTGCGTGAGCGTCCCGCTCAC
>Ga0210051_1001364_pt1 | contig 24509 bp, 27 predicted proteins | sample CryGey092014_all_FD_185464 | JGI IMG/M metagenome (GOLD analysis project Ga0210051, IMG submission 185464) | Groundwater microbial communities from aquifer - Crystal Geyser CG23_combo_of_CG06-09_8/20/14_all (SPAdes) (version 2) | ecosystem: Environmental > Aquatic > Deep subsurface > Groundwater...
TCAATTGGACAAAAACTCTCATAATTAAAGAAAAAATGAGAGCCTAATAAAGAAAATCTCCAATCGAGACGCCATTTACTCTTATCCGAGTAAAATGGAGACTGAATGTTAATTGTTCAGTGATTATTTATTAGTAAATAGTTAATAGTAATTAGGAGATCTTAGCAGGTTCAATCGTCTCGATTGAACCGTAATATTTCTGGAAAAATAAATTTATTGGTAAGAACTATGCGATTCAGGCGAGACGCCTGAACCTGCAATAGTAAATTTATGCAATTTCAAAAAACAAAATTGAAAGACGCTTACATAATCAAGCCTCAAGTTTTTGGTGATCATCGGGGATTTTTTTTGGAGTCTTATTCTAAGAAAAAATTTGAACAAGAGGGGATAAACACTGAATTTGTGCAGGACAATCATTCGCGATCCGAAAAAAAGGGGACCTTGCGCGGAATGCATTTTCAAGCTCCGCCTTATGCGCAAGCCAAATTACTTCGAGTGATAAAAGGTAAAATTTTAGATGTAATTGTTGATCTTCGGCGCGGTAGTGAAACTTTTGGTCAATGGGAAAGTTTTGAATTATCTTCAGAAAATTTTCAAATACTTTTTGTACCACGCGGTTTTGCTCACGGGTTTATGACACTCGAAGATAATACGGAAGTTTTGTATAAAGCGGACAATTTTTATGAACCGAATTCTGAAGGAGGAATTGCTTGGAATGATCCTGAATTAAAAATAAATTGGCCGATTGAAAATCCAATTCTTTCCGAGCGCGATACAAAATGGCCAATGCTAAAAAATTTAGATAATCCTTTTTAGGAAATTTTATAATTTTTAATTTTGTAATTTTTAAATAATGTTTTAATTTCTAATGTTTAAAAAATTAGAAATTTAGATTTATTTACAAAATTAAAAATTCAAAAATTAAAAATTAATTTGTAAATATATTTATGAGTAAAAAATTATTAGTCACAGGTGGCGCGGGGTTTATCGGTTCAAATTTTATTCATTATTGGATTAAAAAACATCCCGAGGATAAAATTGTTAATTTAGACGCGCTCACTTATGCTGGCAATTTGGAAAATTTAAAATCCATTGAAACCCCGCCTCGCGTCGACGAAGCGTCTCCGCGAGTCGAGGCGGGCAATCCTAATTATAAATTTATAAAAATAAATATTTGTGAGAAAGAAAAAATCAACGAAATAATTTCCATAGAAAAACCGGACGCCATTATTCATTTCGCCGCTGAATCGCATGTGGACCGTTCAATTTTAGGACCGGAAGAATTTGTCAGAACTAATGTGCTGGGAACATTCAATCTTTTGGAATCAGCCCGCCAAAATGGCAACATCCGCTTTCACCACATTTCCACGGATGAGGTTTTTGGCTCACTAGGCCCAAATGACACACTTTTCAATGAAACTACTCCTTATGACCCCAGAAGCCCTTATAGCGCTTCAAAAGCGTCTTCAGACCATCTAGTTAGGGCTTATTTTCATACTTTTGGCTTGCCGATAACCATTTCCAATTGTTCAAACAACTATGGACCATTTCAATTTCCGGAAAAACTAATGCCACTTTTTATAACCAACTTGATAGAAAATAAAAAAATTCCGCTTTACGGTGATGGCATGAATGTGCGTGATTGGCTTTTCGTGGAAGATCACTGCGAAGCCATTGATTTAATTTTGCAAAAAGGAAAAATTGGAGAAACTTATTGTGTCGGGGGAAACTGCGAAAAAACCAACAAAGAAATTACTTATAAAATTTTAGAACTTTTAGGAAAAGGGGAGGAGATGATTGAATTTGTAGCGGATCGCAAAGGTCATGATCGGCGCTATGCCATTGATTCGTCAAAAATTCAGCGCGAACTTGGCTGGGCGCCAAAAAATAATTTTGAAAGTGGAATTGAAAAGACAGTTACTTGGTACCAAGAAAATGAAAATTGGTGGAAAAAAATAAAATCTGATAGATAATCCCTTGGAGGTTCAACCTCCAAGAGGGAGGTTGAACCTCCTTGAAGAAAAATTATACAGCTAGATAAGGTTTCTAATTATTCACTTCTACTCCGAAAATAATATTTTTTTCGGGAAAATTTATTGAATACAAACTGCTTGTATCATTTTTATTGTCTATAAAATAAAGTTTTTCCAATAAATTATTGTAAATAACGAAAGGATTTTGATTTTGTGTATTGACCAAATCCATACAATTTAGTTGATCGCGCGGATCAATCTCAATTATTTTTATAAATTTTCCGGAATTAAAAATGATATGTTCATAATCGGAAAACCATTGCACATTTTTTATCGGTTCGCTATAGCGAGTGATATTTTGTATTTCATTTTCCTGTCGAACTGGTTGAGATAATTGATCGCGCAGAAAATAAACATAGATTTCATTGCTTGACCAGAAAAGAATTTTTTTGCCGTCGCTAGAAAAATGCGACTCTTCAATATTCTCTCCTAATTTTCTAAAATAATCTCCTCGCTCGCCGGAATTTCGAAGATAAAAATCTTTATTTTCCAAAATCAAGGCTATTCGCAAATCATCATAGGCGACGATAGTGGCAATTTTTGAATTTTGCGATTGAGGAAAACTACTGGTAATTTGAATCGGTGCATCTTCTCCTGTTAAACTTTTTTTGAATATCAAACTAGAATCATTTGCATAATAAATATAGGTTTCAGACAAATTATAGCTTGAAACATCTGACGAAATCCGTACTATTTCTTGAGGATTTTTTATATTAATTCGAAAGAGATCGCTTCCGTCCATAAAAAACAAATGATTATTTTCTTTAGGATCCCATCTGGCATCATGAATATTTTTTTTGCTAGAAATTTCCGCTAGATTAATTTTATTTTCCGCTTTGAAATCATAAATAAAATAATTATATTCATATTCATCCAGTTGGATTTTTCTTTTAACTGGAATGGATAGAAAAGCATTATTTGGGGACCATTCAATATTTTCTTTTTTTTGTTCTTCCAAAAATTGCCACTCCAGAAAATCAAGCTCTTTTTCAATCTCATTATTTTCTAAGTTTAAAACTTTAACTAGCAAATCATTTTCTTTGGTCGTGATATAAGCTAGCAAATTATTTTTTGGAGAAATAAAAAACTTTTCAATTCCCACTGTGTTGAAATCAGTTTTTTCATAATTATTTCTAACTAGAAGGATATTCCAAAATTCACTAGCAACTCCGCTGTGAACTTTGACATTTTTGCTCCAAGGGCGAAAATCGTGAGCTGAAATTTCAAAATTATATTCTCCTGGGATAAGACCGGAAAGACTATAGGAATTATTGATTATATTTAATCGCCTAGCTTCAAAGGGTTCGTTATTTATTTTTATATCAACGGTTTGCGGATTAGATTTGAAAGTTATTGTTCCACTATGCACAAAAACACCCCGATTTGTATCGAAGCGATAACCCTTAGCATTCAAGATGATAACTGGCGCTGTTATCAAAAATAAAACTACCAGCGTCCAAAAAAATACTTCTCTTTTCCAATCTTTCATATTGGTTATAATACTATTCAAATCGGTTTTTGTCCAATTTTGGCGGGTTGACAAGTTGGCTTCGGTGCGATATAGTATTGAGGTAATTTACCCCCACACCAAAACTCTTAATTTTAGATAATGTGGGGTTTTTAAAAAGTAAACTAAATCTTCCAAGGCCATATTCTTTCTTAAGTTTTTGGTGTGGGGGTGAATAAAAACAGCTATGTTGGCAATTATTAAAACTGGAGGAAAACAGTATAAAGTAAAAGTTGGCGATAAAATTAAGGTGGAAAAATTGGAAGGTGAAGAGGGGAGTAAGATCATTTTTTCTGAAGTGCTTTTTTTGGGCGATGAAAAAAATGTTAAAATTGGCACCCCGACAATTTCTGGTGCTGTTGTAGAAGGAAAAATTCTCAAAACCGCTAAAGGAAAAAAAGTGACGGGAATAAAATTCAAAGCCAAGAAAAGATATAAAGTGAAATTCGGACACCGCCAGACTATGACGGAAGTGGAAATTACAAAAATTACTCGCTAATTAAGCACGAATCTTAAGCTAATTAAAGAGCGAATTCTATCTAGGGATTCGCTCTTATTCGTTTATAATTAGCTGGCATTAACGATTTTATTTTCTATTTATTATCGCTGAACCCAGCGTTAGCTCATCAGCGTACTCAATATCTCCACCTGTTGAAAGTCCGCGGGCTAGCTTGGTTATTTTTACATCGCTATCTTTTAACATTCTTGCGATATAAAGTGCTGTAGCGTCGCCTTCGGTGGTTGGATTCATCGCTAAAATTATTTCTTCTATTTTTTCCTCTCCCACTCTTTTTTCAAGTTCATTTAGCTTGAGTTGACTTGGCTCATCTTTTTTTGTGATACCTAGCGTTCCGCCCAAAACATGATACAGACCGGCATATTTTTTCGTTCGTTCAATCGCAATTATATCGAGCGGTTCTTCTACCACGCAAATTTTCTTTTGGTTGCGAGATTTTTGCGAGCATATCTCGCATAAATTTCCTTCGCTAATATTAAAACATTTTTCGCAATAACGCAAATTTATTTTCAAATTTGAAAGAGAATTGCCAAAATCAACCAACATTTCTTTATCTTGTTTAAAAAGATACAAAACCAAGCGCTCGGCCATTTTCGGACCAACTGACGGCAAGGAAGAAAAATAATCGATTAATTTTTTGAATGATTTAGGATACAAAATTAATTTTTAATTTTTAGAATTTTTAATTTTATAAATAAATTTTAATTTTTAATGTTTAAAAATTTTAGCATTAGAAATTATTTAAAAATTATAAAATTAAAAATTATAAAATTCTATTCAGTGTGTGCTCGTTCTAATGATTTAAAAGTTGTAGAATTTTCATTGAAATATAGTGACAATTTTCCAACTGGTCCGTTTCTGTGTTTGGCAATATGCACTTCCACGATATTTTTATTCGGCGTATCCGGTTTTTCGCGATCTTCACGGTAAAGAAACATTACCACATCAGCGTCCTGTTCGATTGAACCGGATTCACGAAGATCGGAAAGTTTTGGAATTTGCGGACTTCTGGATTCTACGGCGCGAGAAAGTTGAGAAAGTGCGACAATTGGAATATTGAGTTCGCGAGCGAGTTGTTTTAGGGCACGAGAAATTTCGGAAATTTCATTGACGCGATTATCACCACCGCCATTTCTTCCTTCCATAAGTTGCAAATAGTCGACTATGATCAGTCCGACATTATGTTCCGATTGAAGACGACGCGCCATTGTGCGCATCTCCATCACATTAGCTGATCCAGCATCGTCGATATAAATCGGTGCCTCACTAAGTGTTCCCATTGCTTCACCGATTCTTTGAAAATCATCATCACCTTCGCCAGTTTTGAGTCTACCAGTGCGAAGACGCCACAAATCAACTCCGGATTGGGCGGAGAGCATTCTGTCAATCAACTGATCAGAACCCATTTCTAAAGAAAAAATACCGACGGGAATTTTTTCCTTTACGGCAATTTGCCGAGCAAAATCTAAAGCCAGAGTTGTTTTTCCAATAGATGGCCGAGCCGCTAAAATAACCAAATCAGATTTTTGAAAACCAGCTAGAATATTATCCATATCAGGATATCCAGTTGGAATGCCCCGCAATTTGTGATCACCTTTATGAAGTTCATCAATGCGATTAAAAGCAGCTTCCAAAATTGATTTGATCGGCACAAAATCTTGTTTGATATATTTTTGCGAAACAAGAAATAATTTTTGTTCCGCCATATCAAGAATTTTTTCCATATCTTCTCCTTCTTGATAACCTAATTCTAAAATTTCACTGGCAGTAATAATTAATTTTCGCAAAGTGGATTTTTTTTGCACTACTTTGGCATAATGAGTGATATTGGAACTGGACGGAACAGAATTGACGAGTTCCGTGAGATAACTCGAGCCACCGATTTTATCCAGCTGTTTTTTTTCTTCCAAGCGATTAGACAGACTCAAAACATCAATCGGCTCGCGTTTTTCATAAAGTTCAATCATCGCTTCATAAATCAGATTATGATCATCTTTATAAAAATCTCCGAGACGCACCAAATTGGCTACTTTAATAATCGCATCTTTATCCAACATCAAAGCGCCCAAAACAGATCTTTCAGCTTCAATGTTTTGGGGTGGGAGTTTTAAGTCGTTATTTGAAGTGTTAGATTTTGCCATAAAATATTTGTCATTCCTGCGCAAGCGGGAATCTAGTGTAAAAATTAAATTTTATACACTAAATAATTAAACTATATCTAACTAATTTTAACGCAATTACCCAAGCGGGTCAACTTGCACTTTTACCCAGTTTATGCGCAAGTTATTATAATAAACTATCCTAACATCGAATGTTAGGATAGAATTTCTTTTATTTCTTTAAGGCTATTTGCCATAACTAGTTTTCTTCGCAGTTCCGAAGCTCTGGGGAAGCCTTTGACATACCAACTCATATGTTTTCGGATTTCAAAAAGTCCGCGCGCGCCTTTATTTTCGTGAATCAATTTAGCATGAAGAAGCATAATTTTTTTGATGTGTGGGAAATCAAATTTTTTGCAACCCTCGCCCTCTCCTCCATCTCCTCTCCCGAGTATGGGCGAGGAGGGTAATGGTGTTTTAATTTCCTCAAATATCCACGGTCGGCCCCATGCACCTCGGGCAATTCCTAGGCCATCAAGTAGCGGATAATCTTGCAAAATTTTTACAGCCTCTTCGGCGGAATTTATCCCACCATTTGCCAAAACAATTTTTTGTGGAAACATTTTTTTTATTTTTTCGACAATTTTAAAATCTACTGGTCCGGAAAATCCGCCTTCATAAGTTCGGCCGTGAATCATAATGGCCGAGTAGGGGAGATCGGCTGTATTTTTTATAAAATCTAGAGCCGAAATTCCTAAAGCCGGACTTTGGGAATTTTTTAAAAGTCCGGCTTTAGGATCGCCTACGCCTGCACGAATTTTTATAGATACCGGCAATTTGGTATTTTCACAAACAGCTGAAATAATTTCCCGCGCTAATTTTTTTTGCATCATCAATACGCAACCTGATCCATGACCAAAAACTTTCTTGGCGGGACAGCCAAAATTTATATCAATGCCATCCGGAATTTGCCCCCTCCTCTTTACTAAGGGGAGGGCTAGGGAGGGGTCCGAAATTATTTTGGTCGCCTTGGCAAAATGCGCTGGATCTTTGCCAAAAAGTTGCACGACATATGGCCTTTCGACTTTATTAAATTTTACCAATTCTAAAGTTTTCTGCGGTTTATAAAAAAGAGCCGAAACGCTTGCCATTTCGCTGTAAACCACATCGGCTCCATGCTTTCTACAAATTTCTCGAAAAGCGCTGTCTGTTATGCCCGCCATCGGCGCCAAAGCCAAGATTGGTTTTTTTATTTTTAACCAAAAATTATTCATATAAAATAAAAATTCTCAAAAGTGAGAGTTTTTTAAATTTACAATTCTAAAATTTATTAATTGGAAACCGATTGAAAATTGAAAAATGAAAATTATTCCGACATCTTTATATCTCCTTCGGGGGTTTCTTCTACCTTAAAACCCAAGGCTACGATTGCTTGTTTTAGATCTTCCACTTTTTGTTCAGCCGATTTAGGAATATCACAAGCGCAAGCATTTTTTTCAATATTTTTAATCAGACATTTTTTTATACATTCGTCAGTCATTTTTTTGTTATTTTATAATTATTATCTTTCAAATCCTCAATAATATATCCTGTTTCTTCAATTTTTTTACGCAGTTCATCTGATTTTTGAAAGTCTTTATTTTCCCGCGCCTGTTTTCTTTCCCCGGCTAACTTCACAATTTCTTCAGGAATATTTTCTTCTTCTTCTTTTATAATCAATCCAAAAACCTTATTAATTTTTTCCCAAAAACTCAAAATATTTTTTGCTGAATCTGCGCTCAATTTATTTTCCATCATCAATTTATTTGTTTCGGTAATAAGTTCGTATACAATTGAAAGAGCGAGGGGAGTGTTGAGATCATCATTCATTGTTTCTTCAAAGCGTTTCTGATAGATATGAGAAAAATCTATTTTTTCCAAATTTTCCAGAGGTTCAACCTTTGGCGCGCCAAAGGTTGAACCTTTGGAATCATCAGAAACATTTTTCAAATTACTCACCCAATCTGAAATTTTTTCCAAATTAACCTTAGCTTGAACAAGAACGCTAGGAGAATAATTAATAACACTTCTGTATTGCGAACTTATAATCCAGAGTCGTATTACCATCGGATCATATTCTTTTAGTATATCTTTTACAGAGGTATGATTGCCTTTTGATTTAGACATTTTTTCTCCATTGATATTGACCATATTCCAAAGTGTCCAATAATTGGCCATTTTTTTACCTAAATATGCCTCACTTTGAGCAACTTCATTTTCATTGTGCGGAAAAACATTTTCGTTTCCTCCACCATGGATGTCGAAAGTATCTTGACCAAGAAGATCGGCTGACATAACAGAACATTCAATATGCCAACCAGGATAACCCAAGCTCCAAGGACTTTTCCATTTTAAGATGTGATTTTCATTTGACTTTATCCAGAGAGCAAAATCTAGCTGGTTTTTCTTTTCAGGATTAGTTTCTATGCGCGATCCTTCAATTAATTCCTCAGTTTTTCTGCCGGAAAGTTTTCCGTACTGCGGAAATTTGGCTACAGAAAAATACACTGATCCGTTGGATTCATAGGCATATTCTTTTTCAATTAAGCCTTCGATAAATTTAATTATTTGTGCAATATATTGCGTTGGTCGAGGATTAAAATTAGCTGGTTTGATATTTAGAGATTTAAAATCTTCTTTGGCAGAATTGATATAATTTTCAACAATTTCCATCGGATCAATTTTTTCCGCCTTAGCTTTTTTTTCAATTTTATCTTCGCCTATTTCGGCGTCATTCACAAGATGCCCAACATCTGTGTAGTTCATAATAAATCTAACTTCATAGCCTAAATATTCTAAATATTTTCGAAAAACATCCATCGAAACATAACCGCGCGCGTGCCCGATGTGGCAATGATCATAAACCGTCGGACCACAAACATACATCCCAACTTTTCCTGTGTAAATCGGTTTAAATTCTTCTTTAGTTTTCGTAAGGGTGTTATAGAGTTTAAGCATTTTTTTCATTTACGAACTACCCGCCTCGACTCGCAAAGACGATTGCTCGTCGACGCGAGGCGGGCGAAATTAGCGAAATACGAAACACTTGAAAAACTTTTCATATTTTAGTAAATATTATAACCATTTTTTTATCTTGAAAATCGAAATCGTAATTCCTGAAAGCAAAAACATAATTGTCAAATGAATCCAGAAAGCACTTGGATCTTTGCCAAAAGGAATGTCGGCACTCATAGCTAAAATATTCGAATAAACAGTCATTGGAAGCATTACGGCGGAAAAAATTGTGAGCACTTTCATTGTAAGATCAAGCTTGTTAGAAAGCAGTGAGTTATTAGTTTCTTCTAATGATTCAATAGTTTCTTTAGCTGATTCTAAATTATTCCAAATTCTAATATTAGTTCCAATTAGATCTTGATAATAAGGTTTTAATTCCGGTTCAATTAATTGAAAATCTTTTTGCACTAAAGATTCAAAAACGCTTCTTTGTGGTTTCATAGTACGCCGGAAATTCAAAATATCTCTTTTGACCAGCGAAATTTCAAAAACCATTTCTTTTTCGTGGCCGGCAAAAATTTCATTTTCCACATTATCCAATTTATTAGAAATATGATCCAATTTCGGGAAGCAACTTTCCAAGAGCATTTCAATGATGAAACGAAGAAGCGCACTGGGGGATTGGTTCATATAAATTTCTTTTTTATCTTTATCATTTTTCAATTCATTGAAAAAATCATTCAATTGAAAAATATCACGGTCATGCGAAGTGATTAGGGTATTTTCACAAATGACAATGTCGATTTCCGCTGGATAAGTAGTTTTGTTTTCCGTGTCATAAAGCGGGATGTGAATGGAAAGAAAAAGAGAATTGTCATATTGGGTCGCTTTTGGTCGAAGAGTCGGCGTGGAAAATTCTTCAATAATCAAAGGATGAAGATTATATTTTTTTTGAATCGACAAAATATCATCCGCACTCGGTTCTTTGAAATAATGCCAAGTTAAATTATTGTGTTTGATTGTTTCCATGATCACTAATTGAAGCGAATGTTAAAGCAAATTAACGCTAATAACTTTTGCTTATAGTTTATATTTTTTTATGCTATCATTATAACAGTAAAAAACTAAAATGACAATTCCCGAAAAATATGAAAAGGATTATTTTATACCTCATTCGGTTTTACCAAAAAACATTGTCGCTTGATCACAGTTGGCTGTCTTATGTCACTTCGGAAAGATTTTGTCGATTCCATCCGTCTTGCAGTGAGTACACCTACCAAGCGATTGACCGCTTTGGAATTTTTCGGGGTGGATTTTTAGGACTCAAAAGAATCATCCGTTGCCACCCCTGGAACGACGGCGGGTATGATCCAGTGCCAAAAAAGCATGCCTGCCGAAGAGGTAGGAATAAAGCATATTAACAATTTCTTGCGACCGCAATTTTTTGTTCATATGCATAAAATTTAATTATTTTAATTTATTCACAACTGACAAGATTTTTTTCAAACATTGTCTTATATTATGATTACTGTTAGTATTATTCGTAATTAGTATATTCGTAAGAAATTAGCCCGCCTCGCGTCGACGAGCAATTGTCTTGCGAGTCGAGGCGGGTAATTAGTAAAGAAATTCATGCTCACTGACGAAGCTAAAATCAAAGTTCAGGCGGGGGCGGGAGGCAATGGAATTGTCACTTTTGACAAAATCAAAATGGCGCTTGGCCCAACGGGAGGACGAGGGGGAAATGGCGGAAGCGTCTATTTTATTGGCGTGGCGGATATTTTTGCTTTGAATAAATATCGTCATCTCAAAGAACATTATGCCGAAGATGGAAAAAAGGGGAGAGCTAATCGATCGGACGGACCGACGGGAAAAGATTTGATTCTCACTGTACCAATTGGGACAGTTATTCAACAATTAGAAACTGGAAAAATTATTGAAATTACCAAAGTTGGAGAAAAAATTCTCGTGGCTAATGGCGGAATTGGTGGACGGGGAAATTTTTATTTTCGTTCTGCTGTTAACACTTCCCCAGAACAATTTGAAACAGGCAAGTTAGGAGAAGAATATAATTTTTCTTTAGAACTTCGCCTCATTGCCGACATTGGACTAATCGGTCTTCCTAGCGCCGGAAAATCATCTCTTCTCAATGAACTTACCTCGGCCAATGCCAAAGTTGGCGCTTATCATTTCACTACGCTTGAACCAAATCTTGGTCCATTGGGCGATTTTATCGTTGCTGATATCCCTGGTCTTATTGAAGGCGCATCAAACGGCAAGGGCTTGGGAACGAAATTTTTGCGCCACATTCAAAGAACACGCATTTTGATCCATTGCCTGTCATTAGAATCAGAAAATTTACTCAAAGATTATAAAATAATTCGCAAAGAATTGGAAAAATATAATCCGGAACTTTTAAAAAAGAAAGAAATAATTTTGCTCACTAAAAGCGATTTAGTTTCAGAAAAAAAATTGGCGGGAGAAATAAAAAAAATCAAGGCAAAAATAAAGCAGACAATTTTGCCGGTTTCTATCCATAATTTTGAAGAAATTGAAGCCCTAAAGAAAAAATTAACTCGCTTATTGCCATAACTTTCGGTTGTATGGTATATTATTGATATGAAAATAGGTCACTGAAAAATTAAAATTTTTTCGAAATTAAACTCGGACCCTGAATTTCCTTGCCAAAAATTTCCCTCAATCAAAGGCTACCAAAGGAAATTTTTGGAGGAAATTCGGATTCTCAAACAAGAATTTCTCAAAAATTTTAATTCTTCAGTGGTTTCGAAAAACAAAATAAACAATAAAAATAAATCGTCTTTTGGAGAATTTATGGCGAACAAAATAACCAAAGCTGTTGGGAGTTGGAAATTCATTATTTTTCAGAGCATCCTTCTTGCGATTTGGATTATTCTCAACATCACTGCATGGATAAATCATTGGGATCCATATCCTTTTATTTTACTTAATTTAGTACTTAGCTTTCAAGCTGCTTATACGGCGCCCGTAATCCTTATGAGTGAAAATCGACAAGCCAATAGAGATCGTCAGAAAGAAGCGCTCGATTTGGCGACTGACCGGAAAGCTGAAAGAGAAATTGAAGAAATAAAAATTCAGCTTGATCGCTTGGAAAAAAATAAAATTGATCAAATTTTAGATATTATCAATAAAAAAAATGACTAAAGAAATTATTTTAATAATCATTGTTGTTATCTGGACGCTTCCCTGGAAAGGTTTTGCACTTTGGAAATCGGCGCGCAAAGGAGATAGTATTTGGTTTGTTTTTCTTTTACTAATAAATACGCTGGCGATTTTGGAAATTTTATATATTTTTATTTTTTCCGAAAGGAAAATTTCCAAAAAAACTTTGCCCAAATAAAATTATGTACTGGATTTTTTTAGTCATTTTTATAATAACCGTGCTTGTTCCAGATATCGTCCGCGATAATTTTTATGCGATTTCTGAAACAAGATCTGAAGAGATCTTGATTTTTTTAATGGGTGCAATGGCTTTTGCTATTTTTATGAAAAACGAAAAACAGTTGATTTTTCATAAAAGAGAAAAAGAGAAAGATAAGAAAAAAATTGAGCAAACCGTAAAAGATCTAGTTGAATCATACAGCTATATCGGTGAAGTAAATCGCAAAATGGATCTTTTGATGAATACCGCCTTGGGACTTTCTGATCGTTCCGCGCTTAGCTCTTCGCACGAAAATGAAACTTACAAATCAATCGTGAGCGCTTCCAGTTTTCTCTTGAAAGCGGAATTTACTTCTTTGCGTTTTGTAAATATGGAAAATTTCAAAACCAAAAAAGAATTTCGTTCGGAAAATTCCGCAAAAACGATAAAAAATACTGTGTTGTCGGAAATAGAAGATCAAGCAACTGTAAAAAAGCATGAGGATTGTCTAATTATTTCTTCCAATCAAAAAATAAATGGCATCAAAAGTTATTTGATTATTTGCGATTTTGATGAAAAAGAAGAAGCTAACCCGAAAAATATTGAAATTCTCAAAGTCTTCGCTTCGCAAGCTCTCTTTTTATATTCCTATACCCACAAAGAAAAGGTAAACTGCCCACCGTGTTTAAAAGAGAAATAAATTTATTTCACCACTTCAAACCCTTTTTCTTTCCAAGCCTTGAAACCGTCGGAAAGAGTAAAAACATTGAGAATTCCCATATCGAAAAGTCGGACAGCGCCTTGAAAGGCTAGTATACCTGTGTCATCCAAGAGGACGATTCTTTTGTAAGTGGGGATTTCTTTTCGGCGAGCTTCCAAATTTTCCAGCGGAATATTGGCCGCATTTTTTATGTGTCCACTAGCATAATCTGTTGAACTTCGCAAATCGACTAAATACAAAATATTACTATTTTCGGCAATCAAATTTTTCAACTCATCACTTTTTATGTAGTTAACTTTCGATTGGTCAGAAAGAGAATTAGGGTCGCCAAATTCCACAGTTGGACTAAGCTCTGATACCCAGCTATAAATTCCGCCTTCCAGATAAATTATTTTTTCAAAACCTTCGGCGAAAAAAATATCCATTGCTTGTTTTTCCTCGGGTGTAAGTCCTAATTCATCCACGATACAGTAAGTTTTATTTTTTTCAAAAGAAACCACTTTTTCTTTCATATTTTCCAAAGAAATATTTTTTGAATCAACGATATGTTTTTTTGAAAAATTTTCCGCGTTGCGAATATCTAAAATTTCATAATTTTCTCCACTAATTATTTTTCTAAGCAGTTCTGCCGAACTAATGCCGGTATATTTTTTCAAGTCATCTTTTTTTTCTTGTACTTGTTCTTGATTTGAAGCAATTTCTTTTTTCTTATTCAACCAAGATGATTTCAGAAAAAATAACACCGTCATCAAAACAATCAGAAAAAAACCGATAGTGATGGGCAGTAAATTATTTTTAGATTGGTTATGCATAATATTATTTTAGCACGCTTCCAAGAAAATTGGGATAACCGCGAATAAAATCCTCGATGCTAGCTTTATTTTTTCCTTCCAATTGGACTTCTTTCAAAATAATATTGCCTTTGCCGGTTTTCACTTTTATTTTTTCATTTTCTTGAAATATTTCTCCTAGTTTAAAATTATTTTCTTTCACATTTTTATCTAAATAAATCTGAATTAATTTTATTCTTAAGTTCTGCTTATTTTTTTGAAAATAAGAAAATATACCAGGCCAACTTTCAAATGCTCGGTAACGATTATAAATATTTTGAGTGCTATTATTCCAATCTATTTTCCCATCTTCTTTTTTGATCATTTGACAAAAAGTTGCCTGCGCCTCGTTTTGTTTTTTCGGCTCTATTTTTTTCTCAATCCAGAGCGGAATTGCTTTCACTAAAAGCTTGGCGGAAATTTCCGAAAGTCGCTTAGCAAGCTCCCTGTAAGTTTCCGTTTCTTTGATTGCAATTTCTTCTTGGAGCAAAATATCACCAGCATCAACCTTTTCTGTCAGAAGCATAATAGTGGCTGTCGTTTTCTTTTCTCCATTTAAGATTGCATTTTGAATCGGCGAAGCTCCGCGATATTTTGGCAAAGCTGAAGGATGAGTATTTATTATTCCATATTTCGGAATTTCTAAAACACTTTTTGGTAAAATTTTTCCGTACGCCGAGACAATAATAAGATCAGGGTTTTGATTTTTCAATTCTGAAATCACATTTTCATCAAATTTAATAGGCTCAAAAATTTTTATTCTTTTTTCTTCAGCAATCTTTTTGACCACTGATTTTTCCAAAGACTGACTTCGTCCAACTTTCTTGTCGCCTTGAGTATAAACCGAAATTATATTAAATTTATTTTCAATAAGAAATTCTAAAATACCCCCCGCAAATTCCGGCGTCCCCATGAAAATTATTCTAGGTTCAGATGAATTTTTCATAGCCTCTTTTTTTACGAACTACGAAATAAATACTAAATACGAAAGTACGAAAATGGAGCCTAGATGTTTCGTATTTCGTTAATTTCGTAGTTCGTAAATATTATCTGTCTATAAAAAGCACTCCATCCAGATGATCAATTTCGTGTTGCATTGCCCGAGACAAAAGTCCCTCCGCTTTGATAGTTATTTTTTCTCCTTTTCTATCCAAAGCTTTGACAGTTATTTTTTTACATCTTTTAATAGGAATAAATTTCCCAGGAAAAGATAGGCAACCTTCTTCGCAAACTTCTTTTCCCCAAGATTTTCGAGTAATTTTAGGATTAATCAGAATATAAGTTTTTCCATCCAATTTTATAATACAAAGTTGCAATGATTGTCCCACCTGAGGAGCAGCCAGGCCCAGCGTATTGCCACTTTTCTCTATAATCGCAATCATATCAAAAATCAAGTCTTTGACTTCTCGACTTTTAGGATCTTTTATCTTCTTCGCTTTCTGACGAAGAATTTCATTTGGATAAGTTATAATTGGTAATATCATAAAAAAATTTTATAATTTTTAATTTTATAATTTTTAAATAATTTCTAATGCTAAAATTTTTAAACATTAAAAATTAAGATTTATTTATAAAATTAAAAATTCAAAAATTACAAAATTGAAACTGGGTCTCGATCAATTATCCAACCCGCTTTAAGTTTTCTAATTTCTTTTTCCAATTCAATTGGAATTTTATTTTTAAATTTAATGATCATCTGTTTTCTGAATCGCCCTCTTATTTTTGGAAGCAGGGGAGTGTGCGGTTCGGATAATTTGATATTTTTTAACGAGGATAAATTTTCAAAAACTTCCAGACTTTCTTTTTCTACTTTTTCAAAATTATAATCCTGAAAAACTAATTTTATAATCTTCCCATAAGGCGGAAAATTCAAAGCTTTTCTTTCCTCAATTATTCTTTGAAAAAAAACTGCGAAATTATTTTCAGCTGACAGTTGAATAATTTTATTTTCTGGTTGGAAGGTTTGAATAATCACCTCTCCGGGAAAATGTGCACCAGGGCGATTCACTCTGCCAGCAAGTTGGGAAATCATCTGAAAAGCCTTTTCCTCCGCAAAAAAATCAGGAAAAGAAAAAAGATTATCTGCATCTATTATACCAACTAATGCTACGCTCGGCAAATCCCAGCCTTTGGAAATCATCTGCGTTCCAATGAGAATATCCACTTTACCTTGGGAAAAAGAATCATAAATTTTTTCATGAAAATTAAGTTCTTTTGAAGAGGCTGTGTCAGCCACAATTATTTTGGCCGAGGGAAACAAACTCGAAATTTCTTTTTCTACTTTTTGCGTTCCTAATCCTACATTTTTGAAACCTATCCCGCCACATTTCTCGCATTTTGGAAAAATACTCGTTTTATAATTACAATGATTGCACTTATAAAATCCGCCTTTTTCATAGACAAGTGCCCGCTCACACTTGGGACACTTGAGTACTGTTTTGCACGCTTCACAAATTGAAAAGCTACTCATTCCTTGACGGTTGATAAATAAAATTATTTGTTGCTTATTTTTAAGTGCATATTCAATTTCACTTTTTAATTTTTTTGATATACAAGAATAGTTCCGACTCCAGCGTTCTTTTTTCATATCAACAATAGTTGCTTGTAATTTGTAATTTGTAATTTGTAATTTGCTTTCTTTTAATTTTAAAGTAGGCAATAAAAGTAGTTTTAAATCATTATTTAATGTTCTAAAATATGACTCTACTAATGGCGTAGCACTGCCACGAACAATTTTCGCCTGATGAATCTCGGCTAATTTTTCTGTCACCGTTCGCGCGTCATAACGCGGATTCATATCCCATTGCTTGAAAGACATATCTTGCTCTTCATCAATCACGATTAGTCCTAATTTTTCAAATGGCGCAAAAACCGCCATGCGAGTGCCAAGAATAATTTTTGCCTCACCGGATTTTATTTTTTCCCAATTAGAATAAAATTGACCTTTGGAAATATTACTTGAAAGAACAACGATTTCTTCCGATTTGAAATATGCGCCATATCTTTCCATAGCCTGCGGAGTCAAAGTTTTTTCTGGAATGATAATTAGAAATTGAAAATTTTTGTTTATTTTTCTTAATTCAATTATTGAATTTATATAAACTTCAGTTTTCCCCGATCCGGCCGGACCAAAGAGTAAGCAATTTGTAATTGGCAATTTGTAATTAGTAATTTGCTTGACAGCATCTTTTTGCTCTTTTGTTAATACAATATTTCCTCCTCTCCCTTCGGGAGAGGATGTCCGAAGGACAGAAGAGGGAGCTTTGTGTGATCTCATACGCTTTGGTACAAAATTTTTCATCACTACACCCAATGGAGAAATATAATAATCAGAAATAAATTTTGCCAATTCTATCTGGCTATCCGAGAGAAAATTTTCGGCAATTATTTTCTCAACTTTTTTGAGTTTCACCCCCACACCAAAAACATAATTATTAATTTTATCATTACCATTATTATCGCGTTTATTCTTTTTCATTTTGGTGTGGGGGTAAATATTTCCCAATCTTTCAAAATCGTTTCTTGTTCCCAAAACAACTCCTTCCACGCTTCGGTGAAAGAAAGGAATCAAGACCAATGTTCCAGTTGAAATTTTGACATCTGACAAATAGAAAAAAGACTGATGGGAAGACATCGGAATTTTTGTCAGAGGAACGACATTAATAATAAATTGTTTGTGCTTGTCTATCATATAACTATTTTACCACTTTATTCTTAATTGCGGAAAAGCCTAAATTAAGCTACACTTTATATATGAAAAGTAGAATTTTTATTAGCTTTAATATCCCTGAAAAAGCCAAAAAAGGGCTTCTTTTGGTCACAGAAAAATGGCGGGATCTGCCCGTAAAATGGATAAGAGAAAATAATTTACATATAACTTTAGTTTTTTTAGGTCTAGTTTCCGAAGAAGCAATTCTGGAAATTTGCGAAAAAACGCGTGCGATTTGCGAAAAAGAAAATATTTTCGATATTGAATTTGATCAAATTGAACTTTTTCCATTGAAGGAAGAACCAAAAATTATAGCTCTTACGGGAAAACCGAGTGAAGAATTGAAAAATCTAGTGAATAATATTGAAAAAGGGCTTGGCATTTCCAATACTCCAAAAAAATCTTTTAGGGCGCATATAACTTTAGGGCGTATCAGAAAATATAAGTGGGAAGCTTTGGAAAGCAAACCTGAAATTTTGGAAAAATTTCCACTTAATCTTTCAATTGAATCAGTTGAAATAATTTCCAGTGAACTCAATGAAAACGGAAGCAACTATCTAACTCTAGAATCCTGCCCGCTAAAATAAGAATCCTATGTCTTTTATCTTTATAATAATAAAGCCTAAATTGACTAATACTACCTTATATGGTTGAATGGAAGTATTATATTTAATATTTTTTTTAAAAACTATGGCGAAAGTAAAATCACATGAGATAAATTCCAAAGAACGATACAAAATAATTGGTAATTTTTTTGATATTATTGCCAACCTTAAATCGAAAAAAGAAGTTGTGGATTTTTTTGTAGGACTACTTACTCCAAGTGAGAATCTAATGGTTGCCCGAAGAATTCAAATTGCGCAATTACTTATAGAAGGGGAGAGTTATGAAACTATAAAAAATAAATTGAAAGTTAGTTTTCAAACAATAACTAAAACAGAAAGATGGCTACACTCTGAAGACGAAAATTATAATAGCTGGCTAGCTAAATGTTTAAAAATTAAACCCTCGAAAAATAACAGGGAAATAGAAAAAGAAAATCTTTTAGATCGCTATAGCCACCATAGATTTATAAAGAATTTATTAAAATAATAAATACTACCATAATAATAAATACTACCATTCAACCATATATGGAAGAATTAAATAAAAATAGAATAGATGTATTAGGAATACAGATTGATAATTTAAATCGATTTGAAATTATAGATAGAATAAAATTTTTTTTGAGTGAACCCAAATTTCATCAGATTGCTACAATTAATCCGGAATTTATTTTGGAAGCACAAAAAAATCCAGCATTTAAAAATATTCTTAACGCTTGCGATTTGAATGTAGCGGATGGCTTTGGAATAAAATTAGCTTTTTGGCGATTTGGGAAAAATTTGAAATGCCGGCTGACTGGCGCAGATTTGATGTTAGAAATTTTGAAAATTGCCCAGACACAAAAAATTCCTGTTTTTTTAGCCGTGAATAAAGATGGGTTAAGTAATTTCAAAGAAACTCGTGATGCAATATCAAAAAAATATCCAGAAATTGAAATTGGAGGATATGATCTTAATATATATAAAAGCAATAATACTTCCATTCAACCATATATGGAAGAATTTAAAAACTACAATTTATTATTTTGCAATTTTGGCGCTCCTCATCAAGAACTCTTCATAAATTCACAAAAATGTGATACAATACGCTTAGCCATGGGAGTTGGCGGAAGTTTCGATTTTCTTACCAAAAAAGTCCGTCGTGCTCCGCAATTTATGCAAATTATTGGCCTAGAATGGCTCTGGCGATTGATTCTACAGCCAAACAGATGGAAAAGAATATTTAATGCAATAATAATTTTTCCAATTAAAATAATTTTTAAAAAATAAATATGACAACAAAAACAACCAAACTAATTCGATCCATCTATTTGTATCTGGCGGCGCTTATCAGCCTTATTTTTGTGGCAGTTGGTTCTGGCAGAATTCTCAATATTGGCCTGAAGTATTTTATTTTCCCTGAAGCGGAGAAAAAAAGCTATTTTGAATGCAGTCAACAACCGCCAATTTCTCCTGTGATTTCAAAAGAAGGAACCACAGAAGATCAAAAAGTTCAAATAGACGCGCTTCTTAAGGACTATGATAATTGGAAAGAAAACCAATCTGGCGACAAATGTATTGTGCCAGCCAGACAAAATAATTTCATCGATTCTTTAACAATGGTAATAATCGCTCTGCCTATTTTGCTTATTCATTGGAATTTTATTAAGAAAGAGAAAGAAGAAAAAGAAACTGAAATTGCTTAAAGTTAAATTTATGTCACAGCAAATTTTATGGATTCATGGTGGAAATGTTCATAAATCTTATGAGGATTATTTAGAATTTCTTCGCAAAAGAGAAATTGAAAAAGAAGATTTGATTGGTAGAAAAAAATGGATCAATAATTTACAGCATGATTTAGGAGATAATTTCGAAGTATTATCCCCGCGAATGCCTTGTGGATACAATGCTAAATATACAAATTGGAAAATTTGGTTTGAAAAATTTTTTCCATTCTTGAAAGATAATATAATTTTAGCTGGAGGATCGCTTGGTGGTATATTTTTAGCTAAATATTTATCCGAAAATACTTTACCAGTAAAAATTAAGGCTACTTTTCTTTTGGCAGCTCCACATAGCGATGATTACCTTGGAGATTTTGCATTGGGCGATTCATTGGAAAAATTCGAAAATCAATCCGATAAAATTTTTCTCTACCACAGCGAAGATGATCCGCTCGTTAATATTGCTGAGATAGGAAAATATTCAAAGGCCCTGCCTAAGGCTGAAAAGGTTATTTTTAAAGATAAAGGACATTTTAATAAAATAAAAGAATTTCCAGAGTTTGTAGAAAAATTAAAAAGCTTAGAATAAATTTATGTCAAAAATCAGAATTAGATTTGCACCGTCGCCGACGGGATATATGCATATCGGAAATTTTCGAACGGCACTGTATGGATATCTTTTTGCCAAAAAAAATAATGGCGATTTTATCTTGCGCATTGAAGACACTGACCAAAAAAGAGAAGTTGCAGATGCGCTGGAAAAATTAATAGCTATTATAAATTGGGCTGGATTTGAATACTGTGAAGGAGTTTATTTTGAGGATGGAAAAATAATAGAGAAAGGCAATTTTGGTCCATACACACAATCGAAAAGACTGGAAATTTATAAAAAATATGCTCTGCAACTGATAGAAAAAGAGAAGGCTTACTATTGTTTTTGCACGCCAGAAAGATTAGAAGAAATGCGCCAAAATCAGTTAGTGCAAAAACAAGCTCCAATGTACGACCAGTGCTGTTTAAAATTATCTTCTGAAGAAATTAAAAAAAGATTAGAAAATGGAGAAAAATATGTTATTCGACAAAAAATAAATACCAAAGGATCAACTATTTTTAATGATCTGATTCGTGGAAAAGTTGAGATAAAAAATGAACTTCTAGATGACCAAATTCTTTTAAAATCTGATGGCTATCCAACTTATAACTTTGCCAATGTAATTGACGATCATCTAATGGAAATTTCTCATGTTTTTCGTGGCGAAGAATATGTTTCCAGTACGCCTAAATATATTCAACTTTATGAAAATTTTGGCTGGCAAGTTCCCGAAGTTGCTCATTTACCACTTCTCCTCAATCCTGATAAGTCAAAACTTTCCAAACGCCAAGGCGATGTCGCGGTGGAGGATTATATTAAAAAAGGTTATCTCAAAGAAGCGATTATAAATTTCGTAGCAATGCTTGGTTGGAATCCAGGAGAGGGAAGTACACAAGAAATTTTCACACTAGAAGAATTGGTGGATAAATTTGATTTGGCACATGTTCACAAGGCGGGCGCGGTTTTTGACATCAAAAAATTAGATTGGATAAATTCGCAGTGGATCAAAAAACTAGATTTTGAAGATTTATTTGCACGCACATTGCCATATTATGAAAAATTTCTAAAGACATTGCCCTCACCCCTAACCCCTCTCCCAAATACAGGAGAGAAGGATAGCAGGAGTTATTTAAAAAAAATTCTGACGGTTGAACGCGATCGTTTACAAAATTTGTCCGAAGTAGGGGAGAGTAATCAATTCTTTTTTAAGGATACAAATTTTGACAAAGAACTTTTGCGCTGGAAAGATATGTCGGATGATGACTTGAAAAAATCCTTGGAAAAATCCCTCGCTGTTTTGGAAAATATAACAGACGAAAATTGGACCCGCGAAAATTTAGAAAAAATTCTGATGGAAAAAGCGGGAGAAAATCGAGGCGAGCTTCTTTGGCCACTGCGCGCCACCCTTACGGGAGAAAAAAAATCACCCTCACCCTTTGAATGCGCTTGGGTGCTTGGGAAAGAAGAAACATTATCAAGATTAAAAAATGCAATAGGTAAAATATAAAAAAAGGGAAAAAATAAAACTCATGTTAAACAAAAAAACAAAATTAATATTTTTTATTTTTATTATATTTTTTTCATTTTTAAATTTGGAAAATGTTTTTGCCAGTGAATGCGAAGATAAATGCGAAACTGTCTATCTAGCTGATGAAAATGCATGTGAAAAATGCGAAGATAACTGCAAGGATTTGGAAAAAAAAGCCAAGGCTTATGAAGAAATCATTGAAGTTAAAAATAAACAGCAAGATACTCTTGATAATCAACTGACTTATATAAATCGTCAGCAAAGTGAAAATCAAAAAACCCTCAATGAAACAGCAAAAAATATCGACAGTCTTTCCCAAAAAATTACTACTCTAGAAGAAGATATTAAACAAAAAGAAAAGGAAATTGCCTATCAGAAAAAAATGCTTTCTGTGCTGATGCAGTCCTATTATGATTATGATCAGCAGGGGATTTTAGAAATCGTTCTTTTAAATGAAACATTAAAAAAACCTTTTGAGCAAACCGACTATATCGAGCAATCAGGAATAAAAGTAGGGGAAGTTTTAGATGAAATAAAAATTACTCAACAAAAATTACTCAAAGACCAACAAGAATTAAAAGATTCCCATGAAAAAAGCGTTGAACTGAAAGAAAAACTAGAAGAAGAAAAATATGGTTTAGAGCTGACTGCCAATCAGAAAGAAACTCTTCTAGCTCAAACTAAAAATGAAGAACAGAAATACCAAGATCTTTTAGCTAGAGTTGAACAACAAAAACTGGAACTTTTCAATTTTAGCTCTGCTTCAAACCTCACTGAAATTTCAGATTCGGTAAAAAATTATCCTACTCCGCCTTCAAAATATCAAGCTTCTACTTCGTGGTATTTTTCCCAAAAAGATTCTCGTTGGGGAGGAAAAAGAATTGGAAATTCCAGTTCTCTTATGAAAGATTATGGTTGTGCGGTGACATCGGTTGCAATGGTGTTTAGAAAAAATGGATCAAGTACTGATCCGGGAAAATTATCCAAAGAAAAAATATTTTATTATGATCTTATTAAATGGCCGGCATCTTGGAGCCCCAGAATATCATTGTCATCGTCAGTAAGTCATGGAAATATCAGTTGGTCAAAAATTGACGATTCAATAGATGATGGGGATCCTGTTATAGTTTATATCAAAAAGACCAACGGTAGGGGAGGACACTATATTGTAATAACTGGTTATGATAAAGAAAAGAAAGATTATGTTGTGCATGATCCATACTTCGGTGCCAATTTATATTTAGGAACTTCCAAAGCATTGATTGGAAAAATTGGTACTGATTCAAAAGTATCAATCGACCAAATGATAATTTACAAATAAAAAAATTATTTTATACTTATAATAACAAGTTAACATATTAAATCAAATAACTTACGAGATAATCTGGACAATAGAAAATATAAAATTAGGCTTTGAAAAATTTTTTAATACTTATGGGAGATATCCTACGGCGTTTGAAATTGATGATTGTAGTTTTCTGCCATCATCCAGACAAATTCAAAGAAAATATGGTGGTTTAATTAATTTAAGAAAAGAGTTAGGATTAGAAATAGAAAATTATACTACTGGTGAAATAAGATCGAAAACAGTATCTAAATTCAATAAAAGAGGAAAAGATTATGAAAATATAATCTTTGAGCTTTTAAAAAAGAAATTTGATGAAAAATTTATACATATAGAAAAACCAATTTTAAGAGAAAATTTAATACTAGGTTATAGTAGTAAAAATAGATATGACTTTTATGTATATGCAAAACCCAATAATTTTGCGATTGATGTCTTTGGAACAAATGATAAGAGGGGAGTAATAAATAATATGACAACGAAAGAAAAAAATATATGAAATCTGATCTAGAAACAATTCTTTATTTTGTATATTTTGGAAAAGAGATAGATGATGCTAAAGTTAAAAAATGGATAAACAATAAAAAAAATAAATTTCCTTTATCTTGGAAAATTTTAAATTTTAGAGAATTTCAAAAAGAATTGGATAAATATTATCCATACAAAGCAATTTAATTTTCCTTTTAGAAAATTAAAAGTAGCTCTAAAATTGACTTGTGAGCTCTTTTAAAGTATTAACTAATACATATACCTATCTCAAAAACACTCAAATACAACAAAACATTATTAACTTAGTTATTAGACCTGTTGCTTTTTAAGCAACTATGTTAAAATTTAGACAGAGTTAAAAAATAAAAATACAACCAAATAATATGTTCAACATCAAACGGGCATTAGCTAACAAACGCTTAATGCTGGCTATTACA
>Ga0210051_1001365_pt1 | contig 24502 bp, 15 predicted proteins | sample CryGey092014_all_FD_185464 | JGI IMG/M metagenome (GOLD analysis project Ga0210051, IMG submission 185464) | Groundwater microbial communities from aquifer - Crystal Geyser CG23_combo_of_CG06-09_8/20/14_all (SPAdes) (version 2) | ecosystem: Environmental > Aquatic > Deep subsurface > Groundwater...
ATTCATACTGGAGAGAATTGCTGTGATGAGTGTAAGTCGTTGACGAAACAACTTAAACAAGGTAATATTGCAGTAGGTTTACCTCCCTATCATCCACTTTGTGAATGTAGGGTTGTGATAAAAGGATGACCAATGGATGTAGAATTAAGAGATTTCTTTTCTTTTAAGCCAAAGGCAGGAAGAATGGGTTCTTCATCTTCTGTTGAATCTATTAGACTTCAGGCTCAAAAGTATGCTCTTCAGGTTACTTTGGAGGCTTCTCATGCTGCTAAAGTAACCCTAAACAGTACTCTATATCTTCCAAGAAGTTTTGAGGATTCCATAGCAGCATGGACTTTTCCACAACAAAAACCAGTTCAGATTCATCACGATATTGAAGCAGATCCAATTGGTAGAGTTATTAAGGCTTCTTATATTCCTTATAATTCTCCTTCACCTATTCAAAATCAAGACATTGAATCTTGTGTTAAGTTGTTTCGAGATGCTCAGTCTCTTGATCAGATCTTCGATGCTGTACAGGTTTTAGAAGAGACTGGGATTCTAGCTGATGCCAACTGGACCGGATTAGGAGAATTGGAGTTAGTAACAAGAATTACTGACTCTTTAGCTGTTGAGAAGTTTCTTGACGGAAGATATATGGGAGTTAGTACTTCTTCAAGACCAGTTCATGCCTATTGTTCAATCTGCAAGAAGGATTGGAAGAAAGATGGATTCTGTCAACACGAGAGAGGACTTATTGACGAGGAATCTGGCCGGAGACAATTCATTATTATAGATGGTTTGATTCCAATGGAAGTCTCTCCAGTAAATCATCCGGCAGATAATAGAGCTGGTCCAAAACTTATCTCTCTAATTAGTGATTCTCAAGGAAAGACTACTTTCTATTATCAGAAGAATGAAACTCTTGACCAAATCCTACCAAGTAGGGTAAACTTTGAACTTACAGATTCAGACGGGAGAATCTTTATGCCTACTCAAATAGATCAAAATACTCAGGAAACTCATTCTGAAGAAACTTCTCAAGAAGAGGCTCCTCCAGTAAATGAGAAAACTCAGGATCAGAAAATCGAAGAGGCTCTAAAAACTCTTTTTGAGGACAAAGAGAATTTTACTAGAGAACTAGCTGAACTAATTAACGAAACTCTGGAGTTGGAAGTTGAAGAAGATACAAAACTCCCAATAGAGAAGAGAAAATCCTTAGCTCCTTCAATCTTCTGTGGTCCGGAAAAAAGTTTTCCAGTTCCTGATTGTGCTCATGTAATTGCAGCCAAGAGACTAATTGGAAGATATAAAGGTCCTGGAGACAATACTAAGATTCTTGCTTGTGTTTCTCGCAAAGCAAAATCTCTCGGCTGTCCTGGTTCTGAAGAAGAAGACCAAAATACTGAAACTCAAGTAGAACAAACTTTAGACCAAAAAAAGGATGAGGAGCTTCTTGCTCTATTCTCTGATGTTGAAAAAATTCTTATCTCACGTAATTTGAAGATAGATCATACTTGTAAGGAATGCGAGATAAAGAATTCTTGTATCTCTACTTTGGAAGAAAAGAATGATTCACTTGATGAAACTATTAAAGTTCTTCGGGATGAGTATAGAACTCTTTCTTCTGAGTATGTTATTCTTCAAGATCAAATTACGAGGGACTTAGTTCGATCTCGTGAAGCTATCCAAGAACTTATTGAACTGAAGAAAATTCTTGTACATCAAGATGCTGAAGAAGATTTATCTTCTCTAACTTATGAGGATCTCCAAACAAAAAGTTCTAGCTTTGATCTTCAGGATTCTCTAAATCTTTTTCAGAGTGGAGTTTCTCAGAATATTCAAGATGTTCAAATTACTCCAGAAGATTCTGCAACAAAGACTCCTGCAATTCCTCCGGAGGAGAATTTTGCTCTAGGAGTGAATATTGAGTTAGCGAAGAATATCGTAAATTCTATTTCTCGTTCGGGCGAGTCTTTTGCGAAACAGTGGTTGAAGGATTATCAACGATCTGAAGTTATTCCAGAGAATATTTCTCTTGATTCTTTACAACAGATTGTGCAACAATTCAGTAGTGATCAAGGAAGAGGTCAATAATGGCTAACCTATATAATACAAATCATCGACAGTGGGACCATTTCGGGTATATTACTCCTGAAATTGGGCATACAGAAAATACTGTAGCTATCAATTTTGAGGGTAAACCTGCGGCATGGCTCCCTGTTGTTCGAACAGAGAGTTACACCGAGTTTGCGATTACTGTTCCTGCTGGAAAGGTTGTTGCTCTTGATCGAGAGGGTCGAGTAGTTCCTGCTGGTTACAAATATGTCTTTGAAGCAGCAGGTGGTGATACGATTCTAACTTATCTTGCCACTGATGTTACTAACAAAGTAACAGACTTAACTACTGGAGCAGTTCTTACTGGAGCTACTACCTATACTCAAACTCAGGTTACTACTGCTCTTCGAAATCGTGGTCTTATATCTGCATCAGAAACTGCAAGAGATTTTATCTCGTGGCCAATTGGTTATTCTCCCTATAACTATTACTCCTGGTGTGGAGGTAATGGTTTGAATCCTGGTGAGTATAAGCAACACAACTTTAATGGTCAGCATGGGGTTGCAGTAAATAATGATGCTGCTATTCGGCTTCCCTTAGTTCCTGCTCAGGAAGCCGTTGAAACTCAGGGTGGTGGTCTTGCCATCGCTGATACTGCAATTGTTTTTGGAACTGGAGGGTGGAAAAGTTCTACTGGTATTCATGCAACTCCTCTCTATACAGATCTGGTTGCTGCTGATAGTGATGTTGTAGCAATGGTTTTTAATAAATGGCCAGTTGCTAAAATTACCAATGATACTCCAATTACTGATAGTGCATCAACTCTCGCCGGAATGACTGAGGTTGATTCTATTGCCGCTCTCCTAGTTAGTGGATCCGATTACTTCTATATCGATTATGATCATGGTGTTCTATTCCTTTTTGAGACTGATGGAAATGCTATTCCTACTGGGTTTAATGTAGCCAATACTGTTACTTACTTTACCTACGAGGATGCTGCTGCTGGAAGTTCAACTATCGCTCTTGCAACCGGAAATATTCAGCCCGGCGATTGGCTGACTTTCAACAATACTTCAGACTACGTTAAGTGGACTCCTGATATCGGAACCTGTTTTGGTGGAGCTTCTGGAGACAGTTTCGCGGCTGATCCTGATTATGGAACCGGTGCTACTGCGACTATCTCGGCTCAGTTGGAAGCTTTTGCTGAACAGTCTCGAAATGCTGTGATTGGTCAGGCTCTTGGTTATTGGGTACATCCTCGGGATGCTCTGGATAAGGTTAAAACTCAGTTTACCGTCTTTAGTAACGCAGAGCGAAATTCTGGAAGTGCTACAGAGGGTCGTCCTCAGGCTCTTCCTCTAGCTGGTGCCTCAAATCTTGAGGTCATAATTAACTTCTGTAATCGATAAAGAGGAAAACGATGACGACTTTTAAATCATATAATCAGTTCTATAGTATCCTTGATAACCATGGCTATAACTTCTCTGATAGAGATAGTCACGGTCGTCCGAATCGAATTCTTCTCAACGAGTGGCTTCAAGCTGGTCAGGCTCAGCTTCGGGAAGAGGTAAAGAATGGCATTGAGTTTAATGACTCTTTGGCTACTCCTGATATCCAGCCTTGGCTTCCTCGAACTATGACCGAGCGAGCAATTCTTGCTCAAGAACCTCTCCTAGTTCTTTCGAAGCTTTTCCAGCGAATGAACTATGAGGCGGGAGCTCATATTGAATTTCCCGCAATGGGAGCTGTTGGAGCTGCTGTAATTGCAGAAGGAGACTCCTATCCAACTGTTCAGTTAACTCAAGGCGGTGGTTCAATTATCACTGGAGTTGCAAAGCATGGTGTCGCTTTCAAAATCTCCGAAGAGGCAAGGAATCGTTCTAGCTTTGATCTTGTTCAGCTTCATCTTGATGCTTGCGGAATGGCTCTTGCTCGACATAAAGAACAGTGTGCTGCCGATGTTCTTCAAAGTCAGGGCCTAATTGCCTTTGATAATATTGATCCTTCAACTTCAGCTTTTGGTGTAACTACTGGTCGAGGACTTTCTGGAACAGCTAATGGTTCTTTGACACTTGACGATCTTTTTGATACCTATGCTCTATTATTGGATAATGGGTTTGTTCCTGATACTCTTCTAATGCACCCCCTTTGTTACATCATGTTCATGAAGGATCCAGTTCTTCGAGCTGTTCTTCTGGCTGGTGGAAATCAGGTTTTCTTCGGGTCTTGGTCTGGTAATCCTGCGGCTCAGGGTCCAGGCAGTCCCCTTCATGTTTCTGGTGCTCAGTCGATTACTCCCTCAGGGTCTACCAATGGTGGAGCGGCTTCTAAAACTAGTGAGTATAGTCAGATTACTACTTCGGCTCCCAATCTTCCGGCAAGATGGCCCTTCCCTCTACGAATTGTTGTTTCACCATTCCTCAACTTCGATGCTAGAACTAAAAGAGCTGAGTTAATTCTTTGTTCCCTGGCTGATATTGGTGTCTATGTTGAGGAATATGGAGTTCGAACTCAGGAGTGGGCAGATCTTGAACGAGATGTTAACTTCTACAAGCTTCGTGAAGCCTATCATTTCTATATTCGAAATGAAGGTCGTGGTATCGCTCGGCTTCGAAATGTAAAGGTTATTCCTAACCTGGTTAATCTTCCTGGTATTGCTTCTCATTCTATCAGTGGTAGTATTGCCGATATCGATCCTTCCGTAGCTGTCTAAACCCTTCTTTCTTTTAATTATCTTTTGTCTCTTTATGTTATCCTTTCCTCTAAGGAGTTATTACATTCTATGATTGAAACTGAAGATCAAATTACTATAAGATTATCTTCTCTAAAATTTGAACCTTGGGGTCTCTTTCGAGAATCTCTTTTTGGAGAAAGACCAATTGCTTTTATTTGGCTTACAGTACAGGATCCTGAGATTACTCTTTCTTCTAAGGATCTCTCGGAGGAATATTTATCTAAGATTATTGACTCTTGTAAATCTGGGATTTTAGAGGTTGAGGGAATTCCTATTCTTAACGGAATGAAAGAAGAGATTACTCGCCAGAAAGAACTATTCAAACAGCAAGCTGTTGCTTATGCTAGAAAAGAAATGAGTGATCAGGATTGGAAGAGAGAAAAGAATCCAGCGGCTCCTATTACTGCTGGCCTTGATCCAATTCTTTTCTTAAATCAATCTGTTAGGAATATTAAAGAACAACTTGATAAATTAGTTAAAGATATTGGATTTGAACTTTCTCAGTTTATTGAAGATTGTATTATTCTTGAGAGAGAAAAGAAACAGAGGAAGAGTGTTCTGAAGATTCTAACAGAAGCTCTTAAAACTATTGCTGGAGGAGTTCACATAGCAAACGTTTCTAATAAAGAGGAACTTTCTAAGATATATTCAAGACTTCTTACTGTTAATTAGTTCCTGTAGATTTTTCTTCCTTGTTCTTATAGAATAGCTTTATGGCTAATCCTACTATAGTCTCTATATCTCCCTTCTCTAACTCTGTTGGAATTCCGACAAATACAAAGATTACAGTAACTTTTGATCAAGAGATCGACTCTCAGAGACTTCTTAATGGTGGGATTCTCTTAGAGGGACCAGAGTCTTCTAAGGCTATTGGTGCCGGACTTCTTTCTCTTAGTCCTCCCCAGACAGATGAGAATGATTTTCTCTCCTCTCCTGGATTTGATGGATTAGTTCCAATTCGACTTGAGTTAAGAAGAGTCGATAGTTCTGGAAATCCCGTATCCTATTATGATTATGGTGATACAAGTGGAACTGGAACTAGATATAGAACTCAAGTAGTTATTACACCAAAAATTCCTCTTGCTGCTTTGACTCAATACACAATTTATATTATCGGAGATGAAAATCTTACCGATTCTTATGAATTTGGACTTTCTACAAGAACTGTCTTTGATCCAATTAAAGGACCGAATCTTGGAGATGGAGATATAGATTTCTTTGGAGGATTTACTGGAACTAGTAGAAAGAGATTCTTTGTTGAGATTATAACTTCTGGAGGAGTGGGAGTCTCTACCTTTGAGTGGTGGACCTCTCAAGATCCAACTCATCGCTCTGCTATCTCTTCGTCAAACTATATTCTTTTAGAAGATGGAGTTAGAGCTCGTTTCTATACAGGAAAATCTTATGTTGATGGAGATGTTTTTTCTGTTTGGTGTGATGTTCCTGAATTTATGGATGGATCTTATAGATCATCCTTTACTACATCTTCTTATGAGGCAGAAACTTTTCCCTCTCCTTCAACTATGCTTGGAGGATCTTCTTTCACCTCCTCTTCCCTTACTGGATTTTCTGTTCTCTCTACTCATCCAGCAAATAGATCTGCCTTAATCTCACTTTCAACAGTTGCTATTACCGTTATCTTTTCGGCAGATCTTGACTCGACTTCTATTACTGATTCTAGAGTAGTGATTACAACTTCTTCTGTTGACGGAAGCGAAGATGGTTCGGTTCCTTATCGTGGAATATTGATAAAAACTTTATCAATTTCTGGTTCTACTCTTACGATTACTTTAGATGCCGAACAACTATTGTATAACAATATTGTTTCGGTTGTTCTGAACTCTAGTATTTCTGATAAAGATAGTAATACTCTTGGAGCTGATTATGAGTTCTTCTTCGGAACTATTTATACTCCTTATTTCTCTACAATTAGAATGGTTCGACTAAGATTAGGAAGACTAGGAAGATCTATTCCTGATGAAACCATAGCTCTTGCTATTTGGGATGCTTCAACGGAAGCTATATCTTTATCTCCTTTTATTATAAGAGATGCTGATAGTTTTGCTAGAGCTAGAAGAGAGTTTACTACCTGTATGGCAACTTGGATTTTGATTTCCGGAGTATCAAGTGGAACCTCTTCTCGAAAAAGATTGAGTGATTTTGACGTTTCGAAAAGTTATGGACCCGGAGGAATCTCCCCAAAGGATCTAGAAGATTGTATTTCTAAATGGCAGGTTGTACTAGAATTTGGAGGAGCTCGGTCTGCTGAACCACTTATTGTTGTGAAGGGAGATACAGCTATTGATGAACCAATAAGAGGAAGATTATGGTTGAGGGGAGATCGAACTATTCCCATAAATAACGCTAAAATTAATTCTTACCCATCTAGAAGATGGTATACCTCCTATAGTCCAAGGAATAGATAATGACCACAAGTGATTTATTTCCATCTCGTTGGTCTTCTAAAACAGGAACTTCTAATTTTTCTCGTTCTTCGTTAGATTTAGATCTTAGAGAAGAATTTAATACTCTCCTTTTTGGTGGAGGAAATGAAGAACCTATAGGCCAATCTCTTATTCTTAGAAGGATGAGAAGGGTTAATGGAGAGTTAGAAAAGTGTCCTTGTAGAATAGGTAGTTTTGCTAGTGAAGCAGTTCAAGATTACCCATGTAATTTTTGTCAGGGAGTTGGGTATCTTTGGAACGAAGAATTAGTTACTGGATATAAAACCGTTGCAGTAGCAACTAATGCTGGTGGAGCTGATAGCAATCTACAAAAGAAGCCTATTGGAGATATTTATCTTCCTGCAATTGTTTTCTTCTTTCCATATGATCTTAATCCTGAAAGAAATGATATTATAGTTGAAATTAATCTAAAGGATGATGGAAGTCCCATTACTCCCTATAAGAGGATTGGCTTTTATGAGACTTATCTTGTTCGAGATCTTCGAGGAGAATATGGAAGAAGAATTTACTGGTCTTGTAATACTAGACGGATAGCTCCTCCAACTCAAGGAAGAAGTATTTAAATGACTGATAGCATAATAAGAGAAGATCTTCGCAGAAGTGTTAGAGAGGGAATAAATGATACTCATCCTGTTTCTTTTGTAGAAAGAATGGAAGTTATTCCTCTCTCTTCTTTAAAACCAGATGGGGAAAGACTGAGAGCAACAGAAGCAAGAACTCTCAATGGGTTTCTTGAACTCTTTGAGAAGATTCTGAATGAGGCGAAGACTATTGATGGTTTGGAATATGACATAGTCTTCACTAGTGAACATCCCGGAATTGATTCTAAACTTCCTTGTATAACAGTAGAAATTGTTAAAAGATCTCCCTATAGTGCAAATGGTAGGATTGAATATAGTCCTCGTTTTATGGATGAATGGTCAGATCCTGAAAGTCCTGGTGGTTTAGTTCAGAATTATTTAAGACGTCAAACAAATCTTGTCAGAATGACAGTTTGGGCTAAACAAGGGAAGGAAAAGAATCGTTTTGCTGAATGGTTAGAGGATAAGTTTTTTGAATATCTTTGGGGAATTCAATGGGGAGGAGTTGGACACCCTTGTCTATTTGAGGGAAGAGGAGAAGATTATACTGCTACCATACAGAATCAGAGGATTCATGCAGCTCCTTTAATCTTTTCTATAACAACCTCAAAAATAACTCAGAGACGGGAAACTTCTCTTAGAAGAATTTCTACTAATATTGGAATAGTTATCCCTGGTCTCTCCTAAAACATCAGGTAGTTCTTGACCTTTACTCCTTTCCTAAGTTAGAATTGGTAACGTAATCTAGGAGCATACTTATGGCTACTGATACCATACAATTTGTTAATCTTCCTGGAGTCTTTGCAAGAATGGAAGAGAATGGTCTTGCATCTCCTCTTCCTCTTCTTGGCGAACGAACTCTAGTTCTTGGTACTTCTTCAAAAGGAAGGAGTGGCCTCTATGTTGCTTCAAACTCAACAACTACAGCTTCTGAGTTTGGAACCTCAACTCTAGTTAGAGGAATGTATGAGACTGCTCAGGGTGGAGCTCCTCTAATTATCCTCTATAGATTGGGAGCAACTGCTGCAAAATTGCAGCATATTGGTGACTCTCTCGGAGTTGAAGGTTATACTATCCAAACTTATCGTTTGGATGATGATGCAGGAACTGTCTATACGGTCTATTATGATGATACCACTGATCATCTTGTTGTTTTTAATGCTTTAACTGGTCTCGTTGTCTACGATAATGAACCTTCGCCAGTCTTAGACCGAGGAGAAGTTATTGTTGCCGGTTCAAGAGCTATTGCTGGTGGACCAGATATTGGTCTGCTATCCTCTGGAACTCCAATGGCTGAAGTTGTAGCTGCTGGAACTATCTACACTCCTGGTACTGATGGAACTAATCCAAGTAGAATGAAGCTCTATGAATTTCTTGACATTGCCTATAGGGCTCTTGTTGTTGAGAGATTTGACTATATTGTTCCAATGGATATCTATCTGGACGATAAAAATATTGTAGATGGAGACTCATTTAGTTCTACCTACATCACCTCTATTACTGGTGGAGACGATTATCCTATTGCTGGAAGTTCTGATGATATTCTTGGAAAACTCTATATCGAAACTTATCATGGTAAGCGATATTATTTCTGGGATCTAAATGGTGATGGTCATGCAGAACTTTATCCTGCTGGGATTGGTCACGCTAGTTCAACCCTGAAAATTTCAGGAGAGTCTCTAGATATTGCTGATTTTCATGAAGTTAACTTTGCCTATCAGTTAGCCTGGTTTAGCCATAGGGTGAGTGTTAATAATAATATCGCCCTTGGTTCTATTGGTGTGCGACCTCCAGAATCCTATCTTCCCGAAGATATTGCAGTTTGGCTAGGAGATGCTCCAACCTTTACTACTCAAGATGATGGAACTCGGAAGATTAATTCTATTGCCGATAATGGCAATGGTCTTCTTGGCAATAAGTTTCATGGTGGGAATTTTTCTTGGCGAGGAGGTCTCGCCTATGGCGGAATGCCTCTCACTGACGGGGAGTTTCCTGATGGGATTGAAGTTGAAGATGATAATGGGTATCCAATAGATCTTGGTCGATATCTTTCAACTATTGCTGCCTTTGGTCAACTCTATAATCCTGCTGAGCCTACTGGTAGAGGTTATGTAACTACCCTCGCTCCTCTCTATATGGGTTTTGTTGCGTCTTTGGATGAGCAACAAGCTCCTACAAATCAGATAATTAACTCTGTCCATAAGGTTTTCAATCTTGAAGTGGATCAAGTGGATACCCTTGCGGGATTAGGGTATGTCTTCTTCTTTGAGAAGCCGCGAGGAATGACCATCTCTGATTCTCCCTCTTCGGCAATGCCAACCTCTGATTATCGTCGTTTGACTACAATGCGAATTGTTAAACGATGTATGAAAGTTGTTCGAACTGCCGCAAATCCTTTCCTCGGAAAGTCTTTTAATGATGGAAGAAAGCAGGCTTGTCAGAACGCTATTGATTCTGCGCTTGATAAACTTTTAGTAGCGGGCTATATTAAGAGGAAGGAAGCATTCCTTACTCAAACTCCTCGACAAGCAACCGTGGGAGAAGCGAGACTTGAACTTTTGTTGGTTCCTGCTTTTGAGTTAAGAAGAATTACTACCTTCATTAACCTGAGGCCCACTTAAGGAATAAAATACAATGGCTAAATTGTCTGAATACACAAGAAGCTATGACTCTTTCTCTGGGGTTGATATTAAGGCTGTTTTTGCCAATAAAGTTATTGGTGAACTACAAGCCATAAGTCTTCAAGTTACCCGAGAGAAGGCTGGTATCTATACAATGGGATCGGCAGATCCTCGTTCTTTCTCTCGAGGAAAACGTGGTTATGCTGGCTCTCTAATCTTTATCAACTTTGATAGAGATCCAGTCCTTAATGCCTTTGGAAAAACTTATTTCCAGGGAGATATTGATGAAGTTCGTTCTGAAGCTCCTCCAGCTTCTTCCTCGCTGGAATGGTCTCTGCGATCTAGTTCGGGAGTTACTGCTTCAACTCCCATTGGTGCTGGAGCTGGACCGTCGCCAAGTCTTCAACAGCAAGAGTCGGATCTTACCTCTATTATTAGTGATCAGATTCTTCTAGCTCCTGCTTTGGCAGATCAGATTCTTCCCTTTGATATTACTCTTGCTGCCAATAATGAGTATGGCGACTCTGCTAAGATGGCTATCTTTGGAGTAGAAATTCTCAATGAGGGTTTTGGTGTTTCCATTGATGACCTTGTTATTGAGAAACAATATACCTATCTTTGCCGTAAGGTTTCTTGGTGGACTAAAGTTACTAATCCCAATGCTTCTATTCTCTATAGTTAAGAAATCTTTCCCTTATACAGCGCTGACGCACGTCCCGTATGGCAGATAATTAGAGGACCATCCTAAGTGCTTGCAGCCGTCAGGGCGGCCCGGAGGAGGTCTGTCACGCCCAGCAAGTGGTGTGGATGTGCTCGGGCCTAGGCCGCCGGCGCTCACCCTCTGTGAGCACTGAGGCCGGGTCGGTGCCACGAAGCAGCTTCGCTGGCGAGCGATCTCGGCTCTGTCGTGCATCAGCACTTTCCCCTATATCTAGTTCTTGACTCTCCTTCCCAACTAACTTAATATGATTTTGTGACTGATGATCGAGAATATAATTCCGAAAGATATTCTTCTGTAGATCAAAATCCTCAAGCAGATTCTCTCCCTCTCTCTCGAAGATCGGATCTTACAGAAGCTCCAGCAATCTTTACTGCTGAGTCTAATCCTATTATAGGTTCTGAACTCTATGGCATTTATCCTTACTCTGGTTGTGATATTAAGTTAGTTGTCCATCTTCCGGAAAGAAATCTCTCTGCCGAAGATATGGCTACTCAGAACGCTGATCGGTTGGAGGAAATTCGACAGGAAGAGGAAGATCTTAGATCTGCCCTTCGTGGCGGAGGAAGTTCTGGAACTTGGAATCAAACAAGTGAACATCTTAGTGGAATTAGACAACAGTATCGCTTGGCTCAAGAGGCAGTAGATGATGCAGTTCAAGCTTATGCGATTGATCCTACTGAAGAAAATCAAGCATCTGCCAATACTGCTCGTTCTAGATTAGATAATATTAGAAGTCAGATTCATATAAGAAGCGGAGAATCTTATTTAGACCTTCAGAATCAGTTACAAGCTCTTAATGAAGAAAGACAAATTATTGATGAAGAGAATGATAATGGTAGAACCGAAGTAAGAACTAAAACTCTTGCTGAAGTTCAGACAATATCTGTCTCTGTCCATAGGGAAAAGTTTCCTGTTAGAACTTTAGGTTCTGTTTATCCGAGGAGCATTACTCGTGGTGGAAGGACTATCAGCGGGAGTCTTGTTTTTACTACTTTTCACAGACATATCTTTGATGATTTCTTTGGTAATTCTACTATACGCTCAACAGGAGTTGGAGATTTTGACAGATTTCGTTGGACAACTTACTTAACAGACCAACTTCCTCCAATGGATATTTCTATCTCCTTCAATAATGAGTATGGTAATACTTCTTGGATGGGAATTTTTGGTGTTGAGTTTGTTAACGAAGGAATGGTTATGTCTATTGAGGATCTTTTTACTGAAGGTACTGCTCAGTGGATGGCTCGAGATTATGATCCTATTAGAAATATTGCTAACAGACCCTATACTAGAACTCATGGTGTTGGAGAATATACAACTGGAACAAATCTTCTTATGGAAAACCTCTCTATGGATGGAATTAACAGAAGAGTTCGCGGGAGAAGAAATCCCTTCATTTAGGCAAGATTATGGTAGGTGATTTTCCAACAGGTCCTGGTTCTCTGGGTAATATTACTTACGAATATGATTATTTCGCAGGTTCGCAAGTTCTGGTATATTTCGCTCAGGTTCTTGTTGATGATATAGTTCGAATTGCTTGGAATGTTCAGCAAGCAAGAACTCCCGTCTATGGTTATGCCTCTCAATACTATAGTGCTCTAGGAGCTGGAACTATAATTGTTCATGGATCCTTCTGGATTGCATTCAAAGAAGCTGCTTATATTCCTATAATATTAGAGACAGTAACGAATGGTATGAATCCGAGTAATCTTGTCTCTGAGTCTCCTGCAATTTTACCTTCACGAGGAAATATTGATACTCCAGATACTGAACTTCGGGAGAGTTCTCGCCTTTGGGAAAGTGGTCCGGGTGGTGGAGGAAGAACAACTAGAGAAAATATAGAAAGATTAATACAGCGGAGACATGATCATGGAGATTCAGATATAGACACTAGAAGTTTAGCTAATCTTCTTACTCAATTAGGAGCAGCGAGTGATAGACAATTTGAAAATGTCGCTGAAGTATTTGAAGATATTCTTTGGTATGGACCAAATAGAGGAGAAGGAAGAGAATCTGCTTTCTCTGCAAATCGAGGTTATGGAATTGGTCTAGCAACTCTAGCATTAAAAACTAGAAGAGCAGATCAATTTGCCCCCTTTGATATTATAATTACTTTTGGGGATATAAATACTCCCCAAGCAAATCATACTCTTTATAGGATTCTAGATGCTACTATTACTTCTCATGAGTTCGGTGGTATAGAGCCTACCGGTGAACCAATCTTTTGCCGTTATGACTTTGTGGCAAGGAATGTGATATAAAGAGTAAAGAGGAATTATAAACAATGAGTAATAACCTTTTTGAAGATCGAGAGAATGGAACCTCTAACTTGGAAGAAATTCTTGGAGGCGGGCCGGCGGGAGTTATCTATGAGTCAAAACCTTCTACATCCCAAACACTCTCTCAACCTCAAGCTAATTCTATGGAGACTCCTTCCTCAAAAGAAGAAAGAGAATTCTCTGACAAAGAAAAGATGGAAAAGATTCTATCGGATGCTAGAGCTGAGATTGTTATGCCCTCTCCCGAAAAGATTGCTCAGTTAAAAGCTCAGAGTAATGGAAATCCTTTGAAGGTTTTTCCAGTTCCAGATTGGAAGGGAGATGGGAAACCCTATGCCTTCATCCTTAAAAGAATTGCTTTCGCTCAATGGAAAGCCATCTCAGAGAATGCAACTAAAATTGCCGAAGCTAAACCAAATACTTCTGTAGAAGTTATTATGGCTCTGAAAGTTATTTCAGCTTCTTTAGTATATCCTAATATTCGGGAAGATTTTTTAAGTGATTGTCCCGCTGGTCTCATTGAAACCCTCTATGAGGCTATTAGAGAACATTGTCTCTTCTATGATCCCTCCTACTTAATGCGACTGTCCTATACTCTCTAAATGTTCTACGATCTCTCAGAAAAGAAATTATCTCACCATAGAATTTGGTGTGTTCCTTTGGGTGATAATGGAGAAATCTATTGCTTCCGTGGCTTATCCTTTAGAGAATATTCTTTCTATCAGAAAGCTCTTTCTTTAAATTTAATTCCTCGAGAATCTATTATTACCAAGATTTTTGAAGATATAATTCTGAATGCTGGTGTAGCTGATCAGATTAATATTCTTCCCGCTGGAGTAGTTTTCTCTATTGTAGAACTAACTCTCTTCCTTTCAGGAAATCCCTTTCATAATTCTTCTGATGTTAAGGATTTAGATGAGGGACTTAATTATTTTCGTCAGCAATTAGATTCTAACATTAATGATTTTATATTTGCTTTTATTCTTGTAGCCTTTGATTGCTATACTTTAGAAGATTTAGAGAATCTTGACTGGATCGATTTGCTGAAACTTTTTGTTATTGCTGAGAAAAAACAGAAATTGGAAGAACCAATAAAATTCTTCAACGGAACGAAGAAGAAAGATTTGGTTTCTGAAGTTCTCTCTCACTCAGCTCAGGCAAAACAAATAGATTCTACAATGAATCTTTCTAATAAGAAAGAGCAACTTCTTTATGAGGATCAGAAGAAGAAAGAGATGGTTAGAAGAATCAGAGAGAAGCAAGCTCAAAAGCATTCTCGTTAATTTCTTTCTAATATGCTAATCTGACTCTATGACAACCTCCTATTCCAGGGAAGATTTTAGAGATTTTGTTAATAATGATCTTTCTGAAGGATCTTCTGGATTTCCTTGGGGACCAGTTATTGGAATCGGAGGTCCTGCTGCTCTCTTCGCTGCTGGAAGTCTTAAAACCAGTCGCGGAACTTCATTCTTTAACGAATATTTTAAAAATCTAAAAAGGATTGAGGAAGGTTCCCCAATGGGAATACTCTCAACCTTTCATAGTTCAGAACTTATCTCTTCTTTCGCTGGACCAAAAACTTTCTCTCTCCTTCCTCCCTTAATTAAGGGCCATCCTAATATCCTAAAGGAGTGGGGATTCCAAAGTTATATCTCTAAGATTACTGGAAGAAGTATCTCTGAGCTTACAAGTTTAGGAACTTTTGAGAAAGGTCTTGAGTGGGAAAGGATCGGAGATGTCTTTGGAGAACTTCGAGTTTCTGGAGAAGGACCTCTACTCTCTTCTGAAACTGTTCTTCTCTCTACTGGACGTAAGAGAAGCGGACATATTATCGAGTGGTTTGCTCGAGTTATGGGAGTTGAAAATCCGGAATTCCTTAAATCTCTTAAAGAGAATGATGGTTTTATTAGACCTTCTTGGCTTCCTGCTGGACATCCTGCTGGGAAAAGTGCTTTCTGGAAACAATTCTCTCATTCCGAAGCCTCCTCCTTAATTGGAAGAATGAACCTCCTCCTTCAATCTCCTTTTGATTTGAAGATTATGGAGGATATTGCCAGCAAGGTTCCTTTCCTGCGTAGAGTTCGTCTTGGAGTTAAATCTGGAACTGCCGCTCAAATGTTGGGGAGATATTCCCTCAAGGGAGCAGCAGCTCTTGGTATGTACCATGTTGCTAAATATGGTGATTATCTCTCGAGAGAATATGGACCGGCAGGTTCAGTTCCTTTTGAGGCAGGTGAAGGAGCAATCTTTGGAGCTGTTCTTGGTCTTGGTAAAGGTAGATCTGCTCGGTATGCAGTTATTGGTGCTGTTGGAGGAGCCCTTCTTGGAGCTTTCTCCCCCTTTATAAGGGGACCAATTGCTGGAGCAGCAGAAACTTATGCTGATCTTAGAGTAGGTCAAGCTGGAATCTCTAAATCTACAGGTCTTCAAGAGGGAGCTCAGAGAGTTGAAGATTATTTCCCTGGTCTCACAAAACCAGGGACTCTGGTTGCTGGAGCTGGAGTTGGATTACTCCTTGGTGGAACCTGGGATTATGCTCAAAGATCTTGGGTTGCAGGAGAAATTGTTGGAAAGAAATTAACTGGTTCTGCCTTTTCTACCTTCGAGTTGGCTGATGAAGTTATTAGGATGAGGAGAGAGGGTTTCTTCAAAGCCGCCGAAACTGAAGCTAACTCTGGTGGAGTAAAAGGCTTTATGTCTCTCATGAAAATGAAATATTGGGGAGAAATAGAACAAGTTGCTGGAAAATCAATCTTTAAAGCTAGAGGAGCAGGCAGAACTGCTGCTATCGGAGCTTTAGTTGTTGCTGGACTAGGTTTTGTTGGATCTCTTATATCTGGAGACTGGGGAGGATCTGCCCTTACTGGAGGATCGATTGCTGCCGCTGCGGGACTTTATGCAAAGAAAGGAAAAGGAGGAGTAGGAGCTGCGGCAGTAGCTCTCATAATTCCCTACTTTCTAAGAGAGAAAGAAGATCCAGAAAAGCTTAAGAGAATTTATTCTGGAAAAGAGTTGGTTCCGGTAAAAGCAGGTCGCGGATGGGAAGCGGGGAGATGTTTAACATCTGAAACATTAATTCGGATGGGAGATGAAACTTATAAGAAGTCCTGTGATATTAAAGTTGGAGATTTAGTTTTTGGATCTGATGGAAAATCTCATCGAATTATTAATGTTTGGGAGAGAGATTATAATGGCCCAGTTTTAGATTTTATAACTGGTTTAAATCGAGAGAGAAAAACATCAGTCACTCCAAATCATATAATCCCTATTTGGAGTTTTGATTGTGTTAAAGAAGATGGTTGCCTAATAGAAGTGAATTCAGAGGAAATTAAAGTTGGTGATTTTGTTAAAACCTTCGCTCGAGAATTAGTCGATAACTGGGATAAGAATTCTTTATATACAAGAATAATTTCTATAGAAGAGAGAGAATATACTGGTAAAGTTTATGATTTTGAAATTGATTCTGAAGATCATCTTTTTCAAGCAGGAACCTTTTTAGTACATAACTCTAGTTATGAGGGAGGGAGACCCTATTATCATCAGCATCGTGTAGCTCAAATGATACAAGGTGGAGTTAGAGAAACGGCAGAATATGGGAGTGAGTCTGCCTATTGGAATTCTGATCCTGTTTTAAACCCATTTAGATTTCTCTTAGATCCTTATGAGAGAGAAAGACTAATGTATGAACAGGGATATAAATTTCCTGTAACTAAAACTCCTTTTGAGGGATTTCCCGTTTTAGGTCCTGTTCTTGCGGCTACTATTGGTAGAATTCTCAAACCTCCAAGATTTGTTGAGAAGGATCAATGGAAAAGTCCCAGAGGAGAAAGAACTCCAGAAGGTTGGATTTCAGTAGCCTCTGAAAAACCTATTATGAGAACTGGGATTCAGGGAACTATTGGAGAACAATTTTATAATCTCGCGGAGGTTATTGGTCTTCCAGGTTTCGTTGCTAATTCTTGGTTAAGATCTGTTACTGGTCATGAGAGTCTTTTTCCTAAGGATCAGTGGGCAACTCCCTCAATGGTTTCAGGACCAGAGAGTAGTTGGTGGTCTTTAGACTTGGGCGGACTTGCTCTTTCTTCCGAGAGTATTCGTAGATATATTCCACATCGCAGAAGTGAGGTAAATTATGTGAATCCTCTTCCTTCTGGATTACCATCCTGGATGCCGGGAAAAGATTCTGGATATTTTCAAGACTTCTCTCAGGCTTCTATTTATCACCAGGTGAAGGAGCCTTGGGCTCGTCTTCCTGGAGTCGGTTATGAAAAACTGCATGCAGAACTAAAAGGAATAGATCCCGAGAATTATCCTTTAATTTATCAACACAAAATATTAGGGGATGTTGCTCCTTGGAGTCAGGAGTATAGGAATATTGATAGGGAGTTAGCTCAAGAGGAGGCAAATAATAGAATGACTCCTGAAGATCTTCTTGAAGCTCAAAGAACTAGAAAAATGGTGAATGAGATTAAGAAGAATAAATCTTTTACTCCCTATCAATATAATCCTGAGTTTACTCAAAGAGTAAAAACTAGAATAACTAGTGAAGTTTCTCCTGGGGTTTATCGAACCGAAGCTTTTAAAGATGCTCAAGTTATTCTTGCTGGATTGGATACTTCTCCTTCAGCTTTAGCTATAGAAATAATGAATGCCAACTCTAAAATTACCTCTAGTAACGCTCTTAATGCTGGAATAAGAAAACAAGCTCAAGTTTCTGATTTTCTTAGAGGAAATCTTTATCCTGGAGCTGAAGTAGATCTCTATGTTCATAGAGATCCTTCTCTTCTCTTAGAAAGGAATTTAGAATCTAACGCTCCTCAGATTGAAGCAATAATTTCTGCTGGAGGAAGAAATATCAATAGGGAATTGCTTCAAGCGGGACTAGCTTCAAATATTTCTACAGATGTAGATATTCTTCAACCAACAGAAGCTGTTGGGTTACTTCAGAGAGCCTTTGGAAAGTTTTGGGAGAATGTTGCTCATGGATCTGAAACTCCAATGGAGTCTTTTATTCCTCTTGCTCCAGTAGCTAAGTTTATTCATCAGAGGGATCCCCTAGAGGAGTATCAAAGAACTGAAGTTTATTCTAGGGATGTTGCTCTTTGGCAACATCCTATCTCTCACTTCTTAGCTCCAGGTATTTCAACAACAGCTTGGTGGGCTGGTTGGAGAGGATTGCCTTCCTCTGTGAGAGAAAGATATATGGTTCAGGAGTATTTTGATCGCCTGAAATATATGAAATATAAGAATCTTGAGAGAGTTTCTTCGGTAAGAGGTGAGGGAGAAGCTGCTGCTGAGTATATGGGAAAGGCTTCCAGAACTAGAGCTGGAGCGGAGAAATATTCTGCCGCTTCAGCGGCATTCTCTCTTTCAAGTAAAGAGAAAGCCTATTTTGAAGCTTTTAAAAAGGCTCCTAGTGAAAGTCAGAGAAGAGAGATAGAAGGAATTGTATCTCCTCAATTGGCAGATCTTCTTCGGGCTCAATGGCTTAGACAAGCAGCCGAGAGTGCTCAGATGATGGGAGAGGTTGGTATGTCTATTCCTCGATCTCTTCAAGGACAAACAGCTACCTATAACAGAGAGCTTGCTCATTATGAGGGAAAAACTCTTGAAGAAATTAATATGAAGGAAATGGAAGGATTGCCAATTCCAGGAAATGATTGGGTTGGATATTCTCCCGCGGCAGATCTTGAGGATTATGAAGTTAAAACAGTTATGGATCGAGGAATGGATCCTGCTGGATATGGTTTCTGGCCTTCAGATATTAAGAGAGCTAATAGTAGACCTTGGACAAGTCCTCTCTCTATTGAAATGAGTTCGAGGGGAATCGCTTCGATCTATGATTTTGGTATGTCCTTTAACACTCATACTTCAAGAATTGGTCATATGCCTCCCCACATTCTACCAACAGCAAATTCTGGTGGATATGTTAGGGTTGAAGCTCCTGGTTATGATCGATTAAATAGAAGTCTTCATGACCCAACAATTCTTGATTATGGGAGTCACTACTCTGTTCTCTAGGTCTTTCCTATTCTTTTTATCTATGTTAGTTTAATTCTATGGCTCAAACTGGTGAATCAGCTTTTGATAAGGCAACTAGAGTTCTTTCCTATGGTGCGGCTCTTACTGGTATTGGAATTGGAGTTCATCAAGGATGGGGTAATTTCACTAGACCAATTCAAACAGCTCAGGAAGGAATGGCCGCCGCCACAGTTAGAGCTAAAGCTGCCAATTCTCTTCAGGGAGTAATAGCTCCTGGTCTTCTCTCTAAAGATATAGAAGCTGAGTTAGCAGCAGCTTTCTCTAAAGGAAGAGAACTTTTGGGAGGAAGAGGATGGAAAGAGACTTTAACCCGAACTCTTGACGAGGCCCTCTATTCTGCTGGAATAGCTAAAGAGGCTCAAAGAACTAGATTAGTTGAAGAGCTTAGTCAATTTACTGGCTGGAATGAGTTTAAAAGAGCCTTTGAGAATGCTATTGGAGCTGGGACCATGGAGAACCTCCAGCGATCTATGAGAGATATCTTTAGGAAAAATGGTGGGAGATCTGAGACTCTATCAGATATGATTACTAATACAGCTTCTTACCATCAAACTAAGAGTGATTTCAGACGGGGAGGTGGTTTTTGGAAAGCCCTCTATCCGACTCCTCATTTGGAGGATAATCTGGCCGGAGTTCGCTCTCTTTCCTTAGATCCTAGATTTGCAGAAATCCAAAGAAAGTTAGAGGAAGCTACTGGAGATACTGTAGATCTTGGGTTTAGAACTAGAAATCGTCCTCATCTTTTTAATAAGGGCAACGCTGCTCTCTTTGAAGTTAATATTCCTGGTAAAGGGAAAATGAAACTTCCTTTTGTTGAAGCTAAATTGGGAGACGATAGAACCTTCTTAAAGATTCCTCTAGTTCATAAAGCTCTTGAGAAGAAAGGAATGGGTTATGCAATTGAGAGTTATCAGGGAATGTCCTTCTCTTCTCTACCCCATATGACGATTCAGGATTCTGGAGGAAATGTTAAAGTTCTTAACTTTAATGAGAGTATAGACATTCTTTTAAATGGAGATCCCTATGAAAAGAGATTTAAGGGACTCTATCAGATTCTTCGGGAGAATAAGGAAGATAAAGGAGCTATCATTCGGGGCTTTAATGAACTAATTCAAGGTTTAGGACAGAGAGTTCATAGTACCTTTAGTAAAGATCCTAGAGCAATAATGGGAAGTAATCAGGCTGTTCCCATTGAGAGACTCCTCGCAGAAGTAGCTGGGGAAAAGAAGCATGGAGTTGTCTCTGAACTTTTAGAATATATGACTGGAGTTAAGAAAGCTACTGGAGAAGTAGCCGGCGCTACCTCAGCTTCAACAATGCAAGAAACCTACCGAGTAAGTCTTAAAGATTGGGCTAAAAGAACAGATATTTTTGGTGCTGAATATCCTATTTCAAGAAGATACTCTTCAATGTTTCGTGAGTTTGATCTCTCGGAGAAAGGAAAAGCTTGGGCTCAAAAGAATAAAATTCTTGGATTTCTAGATCGTTTTAGACCAGTTACAGCTACTAGGGAATACTACGACTTAGCAGGAAATATTCCCCAAGGATTTGGGTTAATCACAATTAACCAGAATATTAGAGAGGGGCAGGGCTGGAAAAGTCTTCTGGAGGACGAAGGTCTCTTCTCGAAGAAAATTTCTCCCATTCTCGAGAGAATTACAGAGGAGGTTCATACTCTCAGAAAATCAACTCTTAGAGTTAAGAAAGGAGATATTTTTACTCACAGAGAAATGTTTGGCCAAGACTATAAGAGTGGAGAAGCTATCTATAGTAGTGCTCAAGAAGGAAAAGTTACACAAAAGATTTTAAAACTGACCGGAAATGAAGATTCTGATTTAGTTTCAGCTCTAGTTGAAACTATTATAGCTCCTCAAAGTGCCTCTAAGCAATATGGTTGGTTAAAAACTCAATGGCATAGAGCTAGAGGCAGTTTTCGTAAAAATCTTATAAGTGAAACAGGAATTGATCTCTCTCGAGGAGCCTTAAGTCGATTTGGTACTAAAATTGAGTTTGCTGCTCAGAGCGCTCAAATGAAAGGAGGAATTGCGGGAATTAATAAACAGATGTCAGAAGCTTTACTCGCTCTTGGAGAGAATCGGCTAAACTCTCTTCCAAGAAATCAGAGAGCGGGAAAAACAACTAAGGGGAAAACCTTTGGAAAATTGTATGGGTCTCTCTCTGATTACACTTTCAGAGAAGATTCTCGTCAGGAAATGATTATAAAATGGAAGAATGAAGGAAAAGCTCTTGCTAAAAATGTTGCTTCCCACATAGATGAAAATTATGGTTTCGGATTAAGATCTCTTCAAGCAGCCAAAGATATGGGAATAAGAGGGGAGAATCTTGGTCTTATGGGAGGAGCCTACTATCAAGAGTTACTGAAGGGAGTGCAAGGAGACACAAACGAAGCAGCTAGAATTCTTGGAGAAATTGGTCTTGAAGCTAGAGATATTAAAGGTCTTCAAGAAGCAAAGGCAGTTTTGGGGATGAATACCTTCCATCTTGGAGATTGGGCCTCCTATCAAAAATGGCAAGGAGTTTCCCTTGATGCTAGAGCTATCTCTCGTCTTATGGCTAACCCAATCTTTGGAGAGGCTGGAGAGTATATGGCTAGAGAACTTCTTCTAGCTCAAAAACCTATGCAAGATTTTGGAGAATTATCTACTGCTCTGAAATCTCTTATAGGAGAAGCTCCGGATATACCTGATAATCTTGATGTTCTTGATTCTCCATGGGAAGCTAAACAGAGAGTCGGAAAAAAAGCTTTTATCTTCAAGTATGGAGAGGAACAAATCTATGTTCCTGGTCCACAAGCTAAACAGATGGGAGATTTTGTCTCCGATATTGGAGATGTTCATAGTCAAAAACTTAAAACTTCCTATGAGAAATTCTTTCAGAAAGTTAGGAAGGTCAGTAGTGGAGAGAAAGAAGCAGAACCTCTGGCTCTTGCTGTCAGAACCCTTAAGGAGGAAGTTTTTAACGAATGGATGCACTCTGTGTCAACTGGTGGAGAATTAGTTGGTGGGGTTGCTCCTATGGCTGCCTCTTGGATGTCAAAACCTGGAGAAGCCGCTGCTTCTAGAACCTATAAGAATATTGGAGAATTTCTAGCTGACGAGAAAGATGCTTTTACTATTGGTCTCTCTAAGAAAAATATTCAAAAGGCATATAAAGAAGCTATAGAGAAAGCAGCTACTCCAGAACAAACTGCTTTTATGAAGAAGCAGATGGAGAAACTTCTTGCCGGAGAACAAGTTAATACTATTCTCTATCGGCACCCAACTATGTATCCTGAATCTACTCTTCCAGCAAGACTTCGAATGGTTTCAAATACTTCAGATTCTGTCTTCTTGAGGAAGACAACTCTTCATCATCGTGGGGAGCGATTAGATAATATTCTCGCCGCTGCAATAAATGCCGACACTGATGGAGATCGTCTTCAAGTTAAAGTTATTATGAACGAGATGACTGATTCTGCTTTAGATAAATTATTGAGATCGCGTAAATATGGAGAAGATTTTGTTAAATCTGCAATGTTTCATAAGGAAATAGCAGATCAAGTTAAGAGTTTTGCTAAAGGAAAAACTGGTTTAGTTGAAGACTTTGAACAAGGTATGATAGCAATGGTAGCTGCTAAATTTGAAACTGGTAAAGTTTCAACCGCTGCTGGAGAACTCTTTGCTGCTGCTAAATTAGGGGGAGCAACTCAGGAAGAGTTGCTCCCTGTCATGCACGCTCTTAGTCGAATTGAAGAATCTCCCATCTCTGGAAAGAAGGGTCTTTGGGGAGGAAATGAGGTCGCTGATCATCTCAAGGACTTTACTAGAGGTGGAGAAAGTACCGCTGTTGGTTCTTCTTTAGAAAAAGTCTACGACATGATTTATGGTGGTCAAACAATGGGAAAGAAAGGAGAGATTATTGAAACTAAAGAAGCCTTTATAAATAAGATGAAAGATTATGTTAAGAAGGCTCATGATAATGGTTCCCTTGAACAATGGAGAAAAACAGAACAAACATTTCAGAGGAGTAGAAAGAATTATATTAAAATTAATGGAGATATTGATCGGCAGATTAGGGATATATTTCATACAGTAGATAGAGGATTGGGAGATATCTATGGAGGAGTTGTTGCTTCTGTTAGAGGAGGTCGAGCAGGGCATCCACAAGCTCTTCAAGAGAGAACTGTATTAAATGCTGCCACTGGTCTTGGTGAAGCTGCTCTTAAGATCGTTAAGAATCATTGGAAATATCCTCTTGCTGGAATTGCTGCTGGAGTAGCTATAAGCGGATTAGGAAGTCTTGTGGGAGGGAATGAAATAAACTTTGAGAAAGATGCTTCAGATAAAGCTACTCAGGGTCTCATTGATACCTTCGTTCCTAGAGTAAATCCTCCTCCATCATATACTAATAGAATAGTTACTATGGGTGGTGGTAATATGCCTGAAGGATGGGAAAGTTCTATAGAGAGAGATTATACTTCTGCCGGAGTAAGACAGTTAATGAACTTCGGAGCGGAAGTTGGGGCTCAGATTAGACTAAGAGATGATAGAGGAGCTATAACTCCTCAGTATATTCAGAAGGCTATGAGAGATAGGTATTATTAATGCCAGGTGATTTTGATTTCCTAAGTTCTGATGATCCTCTTGCTGGAGAAGTAGACACTTTTCTACATCCTTCTTCTGGAAGAGACCCTCTTTTCGGAGGAACTCCAGTTCCTTCTTCTTCTCCGGCAGAGGAAGTTATTTCAGATAGGGATGAACCACTAGATACTTCTCCTCCTGATGAGCCTTCTGCTTCTTCAGGAGAACCTCCTGAAGTAAATCTTCCAGACGATTCTTCTTTGACCCCAGCCAATACTCCTCAAGGGAGAGTAGATTCTGGTGATTCGATTATTCAGAGGGGGAACAATGAAGAATCTCCTACTACTAGTCCAGGAAACCAATCTGGATCTTTTTCTCCTCTTCTTAATCCTCAATCTGACTTAGTTGATCTTTTTACTGAGCATACAAATACTCCTCTCCA
>Ga0210051_1001373_pt1 | contig 24407 bp, 22 predicted proteins | sample CryGey092014_all_FD_185464 | JGI IMG/M metagenome (GOLD analysis project Ga0210051, IMG submission 185464) | Groundwater microbial communities from aquifer - Crystal Geyser CG23_combo_of_CG06-09_8/20/14_all (SPAdes) (version 2) | ecosystem: Environmental > Aquatic > Deep subsurface > Groundwater...
CCGTTTATCCCTGATTCTTCATCTGTGGCAGCTCCCCAGAAAATCGTCCATGTCCCAATTGTTACATCTATATCAAAATACCCCTCGGTTACTGTTCCCGGAGCAGAGGGTGGGGTATCAATGCCTGGGGTTGCAGTTGCATGGGAGGCAGTCCCGATATTTCCAACCCTATCATAGGTAAAGGCAGTGTAGTAATATGTTATCCCATTTGTTACTTGTGTATCTGTGTCTGTGGTTCCTGTTCCCCTGTAGACCATGAAATACCCTGTCCGAGTAGCCGGAAAATCAATGGTGCTGCGAAAAATCTCCACCTTGCCAAAGTCAATATCACCAGGGTTACTCCACGAAAGTTCTACCTTGCCCATCTTGCCTATTGCTGTAAAACTTCCAACACCTGCAGGTGGTGTTTTATCCATAACACTGGTGCTGCCTAATGTTGCGGTGGAATAATTTGTCCCATCCCAGCTAAAGCCAGCATAGTAATAGCTTGTCGAGTCCGTTACTGTAGCATCAACATACCCTGTTCCTGTCCCAATATATAGGACACTTCCATCTGTAGGACTGCCTGGAAACCTATCCGTTCGTTTCACTATTGTTGTATATACATAATCTACATCCCCTGAATTTTCCCATGATAAATTTACTTCATGCTCACCACCGATTACAGTAAAACTACCTATGCCCTCAGGTGGCTCAATATCACGCAATTTAGCCACAACGAAGGTAGATAAATTACCAATTACTATCTGAATCATATTATTTGTCCCCATTATTGTCTGGCTGCCAGGTACCATCCTCCATGTCTTAGCCCCTTCATCAAATTCATACAGCCGATACCGTTCCATATCCTCTGTATCTGTTGCAATATCCGGATCAGGGTAGGAGACTATCAACACCATATTATTATTCGGCTGAATAAGCTTGTTATTACCATCCACAGCTATTAATTGCCAGGCGTTTCCCAACAACCTTTCTATGGGTGGATTTGCTTGCAACAGATCTGTCTGTGGAGGGGATATCTGCGTTATTCCAAATATTGTACCGCTTGCATAGGCATTTGTTGGCACATCTACCAGAGCAAATTTCCCATCTTGCCCTACGGACGCTACGCTTGCTGTAGCCGGTAAAACCATTGCCTTATTTACCACCCTTATTCCATCTGAAGGGGACGAAAAGTTTCCTGATAAACCTGCTTTGTTGACTGCTCGAAGGCGATAATAATAAACACTGCCAGACTGTTTATTATTAAAACTTGCTGTACCTGTATCTCCTGAAACATACTGTACCAATGTCCAGCTTCCATTATCTACCTTTTCCTCTATCTCATAGTAGAATATCCCTGATTCTTCATCCTGTGCTTGGGTATCCCATTGTAATAACCATGTTCCTGTTGCAATTATATCAATATCAGGAAAATTTTCGGTTGGTGTGCCGGGAGATGATGGTGGGGAAATATCTGAAATTGGGGTAGCACTTGCGGTAGCAGGATTAGAATAATTAATCCCGTTACAGGCAAATGCTGCATAATAATAAACTACATCCTTTACAACCAGCGTATTTTCATAACTACTCCCTGTGCCACTGTAGACCATGACACCATCTGTAATTGTTCCTGGATAGCTGTTTATCTTTCGGACAATATCTGTTCTTTGATAGTTGACATCCCCTGGATTTATCCAGCTCAAGGATATCTTCCCATATTTGCCTGTGGCCGTAAAACTACCAGGAGGGTTTATTGCAATGCAAACAACTGGTATTAACAATAGAACGACCATTAATTTTATCATGTTCAGATGCTGTTTCATATTATAACCTTTCTCAAATAGGAAGCATTCAGCTATCAGATGTCAGCGTAATTAATAAATTTGTCAAACCAAAGGCTTTCCTCAAAAACCATATTCCTATAATATACCACATTTTTGGCAATTCGTCAATCTAATTTTAGCAATTTTTGATTTATTTATCGCGAAGGATGCGGAGCAGAGAAGATAGGGAAAGGAAGAATTAATTTATCTTGCAACAAAGTTTTTGTGAAGGGTGTTTTTCATTGATACTGCATGGCTCAATCTGAAGGCACAATTCAGCTGAAACGCCACATGCATTCTCTAAGCTTATGTTCAATTGTTCGGCTGATTCAACATAAAACTTTACTATCTCTTTCATTCTGTGAATTGCTCTGTCCACGGTTTTACCATAGCTATATATTTCCAGTCTTGGACAAGAAACGATATAACTGGTATCTCCTTCCTTAAATATTTCTATTGGTAGATTCATGAGATAACTCCTCTAAAACGAAAGTTTTCTTTCTCTACTCATATCGACAGGTTATAAAAAAAGCTTTAGAGAAAAACAGCCTGCTTGCAATTTTTTTTATTGACATGTCAGGCAATATGAAGTATAATATTCAGGTATATAAGGGGGTGAGGACAATGTTTACAGGTGTTATTGTTGCGTTGGTTACGCCATTTAAGGATGGAAAAATAAATGAGGAAAAACTGCGGGAGTTGGTGGAATGGCATATGGAAAATGGAACAGATGCCATTGTCCCTTGTGGAACAACGGGTGAGTCTGCTACACTTTCCCATGAGGAGCACCGCCGGGTAATAAAGATTGTGGTTGAAGCAGTGAATAAAAGGGTTCCTGTGCTTGCTGGGGCAGGCTCTAATTGTACAGCAGAATCCATGTCTCTGGTTCAATATGCTAAAGAGACAGGGGCAGATGGGGTGTTGTGTGTTACACCATATTATAATAAGCCAACTCAGGAAGGGCTTTATTATCATTATAAGGCAATTGCTGAAAAAGGATTTCCTGTGGTTCTTTACAATGTTCCGTCACGCACCGGGGTAAATCTACTACCAGAAACAGTAGCCAGATTGGCTCATGATTTTGCTAATATTGTTGGAATTAAAGAAGCAACTGGTAACCTGAACCAGATAAGTCAGGTGATTGCCCTTTGTGAGGATAAAATAACCCTTATCTCAGGGGATGATGCGACAGTATTGCCGACCTTAGTTGTTGGTGGTAAAGGGGTTATTTCTGTAGCAGCTAATATTGTCCCACAGGATATGAAAAAGATGATAGATGCCTTTAACAAGGGGGATATGGAAGAGGCAAAACGCCTTCACTATAAATTGTTACCCCTGTGTGATGCCATGTTTATTGAGACAAATCCTGCACCGGTTAAACAAGCTATGGCTTTTATGGGCATGATCTCGCCTGAGGTCAGGCTTCCCTTGGTTGGATTAAAAGAGGCTAATAAAGAAAAGCTAAAAGGTGTTTTGAAAGATTATGGATTGGCGTGGTAAATATCTGATATGGAAAATAATCAAAAAAAAATAGTCAAATCAGTGGGTATTGTCAGTGGGGCAACCATGCTTTCCAGAATATTAGGATTAGTCAGGGAGCAGGTTTTTGCGTTCATGTTTGGAGCATCTGCTGTAAATGATGCCTTTGTGGCTGCCTTCAGAATTCCAAACCTCTTGCGGGACATGTTTGCTGAGGGTGCCCTTGCTTCTGCCTTTGTTCCGGTGTTTACAGATGTTATGAAGAAACGATCCCTTCAGGATGCCTTCAGGGTAGCAAATTTAACTATTAATGCCTTATTGCTTATCCTTTCTGTCATTACCATATTGGGCATAATATTTACACCGGCTATTGTTGGGGTAATTGCCCCCGGTTTTGCTGAGGTAGAAGGAAAAACACAACTAACAATCACCCTCACCCGAATCATGTTCCCCTTTCTTATTCTGGTAAGCCTTGCAGCTTTAATTATGGGTGTCTTGAATTCCTTGCATCATTTTGCTACGCCAGCCCTTGCCCCGGCAATCTTTAATGTTTGCATGATTGGGGCAGGCTTTCTTATCTGTCCCTTTCTCAAGGAGCCAATCATTGGCATGGCTATTGGTGCCTTGCTTGGGGGATTATTTCAACTTCTGATTCAATTGCCAGCACTGATTAAGGCAGGATTCAGGTATATTCCAAGGATAAACTTTCGTGATGAGGGTGTTGTCAGAATAATAAAACTCATGGCACCTGCCTCCATAGGGCTGGCTGCGGTTCAGATAAATATCTTGATTAATACCCTGTTGGCTTCGTTTTTAAGCAATGGGAGCGTTTCGTATCTGAATTACAGTTTCAGGCTTATGTATCTTCCTCTGGGGGTATTTGGTGTGGCTATTGGTACGGTCAGTCTGCCTACTGTTGCTGCCTGTGTCTCAAAAGGGGATATGGATGGGGTGAAAAAGACCATAGCCTTTTGTCTTAATCTGCTCTTTCTTTTAACCATTCCGTCAACCATTGGCTTAATAGTCTTGAGCGAACCAATCATTGGCTTAATCTATGAACACGGAAATTTTCACAGATCAGATACCATAGCTACAGCTAATGCCCTTATTTGTTATGCCTTTGGGCTTTTTCCCTATGCATCTTTGAAGATTCTGGTGCCTGTATTTTATTCACTAAAGGATGTCCGAACACCAGTTAAGGTCAGCATCATCTGTGTGGGGATAAATATTATCCTGAATCTTGTCCTGATGAGATTTATGGCACACATGGGTTTGGCACTGGCTACATCTATTGCTGCAGGAATAAATATGGCTTCTTTGTTTTTTATACTTAGAAAAAGGATAGGAAAGTGTCCATTAAAAGAGGGGTCTTCGTATCTTCAAGTTTTAATTGCCTCTGGGGTAATGGCTCTTGTTTGCTGGTATATAAACAAAAGCCTTGATGGTTATGCAGCCAGAGTCGGACTGGGGATATTGGCAGGGGGCGTAACCTTTTTGGTGTTGTGTAAGTTGTTGAAGGTGAAGGAGATTGAAATGCTTTTGAAAAGGGTAAGCGTGAGGAAGTAGATGAAAACAATTGAATTTGATTACTATCTCCCTTCCCATCTGATTGCTCAGCACCCTGTGGATGAAAGAGATATGTCTCGGTTGCTTGTACTGCACAAGGATAGTGGCGAGATAGAACATCGAAATTTCAAGGATATTATTGAATATCTCTCAAACGGTGATGTGCTTATCCTGAATGATACCAAGGTGATTCCGGCCAGATTATTTGGCTATACTAATCAGGAAAAACCATTTGAGGTTTTGCTGGTCAAACAATTGCAAACTAATCTTTGGGAGGTATTAGTCAAACCTATCCGTAAGGCAAGAATAGGATTGGAGTTGGTATTTTCCGATGAATTGAAAGGAGTGATATGTAAATATCGGCATGGACGAAGTGTGATGGAATTCTCTTTTCTCGGAGATTTTTTTAGTGTTTTGGAAATGATAGGACATATGCCCCTGCCTCCATATATCAAACGGTTTGATAACAGCAGGGATCATCAACAATATCAAACAACCTATGCCGCAAATCCAGGGGCAATTGCAGCACCAACCGCTGGCTTGCACTTTACACCCGAACTTTTATCCATGATACAAAAAAAAGGTGTCCAAATAGCCTATATCACTCTTCATGTAGGAATTGGTACATTCAAGCCCATCCAGACCCAGGATATTCATGATCATCAAATGGAATCAGAATATTACATCATCCCTGATGAGACAAAAGAAATTCTGATAAGTAATCCATCAAGAGTTATCGCTGTAGGCACAACCTCAGTACGAACAATAGAGTCGTTTTTTACCACCAATGCTCAGGCAGGTTGGACAGATATATTCATCTATCCAGGGTATAGATTCAAAAGAGTAGATGTCCTGATCACCAACCTTCATACCCCTCATTCTACCCCACTCATGCTTGCCAGTGCCTTTGCTGGTAAGGATATTTTGCTTGAAACATATCAGGAGGCAATAGAAAAGGAGTACCGATTTTATAGTTATGGGGACAGTATGCTGATTGTTTAATGGTTGTGATGCTTATATTTATGCGTATGGTAGTTTTTGTTGCCAAGTGGATTTTTTTATTGCCATGTGAAATTACAACGGTCAAGGAAAGAGATTCACCATGAAGACACAAAAAGTTGATAAGTTGAATAGTTGATAAGTTGAATGGTTGAGGAGTTGATAAGTGAATGAATTGATAGGGAATGTTTATGAATTATGAATCTGTGTTCCTTTAACCTATAAACTCATCAACCTATAAACCTATCAACTGTTGAATAGTTGATAAGTGAATGAATTGATAGGGAATGTTTATGAATTATGAATCTGTGTTCCTTTAACCTATAAACTCATCAACCTATAAACCTATCAACTTATGTGTTCTCTGTGGTGAATATTTTCCCCATCTCATGGTGGTGCAAATGAATACAATTCCTCTCTTTTCCATAACCATTGCCTATATCATAGGCATTGTGATGGGGAGATACATTCATATTGGATTGGGATGGATCTATGGTATTTGTTTGGTTATTGTCTGCCTGTCTATTGTATTTTCAAGGGGTAAAAATTACCTTCTTTTATTAACAACTATGGCTATCGGCTGTCTATTTTATAGCATGGATTCCCAACTCCTTCCTGCAAATCATATCAGTCATTTCATAAACTACAAGGGAACAATTATCGGAAACATTATTGATTATCCCCAAATATACAGTAACAGAACTCAATTTACCATAGAGGCAGAGTCTGTAGGGGGTATTAAGACATGTGGGAAGGTTCAGGTTGGCTTAGCATGGATGGATAATCGGTTTGAATATGGGGATAAGGTTCTATTGGTTGGAATGATACGACAACCTTTCTCTCTGAAAAATCCTGATGGATTTGATTTCGGGCAGTATCTTGCCCACCAGAAGATACTTGTTGTTTGCTGTATACAGGGGGATAATCAGATAAAAAGGATTGGCAGGGGAAGGGTAAACCCAATCATGGCATTCTCTGTCATGATAAAAAATCGGGCAGTAAAAAGCATTTATCAACTGCTTCCACAGCCACAATCATCCTTTTTGGATGGTGTTATTCTTGGGAACCGCACCTCTCTGCCAAAAAATATTCAAAAATGGTTTGCGGACACAGGCACACTACATATCTTAGCTGTTTCAGGCATGAATGTTGCTTTGGTTGTTATTACCTTTTTCTTCTTTTTTCGTCTGTTTGGGATAAGTAAGAAGCTGGCTTATTTATTGAATATCCCTATAATAATCATATTTTGCCTTGTAACCGGTTGTGTGCCATCAGTCTTAAGGGCATCCCTGATGGCGATTCTTTTCCTGATAAGCCGCAACCTGTTAGACAGGGACATAAGCATATATCATGTAATTGGATTAGCAGCATTAATCTGTCTTGTTCCATGTCCGCAAATGGTTTTTGACTTGAGTTTTCAGCTTTCATTTCTGGCTGTTTTAGGAATTGTGTATCTTACACCGTTTATATCCGAAAAACTGTTGTTTTTTCTGCCCAGATGGCTTGCCCTGATAATTGCTACAACCCTTGGGGCACAACTTGCAACCACCCCGCTTTTATCCTGTTCTTTTCACAAGATGTCCCTTATCTCTCTGGCAAGCAATGCCATTGTTGTCCCTCTGGTAGGCTTGATTACTCCTCTCGGATTAATAAGCTTTGGCTTAAACATAATTTCGTACAAATTGGCATGGCTGATTGCATATCTTAATTACTTATTGATTACCCTGTTATTAATTTGTGTCGAATTCTTTGCCTCTATTCCTTATGCCTGCATCCCTGTATCCTCGCCATCGTTTCTGGATATAGCCATCTATTATCTGGTATTAATAACCATAAGCCTCGCAAGCAAGATAGGGTGGAGAAATGTTGTATTAATCTGTTTGATAGCAGCTAACCTTTTTCTTTGGGAACAAGTAGTGCTAAGCAGAGACAAGGCTGGGCTTACAGCTACATTTTTTGATATAAAAAAAGGAAGTGTGGCGTATCTTGAATTTGAAAACAACAAGAGAATGCTGATTAATATTGATACGAAAGAAGGAGATATGGAACAGGTTGTTTTACCATTTCTTCAAGCAAAAGGGTTAAGGATGATTAATGTTGTGATAGGGGATACAGGGGCATTGGACAAAGAAATTAAAATAGGGCTAAGGTTTGGGGAAAACATTCCCTCGGGCAGAATTACTGGGTGTGGGAATGCTCCCATTTTTATAAATCCCATGGGTATTCAGATAGACCATGGCAGGGTTAGGTTTTTATTTCCAATTTCTCCATTATCAAAGGAGGGCAGCGGGTTGTTTGGATATCAGCTTGACCCATCAAAAGGCAAGCAAGTTATTCTTAATGTTCCTACGATAAAGATTGCCAGAACGCTGGAGAACAAGACTGATGCAAAAATCATGATAATAAGCAGGGGTTGTAAATGGCAGGGCGACAAAGATTCACGCATTCTCAGTATCAAAGAAGGGGGGGCAGTAATAATTACGACGGATGGGGAGGATATGAGGATAAAGCGATACGAGTTGTAGCGACAGGGTTCATCTCTGCCTGGGAGTGGTTGTCCTCCATTGGCCGAAGTAAGTACCATGGTCATATCCAATACCGTTCGGAATGATTTTATTAATATATGCAAACCAATAAATTTGTGGACATATATGGTTGGTTCGCTCCATATTTGGACCAAGGCATCCGTGATGCCGTTCTCCAAACAACGCCAACACGGTTGGCTTGCTCCATATTTTGATCAATCGTAACTACTCAGGTAAAGTAATTCACCACGGAGAACACATAAGTTGATAGGTTTATAGGTTGGTGAGTTTATAGGTTAAAGGAACACAGATTCATAATTCATAAACATTTCCTATCAATTCATCCACTTATCAACCCAAAAATAACTTGTACAGTCGTGCCACCGATTCATCTTGGCTGGCTTTGTTGTTCGTCGCTTACGAACAGTAGTATGCTCGCTTCTCACGCCTTGTCAGCCAAGCGACTTGAGTGACTCTTGGTGTACAACTTATTTTTCTTGACAAATTACTGTTATCCATGTTATTATTATTATTGGCATTTTTTCAAAAACCATACGAATATGTCAAACGAAAAATCCACAATTAGAGACAATATAAGAAAATACCGAAACAAGCTCGGCATTTCTCAAGATGTGCTTTCAAAAAAAGCAGATTTAGCTTTTCATACAATTACAAAGATAGAAGCTGGCTCTACTCCCAACCCCACTATTGACACAGTCAAAAAAATAGCGGACGCTCTCGGCGTTTCGATTGATGATTTAATGGAATAAAACTATGACAAATTCTAAAGAAGCAAAAGCACGAATAAAAATAAACAAACTGCTTGAACAAGCAGGCTGGAGATTTTTTGATAATGAAAAAGGACAAGCAAATATTTCACTTGAGCCAAATGTAAAACTTACACAGAAAAACATTGACGCTTTTGGTGAGGATTTTGGATCTACAAAAGCTTGTCCTCGACCGCGATCGGGGAACGGTTTTATTGATTTTTTATTGCTTGATGAAAAAGGTTTCCCGCTCGTTATTTTGGAAGCCAAAAAAGAAGATAAAAATCCACTTGACGGAAAAGAACAAGCAAGAAAATATGCCCATACCGAAAATGCCTGCTTTGTTATTCTCTCAAATGGCAATCTTCATTATTTTTGGGATTTGGAACGGGGCGATCCTGAAATTATCACAGAATTTCCAACGCAAGAATCATTGAAGCACAGGCAAGATTTCAAGCCTGATAATCAACGATTAGCAGACGAAGAAGTCAAAGAGGATTATATCGCTCTTACGCAAAACCCGAATTTCAAAGACGATCCTCGCTATCAAAAAAAAGAAGCGCGCGAACAATATCTTTGGGATGAAAATTTGCGAATTTTACGCCCGTATCAACTCAAAGCGGTTCACGCTTTGCAGAAATCCGCCGAAACTGGTAATGATCGTTTTTGAATCTTGCACTTATGCGCCCCGTCTTTTCGCCTACTGATTTTATTCAGATTAAAGGCCGTGGCACAAGAAAATTTTCGTTTGAATATACCGATGAATACGGCGAAAAGCACAAAGCAACAAAAAATAATTTCAAACTTTTCGATTTCTTTGCTAACTGCGAATACTTTGAAGAAAAATTTGATTATGATGAAGTTTTGCAATTACCTAATATCATAAAGAGTGGTACTGATATTGACTTGTCCGCCGAAGCTTTAGCGAAGGCGGATGAAATAGAAGTTTTCAATCCTGACAAAGTAAAATCTCTCACCGAAACACCCGTTGGAATTGAGGGAATGAAAGTTGATCGAAAGCTTTTTGAAAAAGCTCGCGAGGAATTGCAAAATGATTCCGAAGTAAAATCTGCTGTTGAAAACGAGCAATGGGAAAAGGCAGTGCAAATAATGCGGGACAAATACGAAGACAAACCGCAATTATTTTTGAATCTTGAAAAAATCCGCAAGAGCGAAAACCTTGATCGCCGTTTATCATGGCGTGAATTTTTAGAACGAGCTTTCGGCTTGATTGATGTTTTCAAATCCAAAGACGAAAAACTGGAAGAAGAATGCGAAAAGTTTATCTTAATCTACAAGCCCGAAAGTAAGTATGTTCCGCATATCAAAAACTATCTGAAAGCGTATGTTTCCAATGAATATTTTCGCAATGAGATAAATAATAAACGATTCCCAAGAGAATTTGCAGGCTTTACTATGGCGGAATACAAGGAATTAAATGGTTTTCGCGAAACTGTTCCGACATATGTCAAAGATTATGTTCCTGTTAATGTTTATATGAGGTAACAAAATTTTTATGAAAAAAGATAATAAACTCGTTCCCAATAATAGTTTTACCGAATTTTTGCTTTATACTACGCCCAACGGCAAGGTAAAAGTGGAGATTTTTTTGCATGATGAAAATATATGGCTGACACAAAAGCTAATTGCCTTGCTTTTCGATTGTTCTACTGACAATGTTTCTTTGCATTTAAAAAACATTTTTGAAAGCAATGAGTTGCAGGAGAAATCAGTTACCGAGGAATTCTCGGTAACTGCCAGAGACGGTAAAAAATACAAGACAAAACATTATAATTTAGACGCAATTATCTCTGTAGGGTATCGTGTAAATTCTACCAATGCCACACTTTTTCGCATTTGGGCGACGGAAAGATTGAAAGAGTATATTATTAAAGGCTTTACAATGGACGACGAACGGCTAAAAACTCCAAACTACACTTTTGGACAGGATTATTTTGAAGAGCAGCTGGCTCGCATAGCGGATATTCGCAGTAGTGAGCGCAGGTTTTACCAAAAAATCACCGATATTTATGCGCAGTGCAGTGTGGATTATGACAAAAATAGCGATGAAGCCCAGTATTTTTTTGCCACCGTGCAAAATAAATTACACTTCGCTATTTCTGGCCGCACGGCTGCCGAAATTATTAGTGATCGCGTGAGTAGTGCTAAGCCAAATGTCGGTCTCACTAACTGGAAAAACAGTCCACAGGGCGCCATACGCAAAACTGATGTGGTGGTGGCAAAAAATTATTTAAATAAAGAAGAAATTGAAGGTCTTAATAATATAGTTGAACAATATCTCATCTTTGCAGAGTCCCAAGCGAAGCGTAAACAAACTATGTTTATGCGAGATTGGGAAAGTAAGCTTGGCGAATTTTTAAAGCTTAATGATCGTGATATTTTGGGAGATTTAGGTAAAGTGAGCAATGCAGTGGCAGAAGCTTTGGCATTGGGAGAATATGAAAAATACCGAGTAGAACAAGATAAAAATTATATCTCTGACTTTGACAAGGAAGTAAAAAAGCTTTTGGAAACAAAAAGGAAAAAATAATTATGTTAGATCAAACTACAAAACGAAAATTAGACTCCGCCCGACAAATTCTTGTTGGTAAAGTTCCTGACCCAAAAGCACAGGTCGAGCAGGTCACAACTGCTCTTATCTATAAATTTATGGATGATATGGATAAGGAAAATGAAGAGGTTGGACTGAAAACTCAATTTTTTGTTGGAGACTTTCAAAAATTTTCGTGGACGAAAATTTTGGACAACAAACTTTCAGGACAAGAACGGCTTGATCTTTATGTTCAGGCAATTACGAATATGCCAAAAAATCCGCATATTCATCAATTATTTCGTAATATTTTCAAGGGCGCTTTTTTGCCATACAACGATCCTCGCACGCTATCACTTTTTTTAAAAGAGATAAACGAATTTAATTATGAACATAGCGAAAATTTAGGCAATGCTTTTGAATATCTGCTTTCCATTCTCGGAAGCCAAGGCGACGCTGGGCAATTCCGCACGCCTCGCCACATTATTGATTTTATCGTTGAAGTGGTTGACCCGAAAAAAAACGAAACAATTCTTGATCCCGCTTGCGGAACGGCTGGATTCTTGATTTCTGCCTACAAACACATTTTGAAGCAGAACAAAGACCTGCCCGCCGAAGCCTCGGCGCAGGCGGGAAATGCCCTCACGCCCGATGAAAAATTGAAGTTGATGAATAATCTTACTGGTTATGATATTTCGCCTGATATGGTAAAATTAGCACTTGTGAATATGTATTTGCACGGATTCCCAGAGCCAAAAATCCATGAATACGATTCGCTCACGAGCGAAAAGCGTTGGGACGAAACTTTTGATGTGATTCTCGCCAATCCGCCGTTTATGACGCCGAAAGGCGGAATTGTTCCTCACAAAAGATTTTCTATCCAAGCTAATCGTGCGGAGGTATTGTTTGTTGATTATATCGTTGAACATTTGACGATTAAAGGACGAGCTGGAATAATCGTGCCGGAGGGCGTGATTTTTCAATCAAATAATGCCTACACGCAATTGCGAAAAAAATTGGTTGAAGACGGTCTTTTCGCAGTCGTTTCGCTTCCTGCGGGTGTTTTTAATCCGTATGCGGGAGTGAAAACGAGTGTGTTGCTTTTTGATAATGAAATTTCCAAAAAAACAAAAAACTTTCTGTTTTTAAAAATCCAAAATGACGGTTTTGATCTTGGCGCGCAAAGACGAGAGCATAGTAAAAATGATTTACCTTTGGCTTTGGAAATTATCAAAAAATATAAATCTGCGTTGAAAAACGACAGAGATTTTGAATTGGACGAAGAAGAAAACAAAATCGCTTACCTCGTAACCAAAGAAAAAATTACCAAAACTGGCGATTATAATTTAACTGGTGATAGATATAAAGAATTCATTGATTTGACAAATCAAAAGTGGGAGATGGTGGAATTAGGCGAAGTTTGCGAAATATATCAACCAAAAACAATCACCTCAAAAGAAATAAAATCAGAAGGAAAATATAAAGTTTTCGGGGCAAATGGAGTTATTGGATATTACGACAAATATAATCATGAAGATAGCGAAGTCCTTATTACTTGTCGCGGTGCAACTTGCGGGACACTTAATTTATCTGAGCCAAATTCTTGGATTACGGGAAATGCAATGGCAATAAAGCCGAAGGATGATCTACTTAGCAAGCAGTTTCTTTTTTACATTCTGAAAAATTCAAACCTTAAATCGGTAATTTCTGGATCAGCTCAGCCACAAATAACAAGGACATCATTATCACCTTTAGAAATTCCGTTTCCACCTCTTTCCGTTCAAAAAGAAACCGTTGAGCAGATTGAGGTCAAACAAAACGCCATAGATCACGCCAAAGCGATTATTCAAAATCTAGAGAGAGACGATATTTTGGTCAAGCACTTAGAAAATTAAAAGGCGTTAAGTGGGTGGAATTGGGAGAAGTTGCAGAAGTCATTGCCGGACAGTCGCCAGAAGGAAAATATTACAACGAAACAGGCGAAGGAATGCCATTTTATCAAGGTAAAACAGAATTTTCAGAATTGTATATTGGGAAACCAAAAGTATGGACAACAAACATAACAAAAATTGCAGAGCGAGACGATATTTTAATGTCTGTCCGCGCGCCTGTTGGCCCAGTTAATATTACAACAGAAAAAGTTTGTATTGGTCGAGGTCTTGCTTCAATACGGGCAAATAAAGTGGATCAGATGTTTTTATTTAACTTTCTAAAAGCAATTGATAATAAAATTAAAGGTAATGGTGGCGCTGTATTTGACTCAATAAATAAAAAGCAAATTGAAGAATTAAAAATCCCGCTCCCATCTTTGGAAATTCAGAAAAAACTTGTCGCCGAAGCGGAAAAAGAACAGCAAATAATCAACGCAAACAAGCAATTGATTGAAATCTATGAGCAAAAAATTTGTGATGTTTTAAGGGAAGTATATGCAAACTAATAAATTTGTGGACATATACGGTTGGTTCGCTCCATATTTGGACCAAGGCATCCGTGATGCCGTTCTCCAAACAACGCCAACACGGTTGGCTTGCTCCATATTTTGATCAATCTTTATTTACGCATAATGTCAACTATTTTATTGGTTTGCATATAAAAGGAGGATAGGGGTCAAACCTTGAATGTAGAATTTAGGATATTTTCTACTCTCTTCCTTAATTCTCTTTGCTGTCTCAGTTGTTCATTCACACGAATAGCAGCTTTACCTATAGCACTTCTGCTTACTCCAAATAACTCACCTATCCTTTTATTGTTTAACCCACTATACCTTAGCTTGCTAATGTTCAGCAGTTGAAGACTGCTGACTCTGGAAGAAGTATCCTGTTGATGATGTGAATATTAGAAGATGATTTTTCAAGTAAGAGACGGGCTGTATTAGTTTCGCTAATACAGCATTGGCAAGCTAATGCACTCCGATTTGTTAAGCTCAATCGTAATTTATGAGGTAATGGAGTATAGTTACCTTGAATATTTACATCGCTGTCATCCCCTTCATCCTTAACCTCAAATCATTAGCACTATCTGCTGCAGCCATGGCATCGTCAAAGGTAATCAGATCTTTTGTATAAAGTTCATACAATGCTTGTTCAAAGCTCTGGAGACCATCCTTTGATCCGGTCTGGATAGCTCCTCGAATTTGATTGATTTCTCCCTTTTTGATAAGGTCTTTAATTCGTGGGGTAACCAGCATAATCTCTATGGCTGCAACACGGCCATTTCCATCTGCTCGAGGGATTAATCTTTGGGAAATAATAGCCTTTAGATTTAAGGAAAGCTGCATAAGGATTTGGGGATGCATCTCTCCGGGATAGAATTGAAGCATCCTTTCTATAGCTTGAAAAGCATTGGTTGAATGCAGCGTACTCAGCACCAAATGTCCTGTTTCAGCAAAGTATACGGCTGCCGAAACACTCTCTATATCTCGCATCTCACCAATAAGGATAACATCCGGAGCCTGTCGCAAGGCATTTTTCAATGCTGAACCATATGCTTCCGTATCAATTCCAATCTCTCGCTGGCTGACAATGGCTTTTTTATCCCGATGAACAAACTCAATCGGGTCCTCAATGGTAATAATATGTCCACCCTCTGTCTCATTTCGATGATTAAGCATAGCCGCCAGTGTGGTAGACTTGCCAGAGCCTGTAGAGCCAACGACTAATATCAATCCCCTCTTGTCTAAGACAAGCTCATTTAATATTGGTGGTAGATTAAGCTCTTCTACATTTGGAATTTGAGTTTTTACCCTGCGAAAAACTATTCCTACGGTTCCTCGTTGACGATAGATATTACATCTGAACCTGCCAAGCTCAGGATAGTTAAAGGCAAGGTTCATCTCATTTGCTCGTGCAAACTCCACCTGTTGTTCATCACCCATCACCGCATAAGCCAATCTTTCTACATCCATAGGGCTAAGCCTTGCAAGATCCTGAACAGTTTCTCCTGATACCCTGTATGTAGGAGGGGTATCAGCCTTGAGATACAAATCAGAGGCATCCAAAGAAACTACTTTTCCTAATAAATCAGCTAATAACATTATAACTCCTTAAGCGTTGGGGATATGAAATGTATATGTAACTACTCAGCTATCAAGAGATAACTACGAATCGACAGGATCCTTCTTCTCCTTGTCATTCTGGCTTGTCCAGAATCCTTCTTCTTATCCGATCACATCTGTCGTACTTAACAAAGAAGGATTCCCGACAAGCGGGAATGACAGATCACAAAGGGGAAAAATTCTGATTCACAAATTCATTCTGATTATTAATTTTCGCGGTTTTTCGCGTATTTCGTAGTTTTTCCGTCCAATATAGCTACAAGTAGTTACTGTATACCTTTGTGTCTTGAGTGGTAAATTCCTTTACCTGAGTAGTTACATGTATATTATCATATAAATAGTAGTTTGTCAACAAAAAAACGGGCAATGCCAGCAATTTTCATTATGGATTTTCAGATTCACCACAGAGACACGGAGGCACGGAGAATAACTTAAAAAAACAAACTGACGGAATGCAAATTTTTATAAATTCACAGAATAATGCTTCAAATTTCCAAAAATCTGCGTTCAGCCACATTCAAATAAGAGATTTATCCTTCGATTTTCCTCTGTGTCTCCGTGGTGAGTTGTTATGTATTTATGCGGTAAAAATGTCATAATTAGAATTGCTGCTTGTGATAAAATTTCACTTGACACCCCTTACAGTTTATGCTATATTAATATCAGCTGAATGCTTATTTGTTATTGATGGGGGTATGTAAAAATGATTCGATTAATGTTTGCTATGGTATTTCTCCTATGCTTGTCAATCTCTGCCTTTTGTGAGGGATTAGTTGATTCTGGGGAGCAATTTCTTGGGATTACTCAGGCATCGCTTTCATGGGGTGATTATGATAGGGATGGAGACCTTGATCTGGCTGTGTGTGGAATGGAAAAATCAGGACAACCAGTGACCAAGATTTATAAAAACGAGCCGGGAAGTGTTACCTTTCAAGAGGATATTACCCAAAAAATAACCGGTGTTTCTTATGGAAAGATTAGTTGGAATGATTATAATAATGATGGGAGATTGGATTTATCAGTAGCTGGCTATAATGCCGATAGACAACCTGTTTCAAAGGTATATCAGAATGTAGATGGCATTCTGATAGAAGATACAACGCAGCACCCACCTATCCGCTATGGCTCTATTGCCTGGACAGATAGCAATAAAGATGAGGAAAAAGATTCTTATTGCATGGCTGGCTGTGATGAAACAACGGATTGGAAACCATATACCAGAATATATAGAAAGACTAAGGAGGGGGAGTTTATTGAAGACCCTCAAACATTAATAAGCACCTATTATGGCTCACTTGCATGGGGAGATTACGATGGGGATGGCGATCTTGATCTAATTATAGGTGGCTGGCTGCCTGATGGGGCAATTATAAAGGCATATATTAATGATAATGGACGGTTTGTTGAGGATACAAGGCAAAAACTTACTCCTGTTTTTCATTCATCCATGGCTTTTGGGGATTATGATGGGGATGGCAGCCTTGACCTGATTATTGCTGGTCAAAACATGTCTGGCAGCCGTACCACCACCCTGTATAAAAACGAAACTGGCACCTTTACCGTGGATACCACGCAGGATCTGCCCGGGGTTATCTTCTGTTGTGTAAATTGGATTGACTATGATAATGATGGGGATATTGATCTGGCTCTGGCCGGAGAAAATGCCACCGGAACGCCAATCCTTAAGCTCTATAACAATGAACAAGTTCCATCAATACCTATTCATCGATTAGCCATCGTGGCTAAAAATGTGCCTCAAGGTGAACAAATTGCTTTAACCACAGATGATACCCTCTCCTTAGAGGCAAAAGGGTATGATGAGGCAGGGAATTTTGTCAGGAATGTTTCGGTTCAATGGGGGATTCAGGGAGACATTGGGGTACTGTCAGGAAGAAGATCGCCAATGGTTACCTTTGATCCCAGAAAACCAGGCACAGGAAGTATTATTGCTAAGGATGGTAAGGGGCATAGTGCTCAATTAGACAACATTATGGTTGCGACCGGTGCAATTCATCACCTTATGGTTACAAACGAGGACAATAATCCTGTGCATCATGTCTCTCTGGTTGCCGGGGATATGCTTAGCCTGAGTGCTGCTGGCTATGATGCAGACAATAACTCGCTTGGACAGGTTCAGGCTAATTGGGAGATAAATGGGGATATTGGCACGATGTCGTCTCAAGCAGGTACACAGGCAACATTTAAGGCAGTCAGGATTGGTACAGGTTCGATTATGGTTGCAGATGCAGAAAATCATCGCGGCTGTACCGGAATAATTGCGGTTAATTCTGGTAGCCTTGCATATCTTTCCATTGCATCCATCCAGACACAGGTAGTGGAGGAAAAATTTGAGGTGCAGATTATTGCCTGTGATGCCTTGAGTAATCCCATTCTTGATCAATTTGGACCCGTTACGCTGTTTGATTCTGCTGGTGCAATGGGGAGCGTTACCCTGATGTTTGAAAATGGAGTAGCCATTGGAAGCGTGTCAATCCCATCTGTTGTTTCAGGAATAATCATCCTTGCTCAAACAAATGGTAAAGAGGGCAAGAGCAACGCATTCAGTGTTATTGGTGGACAGGTAAGCGGCGGAATGTATAAGGATGTGGAAGAATCCCAGAAGATTTCTATGTCTGGTGTACCTATCAAGGCATATAGGGTGTTAGCTAATAACGAGTTGGCATTAAAAGGCACCACCTCGACCAATGCAGACGGAGATTATGCAATTGACGGTTTACCGAGGGGAACATATACCATTGCCATCCTTCCACCAGCGAACTATCAACCCATGATGGCTACCAAAATCGCTAAGGTTTCAACAACACCCGGATTTAAGGGAGCACCACCACTTGCCAGCAAACTCATGGGGGTAAACTTTGTGCTGATACCGCTGTATGAGGACTTGAATGCCATGGTGGTGTATCCTAATCCATTATTGCTGGCACAAGGGCAAACAGTCTTCACATTCGGACAGCTTCCCGATCATTTTATTTGCATCAAGATATATAATATTGCCGGTGAGTTGGTGTATGAGAAGGGACATATAATAGGCAGACCATTGACATGGGATGCGGTTAATAACGACAACACTCGTGTTGCCAGTGGTATTTATTTCTTCTTGATTGAGGATGAGAATACTGGACAGCAGAGAAAGGGTAAGATTGCGGTGGTAAGGTAAGCATTATTGAATTAGATCACAAGCCACGAGTTACAAACAGGGGTAGTTACAGATGAACATCCTCGATATATTATTCTTTGTAGTTATAGTGATAAGCATTGTCCTCAGCATGATGAAGGGGTTAACTCGGGAGGTATTTTCTCTGGCCGGGGTTATTGCCGGGGTTGTTGTTGCTGGAAAAACCTTTGAACATGGGGCTGTTTTGCTTCAGCAATGGATGCCGGCAGGGATAGCCAAACCTGTTGCCTTTGCGATTATCACCGTTCTGGTGAATATCTTGATAAATTTTGGCGGGATAGTGCTTCAAAAGCTAATGAAAATTGCCATGCTGGGTTGGGTAGATAATCTTGGTGGGATAATCTTTGGGACAATTAGAGGGCTGATATTGGTTAGCATAGCCATTATTGTTTTACTTAAGTTTCCGATAGGGTCAAGCAAGGAATTAATAGTCTCATCAAACATTATCCCTACCTTCAAGTCGTTTCTTCAACTTATCTGTCTTCTCCTGCCGCCAGAATTTTCATCTGCGGTGAAGAAATTTATTGATTAGTGATCTAAAGGAGCAATATTATGCCAATCAATGGTCAAACAAAGGTTGTGGGTATCATTGGGGATCCGGTGAAACATTCGCTTTCTCCACAGATGCATAATGTTGCCTTTAAGCATCTTAATCTGGATTTTGTATATATCCCCTTTCATGTCAAACCAGAATCAGTGGGTGAGGCAATAAAGGGGATGAGGGCATTGGCTATGGTTGGGTTGAATGTTACGGTGCCTCATAAGATTGAGGTAATGAAATATCTTGATGAGGTTTCTCCTGACGCTAAGGCTATTGGGGCAGTGAACACTATCTTTTTTAAGGATAATAAATGTATTGGTGACAATACTGATGGTCGAGGATTTATCAGGGCATTGATTGAGGATGAAGGCATAATTATTGCAGGTAAGAGCGTGGTTATTCTTGGGGCTGGTGGCTCTGCCAGAGCAATAGGACATAGCTTGATCAAAGATGGGGTGGGTAGGTTAATATTCTGTAATCGTACTGTATCAAAGGCAGAATCCATTGCAGGATCATTTCAGTCAATGGGTATATCCGTTGCAGGCATGGGAATAATAGACAGCAGGGATGAGATTGCCCAGGCAGATATGATAATCAATACCACCTCAATAGGGATGAAACAGGGTGATCCATTATTGATTAACCCGGAATGGATAAGAAAAAGACAGATAGTCTATGACATCATCTATTCCCCCCCAGAAACACTCCTTTTGCAAGCGGCTAAGGCTCGCGGGGCAAGGGTAATGAATGGGCTGGGCATGTTAATCCATCAAGGGGCATTAGCCTTTGAGATATGGACAGGGTGTCCTGCACCGGTAGAGGTTATGAGGAATGTATTTCCCTAAAGCAAAGGGAGTTCTGTGGTTGTATCCAAAGGAAAATTGCTTGCGAAGTACTTTACCGTTGGATACGGTCGACAGGCTGTTACGAAACTCCGCAGGAAATTCCATCTTATCTCACTTTCTCCTGACCAGGTACCTCAAGAAGGGATTTCAATCAGGTGGTGGGACTTTCTATTCTACATTACCTTTGGTTTGATAGTTACGGTTTCTGTCCGAATAGTGGGGGTTCTGTTAATCTTCTCTTATTTAATCATCCCAGCGGTATGTGCTATGCTTCTGGTAAGGGGATTTGGAAGGCGGTTGATAATTGGCTGGATAATTGGTACATTAACAAGCATTGTTGGTCTCCATGCCTCCTGTACCTTTGATTTTCCTACAGGAGCCTCAATTGTTTGTAGTTTTGGATTAGTGCTGATAATAGTAGCCTGTGTAAAGGTAATAAGAGTTAGACATTAACCGATTACGAAATTTTTACAGCAATTCTCATTATGAAACTCGACGAGTAACAAGTGTAGCCCAACATTCTATGTTGGCTTTATAAAATGGAAATGGATAAGCCAAGATAGAATCTTGGGCTACAAAATTAATGCCAAAATTAGAATTGCTGAAATTTTTAACAAATTTTAAAAAAACACTTGACAAGTTAGGGATAAATCAGTATAATTATTAATGGAAACCATTTTCATTAAGGAGTTGTCATGCCAGGCGGTAATTGTCAAAGACAGGAATGGTGGCACGGGAAGTTCAGGTGCTGTGGGTATAGGCTTACATTGGGCAGGGAGGCTATTCTTGATATTTTATCCAAATCCGAAGGACATTTGAGCGCCGAAGATGTATACATGAAAGTCCATCCAAAGTATCCCAATGTAGGGTTAACTACTATTTACCGGACATTAAATGTATTATCGAATCTTGGCATAGTTTGCAAACTTGATTTCGGAGATGGAAGATCGCGTTATGAATTAGCAGAAGGGACTGAAGACACGCATCATCACCATCATTTAGTTTGTACCAATTGCAATAAGGTGATTGATTATACGAATTTTATAGATGAAGAGTTAGAGCTTTTAAGGAAAACCGAGAAGGGTTTAGGGGCGAAGTATAATTTTAAGATTACTAATCATATCATCCAGTTTTACGGCTTATGTGACAAATGTAGCGGTAAGGAATAACCACTATATTTTTTTGTTCCTATAATGGAAATGGTTATCATTAACGAAAGGAGGTGATTGAGATGAAAGTAGCCATAACCGCACAGGATGGCTCGATGGATTCAATGGTTGACCTACGATTTGGTCGGGCAAGGTTTTTTGTTGTCTGTGATGCAGAAACAGATAGTTTTGAGGTAGTAGATAATCAGCAGAATCTTAATGCTATGCAAGGAGCAGGTATTCAGGCCGCACAAAATGTAGCCAGAGCCGGGGCTGAAGTGGTCATTACAGGTAATTGTGGCCCAAAGGCATTTATGACCCTAAAGTCAGCAGGAATCAAGATTGTTATCAATGCAGAAGGGAAGGTCTCTGAGGTGCTTGAGAGGTTCAAGAAAGGAGAGTACCAGTATGCAATTGATGCCAATGTGGAAGGACATTGGGGATAAGAATACAGAATACAGAAGGAGGTCAAGATGGCAGAAAACAAGGAGGATGGTAAAATGAGAATTGCTATGCCGATAGCACAAGGACAACTCTGTATGCACTTTGGGCACTGCGAGGAATTTGCTTTCTTTGATGTGGAGGATGGGCAGATTAAAGGAAAACAGATGCTTACCCCACCACCACATGCACCGGGTGTTATTCCTCAATGGGTGCATGAGCAGGGGGCAACCATGGTTATTGCCGGAGGGATGGGCAGCCGGGCAGTAAGTTTGTTTGAACAGCAAGGTGTACATGTGATTGTTGGTGCACCCGGACATACCCCAGAGGAAGTGGTCACTGCCTATCTGAACGGCACGCTTAAGACAGGCGAGAATGTGTGTGACCATTAGGGGGGGAATTACATGCAAATCAAGGTGCTGGCGGACAGTAATGCCGTGGACAAAAGGTATTCTATCGGTTGGGGGGTTTCTTTCCTTGCCGGGAAAGAAGTGCTGTTTGACACCGGAGAAAAAGGGCAGAGCCTGCTTAATAACATGCAACAGATGGATGCCCTGGCGGCAGATATAAAGGCAGTAGTGCTTTCGCATGACCACTGGGATCATACCGGAGGACTGTGGGCATTGCTGGAGCAGAATCCTCAGATTAAGGTTTACGCTTGTCCTAACTTTAGCTCAGAGTTTAAGGAAAAGGTTATGTCCGCTGGAGCAGAGCTGGTTGAGGTCAGCCGACTTACTCAGATAGCCGAAGATATTTATACCACCGGGGAGATTGCCGGGGAGTATGGTGGTGGGTATATGGCTGAGCAGTCATTAATAATTAAATCCCAAAGGGGGCTTGTTGTCCTTACCGGCTGTGCCCATCCAGGGATAATTAAGATTCTGGAGAAAGTAAAGGAGACTCTGGGTGGGAATATTTATTTAGTCATGGGCGGATTCCACCTAATGAAAACAGACAAACGGGTTGTTGCTTTAATTATAAATAAGTTTCGCCAGTTAGGGGTGAAAAAGGTCGGGGCAACCCATTGCAGTGGTAAAGAGGCAGTAGAATTGTTTAGAAAAGAGTATCAGGATGACTTCATCTCTGTAAAAGCAGGGATGGTAATAAAAATTGGTGATTAGATTACCAGCAAGAAAGGTGGTGTAAGTAGAAATGAATCTCCTCAAAAAGTTTATGGCTGTAAGGTGCGAAAATTGTCCACTCTGTCGATATGCCCGTAAATATCCAGAAAATTGGTTTGGAAGATTGATGCAATGGCATGGCAAGTGGTGTCCTTTCTGGAAGGCACAAGAAGAACTTTATGGAAAAAAGGATTGATACAAATGGAATATCTTCAGAGTTTCACCGCTGAAAAGGAGGTAAGAGATTATGCCCATATATGAGTATAAATGTAAAGGATGCGGAGAGAGGTTTGAGCTTCTGCAACAGATAAATGATACCCCTCTATGCAAGAACTGCGGGAGTAAAGATTTAACCAGACTTTTCTCACCCGCTCATCCAATAATGGGGAGAAATAGCCATTCAGAAACATCAGGGAGTTGTTGTGGCTCAACCAATCCATGTAGTAACCCAAAGAGTTGCTGCGGAGGTTAAAAAAAGGAGGCAAGTAAAATGCCAAGAGGAAATGGAACAGGACCGACTGGTCAGGGACCAGTCACAGGTCGCGGCGGTGGAATGGGTCGTGGCAACGGACAAGGAATGGGTGGTGGACAAGGTAAAATGGGCGGTCGAAAATTGGGTCCGGGAGGAAATTGCCTTTGCCCTTCCTGCGGAACAAAAATACCTCATCAACAAGGAATTCCATGTGTTCAAGTAAAGTGCCCTAAATGTGGGGCATCTATGGTCAGGGAGTAAAGAAGATGATTATATCAGTTGCCAGCGGGAAAGGTGGGACAGGCAAAACCACTATTGCCGTGAATTTAGCCCTTTCGCTTGACTGCGTTCAGCTTTTGGACTGCGATGTGGAAGAGCCGAATGCCCATATCTTCTTGAAACCCAAAATTGTGGATACTCAGACAATTAGCATCCCGGTGCCCAAAGTGGATGAGACTAAATGTAACTATTGCGGTCTATGTGCAAAGGTTTGTGCCTACAATGCTATTGCGGTAATCAAGGATAATATTTTGATATTTAAAGAGTTATGCCATGGATGTGGAGGCTGTAGCCTGCTTTGTCCTCAAGGGGCTATTGGTGAAACTAACAAAGAGATTGGCGTTGTAGAGATTGGAGAGGGTAATGGGGTGCAATTTGGGCATGGCAGACTCAATATTGGTGAGGCGATGTCTCCCCCGCTTATTCGAGCGGTTAAGCAAAACATCAATTCTATCCGTACCTGCATTATTGATGCCCCACCCGGGACATCCTGTCCGGTTATTGTAGCGGTTAAAGGAACGGATTTTTGCCTTCTTGTTACCGAACCTACACCCTTTGGCTTAAATGATCTTGAACTGGCAGTTGAGGCAATTCGGCTTATGAAAATTCCATTTGGGG
>Ga0210051_1001375_pt1 | contig 24402 bp, 19 predicted proteins | sample CryGey092014_all_FD_185464 | JGI IMG/M metagenome (GOLD analysis project Ga0210051, IMG submission 185464) | Groundwater microbial communities from aquifer - Crystal Geyser CG23_combo_of_CG06-09_8/20/14_all (SPAdes) (version 2) | ecosystem: Environmental > Aquatic > Deep subsurface > Groundwater...
TTACTTTGCATTGGACTTACGCAATGCACAGAGAGTCCCGTCTCACCGATTTCGCGTGAACTTACACCCGCCGAAAAACAATTGGTCGAGTCTGATAATAAGTTCGGATTCAAGCTTTTCAAGGAGATTATTAAAGAAGAGGGGGGTACGAATGTCTTTATCTCTCCATTGAGTGTTTCCATGGCTTTAGGGATGACCTACAACGGTGCCAGCGGAAGTACGCAAGAGGCGATGCAAACAACCCTTGAACTTTCTGGTTTGACGATTCAAGAGGTGAACGAGTCCTACAAGAGCTTGATAGAGTTATTAACAGGGCTTGACCCGAAGGTAAAATTTCAGATTGCAAATTCGATCTGGTACCGTCAGGAATTCTCTTTTGAAGAGGAATTCATCAATCTATGTAAGACATATTTCAATGCTTTGGTGCGGGGATTGGATTTTAACGACCCGAATGCTGCAGATACAATAAATGGATGGGTTGAAGAAAACACCAACGGACGAATCAAAGAAATCGTTGACAAGCCCATTGATCCTTGGATAGTGATGTTTCTCATTAATGCCATCTATTTTAAAGGCACCTGGACTTATGAGTTTGATGAAGAATTAACGAAGGATGATTGGTTTTACTTGCCTGATGGTTCAAGAAAGCCATGCAAGATGATGGAGCAGAGAAGTGAATACAATTATTTCTCAAATCCAGATTTTCAAGCCGTTGATTTACCCTATGGCGATGGTGATTTCAGCATGACGGTTTTTCTTCCGCACCCGCAAAAGAACATCGATTCCCTGATTGCAGAATTTAACGAGGAGAATTGGGACAATTGGATAAACAGTTTCTCAAAGGATTCAGGAGATATCTATATCCCGAAGTTTACACTCGAATATGGAATAAAATTAAACGATGTTTTGAAGGCATTAGGGATGGGTATCGCTTTCGATCCTTATCAGGCTGACTTTACCAAGATGTATAAACCTGGGGGTATATGGATTGGTGAGGTAAAGCACAAAACATTTGTAGAGGTAAATGAAGAGGGTACAGAGGCTGCAGCAGTTACTTCAGTTGAGATAGAATTAGGAACGGGTGGTCCCTCTGGTTTTTATATGCGTGTTGATCGTCCATTTGTATTTGTAATCCGAGAAAATAAGTCTCAGGCGATACTCTTTATGGGGAAAATCGTGGAACCGACCTTGGAGTGAGAGTTTGAAGAGGAAAAAGGGGACAGGCTACTTTTTTCAGTTATGGCAAGCATCGAGAAGTAAATAAGGGCCAGGTCTTCACATAACAGAACTTGGCATTGGTCATTAGACATTGGGGTTGTCAAAGTCCATGACATCGTTTACTAATTTTTAATGAAGGTAAGGGTCAGGAGATTGTTTAGTCGTATAAACCCTTATTATATCTGTATTCTCTTTCGTCTATAACCTTGCCATTGAGAAATAGCAATAGTTTCTGCTCTTTCACATTAATAGTGACTTTGACATATTGATATACCGCTTCTTCAGGCACTGTGAGCTTTTCTCCAAATATGGAGATAACTTTATTGCTTCTTACAAACCTGATTAAATGCATATAGCCCTGTCTTGGTCTCTCTTTCCTGTCTACCGACAGGTAGATAGGTCAGGAACTTGAAATCCTTCTGGCAATTTCTTTATGTTACCATCCGAGTCGAAAAGGGCTTGCATAGGAGTTTTTCCTCTTAAGCAACTATACCTATATCTTTTGTTATGTCGCTTTTCAAAATCGTTTAAGCTACGCAGTAGTTCGTCAGGATTGTTAAAATAGTATTTGTTTAGAAACATTTTCTTATAAGTCTGTTGAAATCTCTCAATATGCCCGTTTCTGCGAGGCTCTCTTATTGGTATGAATATTGGTTCAACGCCGAGATATAAACATAGTCTTATCACAGAACCAAATGCTCTTGGATATCTATTGCTTCCTGTAAAAGGAAGTTGGTTGTCCATCTGTAAATAGCGTGGTATACCCAATCTTTGCCATGATGATAACAATGTATCAACTACCGTATAGTCACATTGGTTCTTTGAAATGCTCAAGGCTACTCTATGAGTACCTATGTCCATAATATTGAGACCGTAGAAACGAAATCCTCCTTTTAGATATCGTGGACCAAGGAAGTCCATCTCATGCAGTATGTTAGGTTTTCCATTGGCCTCTATCTTGGGATAAGGAATGTTCTTTGGCTTGTATCTAGCACTGCTTCTTTGTGGTTCTATTTTGTTGTATCTTTTTAATATCCTTTTTATAGTGGTGTTAGAGGGGATCTTTCTATATCCCAAGTCTTCCATTGCCCATTGAATCGCAAGAGCACCATAGAATTCGTTTGCATTCTTTAACTTGGCTCTAATACCCAGTATTGCGTTCTCAATCTCAGGCGGTGTTTTGTTCACTATCTTATGAGGAGTACAAGAATGACTTTTGTACCATTCGGGATCTTCAGGGTCGTAGCGATTGACCCACTTGAAGAACCATTGTTCCGTTCTTCCAAGGTTGTTACAAATATCCTTCGTGGGCTCTTTGGACAAATAGCGTCTTACAGCCTCTATTCGTTCCTCTTCCAAGGGTGTCATAAGACCTCCTGTTTTATCCACCTGTCGGCGGATAGGTAAACTAAAATATAACAAGAGGTCAATTATACAGCAGATTTGCCCGGAAAGGAAGAGAAATTGTCAAAGAGCTTGATTTGCTCAGACTAAACGACGTCCTGACCCTTTTTGAAGTTAAGAGACTAAACGATGTCCTGGTCTTTGTAACTAAACGATGTCCTGAACCTTGTCAGTTGGTCATTAGCTTTGGTTATTGGTCATTTGTCATTTGTCATAAGTCAGTGGTTTACCCCGCCCTGTGATGATAATGTACAGGGCTTGCCACGTGTAATGTTTCTCCTTATTACATTGTGGTGAAATGCGATCTTGCGAGCTATTTCATCGGGGTCAAGGCCTGACTATAATTCCTAATAGTTCCTATGTTAAGTGAATTATAAAGGAGTAACAATGAAATGGGACATAATCGGAAAACAGCTAATCTTTGAACCCGGTGATATTGTTTGTGTTCACACAAAAGGATTGATAAGCCGGCTGATAAGAAAATTTACCAGAAGTAAAGGCGAAGAACCAACTATTTTTAACCATGTGGGTATTATGGTACATAGGATACATCTTGTTGAAGCCTTGAGGAGGGTTTATGTGAATAGACTTACACGTTATAATACTCCAAGTTGTGAAATATTAATAGCCAGAAGAAAAGGGTTAAGTGAAAATCAAAAAACAATTCTGCTTGACAAAGCCTTTGATTATGTGGGTCGAGACTACGGCTTTCTTAAAATATTTGGGCACTCGTTAGATTGCTTTCTAACTAAAATATTTAAAAGCGAGATATCTTTTTTTAGAACAAAGGTGTTTAAAATGGACCGTTATCCCATATGTTCCTGGGTAGTCGCTTGGTGTTATGATAAGATAGGGATAAATTTTGGCGTTGAAAAGGAACGCTGCCAGCCCGACGATATTGCTGATGATATACTTCAACACAACAGGGACAAATACGAAATATTATTTGCTACAGATTCAGATTTGAGGGTCTTTCCGGGTTAATTCCAATCGAATTATCCACCGCAAGGATAACCAGGAGGCTTTTATTGATGCTTAGACCTGTCCCTTTCTCAATATAAGTCCCGTCCCTGCCTACCGTCAGGCAGGCAAGTCCCTGTTATAAAGCACCTTCCCATGAGGGAACGGGGTCGGGCTGAAAAATAGAAATAATTTCCTTCCATCGGGAATCTATTTTGTTCGTATGACCACCGCTGGCTTTACTAAAACAAGAAAAATTGTCTTGATTAGATAAAGGAGTAAAAATGACTAAAAGCAAGAGTTGGTATTCGTACTACGGTTTTAAGGCTGAACCCAACCTTGAAATTGATCCCTTGACAAGTACTTCAGATTTGGATTTGTTTGTTGGCCGCTCGAAACACATTGAAATTCTTCAAGAGTGAGCGGGGGAGCAAGGAATTACACGTGTGCTTTTAACAGGTGCCGCAGGCGTTGGCAAAACCAGTCTAATCTGCAGGGCCTACAGTAAGGTAAAAAAGTTTATTCGTTTAGACCTTTCTATACTGCCGAACATTAGTTTAATTTTTAGCTTTATTGCTCGCGCACTTGTAAATATGGCTCTGGATTTTAAATGTCCTGGCGCGAAAAATCTTAAAAATGAATATGACAAAATTATTCATATTACTGAAGGGCGCCAAATAAAAGCAGGAGGAGGTCCATTACCTGCTTCAGTTGAGTCAATTTATTCCAAAATGTATATACCATTTATTCCCCAAGATCATGTACACACTATTATTGCTCGGGCAATTAAGCTCTTACATGAAAATTTTGGTCGTATTCTTTTGTTATTAGATGAGGCTAATCCCAATTTATTACCAGGAGCCACGCGGGGAAATATGCTGGGTATTATTAGATTTTTGAAAATGCAAAAGCCGTCATTGCTTTTATGGCCTGTTCGTGATGATAGATTTAAAAAATTATGGGAGGACCCTAATTCTATGGAAAGGCAGCTTTTTTTGTGGCACACTGATATTCCTCCTCTTGGAGTTCCAGGTTCACCAGGTGCTTCAGATATATTATACAAAAGACTTGAAAAAGCAGACTCAAAGAAGGGGGCCAAAATTATTCCAGAGGACCTTACTAAAAAAGTTGTCCTTTTGGCAGATGGTAATATACGCGAATATATTCGTTTCTGCAGAGAAATATTAAAAACTGGTGTTAAAAATGTAGTACCATTGCCGATTCCTTCAGATTTTGCCATTTCTACAATTTTGAGTTATCATAAGGAATTAATTCCTTCGAAAGAGGAATGCGATATTTTAAAATATTTAGACCGTAGCCCTTCGTCATCATCTGATCCTGAAATACAGACAGCATTTGATCTCAAAGAAACACAGATACGAGAGCGACTAAAAACAATAGAACAGAAACATCTAGCCATCGTTAACATGGAAAAATTTGGCAAACTTACCTATAGACCGAGCGAAAAAGCATTAATTTTGCTTAAATTTTGCTGAGTGATTCGGGCATATATGACATTCGATTACCGCGACCTTTCGCGACCCACCGCGACCCTTTGTATTGTGGTCTGCCGACTTACCGCGACCTTTCGCGACCCACCGCGACCCTTTAATTCTTATTATCAGGTGGTAGACTTGTAAAAAGAAAGGGAACGGGGTCGGGCTGAAAAATAGAAATAAAATATCAGACAAAAGACCACAGACGAAAGACTACAGACATCAGATCAAAGACCTTTATTGTAACAATCTCAGAAATTCTTTAATGTCTCTTTCAAGTCTCGTCAAGTCCCTGTTGAATAACTATCTTAAATTCTCTTCTAGGTCTCTTCAAATCCCTGTTATAAAATACCTCCCAGAACCTTCCCGAAAAAATTTCTTGACATTTTATTAAATTGATAGTATAATCACAAAATAGAAGTATATCCCTGTCTCCCCCGCCAACGAGGGGCAGGCGTCAGGCAGGCGAACTCTAATTTGGATATAACACGTTATCTGAAATGTTGACAGTTGTTTTAAAAGAAAGATTATCGCGTGATGCTCTTAAGTTAGAGTGATAGGAGAAATAAGAACGTACTTCTGATTGAATAATATGAAAACCTATACCCAAAAAGAGTTAGACCAAATATGCGCTACTTTTACAGGTTGGCTCTATGACTACAGTGATAGGTTTCTCTATGCCACTCTGAAGGAGGTTGAGAACAGAGAAAATATTCCTCAAGATTATATTTGTTCGCAAACGCCGTGCCAAGAATGGTACAAAAAGTTTGGTAAAGGTTTTCAAAAAATTCTGAGCAAGTATGATCCAAAAAAGATTAAAAAGGCACGTGTGGAAATAGGGCATTACCTCGCATTTGTAGCATTGGAATTTGTAGAAAATTATTTTTCTAATAAAGAACAAAAAAAATATTTTGTAGATAAGATTAAAAGGAAGACTGTAGAGTCAGATAAGGAAATTGGCGTTCGACCAAATTCTGATATTTTTTTGAAGTATATTAATGCCGAGAATCACATTCAAAGATTTAGCCACGACATGGTAGTTATCTTAGGCAAGAGAAGTGCTATACTACAATTTAGAATAACTGCACAGTTTTACTCGTTTTTTAAACACACTTTGCCAATTTTTGTAAAGGCAATATTTGAAGGCGATCTTAGATACATTGACACAAGGCAATAGAAACTATCTGGAGTGTCGAATAGGGTCGAGTCTTCACATAACACATAATGAACCCATCCGGTTGCATTTATGATGCCTTAAGCCCCTGAATCTCTCAAGGGCTTTTGTTTTTATCCAACGGAACTACAAAAAACTGAGGGATTTTTGAAGATTTTTCCTTGACATTTCTTTTGTTTGGTAGTATAATAGAATTGGGTCAAATGACCCTATATATAGAAACAGGATTTGAGCGATGATAAATAAAGTTACTCTAAGTCAGGGAGTGTTAACTTAGAATTAGATTTTAATTTTAGACGTTGTCCCAAACTCTCGTGATGACAAAAAATAGCAAAGTAAAGCTATCTGTTATCAGCAGTGGCAAGCCACTGCACTCCAAAAGCTATTAAGAAGAAGATGGAGTGCAAAAGCTTGCTTTTGCAAACACAATAATGAATTGCTTGATATGAAACTTACTTCGTTTAATAAATTCTGGTTAATAAATCATCCTATTGAAATGTAACTTGTTGACATTCAATATAGATGGCTTTAACGATATCACGTAACTTTGGGACATTCCCTAATTTTAAGTCAGGAAAACTGGACTTAAAAGAGAAGAATCAATTTAAGTACGGGAGGCCAGACTTAAATCCTCACTGCCTATTAATTACAATAGCAAACTCAGAAATCTGCTATCAGAAGCAGACAGAGCATTGGCTAAACTTGATGGTATCGCAACAGTACTTTCCAATAAAGGAACTATATCTAACCCATTTGGATATACTCCTAAATTAGAATTATATCCGAATATACTCGCGTATATGGAGTTAGGCAAATGGCAGGCTTAACTTGTTTTGACATCGGTAATGCAATTCTCTAAAAACCATAATCCTCAATTTGATCCAATACTAAAGAAATAAAAGACTATTACATTGCCTGTTCAAATATCTATTGTAAGGATGAGGTAAAAAACAACATGAGGAATCAAAAAGTAAATTTAAAAACCGAGAAGGAACTCCAAAAACTAATCTTACAAGAAAAGGCAAAAGGGATTCCTGATATAGAGATTGGTCAAAAATACGGGGTTACGTTTAGATATATTGAAAGACTTATTACTAAGTCTAAGGGGGTCAATATTAGCTCCTTATCTATCTCAAAAAAAATAAAAACTCTCCAGCCAAAGGATTTTAAAGAAGAACATACTACAGTATGGAGTTTTAAACAAAGGGGCAATTGGGCTACCCACAGTGGAGAATACAGAGGAAATTGGTCTCCCTATATCCCAAGAAATGTTATTCTCAAATATTCAAAACTTGGCAAATTAGTTTTAGATTATTTCTGTGGCGCTGGAACAACGGCTGTAGAATGTAAGCTTTTAGGCAGAAAGTGTATAGCTCTTGACATAAACGATAAAGCTATTGAAATAGCAAAGAATAATATAAATTTTACCGTTGAATCACAACAATTACGCTTGATTGACGAAAAAAGCAACTTTAAAATTTACGAACCGGAACTTTCGGTTGGCGACGCCAGAAATCTATCGTTATTAAAAAATAATTCCGTAGATTTAATCTGTGCTCATCCTCCATATGCAAACATTATTCACTATACTGATTCTAAAGAAGGTGATTTGTCATTCTTGGATATAAATGAATTTCTAAAAGAGATGTCTAAAGTAGCCAAGGAAAGTTTTAGAGTTCTGAAGCCAGGCAAACAATGTGCAATTTTAATAGGAGATACACGGAGAAAAAAACATGTAATTCCTTTAGGCTTTGAACTCATAAATGTCTATTTAAATGCCGGGTTTAAGTTAAAAGAACTTGTTATCAAGCGACAACATAACTGCAAAACAACAGGATTTTGGTATGCTAACAGTATAAAATATAATTTTCTTCTTTTGGCTCATGAGTATCTACCGATTTTTGAAAAACCTAAGACGCATCCTCCTTTAAGTGTAAGAGAAAGGGGGGTAAATTACGGTTTGCTTATTCCTACCTTAAAGAAGCCGCTGTTAAAGAAAAAATTAGATGAATTTGAAACTACAACTGTTTGGATACTACCAGAAAAGGATTTCGAGAAACATCTGAACAAAAATGTAATTGACAGATATTCAAATGGTAAGGAATATTCAACTATAATCCTCTCTACTCGCAAAAACAAAGAATCTTTTATCAGAGAGCGAGATCAAAAAACTAAAGAATTGCTTTTTATCAAATCTCCATTATTAAGTAATAAACTCTCTTATTCAAACATTAATTGTTATTTAACAGAATTAAAAAATATTGTAGAACAAGATTTAGCTTCTATTAAAAAGGGAGGATTTCTTGTAATTCAAATACAAGATGTAAGAATAAATAAATATATAGAACCTCTGGCTAAAAGAGTGGTGGATATGCTGAATATTGATAATCTATGGATCAGAGAGATTATAATTGTCACAAAAGATGGAGTACATTCAAAAACTCAAAGTTTAAAAGATGATTTAGAAATAACCCATCAATATCTTCTTGTTTACGGGGTAATAGCAAAGGGAGGAAAATAAATGACAAATCCAAATGATATTTATATTGACTTCGCGTCTAAGATCTCTTTTTTTGAGTTTATTCAGGATGAATTTAGACATACAAATATTCTAGTTGATGAAATGAAGGAGGAGATATCTTTACTAGGGTCAAAGAAAGAATGGAATATAAATGATTTATCCGATTATGTAAAAACCTATCCTCGCAGTTTTATTATCTTTCAAGAAGTCTTTCAATTACTGAGATTTACAAATGCTCAACTTATTCACTTTGTTTTTGATGTAGTTAAGCTTAATTCCCTAAATATAAATGGAATATATGAGTATATGATTTTAAACCTTAAATACGACCTCGAGTTCAGGAAAATATATTTAATGACAATTAACCGCACATTAAAGTATGATGATTTTATGACTAATATCAAACAATATGACAAGAGATACCTGGTAGCTACCTTCAAACGTGCGATTTCGAAGTATATCGATAAGATTGCTAATAATTTCAGTATATTGGAAAAACGAATTCTAAAGAGTGAGTTTGAGGATTTTTCTATAAGATTTTCCAATTATTTACTAAGTAATTTAAACTTAAACGAGGTGCTCGATTCAATAAATATTAAAACGTACCTTAAAAATAAAAGAATACCCCTTGATGTGAAAGGTTTACACGGGAACTATCCCAAGATAAAGATAATAAAGACATTGGAAAGTAATGGTTATAAAAATATAGATTGCTTATTGAATGGAAAAGGCATACATACTTTAAAACATGATTTGTGCCAGCAAATTGACTCTTGTGTGCTAAACAATGATAAGATTTTTTGTACAGAACGCTACATAGAGAATATAATTAAACCTAGAGATAACAAGCATAAGAAGTTTGATCTTGTTATTTTTAGCAACCACAAACCTAAATACTTATTCGAAATAAATTTTTACTCAACATCAGGAACAAAGATTGGAATAAACCAAAACGAGTATGTAGATTTGAATGAGTATATCAAAAAGAACTTTTCTAATTTTAAATTCTATTGGATAACAGACGGAAATTACTGGCTTACAACCGATGGTAAAGCGCGATTTTTGAATTTGCTTAATCATTTTGACAAAATATTCAATATCAATATCTTCAAAGAACAGGTGAATTATTTTTAGTAAAAACCCGGGGTCAGGCTGAAATTGGATATTCTTTAATGTCTCTTTCAAGTCTCTTCAAGTCCCTGTTGAATAACTATCTTAAATTCTCTTCCAGGTCTCTTCAAATCCCTGTTATAAAACACCTTTCCCAGAACCTCCCCAAAAATTTCTTGATCGTATAGGAAAGTATACTTTGACAGGGACTTTAAGAGATTGAGAGAGACTTTTTAATATTCATAGTGCAAATATAAACATATTTTAGATTTTGGCTTTTTGATTTATACCTATCTGTGAGAATCTGCGTTAATCCCTGCCTACCGGCAGGCAGGTGCGTCCAATTTTTTCTTGACTTTTTATAAAATAGGTGGTAAAATTACAAAAAAGGAATGGGTCCATTTTCGGGGAGGTGTAATGCGGTGTAAGAAATTTATCTTGTTTGTTTTTGTAGGAGGAATGATGGGAAGTAGTTTTGTGAGGGCAGAAGAGATAGAAAAACCTCCTTTGTATTTAGCAATACTCTGGCATCAGCATCAACCCCTGTATGCCAAAGAGCCAGAGAGTGGTTTATATGCTAAGCCCTGGGTAAGAATGCACGCCGTTAAAGATTATTATGATATGGCGAGCATATTGGAAAAATATCCCCAAATTCACCAGACCTTTAATCTTACACCTTCTCTGATTATCCAATTGGAAGATATAATTAGCGGCGGGCAAGATAAATATTTTTATCTTTCCCAGAAAAAGGCAAGCGAACTCAGCCGTGAGGACAGGAGATTTATTCTCTTGAGATTTTTTGATATTTACCAGAAGACTCTGCTTGAACCCTATTCTCGTTATAAAGAACTTTTAGAGAAGAGGGGACGGGTTATAGAGAAAGGGGGACGGGTTATATCTTCAAAGACACTGGAGCAAAAAATAGGTGAATTTACTACCCAGGACTATCTTGATTTGCAGGTGTGGTTTAATCTCGCCTGGCTGGATCCGGATTTTAAAAAAGAAGAGTCAATCCGATTTATACTGGATAAGAGTAGAAACTTCACCGAGGAAGAGAAAAATATCATACTGAAGAAACATCTGGAGATTCTGAAAATGATTATTCCGGAACATAAGAAGCTTCAAAATAAAGCTCAGATTGAAATAACCTTTACTCCCTTTTATCACCCCATACTTCCCCTCATCTATGATACCGATCTGGCAAAGAGGAGTGCACCGGAAATATCCTTGCCCCTGGAAAGATTTTCTTATCCCGAAGATGCTCAAGCTCAGGTTTTAAAGGGAATAGAACTGTATAAGAAATACTTTGGAAGAGAACCACTCGGAATGTGGCCCAGTGAGTCGGCGGTATCCCAGGAGGTAGTCGATATAATCGCTGGCGCGGGAGTTAAATGGATAGCCACCGATGAATGCGTCCTTGAGAAATCATTGAATATAAAGATTGAAAGAGATATCGGGGGGAATATCCTTAATCCAGAATTGTTGTGTCAACCCTATGTTTGCGAAAGAAGAGGCAAGACTTTATCGGTAATTTTCCGGGAGAGATATATACTTGATTTATGGGGGAAGCATCCGCGGATGAAGGCAGAAGAAGCGGCTCAGGATATTATCGATAGATTACACAATATCTATGCGAGATTACCAAAAGATAAGCCCTATTTAGTGACACTTGCCTCGGATGGTGAAAATGCCTGGGAATTTTTTTCTGACGATGGAAAAGAATTTTTAAATGCCCTTTATTCTGAATTATCGGGTGATCCAATAATAAAGACCATTACCCCCTCAGAATATCTAAAGAAGCATCCCCCGGAGAAAAAGATTGAGAATCTCTGGGGTGGCTCCTGGATGGGACCGAACTTTAATATCTGGATTGGTGAAGGGGAAAAGAATCTCGCCTGGGAATATTTGGGTAGAACCAGAAAGGATCTTGAAGTATATAAAAAAGGTGGAGAAGCTGAACCCGATAAACTGGTTCGAGCTTTTGAAGAGATTTATGCAGCTGAAGGAAGTGACTGGTTCTGGTGGTATGGAGAAGATATGAATTCTGGCGATGATGAAGGATTTGATTTGATGTTTAGAAACACACTGAAAAATGTTTATAAGATTATCGGCAAGAAAATACCGGGATTTTTAGAAGTTCCGATAGTAAAATCGAGAGAAGGACAGGGCTGAAGGCTAAAGTGATTTGCCTGGAGTATCGGGAGCTTTTGGCTCCAGAAGCCAACAAATTCGTAGATTCAATCTTTAAAGATAGTAAAACAGTAAAGAGTAAGATTAAAAGATAAATTATAAACACGCAGATCAGGTGTAATGGAACATTAAACCAGGAGATTGAGATGAGTCAAAAAGAAGGAAGGAAAAGGGGGAAATGGCTGATGAGCGGGTTACTCGTTCTTTTGCCGCTTTTATTCCTTACCCATTGCCAGAGCCCACAGGGTAAAGCTGCTAATATAGCCCTTTATTCGGACCGGGGCGCCGACGAAGATTGTATCAAGGCTACTCAAAACATGTTTGAATGGATGGGTTATACAGTTGAATTGGTGAAAGCAGGTCGCATTAACAACGACGGGCTCGGCAATTTCAAAATCCTGTGTATCCCGGGTGGAAATATGTATCAATATGCTCAGGATCTTTCCTTGGAAGACAAGGAGAAGATAAAGAATTTTGTTCGTGATGGAGGAGGTTATATTGGCATTTGTGGTGGAGCTTACTTTGCTGGAGAGAAGGTCATCTGGCAAGGAAGTCAACTTCCAATGACGCCCCTTGGTATATTCCCGGGCACAACCAAAGGACCCATTGATGAGATTGTTCCTTATCCTGAGTATGGGATGTGTAAAGTGAACATCGTTGACACCACGCATTCCATAACACAATCTGAGCTAGATTCTGCATGGATTCTTTATTATTGGGGACCAGTTTTAATACCAAACGAAGATGCTGGTGTGACCATTTTAGGCAGGTACGACAAAGGGAATATGGAGCCCGCAATGATAGCTTTTGATTATGGTGAGGGTAGGGTATTTATTATTGGCACGCACCCCGAATTCGAGGAGGATAGTGACCGCGATGGCGTCACCCTTCAAGACACCATGATTAATGGTGTAACCTATTTTGGTGAGGATAAATTAGATGACCGGGGTTCGGATTGGGATTTAATGAAAAAGGCAGTTCTCTGGTGTTTAAAGAAATAATTTTAAGAGGAGACGCTGGAGTTAGGTCTTTAATTTATTATGAAAATCACATTCATACAGACTAGTGGGACAATAGACAAAGATTATCCGAAATTAACAAAAGGTTATGGTTTGAAAACAGGACAGTTTATCGAAAAGTAGCTCCTCAACCACTTATGAGATGAAAACATTAATAATTTACAATTCAACGCATCACGGCAATACTGAAAAAATTGCCAAAGTAATGGCCGAGATCCTTAACGCAGAACTGGTAAAACCAGATGAAGTAGATATAACTACCCTTTCAAAATATGATTTAATTGGCTTTGGCTCGGGAATTTATCATGACAGACATCATAAAAGTCTGTTTGAGGTTATCAACAAATTAGATAATCAAAAAGGCAAGAGGGCATTTATTTTTTCAACAAGTGGGATAAAAAAGACGCGATTTTTTCACGAGTTTGATAAGGCATTGAAAAAGAAATTATTGGAAAAGGGTTTTCGTATAATCGGAGAGTTTAATTGTAGGGGTTGGGATACATATCCTTTCTGGGTAAAGCCCTTTGGCGGGGTAAATAAAGGCAGGCCTAACGAAAAAGACCTGGAGAATGCAAGAAGTTTTGCAAAGGTTTTGAAAAGGATATTTGAAAGTGATCAATCTGGCTCTGTATTTTCTGTGAACCGAAGGTCGCCGCAAGGCAACTCTGTGGTTAATTTTAAATAACAATCAGTAGAAGGAGGTGTGTTATGAGACACAAAAGAGGGGTTTTAAGAAATATTGTTGTCTGGGTTTTGATATCAGTAGGGTATTTTTTATATGGGGAAGAAATGGTAATAGATAATGTTGCTATATTTACAGAGTTTATCGAAAAGATAGAAAATTTACCCGTCGAAGAAAGACAGGATTTTGTTGACAGGGAATTTGAGATTTTAAAAGAAAAATTGGAATTTCCTGTTGTAAATGCGTATGAGGTTATATTTGTGTATAAAGGAAACGGGAACAAAGTGGAACTAATGGGAGATATGACAGGGTGGCAAGCGTTCCCAATATCTTTAAATAAAGTAGAAGGCACGGATCTTTTTTATTTGAGACAGGATTATGAAAAAGATGCAAGGCTTGATTATAAGTTTTTGGTTGATGATACTACAGGTATTTTAGACCCTTTAAATCTAAAAACCTGTGAGGGAGGTTTTGGAGCAAACTCAGAGTTGAGAATGCCTGGTTATTCAGAGCATTTAGAGGTAAATTATTATGAGGATATTGCTCATGGAGAAATTATAGAAAAGGTGGTAGAATGTAAAGCCATCAAAGAGGGTAAGAAGATAATAGCCGAAAGGCAGGTGAAAATATATTTACCCCCAAATTATGACGAGAATAAGAAATACAGGGTACTTTACTTTAAGGACGGAAGTGATTATACAAGATTCGGGAAAACACAAAATATACTGGATTATATGATTGATAAAGGAGAAATAGAACCAGTTATAGCCGTTTTTGTAGATCCTATAGATAGAGAAAATGATTATATCTTGGCCAAAAAAGATGTATATGTAAACTTTTTTGTAAATCAACTTGTCCCCTGGATTGAAGAGAATTACTCAGCAAGAGACGACGCAAAAGGGAGAGCACTTATAGGTCCTTCAAATGGAGGGGCTATAATAACATATATTGTATACAAATATCCACAAAAATTTGGGTATATTTTAAGTCATTCGGGAGCCTTTATGTGTGCGTATGATGAATATTTCGGAGAGACTTATGGTAAGAAAATTTCTAAAGCGCCTTATCCTGTAAGGATATTTATGGTTGTAGGAACTTATGAGCTGGATTTGATTAGCCCGAATATGTGGTTTTATTATGATTTCAAGAAAAATCCCTCTGTCAAGGCTGTAGAGTTGAGAAAGTATCCTCAAGGACATAGCTGGGGACTCTGGAGAGATAGTTTAAGAGAGGGACTAATCTGGCTTTTGGGCGAAGATGCCGAGTAATAGCACAAATTAAATTTGTGCCTACAACTAAGTTTTTGATAGGTCACAATACCGCATAGAACTAAAGGAGGGTATATGGAAATCAGGGAAATAAGGTTAGAGGAATTATCGCCTGAGAAGTTTATAGAAGAGAAGATGAAAGAGATTTCTTCTATTGTCGGTGATGGGTTGGCTATCAATGCTCTATCTGGTGGCGTTGATTCTTCTACTGTTACCATATTGGCTCACAAGGCTTTGGGTGATAGACTTAAAACATATTTTGTCGGTAATGGTTTAATGAGAGAAGGAGAACCCGAGCACATTGTATCACTGTTTCAAAATTTTGGGGTAAAGGTTGAACTTGTTGATGCAGAAGAAACTTTCTTTGACGCATTAAAAGGTGTTACTGACCCGGAAGAAAAACGAGAGGCTATAACACGGGCATTTTACAAAGATGTTTTTGGTAAGTTGGTAAGAGAGAGTGGTGCAAAGTATCTTTTGCAGGGGACAAATTACACGGATGTTGAAGAAACTGTTGCAGGAATTAAAAGACAACATAATATTCTTGAACAACTTGGGATTAACCCTGAAGAGGTATATGGATATAAGGTCATAGAACCCTTAATACAGCTCAGAAAACCAGCAATAAGAAAAGTTGCTAAAGCCCTGGGACTTCCAGAAGAGATATATAATAGGCCACCCTTCCCGGGTCCCGCCCTGTCAGCGAGGATAATAGGGGAAGTTACACCAGAGAGAGTAGAGATTGTTAGAAAAGCCACAAAGATCGTTGAAGAAGAATTACGCAGTACAGATGCATTTCAGTATTTGGCAATTCTGCATTATGACAAGGTTACCGGACTGAGAGAAGACAAGAGAGATTATGGTATGCAAATAGAAGTGAGGTGCTGGGATAGTAAAGACGCCGTTACTGGTTCACCTACGAGACTACCGTATGATATCTTATATAGATTGGCGGAGAGGATAACCAGGGAAGTGCCAGGGGTTGTGAGTGTTACTTATAATATAACCTCAAAACCTCCTTCAACTATAGAGGCGGTTTAGTGGAGCGCTTTTCAGAGCATTTGTTATTTTTTTACTAGCATAGCGAGTTCTCTTGCTCTGTAGGAACTTCTTACAAGCGGGCCGGATGCCGCTCCCCTGAATCCAAGTTCCTTTGCGATTATTTTAATATCGTCAAATTCCTCAAGGGAAAGGTACCTTTCTACCTTCACCTTCCCTCCAGGTGGTCTTATATATTGACCTACTGTAACAATGTCAACTCCCACATCTCGCAGGTCCTTCATAAGCCCTATCACCTCATCCATCCCCTCACCAAGTCCAACCATAAAGCCCGATTTTGTGGTTATGCCCATTTGCTTTGCCCATTCAAACAGCTTAAGGGATCTTTTATAATCCGCCATAGGTCGGATCTTGGGATAAAGGCGGGAGATGGTCTCTATATTATGATTTAGCACATATGGCCCCTCGTCTATCACCATCTTTAGGGCATTCCTATCACCTCCAAAGTCTGGAACAAGCACCTCAACATCTGCAACATCTCTTAATGTGCTTATAGTTAAAGCAAACTGAGTTGCACCTCCATCTGCGAGGTCATCTCGTGAGGGTGAGGTTATCACCACATAGCGAAGACCCAGGTTCTTAACAATTTCCCTCGCCCTTTTTGGCTCCTCTTCATCAGGTGGAAATGGTTTTCCCTTTTCTACAGCACAGAATCTGCAGTTTCGGGTGCATATACACCCGAGTATGAGGAGCGTGGCTGTCCTTCTCCCAAAGCATTCACCGATATTGGGGCATCTCGCCTCTTCACATATTGTATGAAGCCCGAGATTCCTCAGGAGTGCACTCATCTCATTGTCATAAGGAGAGTAAGTGGTTTTTATCCAGGAGGGGACTTTCATAATTTAGGCATTGGTCATTAGTCATTGGGTCATTAGGTAATTAGTCAATTAAGATATTTGGTTATTCCGTTATCTTGGCTTTGTGGTGTGATTGTTGAATATAATAACTTAATTACTCAATTACCCAATAACCTGCGTCAGGAGATAACTCCCGACACCACGCAACACAGCTTCTGTTAGTGATGCTTGGAGTGCAGTAGCTTGCTACTGCATGCATCACCAAGGTGATGCACTCCAAATTGGTGTCTATTGCTTTGTAATCGCCTTATTTTTTTACTTTCTCTAAAGTGCAAATATATTTGGCACGAATTGAATTCGTGCCTACAAATGTTATCAGGCTATGCTGAAGAATTATTACAACCTTTAACTCAATTACTTAATTACTTATTTACTCAATAACTTAATATCCAATGCCTAACCTATTGCAAGTCCTAAGGCAGTTGAGAGATAATTACTCTTTTGCACTGCATCAGGATTGAGTGGATAAATCCGTCTTAAAGGACGCATAACCTCAACGGATATTCCTGTTTGTTCTTCAAGTCCGAGAACCCTCTCAACCTTCCCTGTCACCATAATCCCCTTGATATTCTTGAAATATGCAACTCTCTTCTTGAGTTCATCCTGCACAGAGACTTTAACTGGTATATATGCACCATAGTACCCATCATAGGCGAGGTTGAGGACATTTTCTTTTATATCACAGAGAAGGTATCGTTCTCTTCCGGGATAAGAGAATTGAAATATCTTATGAAGGGCGTTGAGGTCAACATCCACAAAATCGGGGCTCCTTTCAATCTTTTGGAGCAGGGAAAGTGTGTTTACAACATCCTCATTGTCCTGTACAGTTGCGATAACATCTACCATTTCTTGAGAATATGCCATTTTGTGAAATCTTGCTATGTTTGTGTCTGAGAGCTCTATGTAATACTTCAATTCTTCATTCAAGAGGTCTTTAGGGGCGGTAAATCTCGCTATTCTTCCCTTTGTACAGGTTATAACCCTTCCTTCGCCTATTCTGTCTTTTAATTCCTCAAATTCGGTTGTCACAAAAAAATCCTTCAGGATATATCCCTGAAGACAGACAAGAACAATAGGTGGTCCAGGGTCTATTGCATAAGTAAGCATAAGACAGAACTTCTATCTGCAATCCCTTTTAAAAATAGGGAGCAACAACGGAATATGTATATACAAATCTACCTGTCAACAGACAGGAACGGTCATCTTCCTGTCTACCGACAGGTAGAGAGGACTGCTGATGACTCAGATTTTTGTCTCTTATCGTGCTACGGCATACACCTTTCTTTGTTTATATTCTTCTTTCTTGCCTTTATTCCAGTTTTGGACAGGACGATAGTAGCCCACTACTCGTGAATATACTTCTGTCTGCTTGCCACACATGGGACAGGTGTAATGCTCTCCTCTTATGTATCCATGTTCCTCACATATAGAGAATGTGGGTGTCATAGAAAAGTATGGGACTCTGAAGTTCTCCGCGATTCTTTTCACAAGAGTTGCGCAGGCGTCCTCATCGTCTATCTCTTCGCCGAGATATACATGTATGACTGTCCCACCCGTATATTTTGACTGCAGACCCTCTTGCAGTATAAACGCTTCGAATATATCGTCTGTATAGGCCACGGGAAGCATTGTAGAGTTGGTATAATACGGTGCCTCTTTTCCCTGCGTGATTATATCGGGAAATTTCTGTTTGTCTATCCTTGCGAGACGATAGGCAGTTCCCTCTGCTGGTGTTGCCTCAAGGTTGTATATATTCCCTGTCTCCTCCTGAAAATCCAATAGTTTCAGAAGCATAAAATCGAGAACCTTCTCTGCAAAGGCTGTTCCTCTTTCGCTTCCTATATCCTCTCCAAACAGATTCAGACAGGCCTCGTTCATTCCAACAAGCCCTATGGTGGAGAAATGGTTTGCAAGTGTGCCAAGGTATCTCTTCGTATAAGGCAAAAGTCCTCTTCGTATATTCTGTTCAACAACTCTGCGCTTTAGTTCAAGTGAATCCCTTGCGAGTTCCATAAGAGATGACAGTCTTTCAAGGAATTCGTCCTCAGTCTTTGACATGTAACCAAGCCTCGGCATATTTATGGTCACCACACCCACAGAACCGGTTGAATCTCCTGAACCGAACAGCCCTCCTGTAACATTTCTTCTGAGTTCTCTCAGATCTAGCCGTAGTCTGCAGCACATGCTCCGCACATCGGATGGATTGAGATTCGAGGAAATAAAATTGGAAAAGTATGGAAGCCCGTACTTGGATGTTGCTTTGAATAGGATGTGCGCGTTCTCACTATCCCACTTAAAGTCAGAGGTAAGATTGTATGTAGGTATAGGAAAGGTAAATATCCTCCCCTTATTATCTCCTTTAAGCATAATCTCGAGGAATGCCTTGTTTATCATGTCCGCCTCTTTCTGAAACTCACCGTAGTATCCGAAACCTGATGAGTACTTCTCATCTATGGTAACCTTTTGATCCTTCAGATCCTCAGGAATTGTAAAGTCAAATGTGAGATTTACAAACGGGGTCTGTCCGCCCCATCTTGAAGCAACATTTACAGAGAATACAAATGTCTGGACAGCTTGATAAACATCCTCATAGGATAACCTTTCCTTTCTTACGAGTGGAGCAAGAAATGTATCAAATGAGTTGAAAGCCATAGCACCAGCCCACTCGTTCTGAAGCGTTCCCAGAAAATTCACCATCTGTCCTAGAGCGGTCTCAAGGTGCTTCGGGGGAGATGCCTCTACCTTTCTCGGCACACCATTGAATCCTTCATAAAGCAGTTGCCGTAGTGACCATCCTGCACAGTATCCTGCAATACCCATGGAAAGATCGTGTATATGAAAGTCCCCTTCAGTGTGTGCCTTTGCAATCTCCGAAATGTATATGTTCTCGAGTGTATACCTTGCAATCATAGAACCCGCCGTGTGCATCATAAGTCCTGAAAGGGAATAGTCCGCATTCGCATTTTCCTTCATCCTCCAGTCGTCCTCAGTAAGATAACCGTTGACAGTATCGCTGACATCCATAAGGAGCTTTTTCGTCTTTCTTAACTCCGCATGTCTCTGTCTATATAGTATATATGCCTTGGCAGTATCAGCCTTGCCATCCTCAATCAAAACCTTCTCAACTATATCTTGGATGTCCTCTATATGGGGAACCCGCTCCATCTTTTCAAGTATTTCTACAACCCTATCCGTAAGCGCCTTTGCGTCGAGTTGTTCGCCAGTAGCGCTTGCTGCCTTCAAGATGGCGTTCTGTATGCGAAATGGATTAAAAGGCACCATGTACCCGTCTCTCTTTTTAACAAAATCCAGCATAATAGCCCCCCGGCTTGAAATTTTTAAAATCAGTTACTTTTTATTTGCCACGGATTACACGGATTTTTTACCACGGAATAATTATTTAAATTATCTCTTTCTCTGTGTTAATCTGTGCAATCTGTGGCTTGTATTTGCCTCGAATAGTCGTAGGCACAAATTCAATTTGTGCTGGTACGATTTGAAATCGTGCCTACTATCTGCGTGCATCTGTGTTTATCTGTGGTTTATTTACAGTATCTTATCTGTGGTTTTAAAGTGAAGTTTTGCTACCTCTCTTAACACATCCCTGCCATATTTCTCTATAAGCACCTTCCCGCAACTGATAGTATCATCATTTATACCTATAGGCAGGGCGATACCATATTCCCTCTCTGCCTTTGTGAACCAGGTAAGAAATCTATCACGTGCGATTATACTCGCTGCCGCAACCGCAATATCATCCTCTGCTCCCTTTCTTATATCAAATTTAATTTTTGGAAAGGATGCAGTTATGAGTTTTGCACTTCCAAAATCATCGATCACAACATACTCGCACTCAGTCTCCTTCAGAATATTCTTTATTACTGTCTTATGTGCCCACAAAAGAAATCCATTGATAGTCCTCATACTCGAGTATAACTCGTTGTATCTCTTTGGTGTAATCAGAACAATCGAATGGACACAGTTTGTAGTTATTGACTCACTTAATGCCTTGATGTTCGATGCCGCTACCTTTTTCGAATCTCGCACATCAAGATCTGTTAATAACCTCTCTTCATCTTCACTGACCTTCACGCCAGCCACTACGAGTGGCCCAAAATAAGACCCTTTACCCGATTCGTCGGTTCCTATCCTGTCCATTTTATAGAATGCCTTTGCAGGCATGTATAAATGAGGAAAAGAGGCGTTTTACTGCAAGATTCTCCTGAAAAAGATACTCGGGATGAAATTGGACTCCTATTATGAATTTATGTTTTGTGCTCTCTATGCCCTCAACTATCCCATCATCTGCATAGGCAGATATGATAAATCCAAATGCGAGTTCCTTTATTGCCTGACGATGAAAACTGTTGACCATCACCTCTTCCTCTTTCATAATATCGAATAATTTTGTGCCCTTTTCTATCTTTATACAGTGTACGGCTCTTTCTTCTGGAAGTTCCTGCCAGTGTGAGTCTACATGCTGTTTAAGTGTGCCCCCGCCCATAACATTCAAAACCTGGCATCCCCTGCAAATTCCGAGCACGGGCAGTCCCTCTTTCACAGCAACCTTCGCCAGCGCCAGTTCAAACCCATCTCTCTTCCTGTACACCCTGGAGAGCGACGCCATTCTGTGCTCCCCATAAAATAAAGGATCTATATCCCCACCACCGGTGAATAAGACCCCGTCAATTCTCGAAAGCATATGTGAGGCGAGAATTATATTGCCCTCACCGTTTACATCAACGGATGGCAGAAGAAGAGGTATACCACCGGATTCCATTATTGCTGTAATATAGTGGCTTATTGTATAGTATCTTGACGCAGTTATGCCTGTGGTTAAACCGATAAGTGGTTTCATTGGTCTATTATCTTCACAAGTGAGGTTCTTGTCCCCCCAAAAGACTCCCTAAATCACCTTAAATGTATATTTCTTGCAAACTCCGCTACCATCGCCTCTATCTTCATTTCTCCTTCAAACGCATTTCCTATGACGACGAAGTCCGCCCCTGCTTCTACCTTCTCTTTTGCAAGCGATACACTTTTTAATCCTCCACCGACTATAATAGGTATGTCTATATATGATTTTACACTGCTTATCATCTCGTCAGGCACAGGGACTTCTGCACCGCTTCCCGCCTCAAGGTAGGCAAATTTCATACCAAAGTACTGCGCTGTAAGGGCGTGAAATTTCGCAATGTTTATCTTATCTCTAGGAATTGGGAGGGTGTTTGAGATATACGCAACAGATGTAAGGCATCCTCCATCCACAAGTATATATCCACAGGGAATGGGTTCAATCCCATATTTTTTGATGAGTGGCGCACCTCTAACCTGTTCTTCTACCAGATAGAGAGGATTTCTACCCGAAAGGAGCGATAGAAAGAGAACGGCGTCTGCATTTTTTGATACCTGGAGATGATTACCGGGAAATAGTATTACAGGAAGGTCAGTACTTAACTTAATCTCCTCCAAGTATTCTTCAAGACTGTCCCTGTCGTATGTGCTACCACCGACAAGAATGGCGTCTGCACCTCCTCCTTCAATCTGAGGAACTATCGCTTTTAGCTGTTTGATGTCTGTCTTATCCGGGTCAAGCAGAAAGAGAAAGCCTGCCCCTTTGTTTTTTATTGTCTGGAGAAGGTATGAATATACACCCATAATAACATCAAACTTGCTTGCTGTCAGGCAGGTATCAAAATACAAAATTTTTAAGTAGGGCAAACCTTCAGGTTTGCAAAAAGGATATATTAGCAAGGCTAAAGCCTTGCCCTACCTTACCAGCGTATCAATCAACTTACCAACTATTTTAATATCTGGGAGTCTACAAAAAATTATACCATACTTCTTGCTAAAAGTCAAGAATTTTTTTAAAATTTTTTAATTTCTTTGTCCTAACCTCTCTTTTTATTTCTGCTATTTTTTTAACAGGGAGCTCTCCCTCGATGTTTTTTTAAACAGGGATTTTAAGAGATGGAAAGAGATTTTTTTATTTCTTTTATCTCTTAAGCTCTCTTTCTATCCCTGTTTATACAGATCTTAACGCATAATCTGGTCTCTCCACTTCCTTCCCTGCTAACATATTACGATTCCGGATCATCGAAAATTGCAATGCTTCCTCTTGCAAATTCACCAATTATCCAGTTATGAAGTAAAAATTTCCATTTTTGAATTTTTTTCTTGACAAATTCTTAAAATTGTTGTATAATTTCGATGGTAAATCATCGAAATCTGTACAAATTTGGTTTATATATAATCGAAATTTGCGAAAATTTTAATAATAGAGGGTAAAGCATGGCAAAAATTAGCGAAATAGCAGCCCAAAATCCTTGGTGGACCCAAGGTGTAGATTTCAGATTATCTGATAAACACTTATCTCAGGCTCAACCTGTATTTTTCAAGAGGAAGGCTATAGACTTCGAACCAGGGAATATTTATATGCTTAGAGGGTGTAGACAGGTAGGGAAAACGACATATCTAAAGGATACTGTCCGAATGTTGTTAGAGAGGGGAACTTTGCCAAGGCATATTGTGTATCTATCTCTTGATTCCTTTACCTCGAGGAGAGAGATGCGGAATACGATAAATTATTTGTTGGAAATTTCACAAGATGTCGAGAGACTCTATCTTTTCATGGATGAGGTCTCGTCTGTTCCCGATTGGAATCTCGAACTTAAATACATGGCAGACCAGGGCATCACAAGGAAAACGATAATTGTAGCCACGGGTTCTAGCGCTGCAGGGCTCAAGAGATTAGGAGAACTCTTACCGGGAAGAGGACTGGAGGGCAATGAAAACTATTTTAAGCCTTTGACATTTAGAGACTTCTCATTACAAGTTATTGAATATATAATAAATCGTCCACTTGAAGAAGAACTTCGTCGTTCCCTGAAGAATCTTTATGACACACTCAAAAGCACTATTTTGGACATTAATACCAGTATCACAGACACACAACGAATAACAAATACGTTAGTTCCTTTCTATCGAGAAATACATTATCTATTCAAAATTTATCTGACAACAGGAGGATTCCCCGGGGTAATCAATCATTATCTGATTCAACGGTTTGATAAGAATGAAGAGACAATAAATCCTTCTCTAGCTGAGATTCTTATTAGACAGGTATTCGGTGATGTTGTAAAGCAAAACAAGCAAGAAACAAAGACAAGGCAAATATTAAAAGAGTTGATTACAAAATATGGCACACGGTATAGTTTTTCCAGTCTTGCACGGGATATAGAAATGGTCCACTCTACCACTATAGACTATCTTGACCTTCTTCAAGACTCTTTTGTTGTTTTTACATTCTATCCCTACGATTTTAACAGCAAAAAACCTAAGTTCAAGGGTGATAAGAAGATTTACTTCCTTGACCCTTTTATTTACTATTCTCTCGAGAGCCATCTAACTGGACGAGAACTGTGGAAGATTATACAGGATACCT